>CDZD01039336.1_pt1 | contig 179512 bp, 148 predicted proteins | sample 554771 | NCBI WGS metagenome assembly CDZD01 (sample SAMEA3182069, study PRJEB8094) | gut metagenome | biome: human; feature: gut; material: Stool; isolation source: human stools | place: Canada | collected 2011-11-08
CGGAAAGTCCTTGATGACTGTCGGCTCAGTGAAGCCATTCGGCTTGAGAAGCAAATGCTCGTTAGTGCGGTTGTCTTTCTCGTCAAGATATATGTGCAGTGTGGACTTGTAGATGCAGTCCTTCTTCTCTACAGGTTCTTCATTCGCTTTCACAAAATCGAACCAGTCAAGGATGCCATTGGGCAGGATGAAGCTCGCAAGGAACTCAAACTTTGCAGATGTGTTGTCTTCCATACTTCAAAGGTAAGGTCTTTTGATACACAAACCTACCTTCAAGTATATGTTTATGTCACATTATGCCACGGAAGTTTGCAAGTGTCCCGAAATTGGCGGGAGCTCCGCCGATTTTGCGGCCTTCGGGCAGCATGTCCCACAATGCCTCTCCGATGCCGACAACCTGATCGTTTTTCATTTCGTATCTGTTTGAAGTTTACGGGAAAGATCCGTCAAGAGGCCTTTTTCAGATTCGAGTCCGGCATTTTGTCAAAAGGGTTTGGGCAGGTCGATTCAGAAGGCCTCAATACAACGAAATTTCGTGAAAATTTTTTATATAATCAATGCCCTGTGAGAAATCTTTGAGACCCGTTTGGTGGTTGTGTAAGCGGTCTATCGAGACGTTGCTTGAGGTGAGAACTGTAACGAGCTGAATTATGCTGGGGTAGAGTAAGATGTTTTTTGTATGAGCTTTTCGTCGTCGTCTGTTCCTGAGGGAAAAAATACGCATTTATGCGTATCGGTGCGGAGTAAAAAACGGCTAATTTTGGTCGTTTAAATCGGCTTACTTGCAAATTCGGACCGTCCGGGTCCGGCACAGAGAGGCTAAACACATAAAATTCAAATAAATATGGTTGATATCTTTGACCGGCTCGAAAAGAACGCCGGCGGACCCATCGGTCAGTACATGTCGTATGCGCACGGATATTTCGCATTCCCGAAGCTGGAGGGCGAGATCGGCCCCCACATGAAATTCCGGGGCAAGATGATGCTGAACTGGAGTCTGAACAACTACCTCGGACTGGCCAACCATCCCGAGGTGCGCAAGGCCGATGCCGAGGGTGCCGCCCAGTTCGGCATGGCAGCCCCGATGGGTGCCCGCATGATGAGCGGTCAGACCAAGTACCACGAGCAGCTGGAGCGTGAACTGGCCGAGTTTGTCGGCAAGGAGGATGCCTTCCTGCTCAACTTCGGCTACCAGGGCATGCTCTCGATCATCGACTGCCTGCTGACCCCGCGCGATGTGGTGGTCTACGATGCCGAGGCCCACGCCTGCATCATCGACGGCCTGCGCCTGCACAAGGGCAAGCGCTTCGTATACGGCCACAACGACATGGAGTCGCTGCGCCTGCAGCTCAAGCATGCCACTGAGCTGGCCGAGGAGCAGAACGGCGGCGTGCTCGTGATCACCGAGGGCGTCTTCGGCATGAAGGGCGACCTGGGCAAGCTCGACGAGATCGTGGCCCTGAAGAAGGATTTCAAGTTCCGCCTCCTGGTGGACGACGCCCACGGCTTTGGCACGATGGGTGAGGGCGGCCGCGGTACGGCTTCGCATTTCGGTGTCGTGGACGGCGTAGACGTGCTCTTCAACACCTTCGCCAAGTCGATGGCCGGCATCGGTGCCTTTGTCAGTGGTCCCCGCTGGCTGATCAACCTGCTGCGCTACAACATGCGTTCGCAGCTCTACGCCAAGTCGCTGCCCATGCCGATGGTCATCGGCGCACTGAAGCGTCTGGAGCTGATCCGCAACCACCCCGAATACCAGCAGAAACTCTGGACGATCGTCCGTGCGCTGCAGAGCGGCCTGAAGGAGAACGGGTTCAACATCGGCGTGACCAACTCGCCCGTGACCCCCGTCTTCATGAAGGGAGGTATTCCGGAGGCCACGAACCTGATCGTGGACCTGCGCGAGAACCACGGCGTCTTCTGCTCGATCGTGGTTTACCCCGTGATTCCGAAGGGCGAGATCATCCTGCGCGTCATCCCGACGGCCGCCCACACGCTCGAGGATGTGAACTACACGCTCGAGGCCTTCAAGTCGGTGCGCGACAAGCTCGAAAGCGGCTACTATGCATCGCTGCCGATCCCGGTTCGCGCCGACGAAGGATTCAAGGTTCGCTAATAAGCAGATTGCCCGCGTCGGGGCAACCGACCGATAATCAGGAACTCCCGGACATGTGTCCGGGAGTTTTCGTTTTCCATATTGCGGTTTTTGTGAGGAAATGGCGGCAAAAATTTGGAGATTCGGATTTTTTGCCTACCTTTGCACTCGCAATCGAGCAATGCGGAAATAGCTCAGTTGGTAGAGCGCAACCTTGCCAAGGTTGAGGTCGCGGGTCCGAGTCCCGTTTTCCGCTCCAGAGAAGAATCAAAGAAGAGGAGAACTTTCAGGTTCTCCTCTTCTTTTTTCTTCTCCAATCGGCCGGGATGAGGGCGTTTCTTTTTTCGGGTCTCCGCGTTCGAGGTCCCTGCCCGATCCTGAACCCGTATGAGGCGGATGTTTGTTTTCCGTGTGCTATTCGGCGTTGTTGCGCAGCCATTCCAGCCGCCGCAGGTCCGGCAGGTGCTTCACCTGGAAATGATCGAAGGTTGCCCGGAACCCTTTCCCGTCCGGGCAGGCAGCCATCGGGCCCACCATGACCGGCGTGTTGTCCTGCAGCCAGGCGTTGCGCATCAGCGTGTACTCCTTGTCGTCGAACGAATAGAAGATCTCGACGGCGTCGAGCCGCCGCACGGCCTTGATCCAGATGCAGGGTACGGCCTTCTCCAGCGTGATGACGCTCCAGTCGGAGGTGTGGTGGGTCACCACGGTGCTGAGGTTGTATTTCCCGTCCACGAATTCGATGCCTGCCTTGATGTAGTTTTCGTGGTCGATGCGCAGCATCAGGCCGGCCTGGTCGAACCGTTCGCGGTACTCTCCCGAGATCCTGATCTTGGCCTCGAACTCTCCGCCGTAGGTGGCATAATAGAAGGGAGCGTCGTCCACAGTGAATCCATAGTGCGAGATTCTCCAATAGTCGCTCTGCGGGGTGACGAAGAGTGAGAGGGTGTTTCCGCTGATCTCCCACTGTTCCGGTTCGTTGAACCAGGTCATCTTTTCCAGAGTCTGTGCTGCGGCCATGTGCAGCGAGGCGAAGAGCGCCAGGCTCAGAAGCGTTGTCTTTTTCATCTGCTTGGTTTTGTTCTGTGAAAATTTACGATTGTCTTGTGTGGATAACTGTCCGTTCTGAATTACCTTTGCAAAGGTAGGTCGCGGCGAGCGAACCGGCAATAATCATAAATAACCATTCCGCCATATGGAGATCGTGGACGAGTTGAACCGGGAGTTTTTCGGTCAGGAGTTTGCCTGTTCCGACCAGACATCCCGTTCCGAGGTGCTGGAGCATTACAAGAGGCTGGCCGGCGTCTATGCCCGCATGGAGAACGCCATCTCCGTGCTGAGCGACATGCATGCCGACCGCAGCTATATCTGTTACGGAGGCTTTTCGGCGCTGTTGGGTCTCGATGCGCACGCCGGGTTGAGGGAGGAGATCGGTTCGGTCTGGGAGACCGCGATCCTGAAGCTGATCCATCCCGAGGACCTGACGGACAAATACCTTCAGGAACTCCATTTCTTCCATTTTGTGAAACACCTTTCCGCAAGCCGGCGGTCCGACTATTGCCTCGTGCAAAGATTGCGCATGAAGGACCGTTTCGGAAATTACCAGCAGGCGCTGCACCGTCTGTTCTACATACCTTCGCCTTTCGACGACAGCCTCTGGCTGACCCTCTGCCTCTATAACCCGCTCTTTGTTTCTCTTCCCTATTCGGGAGCCGTCGTCCATACGGCGACCGGACGTGTGCGGAAACTGGAGAAGCGCGAAGACCTGCATCTCCTGTCGGAACGCGAACGCGAGGTGCTCCGGCTGATCGACAGCGGCCTGACGAGCAAGGGGATCGCCGAACGGCTGTCGATCAGCGTGCATACCGTCAGCCGCCATCGGCAGGAGATTCTGAGCAAGCTGCAGGTGCACAACTCGATCGAGGCCTGCCGGATTGCCCGGGATCTGAACCTTCTCTGATCCGCTTCTGCCGTTCGGCGGCGAAGCCTGCGGCCCGGTCCGGACAAACCGCATGGGAAACTTCGGTTTTCGTCTGTCCGGTTTCGGCTCCTCAATTCCGGCGTTGGGCAAATCATTCCGCAAGGGAGTTCCGCCGGGGGCTATTTTTGCTCCCCGGAAACAAAACTCCCTCCGATGAATGCCAGATTCTTTCTTTTGCCGCTCCTGCTGCTGACGGCCTCGTGTGCCGACCGGCAGCAGCCCGACTCCCCGATGTGTGTCGAGACGGCCCGTGCTACGACCGTCGAGGTCTCCTCCTCGCGTGAATATCCCTTTATCGCCAAGCCGCTGCGTACGTCGGTCCTTTCGTTCCGCGTCTCGGGGCCCGTCGATCGGTTCGAGGTTTATGCCGGAAGCCGCTATCGTTGTGGCGATCTCATTGCCGGAATCGACCCGCGCGACTTCCGGCTGCGCTACGAGCAGGCCGACGCCGCCTGCAGGCAGGCACGTGCCGATTACGAGCGTGTCGCGGCCCTCTACGAAAAGGACAACCTGCCGGCCAGCAGCTACGAGGCGTCGCGGGCTGCCTGGGTTGCGGCCGAAACCGCCTGCGATGCGGCACTGAATGCGCTCAACGATACGCAGTTGCTTGCGCCGTTCGACGGCTGTGTCGGCGAGGTCTTCATCGAACGTTATCAGGATGTCAGGGCTTCGCAGCCGGTGGTGACCCTTACGGACATCTCTTCGCTGCGTATCGAGATCTTCGTGACGCAGGAGATCGCCATGCAGGCCCGGGAGCTCGATGAGGTGGCCGTTGAATTCGACCACATCCCGGGCCGGACGTTCCGGGCCGGGGTGGTCGAGTGCGCGCGGAGTACCACACCGAACAATCTCTCCTACCTGCTCACGGCCCTGTTGTCGAATCCCGGCGGGGAGCTTCCTGCAGGTCTCTCGGGTCGGGTCTGCCTCGACCTTCGGGACCAGCCGCAGCCGGTGGTGGTCATTCCCCGGAAGGCGCTCAGCCATACTTCCGGTGCGGGAGATCATGTCTGGGTCGTGGACCCGGCTTCGGGCCGTGTTGCACGGCGGCAGATTACCGCCGGAGAACTGCTCCCCGACGACCGGATTACGGTAAGGGCCGGACTGGCCGCCGGCGAGACGGTCGCCGTGAGCGGGCTCCGCTTCCTCAATGAAGACCAGATTGTCGCCGCCGTCGGGCCGTCGGACGGGGCGCTGACCGCCGAATCTCCAAGGCCATGAAGGAGCGCATCATCGGCTGTACGCTGGAGCTGCTCGGGCAGATCGGATTCCGGCGCTTCACCATGGACATGGTGGCATCCGAGCTGCGGATCTCCAAACGCACGCTTTATCTCTATTTCACCAGCAAGGAACAGCTGCTCGATACCTGTCTGGAGCGGTGGCTGCTCCGCAAGCGGCTCCTTGTCCCGACGGGCGGTATCCTGATCGACGACCTTTGTACGCTCTATGCCGGTATCCGCAAGGTCGATCTGCGGCGGGTCATGCACTGCAGCCGCGAGCTCCGCCAATGCTGCCTGCCGGTTTACCGGCTCTTTCAGGAGCGCCTCTTCAACTATGCCGACGCCTGCGGCATGCGTGCCGAGCAGGATGCCGGGACGGGCTATCTCTGCCGCGACGTTACGCGGGATACGGTCAGCTCCGTCGTGTCGGATTTCCTGATCCGGCTTTTCGGCAGCGTGGAGGAGCATCCGCTGCGGCGGGGCAGCCTTTCCTCGCCCGAGATCCTTATTGTCTACATGCGCGGTCTCTGCACGATCAAGGGGCGTGCTTACCTTGACCGACACCTCAAAACCCTGTCCCGGACATGAATACACTGGTAAAATACTTTCTGAAGAACAAGGCGGTGACCTGGCTGCTGCTCGTGCTGGTGCTCTTCGGCGGCCTCTTCTCCTATACGCACATGGGCAAACTCGAGGATGCCCCCTTCACCATCAAGCAGGCGCTGGTCATGACGCCCTATCCCGGCGCATCGCCCGAAGAGGTGCGCAACGAGGTCACGGACCTGCTGGAGGAGTCGATCCAGTCGCTCGACGAACTCTATTACCTGAAGAGCGAGAACCGCGTCGGCATGTCGAAGATCACGGTCTACGTCAAGAAGGAGGTGCGTGCCGACGAGATGCAGCAGCTGTGGGACAAGCTGCGGCGGAAGGTCGCCGATGTCCAGGGCCGTCTGCCCGACGGGGCGGGCCCGTCGGTGGTGAACGACGACTTCGGCGACGTGCTCGGGGTCTTCTACGGACTGACGGGCGAGGGCCATACCTGGCGCGAGCTGGACGACGAGGCCAAGCGCCTCAAGGACGAACTGCTGACGGTGAAGGATGTCGCGCGCGTGGAGATTTGGGGGTCGCAGCATCCTACGGTCGAGGTCACGGTGCCTCCGGCTCTCCTGACCCGCAGCGGGCTGACCTCCGCGGACATCGCCCGGGCCTTCGCCGAGCAGAACCGCGTGGTCGATGCCGGGGCGTTGGAGACCGGGGAGAGCCGGCTGAGGATCGAATCGACCGGTACGTTCCGTTCGCTGGACGACATCCGGCAGATGACGATCACCTCGCCGTCGGGTGAGCACTTCCGGCTGGGGGATATCGCCCGCGTCGAGGAGAGCTATGCCCGTCCGGCCTCGAACCTCATGCGCATCGACGGACGTCCGGCCCTGGGCGTGGCCGTCGCCACGGTCTCGACGGGCAACGTCGTGGAGATGGCCCGGGCGGTGGCCGACCGCATCGACTCCTTTGCCGCGACCCTGCCCGAGGGTTATGCCCTCCATCCGATCTACGATCAGGGCCACGAATCCGAGGTGGCCAACCGCGGTTTCGTCTGGAACCTCGTGATTTCGGTGCTGACGGTTGTCGCCATCCTGCTCTTCTTCATCGGCCTGCGCAACGGCCTGCTGATCGGCAGCGGACTGATCTTTTCGATCTTCGCCACGCTGATGGTCATGCAGGTTGAGGGGATCGCCCTGCAGCGCATGTCGCTCGCGGCGATCATCATCGCCATGGGTATGCTGGTGGACAATGCCATCGTCGTCTCGGATTCGGCGCTCGTCGCCATGCAGCGCGGCATGCGCAAGCGGGTGGCCATCCTCAGGGCCTGTTCCTCGACGGCTCTCCCGCTGCTGGCTGCGACGGTGATCGCCATCCTGACCTTCCTGCCGATCTACTATTCGCCCCACATCACCGGCGAACTGCTCTCGTCGCTGGTCGTCGTGATCGGCGTGTCGCTGATGTTCAGCTGGGTCTTCGCCCTGACACAGACCCCCTTCTTCATCCAGGAGTTCGTGCCGCGCCCGCGTCCCGGGCAGACCGTTGCAGACCCTTACGGGGGACGGCTCTACGACGCCTTCCGCTCGTCGCTGCGTGCGGTCATCCGCCGCAAGTATGCCGTTGTCGGGGGACTGCTGCTGCTTCTGGCACTCTCGGCGTGGAGTTTCCGCTTCATCCCGAAGGTCTTCACACCGTCGCTCGACAAGCCCTACTTTACGGTGGACCTGTGGATGCCCGAGGGAACGCGCATCGAGCGGACCGACGTCGAGGCGTCGGATATCGCCGGCTGGATCGGCCGCTTCCCGGAGGTGGAGCAGGTTTCGGCCTTCGTCGGGCGCACCCCGCCGCGCTACTACCTTTCGAATGCCTCGTTCGGTCCGCAGCCCAACTTCGCGCAGCTGCTGGTCAAATGCAGCTCGTCGGCCGAGGCCCGGGCACTGCAGGAGTTCCTGCAGGACTCGGTGCGCCGCCGCTTTCCCGAGCCGCTGGTCAAGGTCAATCGCTTCGAGCTCAACACGCAGCCCGAGGCGCTGATCGAAGCGCGTTTTCTGGGGCCCGACCCGGCGGTGCTCGACTCGCTGGTGGGCGAGGCCGTGGCCGTCATGCGCCGCAATCCGAAGGTGGCCGACGCCCGCAACGAGTGGGGCAACATGGCGATGATGATCCGCCCGGACTATGACGCCGTGCGGGCCGGGGCGATGGGCATCACGAAGGCCCGGATGATGGAGTCGGTCCGTGCCTCGGGCGACGGCCTTCCGGTCGGAGTCTACCGCGACGAGGAGGACCGTGTGCCGGTGCTGCTCCGCACGCCGTCCGAAGGTCTGACCGACCTCGGAACGCTCTCCGTCTGGAACGGCGGCCGCTCGGTGCCTCTCTCGCAGCTCACGCGCGGCATCGAAACCACGTGGGAGTATCCCCAGATCCGGACCTACAACCGTCAGCTCTCGATGGCGGCAATGTGCGGTGTCGTGCCCGGGGCGACGATGTCCGAGGTCCACGGCGAGATCCGCCGCGAGGTGGAGGCCATCCGCCTGCCCGAAGGCTATACCTTCTTCTGGGACTCGCAGTTCAAGGACCAGAGCGAGGCGATGGAGGCCCTGATGAAGTACTTCCCGCTGGCCTTCCTGGTGCTGGTCGTGATCCTCGTGGCGCTGTTCGGCAACTACCGCGAGCCGTTGATTATCCTTTGCGTGCTGCCCCTGTCGCTCATCGGCGTCGCGGTCGGGATGCTGCTCACGGGCTTTGACTTCGGTTTCTTCCCCATTGCCGGATGGCTGGGGCTGCTGGGCATGATCATCAAGAACGTCATCGTGCTCATCGACGAGATCAATGCCCAGTACCGTTCGGGCGCCTCGCTCCAGCGGGCGATCGTCGAGGCCACGGTGGCCCGCACGCGGCCCGTGCTCATGGCCGCCATCACGACCATCGCCGGCATGATCCCCCTGCTGTTCGACATCGCCTTCGGGGGAATGGCTGCTACGATCATCTTCGGCCTGACCTTCGCCACGGGGCTCACGCTCTTCGTGACTCCGGTACTCTACGCCCTTTTCTACCACGTAAAAATCCGATGACGATGAAGACTTTCCCGCTTGTGGCGCTCCTTTGCCTGCTTGCTGCCGTGCGCCCGGCCGCTGCCCAGCCGGCCGAAGATTCGCTGCTGGTGCGCTACCGCCGGATGGCGCTCGATTGTGACGACGATTTGAGGGCCGCCGCCAAACACATCGAAGCCAGTGCCGAACTGGAGCGTGCGGCGCGAGCCGAGCGGATTCCGACCCTCTCGGCCGGGGGTGATTTCCGCTATACGGGCAACCCGCTGAAGTATGCGGCCGAACTGCCCGGGGTAGGGCCGCTGATCCTCGAGGGGCAGAACTGGAAATACGGGGCTTCGGCCACCCTGGTGCAGCCGCTCTATACGGGCGGGCGGATCACCGGGGCGATCCGCATGGCCGAATCCGAGACCCGCATGAGCGAGGCCCGGCGCGAACTGCTCCGCACGGAGGTCTGCTATCGGGTCGATCTGCAGTACTGGACGACCGTGGCCCGCCGCGAACGGATGTCGGTGGCCGAAGATTACCTGCGTGCCGTGGCCGATCTGGAGCGGGTCGTCCGCGAACGGGTCGAGGCCGGCCTGTGCGACCGGCAGGAGCTGCTCACCGTGGAGGTCAAGCTCAACGAAGCCCGCTACCGGCTGCTGCAGGTGCGGAGCGACTTCGAGACGGGGCGCATGGCGCTCAATGCGCTTATCGGCAGTCCGCTCGATGCCGAGACCCCGGTCGGTACGTCACTTCCGGAGGTCGGGTCCGGAGCGTCGGGACTTTCGGCGGCGGCCCTGCACCCCGAAATTCGGCTGGCGCAGGAGCGGATCGTTTGGGAGCGGGGCAACCTGCAGTACGTTGATGCCCGGTATAAACCGCAGCTCGGTGTGGGGGCCAATGCGGGTTATTATGCCCCGGGATATGATTTCCGCCCCGACCTTTCGCCCAACTGGACGCTCTATGCGCAGCTCTCCGTGCCGATCTTCCAGGGTGGCAAGCGACGTCGTGAACGGAGTGCTGCCGAATACCGCATCGGTATGGCTGCCGATGCCCTGCACCGGGTGGAGACGGACCTCGATCTGGAGACCCGCACGGCCCGCACGGCCCTCGACGAAGCGCAGGAGCGGGTGGCGCTGGCCGCCTCGTCGCTGGAAAAGGCTGTCGAGAACGAACGCCGTGCCACGGAGAAGTACGTGGAAGGGGCGATCTCGATCTCCGAAGTGATCGACGCGCAGCTCTATCGCCAGACGGCGCAGGAGAACCTTGTGTCGGCCAAGGAGGCGGCCCGGCTCCACTTTGCCGAGCTGCTGAAGGCCACGGACGGGTACCGGTTTCAATAACTTTTCGTATCTTTAGACGTCCGAAAACACCGCATGATGCGTACCGATCGAAAGAACAGATGGTTGTCCGCCTTGCTCTTCTCCGGGTTGGGGCTTTTTGCCTGGCTGCTGCTGGCCGGTTATACAAACCTTTCACCCGCGACGGAGAATGTGTTGAAAACCCGTTGGGGTGCGATCTTCCTGATCGTGCTCTTCAACGCATTGGGCTTTCTGACGCTGCGCATCTCCGAGTGGCTTCATGTGCAGTATCAGCTCCATGCGCCCGGCAGGTGGAAGATCGTGCTGGCGGTTGCGGGGGTGCTGGGGATGTTCTTCCTGGTCGATTACGGATTTCTGGTCACGGGAAAGCTGTTGGCCGGATCGCGTCATCCTTTCGCCTTCCCGAACGGCGGGGTGCGGATGCTGGTCGTCGTCTGGCTGGTCGAACTGGCCGTACTGGGACTGCTGCTCGCCAACCGGGCCATGGCCCAGACGCTGCGTCTGCGGCAGCGGGCCGCCGAGTTGCAGCGCGAGAACAATACGGCCCGCTACACGGCCCTGCAACAGCAACTCAACCCTCACTTTCTCTTCAACAGCCTCAATACGCTGATTGCCGAGATCGAGTACGATCCAGCGCGGGCCGTTTCGTTCACGCGGCGTCTCTCGGAGGTCTACCGTTATGTGCTGCAGGTGCAGAACCGTCCGCTGGTGACGCTCGGCGAGGAGCTGCGCTTTGCCGACGCCTTCCTTTATCTCCACCGGGTGCGGCTGGGCGACTGCCTCGGCTGCCGGACGGAGATCCCCGACGGAATGCATGAGTTCCGCCTGCCGCCGCTGACCCTGCAACTGCTCATCGAGAATGTCATCAAGCACAACGCCATCACGGTGTCGCGCCCGCTCGAGATCACGATCTCGGCCTCGGAGGGGTGGCTGACGGTCTCGAATCCCGTCCGCCCCAAGCGCGGGGCGGAGTCCGGAGGTGTCGGACTGCAGAACCTCTCGAACCGTTGCCGGATCATGTTGGGACGCGGAATCGAGGTGAGCCGAACCGACGGATGTTTCACCGTGAAAATACCCCTGAGCCATGAATAAACTCCGTGTTGCCATCGTCGAGGACGAGGTCCCGGCCGCCCGGCTGCTCCGTACGCTCATTGCGCGCCTGCGCCCCGCCTGGGAGATCGAGGTGTTGCCCGGCAGCGTCGAGGAGGCCGTGCAGTGGTTCGCCGCGAACCGCCATCCCGACCTGCTGTTCCTCGACATCCAGCTTGCCGACGGCACTTCGTTCGAACTCCTCTCGCAGGCGCGTCCTTCGTCGGCCGTCGTCTTCACTACGGCCTACGACGAATATGCCGTGCGGGCGTTCAGCGTCAGCAGCATCGACTACATCCTCAAGCCTGTCGATGAGGAGCGCCTGGCCGAAGCCATCGCGCGTTATGAGGAGCTCCGGGGGCGGATGCTGCCGCCCGACGACTACCTCGAGACGCTGCTCGATGCCCTGCAGCGGCGAGAAAAGCGTTTCCGCACCCGGTTTCTGATTGCCGGGGTAGACCGTTTCCTCACGCTGCCGGTCGATGATGTGGCCTATTTCTACTCGGAGAACAAGGTGACGACGGCGGTGACCTTTGCCGGGCGGAACCATGTGGTGGACCTCCCGTTGAGCCGTCTCGAGGAGCAGCTCGATCCCGACCGCTTCTTCCGGGCCAACCGCCAGGTGCTGCTCTCGGTGGGGGCGATCGACCGCCTCGAGCCCTATTTCAACGGAAAGGTTTCGGTGACGGTGCACCCGCCCCACAAGGAGCGGATCACCGTGAGTGAGGAGCGGGTCCCGCTCTTCAAGGCCTGGTTGAACTATTGATCCGCTCTCCGGCCGACGGTCACCGCTTTTCGGCGAGGGTTTTGAGCTGCTCGAACAGCTCGCTGAAGCGGAGTTCTGACTGCATCATCGTCCGGGCCTTCTCCATCCCTTCTTCGGTCAGCGAGAAGAACATCTGCCGTTTGTCGTCGCGGTTGATGTCGCGGCGGATGTAGCCTTTGTTCTCGACGGCCGTGATGACCTTCGAGACCCGCGAGTTGGACAATCCGATGTATTCGCAGATCGAGCCGGCCGACTTGGCCTCCCCGCTCTTCAGGCAGCAGAGCAGCATGGCCTCGTTGATGGTGATGTCGTGTGCCTCGGCGAATGTCTTTTCGAATTGGTAGAGCGTTTTGTATATCTCCTTGATGATACAGATCGGTTCCATGTTCCGCGGTTGGGTTATATCGCTGCAAAGATAGGCGATTCGACGCTCTTTGCCAAAGACTCCCGCGAAAATGGCAGCAGTCGCTGTCCAGCCGCCTTACGCGAGGACATACCCCTCTTCGCTTTTGCGCAGGACTCCCTGGCGGACCAGCTGGGCGATCGTCCGCGACAGGGAGGGGCGTGTGACGCCGAGGATGAAGGCCGTCTCTTGAAGGTTCTGTACAGCCGGGTTTTTCTCCAGATAGCCGATCAGCCGCGACGAGAGGGTCTGCAGGGCGAACTGCTGCACGCGGCTGGTCAGGAAACGGCTGTGGTCCGAGAGAATGGAGAGGAAGTTGCGCAGTACGGCCGTATCGCTTTCAATCAGGGCAAGCAGACTCTCCCGGCTGACGATCCACAGCCGGCACTCCGTGTTGGCGATGACCGATACCGGGAAGGTATTCTCCGTGGCGAAGAGAAATGCAGAGGCCAGCACGTCGGGAGCCGCCAGGGTATCGAGCGTGAATTCGCGCCCCTCTTCGTTGGTCATCTGCACGCGGACGCTCCCCTCGCACAGCAGCAGCAACGAACGGCAGACGCTGTTCTGCATGGCGATGAACTCGCCTTTGCGGTAGTTGGCGATACGCGAGGGCGATTTCTCGAGAATCGGATCGACAAGTGTGCGGTTGCAACCCCGGAACAGGGGCATGTCGTAAAATTCACATTCCATAAGATTTTGATCTGTCGATTGTTGTGCCGGTCCGTAACAAATGTTACGCCAAGATCCGTATCGTGCCTCTAATTTTGCGCCGGATTTTGGACGGGGTGCGTCGGTCGGGTCGATCGGACGCTGCGCAGCCCGACTGCAAATATACGAAATACATGAGACAGATGAGTGGAATAAAGCGATTTTTATGGTTGAGTGCGGTGCTTCTGACCGCCTGCCGGGCCGATGATCCGGCCGACGGCTTTTCCCGCCCGGATGCGGAGGGCGTGGCCTTCCGCATGAGTTGTGCGGGCTATGAGGACGGGAATGTCCGTTCGGACCTCCGGCAGGAGACCGACTACGACCGAGTGGAATTTTGTGTGGTGGACGACTCCGGCTCGGCCGTCGGCGGAGTCAAGTGCCTGTACGATCCGGCGGCTTCCGAGGTGCGGATCGAAGGGCTTCGTGAGGGCGACTACCGTCTGCTGGTGCTGGGTGTCCGGGGCGATGCGGAGGCCGACGGCGTGACGATCCGTACGATCCGCCGTGAGGAGGACGAGTGGTTGAGCTTCCCCGCCGACCTGCAGCGGCCGCTCGGGGCCGAGTACTTCCATTCGCGCACCCCCTTCTCGGTGGTGGCGCGCAAGGGCCCTTCGGGAACGGAACTCGAGGCCGTCGTCGAGGAGGAGGTCATACAGCACCGGATCATCGGGCGGACCGACTTTTCGTTCGCCTTCAACAATCCCTATGTCGAGACGGCGCTGCAGACCCGGCGCGTCACGCTCCTGGCGCCGCGTTTCCGTACCGGCCTGACGGGCGGCGGTCTCTTCGCGGGTACGGGCGACAGCCCCGACATCGAACTGGACCTGGACGAGGCGACAACCTGGCTCTTTCCGCCGACGGTCGAGGATGAGCCGCTTCACGGCGAGGTTGAGCTGACAACGCGCAACTACCGCGGACACACCGTCCGGCGTGCCTACGGCTTCACGCTCGGGGAGGTCGCTCCCAACCGCATCGGACGGGTGAGGACGACGGCCGTGCATCCCGACGACGAGTCGGCCACGGCATTCGTCACCGAACGGACCTTCGAGCGCTTCGGTCTGGAGCGTATCCTGCAGGACGACGAGCCGAAGGAGGTCTACACCGATGCCGCACAGCGGACCTTCAATACCGCGGCGCCGCTGCAGGTCTCCGTGACCGACGACGGGCGTCTCCACGTCCGCTTCTATTCGCCGCGCGAGGTGACCGGCCTCCTGATTCGGGCCCGCATCCCCTCGGTCGGCAGCGAGTTCTTCGATCTGGCCTACTTCGACCGGGTCCCGCCCTTCGCGGACTTCTACGGCGAACTGCCGATGTCTACGCGCAAGACCTTTTGTCGCACGGAGTCGGGGCGGATCGTCGAGGTCGATCCCGTGCCGGCGTCCGAATGGGCCGATGCGGAGTTCCGCCTGGAGTCCGACGATCCGTTCTGGACGAAGCTCGAGGCCATCGAGCACGGATGGACCATCGGGTTCGACCTCTACGGGGGCGATCCCGAACGGGCCGACGGCGGGCCGGTCGGCAACTGGATGGGAATCCGTCCGGTCCATTGCCGCGAGGTGGTGGCCTTGTTCCTGAACTTCACCTACATGATCGACATGCCCGAGCATGAGCAGATCCTGCGCGCGAATGCCGACCGCCTCTACGGCAACGGAGGCCCGGAGGACAAGGTCACGGTGGAGACGGTCCTCCGCCAGATGCGCCAGCCGCGGACGCTGCGGGTCGGGCTGGTCTACCCGGGCAACGGCGTGATCGGACTCGGCGGCGGTTCGGTCTTCGGGGCCTACCAGCAGGCCTGGTTCCAGCACTATTTCAACACCTATTCGTGCGAGATCATGTTCCACGAGCTGGGACACGTGATGGGTTACAACCACAGCAGCTCGTTCACCTACGGGCCCTGGGCGCAGGAGTTGATGAACCGCTTCTATGTCGAGCACATCGGCGAGATGCCGATCGACTCGCCGTCGTACCTCGACAGCGCACAGAACCCGAACCGATATTAAATACAAGCCAACGATACGATGATGATGAAAATAGGAAAATATCTGGGCGCGGCCGCTTTCGCCGTGCTCCTGCATCCGGCATGCAGCGAAGCGCCGGAGGATGCCGCCCCGATGCCGGGCGCGGGGCCGGTGCTGTCGGTCCGTTTCGAGGCCGAGGGGGCGCTGCCTGTCCGGACGGCAGAGGCGGACGATGCGGCGATCGGCCGCGTGACGGGCTTCCGCTTCATGCAGGGAACCCTGCACGAGATTCTCGAGGGCGAGTCGCCCTCCGAAGGGCTCCATACGTTTTATCCCACAGCCCTCGAGGGTGAACTGCACTTCGTGGCCAACGCTCCGGAGGGGCTGTTCGATGCCTTGCGTCCGGGCGGTTCGACCCTTGCGGAGTTTCTCGCACTCGGGGCACCGGTCGGCGCGATGGTCTCCGACCGGGTGTTAATGACCGGACGCATGGAGCTTCCGGCGGAGTCGGGCCGTGCCGCGACGGTCCGCATGACGCGCAGCGTGGCGCGCGTGGACCTCGTCTCGGAGGAGCGTGGCGTCGAGGTGCGCAGTGTGTCGATCCGGCCGATCGCCGACCGCGGTTATCTCTTCGCACAGGAGTATCCGGCCGTGCCGGCCGATGCCGGGGAGACCGAATTCCGAGGGGAATACGGCGAGGGGGAGTTCATGAACAGCCGCCGGACGCTGCTCTACCTCTGTGAACAGCCTTCCGGCGGAATGACGGCCGAGGTGGTCGTCGCTTTCGGCGGGGGACTGCACCGCATGACGGCAGCCTTTTCCGCTGACCTCGTGCGCAACCGGATCTATGTGCTGCGGGTCCATGGCGCCGGAGCCGATGCCTCCGTGTCGGTTTCCGGAGGAACGTGGGAGGAGGGGGCCTCGGTCGGGACGACCCCCGCTCCCGGCGGGCTGATCGACCCTGCGGCCTCGTCGCTTCCCGAGGGGGTGACGCTGAATGCCGCGCAGGATTCGGTGCGGGTGGATTCCCGGGGCGGAGAGTTCCGCCTCGCGGTCCGTGCCGAGGCAGGCACGGAGGTCGAGATTGAGGGCCTCGTGCGCGGCGTGACCGCCTCCGTCGAACCGGCGGCACGGTCGTTCGAGCCGGTAGCGACGGTGGCTGTGTCGGCCGGGCGGCGTCTGCCGGGCGAATCCCGAGCATACCTCTATCTGAATATCGTCCGGGACGGTGTCCGCCTGGGTCGGATCGCGCTCCTCTTCGAACCCAATCCCGTGCAGTTGTCCGGCGAAATCGTGCTCGACGGGGAGGGGAACTGTGACTTCGGCCGCTATGTAGATGGCGAGTTGGGGCGTCTGACGCTCCCCGAGGGCAAGGTGGCCCGGGTGGAGTTCGACGCGGACGAGGACCCGTGGCTCAAACTGGACGGCGAGGGACGGTCGCTGCGGATCCTGGCCGGCTGGAAGCCCAACGATCCGAAGGCCGACGGCCGCGTGCAGGAGGGCCGCATCGTCATCTCGCAGGCCGACGGCTCGGACGTCGAGCGTTATGCCGTGCGGCGGCGCAACTGGGGCCTTCCGGTTGTGGAGATCGGGGGCGTGTGGTGGTGCAAATACAACCTGCGCGGCAACGTGAAGGAGTTCGCCGACCAGATCCCGATCGGCGCCGATCCGGCGGATGCGGATGCACTGGCCGACTACCTGGCCTCGTGCGACGAGGGGGAGCTGCTGCGTCTGCTGGGCGACCAGTACCAGGCGGGCAATCCGGAGGGGCTTCCGCTGCGGCACGACGGCGCCTCCTTCTACTACGAGGGGATGCAGTCGGCGGCGCAGAACTTCGGGTCGATCGACCCGGCTGCCATGGCTCCCGACGGCTACCGGATTCCGGGTTACGACGACTATGCCTTTTTTGCCGGTAGCCGCAACTACAATCTCGGCGGCGTCGGGACGCGGAGCTACCGCAACATGGCGGACGACGAGCTCACGGTGCGTATCCTCGAGCGGGAGGCGACACTGCTCGGGCAACGCTACGGCACGATGGCTCTCTATGAGTTCCGCTCGGGAGGGGCGTGCTGGGTGCTTTGTGGCCTGGGCCATCAGTGGAATACGACGGCGGGCAACATCTCGCCGATGATGTTGCTGCTGGCAACGGCCGGCGACGGTACGAACAGCTGGGTCTTGGAGGGGTATGCGCAGGCGGACCGCCCGGGACAGAACTGGCTGAAGTTCGTGGGGCAGAATTCGACCAAGACCCGGATGATCCGGTGTGTGAAGACGCCGGTGGAGTATATGTACGATTGAGAGAAAAACGGAAGAGAATGATGACGATGAAACGAAAGATATGGATGCTGCTGGCGGCCTTTGCCGCCGCAGGAGTTGTGGCGCCGGGCTGCTCGGAGGGTGGCCCGGAGCCGGATGCGGGCCACGGTGCGGGTTCCGGTGGCGACGGTTCGGGAAGCGGGCCGCTGTTCGTCGCGGTACGAACGGCCGACTACGAGTCGGAGGGAGGCCCGGTGGCCGGCGACGATGCGGCCGGACGCCTGCGGGCCTGTCTGTTCGAGCAGGGGCGGATGACGGCGGTCTATGACGCTGTGGACGATGCGCAGGCGGGTGTCGGGTTCCGGCTCGACCGGACGACCGGGGACCGGCTCTATGTTCTTTCAGGCGATGCTGCGATGCCCGACCTCGAGGCTCTCTGCCAGGCGGGTACGACCGAGCGGGAGTGGCTCGCCCTGACGGCCGGTACGGCGGAGGGACTTCCGCTCCGCTTCTTCTCGGGACATGGCGACCTGACCGGTGCTGCGGTGCCCGAAGTGGTGCTGACGCGCGGTACGGCGCGTCTCGACCTGCACATCCGTGTGGTGGGAACGGCCTCTGTCGAGCGGCTTACGCTCGACGGTGCGGCCCTGCACACGCCGCTTTTCGGTGATGAGGCGTTTGCGCCGACCCAGCGGGGCGAGGTGTCGTTCCTGCTCGACACTCCCTGCACGGAGGATACGCCCGATGTGGCCCGGATCTATGAACAGAGCGGTGAAGGGGCGATCCTGCGGGCCGAGGCGGTTGTCAATGGCAAACGGTGCGAAATCGAGGCGGAACTCCCCGGGCGGATCCTCCGCAACCGGATTTACGTGGTGACGCTGCTCAAGGGCGTGGCTGACCAGGAGGTCCGGCTGACGGTCGAACCCTGGGAGGAGGGCGGCGAGGTCGGGCTGCACCCCGACTTCGACGGGCGGATCCGCGTGGATGCCGCGGCCTCGGAACTGCCGGCAGGGGTCTCGGTCTCCGAAGCGGGTGACCGGGTGACGCTGCCCTGCGGGCGGACCGATCTGTTGCTGGCGCTTGACTGCGGCGACGAACTCGAGCTGCTTCCCGTGGCGGGCTATCCGCTGACTGTCGAGCGTGAAGCCGATGCGGCGCAGGGGGTGGCGGGCCTCAACCGCTTCAGGATCCGCAAGTCGCTCTACGCTCCGGGGATGGAGGCCGACGAGGTGGTGCTGCAGTTCCGCCGTAAGGGCCTCTCGGAGTCCTATCCCGAGGACCGGATCGTGCTGCATCTTGAGTCCAATCCGGTCCGGCTCGAGGGTGCCATCTCGTTCGGTGCCGAAAGCTATGCATTCGACTTCGGCCGTTATGTGGACAACGAACTGGGCCGCTTCACGCTGCCCGAGGGAAGATGTCTTCAGGTGGAGTTCGGCGAGGACGAGGACCCGTGGGTGAAGCTCCTGCCGGCCGACGACGATCCGCAGGTGGTGCGCGTGTTGGGCGGCTGGCGCCCGAACGATCCCCGGGCCGACGGCCGCCTGCAGGCGGCGACGCTGGTCGTTACCGACCGGACGGATGCTTCGGTCCGCGAGGAGTACCGCATTTCGCGCCGCAACTACGGACTGCCCGTCACGTGGTTCCACGGGGTGTGGTGGTGCAAGTACAATGCGCGGGGCAATTCGCGGCAGTTCGAGGATCAGATCCTCTCGTCAGCCGATCCGGCCGTCGAAGCGGGGCAGAGCCTCTTCGACTACCTGCGCGACTGCTCGCCCGAAGAGTTCCGCGACCTGTGGGGCTGGGCCTATCAGGGCGACAGCGGCATCGGCATGCAGGTGGTCGATGACGGGGGAAAGCTGGTGATGGAGGGCTTCTCCGCCTCCTCCTCCGTCCATATCAACAAACTTCCGGCCGACGCCCTCTCTCCCGACGGCTACGAACTTCCGACGATGGAGGAGTTCAACCGCATGTTCGATGCGACGGATTATGTCTGGATGATGTGGTCCGGGTCGCATACGCTCCGCTCTCCCTGGGAGGGTCATTCGCTCGTGCAGCGCGAGCAGCGGCGGCGCAACGATGTTGCGGTGGGCAGCGTGCAGATGGCTGACGTGTTGTATGCGCGGATGTGGAGCCCGGATTTCCCCGACTGTGAACCGGTCGTGTGGTACGGGCCCGGCGCGCAGTGGAACGCCGACGGAATCCAGCATTCGGGCCATTACAACAACATCCTCTTTGCGGTCTGCTCGCCCGAAGGGGCGGGGTGGTACTTCTCCGGAGCGATGAATGCGCTTTACCTCCAGAAGAACGGGGCGGGGACGAAGGATACGCGGATCCTGCGCTTCAAGAAATCCCCGGTCGAATACATCTACGGGGTGTGAATGCCGGACCCGGACGTCGGAAGACGTCCGGGTCCGCCTCTTTTGTCAGGCGTTGAGCAGCCAGATCGCCAGATTCAGGTAGGTGGCCACGGCCAGCCAGGCGAGGTAGGGGGCGAAGAGCCAGGCTGCCGGACGGCAGGAGCGTGCGGCCCGACAGGTGAAAAGAATCACCACGGCGTCGAGCAGCAGCAATCCGACAAGTCCTGCCGGCGGACAGCGCAGCGTGAAGAAGAGAATGCTCCACAGGAAGTTGAGCGCCAGCTGGACGGCCCACGGGAGGATCAGCTCGCGGCGCTGCCGGTCGAGCGCCACGCCGAGCGCGATGCCCATGCAGAGATAGATGATGCTCCAAGCGATGGGAAAGGCGACGGCGGGGGGCGTCAGCGGGGGCTTGATCAGTGCAGGGTACCATTCGGCGATGGCACGCGCCTGGAAGAGGCTGGCCGAAAAGCCGACGGCGAAGCAGAGCAGGACAGGACCCAGGTAGCGGAGCAGACGTTTCATCGCGGTGCGTATTTTTGATCCAAGATAGCAAATTCCGGGCAAAAAGCCTCTTCCGCCGCATCTTTTCGGGCGGGATTTCACTATTTTTGCAGATGTCCGGCCGAATGTCGGACAACATGCCATGAAAAACAACCTGCTTACCGAACAGTTGGCCTACAACGGCGACAGTAGGACCAAGACGCACATCCACCTGATCCGCTATTCGGCGGGAACGTTCGAGGAGACGCTGCTCGATGCCTTTACGCCCGAGGCCGTTGCGGTCGGGGCGGACGAGAAGATCTGGCTGCGCATCCACGGACTCAAGGATGCCGCCTGCATCGAGGCGGTCTGCACCCACTTCGGGGCTGATTTCCTGACCATCCAGGACATCCTGAACGCCGACCACCCGAGCAAGGTCGAGGAGCACGACGGGTTCAATTTCATGGTCGGCCGGATTTTCCAGTCGGACAGTGCCGTGCAGGTGCGGCTCATGCAGGGCGAGCATTTCGTGCTGAGTTTTGTCGAGGGCGATTCGGGCTTCTTCGACGATGTGGCCCGGGCGCTGCGCGACAACGTGCTGCGCATCCGCATGCGTACGGCCGACTACCTCTTCCTGGTGCTGATGAACGGCGTGATCTCGAACTACGTTTCGCTGGCCATGTCCATCGGCGACGAACTCGACGATCTCGAGTCGGAACTGCTGGCCGCCCGCAACGAACGCGACATCGGCATCCAGCTCCAGATGCAGCGCCGCCGCTACATGGAGCTCAAGCGTACGGTCATGCCGCTGCGCGAACAGTTCCAGCGGCTGTTGCGCTCCGATTCGGGGCTTGTCCGCAAGGCGAGCCGCCCCTTCTTCAACGACGTCAGCGACCACCTGCAGAACGCCGTGCAGTTGGTCGAGGGGTGCCGTGAGACCCTCTCGTCGCTCATGGACCTCTACATCTCGAACAACGACCTGCGCATGAACGACATCATGAAGCGGCTGACGATCGTCTCGACGATCTTCATCCCGCTGACCTTCCTCGTCGGGGTGTGGGGCATGAACTTCGAGCGGATGCCCGAACTGCACTGGCGCTACGGCTATGCCGCGGCGTGGGGCGTGATGCTTGTGGTCGGCGTGGCGGCCTACTTCATCTTCCGCGCCAAGCGGTGGCGTTAGCCCTTCGTCCGTTTCGCTCCCGGCCCGGGTCAGAAGGGGTAGCCGATGGCCAGGTGGAAGCCGAGTCCATCCTTGAAACTTGAAAGGTTGTAGTATCCCCTGCGGTCGGGGTTCGGGTAGGGGGTGTGGAGCCCGATGCCCAGGTCGGCGCGGAGGACCAGGTAGCTGATGTCGTAGCGGAGGCCGAATCCGGTTCCCAGAGCAATCTCGTTGAAAAATCCCTTCCACTTGAGTTCGGCCCCGGGTCGTTCCGGGTCTGCCCGGAGCAGCCAGACATTTCCGGCGTCGAGGAACAGGGCGCCGTTGAGCCTCCCCAGGATGCCGAAGCGCAGCTCGACGTTGGCCTCGAGCTTGAAATCGCCCGTCTGGTCGAGGTATCCGTTGCGGTCGTCGGTCGGGGGACGGTAGCTGCCCGGTCCGATCGAGCGCACGGTGAAGGCCCGGATGCTGTTGGCTCCGCCGATGTAGAACTGTTCGCTGTAGGGCATCACCTCGGAGTTGCCGTAGGCATAGCCCACGCCGATGAGGAGCCGGGTGGCCAGCCACGTGTTGCCCTGCCCGAGCCGGTGGTAGAAGCGCAGGTCGCTCACCTCCTTGAGAAATTGCGAGTAGCGGTTGCCGAAGAGCTCCTGCGGGTGGTGTTCGCCGCACAGGGCGAGAATTCCCGAGAGCAGGTTGCCGGCCGACGTGAGGCTGTTCTGCCAGAAGAGCCGGCGGTTGCCCGTCTGCCCGTAGAGTCGGTCGAAGGTGTAGGTGTAGCCGAGCGAGGGGATGAACTGGTCGCGGAAACTCATGGAGATCGTCGGGTTGGCGTCCAGCGTTTGGTCGAAGGATTCCGTCGTGTGGAGCAGCTTGTTGTAGGTCAGCTTCAGCAGCGTCAGCGCGTGGTGGCTGTAGGCCGAGGTGCGGAAGGTGTAGCCGGCCGATCCGCCGAAGGAGATCATCCGGAAGTAGTCGGGGCGGTTCATCAGGTCGAGCCCCAGCTGGAACGAGGTGCGCCCCTCCGTATGCGTGGCCCGCGCATGTCGCCTTGCCGCTCCCGGCCACAGGAGCCGCGGCAGGTCGAGCGTGGCGTTGAGTCCCAGTTCGTAGGAGTTGAGCCGCGAGTCGCGTCCGCCCGACTGCTTGTTTCCCGTCTGCCATTCGTAGGACCCGTTGAGTTTCAGGGCCAGCACCTCGCCGCCGCGGAAGAGGTTGTTGTGGCTCACCTTGAAGGCGATGCCGGGCCCGAGGAAGCTGTTCGACTTGGAGACGACGTCGGTCTCGAGATCGGCGGCGATCGGCAGGTCGAGGCGGGCGTCGATCTCTATGTCGAGCGAGTCGCTGCCCGCGAGCGAATCGGCCGGCGGCACGTTGAGCGTCACCGAGCGGAACACGCCGAGTTTGTTCAGCTCCGTGAGGGTGCGGTTCTGCGCATCGACCGTGAAGGGCTGCCCGGGTTCGAGCGACAGGGCGCGTGCGAGCAGGCGCGGGCGGATCTTCATCGGGCGCTGCGTGATGACCGTGGCGCGCTGCAGGCGGAGCGTGTCCGTCGGGCCCGGCGAGACGTTTGTCAGCCGTACCGTCACGCTCCCCGTGCGGTAGGGGCGCAGCACCTCGGGCGGGGTGGAAGACTTCAGCTGCAGGCGGATGTCGGCCCGGCGTCCGCCCACGGTCGTGTCGGCCAGGAACTCGAGGTATTGCGGCCGGAAATAGTAGTAGCCCCGGTTGCGGAGGATGCCGGCGATGCGGTTGCGCTCCCCGGTGAGCGAGTCGAGGTTGTACTGTGCTCCGGTGCGGAGCGGGGAGGTGGCCCGCAGGCTGTCGATCAGCGGGGCGAGGCTCCCCGTAGCGGGCGGGTATTCGATCGTGCCGTAGCGGTAGGGAGGGGCGATGCGCAGCGTGTAGTCCACTTTGGCCTTGAGCCCCCGCTTGCGGTAACGGAGCTCGTTCGAGACTTCGGAGCCGAAGTAGCCGTGGTTGGCGAGCGCCTGTTCGGCGACCTGGGTGCGCAGGTCGGGGCGGACCTTCGAGATGAGTACGGGCTCCTTGGCCAGCCGCTTGTAGAACCAGTATTTGAAGCCCCGCTCCCTGGGTGTGTAGAGGTAGTTGTAGGCCCACAGCCCGATGGGCAGCGGGGTGCGCACGAAGGGGCTGTAGAGCGGGTTGTTCGGGGCGACCGAGAGGGGCTGCCGGGCTGCCGAGGCTGCGGCATCGGTGAGCGTGACCCCCGAGTCGGGCTCGATGCGGATCTTCCGGACCCCGGTGTAGAGTACCTCGCCTTCGCCGAGCCGCCGGGTCGTGGAGCAGGCCGCGCAGAGGAGGAGTGCGCAGAGCACGAGCGTGCGGCGTATGTCAGTGCGTGTCGGATTCATGGCGGTTGCGTTTTTTCCCGGTACGGTCGGCCGACCGGAAGAGGTCGAGCAGGCGGGCCATCTTCTTGCGGATGATGAAGCCCACGCCGGTCTCGGTGATCTCGCCTTCGAGGATACTCTCGTAGCCCGTGTGGCGGAACAGGCGGAGGAACATGTTCCCGCGCCGGGTGAGGACGTACTCCAGCGAGATGTCGTCGATCATGTTCTCCTTGAGGTTCTCGGTCGGGTCGGTGTCGGTGCTGAACTTGCCGCCGATGATCACCCGGAACCGGTTGCCGAAGAGGTTCTTCGAAAGGCGGTACGAGTAGTCGGTGCGGGCGCCGTTCGGGTCGGTCTCGTCGTAGGAGTCGATGCCGAAACTCAGGTCCACGCCCTTGAGCGAGTTTTGCGCCCACTGGTTCAGCTCCTTCTGTACGAAGGCGTTGAGCGGGTTCTCCGCATTGGCCTTGGCTGTGGTGCCGGGGCCGGTGTAGGTGTTGTAGATCAGCAGGTTCATGGCCTGTTGGGCGCGTTGCTCGTCGGTGAGCGACTGCAGCTGGTTCTGCATCGTGAGGTCCTCGGGCGCCGAGAGCCCGAACGAAACCGCCAGGTCCTCGAGCGAGTTGCGGACCTGTACCGAGATGTCGAAATTCACCGGCCGCGACTCTCCGCCGTCGGTCGATACGCTGGCCCGCACGGTCTCCGTGGCCGTGATGTCGAAGTGCGGGTCGGCGGGGTTGCCCGTCCATTCGACATAGCTGCCCGGGCGGATGGCGAAGACCTTCTGTGCGATGACGGGCGGGTTGTAGCGCACGCTTCCTCCCGTGAGCTGGTAGCGTCCCGAAAGGGCCATGTCGCCCAGCGGGTTCATCGAGAAGGTGAGGTCGCCGCCGCCGCGGAGGTCGATGCGGTTGTTGCCGTCCGGGGAGAGGTCCACACCGGCCTTCACCTCGTCGTTGATGTCGATCTCCAGCTGCAGGTCCATGCCTCCGATCCGCACGGGTGCGGCCTCGGTTTCGGGAGCGGGCTCCTGCGTTTCGTCCCGGAACGAGACGAACGTCACGACATCCTGCGACTCGTTGCGGATTTCGGTCGGGGAGTCCTGCATCACGTAGGTGAGCTCCGTGCCGCGGAGCAGCGCAAGCCTGCCGCGCACGGTGAGTGCGTCGAGCGGGCCGCGCACCGAGGCGTTCAGGTCAAGGTATCCGGTGCCGTAGACTGCCGTGCGCTGTTTGCGGGCCACGTCGAGGAACTGGAAGTCGGAGGCGCGCAGCTGCAGGTCGGCGGTCGTGCGGGCGAGGTCCGTGAGGTCCACCGTCCCGTCGATCGTGAATGGCCGGCCGTTGGGCGCCAGGAGGGTGAAGCGTTCGAAGGCGACGCGCCGTCCGTCGAGGCGGACCGTGTCGCCGGCCAGGCGGAAGGTGGTGCCGATCATCGGAACGCGGAACTGTGCCTGCGCGAAGGAGATGCCGCCGTCGAAGCGCGGGGCTTCGGGCTCTCCGTACATCCGGATGCGGCCGTGGAGCGTGCCCGCAAGGCGGAGCAGGTCGGCCGGCAGGAGGGGGTCGAGGCGCTGCAGCGGCAGTCCCGGGATCGTGCATTCGGCCTCGAGCGGCTCCCCGCCGCCGTAGCGGGCGCGGGCCGTCAGGAGCGTGTCGGCGTCGAGTGTCAGGAGGGCGTCGGCCTGCCGGATGCTTCCCTGGGCATAGGAGGCGCCGATCCCGACATTGCCGAAGCGGGCTCCGTCGTAGGTTACCCCGGCAGCCGTCACCGAGCCCTGTACCGAGAGGCTGTCGGACGACAGTCCGAGCTCCACGCGGGTTGCGAGCGTGCCGCCTACGGGCGGAGCTTCGGAGAGCAGCTGCAGCGTGCGGGCGATGTCGATTCCCGCGATGTCGAGCCGCACGCCGTCGGTGAATCCCGGGGCCGGCACGGTGTGCAGGGCGAGCCGCTGGTCGCCGCGTGTGAGCTCCAGGTCGGCCGTGACCCGGCGTCCGCGGCCATAGGCGATGCGGTTGTCCGCATTGACGTGCCATGTCCCGAGGTCGGGAAGGATGCGTCCCTCGATCAGGCTGTCGCTCCAGACGACGGCGAACCCCAGGCGGGTCGGCTGTTCGTTGGGGGCCTGCCGGCGCAGGAAGGCCCGGAGTTCCCGCCCTTCGATCCTGCCCGAGAGGGAGGTGTGTGCCAGCGAGTCGCTCCGCGGCGGGGGGTTGGCGATGTGCAGCTCGTAGTCCAGGGCATGTCCGTCGCCGGCGAGTTCGGCCGAGAGCGTGTCGAGGCGGACGCCTCCGGCCGTCAGCCCCTCGATCCGCATCCGGAGTGCTGCGGGGAGCGAGTCGCGGTTGCCGCCCCGGATCTCCAGCGCCTCGAACGATGCGCCTTTCGTGCGGAGGAAGTTGTTCAGTATGTTCTCCCGGCCGGCTGCGGCGAGCAGGCGGAACCTGGGCAGCAGGGGCTGCAGCGACCGCATGTCGATCCCCTCGGTGCGGAGACCGCAGCGCAGCGTGTCGGCACTGCGGGCGAGGGCTGCGGTCAGCGAGTCGAGCGGCGAGGGGCTGTCGAAGACCATCGAGAGGTCGCCCGAGCGGATGCCGCTGCGGGTACCCGCCGGCCCCGTCGCGAAGGTCAGTTGCGTGGGGCGGATGTCGCTCTCGCCGGCCGGGCCGTGGAGGCGGATGCTGTCGAACGAGATACGGGCCGATAGCCCGTCGGCTTCGGAGTGTGCGGCCGAGGCGTCGAGGCGGAACCTGCCGCCGATCGAGTCGGGTGTCAGTCCGAGCGCCGCGAGGTCGAACGACGCGACGTCGCCCGCGATGCGGAGCCGCTGTCCGGCCTGGGAGAGCGCTCCGTCGAGCCGCCATGCAAGCCGGAGTGCTTTGTTGTGCGAGGCGAGAAGCCCTGCGAGGCGGCACTCCTCCAGCCGGGCCTCGAGCGAGATGCCTCCGAGGTTGCGCCCGCGGTACTCCGCCCGGGCGAGGTCGCTCCGAAGGGTGGCTCGCATCGTTTCGTCCAGCGGGTCGAACCCCCGGCCGCCGGCCTCGATGTTCAGGTCAAGTCGGCCGAGCGAGTCGGCCGGCAGGAAGCGGCCGAGCGGGAAACTGTCGCAGCGCAGCACGGCCTCATACTCCTTGCGTGCGGCGTCGAACGTTCCCGAGAGGGAGAGCCGTCCCGTGCCTACCCCGAGTGCCGTCGAGGCGGTGATCCGCCCCTGTTGCCAGCGGCCGTCGCCCCGGAGCGTGATGCGCCCGGGGATGGCGATCCGGCGCTGCAGTGCCGTGTCGGGAAGCAGCGCACGGAGGAAGTCCATCTGCCGGAGCGTACCGTCGAGCCGCACCGCGAGCTCCGCGCGGCCCGGGTCGAGCAGCTGTTTGGCGGCTCCGTCGGCCTGCAGGTCGAGGTGCCCGGGCGAGGTGACGCCCAGATGCAGGCGGCGGATGTCGGCAAGGGTCCCGGCGAGTTGCAGCGATGCGCCGATCCGCTTGTCGCGCAGCACGGCGCGGTCGAGGCCGGGAACAAACCGTGCGGCGTCACGCATCCCGACATCGGCCGTCAGGTCGGCCGTCAGCGGGGCGTCCGGGGCCAGGGCGAGGATGCCCGCCCCGGCTTTCACATCGGCCCGGAGGCTCGACTGCGTGGTGGCGATCTTCAGGCCGGTGAGCTCCGCGCCGTCGGGGGAGAGGGCGAGCGATCCGCACAACTTCTCGACGGTGAATCCCGACCGTTCGGCGAAACGCATGCTGCGGATCTGTACGGCCAGTTGCGCCCCGTACGAACGGAGCGAGTCGATTTCGGTGTCGAAACCCGTAACGGCGATGGCCGCAGGGTCGAATCCCGCTGTGGGGCGGTGGTCCGCAATGGCATATTGTGCGCGGTTGTCGTGCAGTTCGATCCGGTCGATGCGGATCTCCCACGGTCCGGCAGCCGGAGCGTCGGCGGCCTCCGGGGCGGCTCCGGCCGTGCGGCGGGCCTCCGGCGACGGACCTTCGGCCGCAGGGCCCGTTTCGTGTTGTGCGTCGTGCCCGGCCGCAGGCATGAGGCAGGCGTAGGATCCTCCGTCGAGACGAACCGAGCGGACCGAAACGGCTAAGTTTCCGAGGTCGATGCGGGCAGCCTCGGCCCTGCCGTCGTCGAGGCGTATGTCGAGCAGCAAGGGACCCGGCTCGTTCCGCAGGCGGAAGGCGGCGTCGGCGAGGCGGAGGCTGCCGATGTCGATCCGCCACGGCGCTGCGGCCGTATCCGTAGGGGGCTCCTCCCGTTTCGGGGCGGGGCGCATCGTGAGCGCGGCATCGCCCCCGGCCAGACGCGCCGATCCGACGGAGATCGCCCTCGTGCGGAGGTCGATCATCCCGTCGAGCGAGAACGAGCCGATTGCCGCCCGGAGGCTCGTGCCTGCGAGCGAGTCGCCGTAGTCGATGCGTGTGTCGTCGAGCTGGAGGCGGCGGATGTCAATCCGGCGGCGCAGCAGCGGTCCCGGACTGACGTCGAGGGCCAGACGTCCGCACGAGAGCAGCGTGTCGCCCCGCTCCACGAGCCGGGTTTCGGTGACGGTGAGGCGGAGCGGAAAGGCCAGGCGGATGCGGCCGATCGAGAGCTCCATGCCCAGGGTGCGGGCGGCCTGTCGCTCGGCCTCCCGGCGGATGAGCTCCTGAATGCCCGGGATGTAGCACAGTGCGGGGAGGAGCAACAGCAGAAGAAGCACGGCAAGCAGGGCCCGGCGCGTGTATTTGAGGATCTTTTTCAGCATGTGGATGCGGTCCGGGTCCGCCTCTCCGTGCGGTCTGCCCACCGGGCGGCGCCGTACGGGTTCTGCCGCGGACGGCGGAATCCGATCGAAAGGTACAAAAAATCTTCCAAATCCGGAGCATCGCTCCGCCCGGCGGGGCGTGCGGTCCGCCGGCGCGATAAACGCGATGGATCGGTACGTCGGAGCGGCTGCCCCGCCGGGCGGCCGCATGGCGGGTGAAAATTCGGACCGGGCGGCTTGGCGCATTCGCTCCGGGGTGTTACCTTTGCGGAACGATCCCCGAACGAATGCGTATGAAACTCCGAAATCTGATCTTTGCCGGCGGCCGGGCGGCGCAGGGTGTTCCGTTGCGCGAGGCGGCGCAGCGGACGGTCTATCCGATCCTGCTGATGGCCTGCGCGGCGCACCTGCTCAACGACATGATGCAGTCGGTCATCCCGGCCGTCTATCCGCTGCTCAAGGAGAAGTTCGGCTTTTCGTTCGCCCAGATCGGACTCATCACGCTGGTCTTCCAGATGACTTCGTCCGTCCTGCAGCCCTTTGTCGGGCTGCATGCCGACCGCCATCCGCAGCCCTATTCGCTTGCCGTGGGCATGTGCTTCACGCTGGTGGGGCTGCTGTTGCTCGCCGTGGCTCCGGGGTTTGTGTGGATCCTCCTGTCGGTCAGCCTGATCGGATGGGGGTCGTCGGTCTTCCATCCCGAGTCGTCGCGTGTGGCCCAACTGGCTTCGGGCGGCCGCAAGGGGTTGGCGCAGTCGATCTTCCAGGTAGGCGGGAATGCCGGCAATGCGCTGGGCCCGCTGCTGGCCGCCCTGGTGGTGATTCCCTTCGGCCAGCACTCGATCGGATGGTTCGCTCTGGCCGCCGTTGCGGCCATCGTCATCCTGCTGCGGGTCGGCGCGTGGTACCGCGACCGGTTGCGAACGGTCTCGGGGCCGCTCTTTCCCGGAGCTTCGGATGCCGTGAGCGGCCTTTCGCCGCGGCGGATCCGCCGGGCGCTGCTGATCCTGACGGTGCTGGTCTTCTCGAAATACTTCTACATGGCCTGCATGACCAACTTCTTCACCTTCTTCCTCATGGAGCGGTTCGGCATTTCGGTGCAGGCGTCGCAGTACTGTCTCTTCGCCTTCCTCGCTGCGGCCGCAGCCGGTACGGTCATCGGCGGGCCGGTAGGCGACCGCATCGGCCGCAAGTACGTGATCTGGGTCTCAATCCTCGGAGCGGCGCCCTTCGCCCTGCTGCTTCCCTATGCCGGCCTGGCGGGGACGATCGTACTGGCCGTTGTCGTGGGACTGGTCATCTCGTCGGCCTTCTCGGCCATCGTCGTCTATGCGACCGACCTCATGCCGGGCAAGGTGGGCATGATTGCGGGGCTCTTCTTCGGTTTGATGTTCGGACTGGGCGGCATCGGGTCGGCCTTCTTCGGGTGGCTGGCCGACCGCACGAGCCTTGAGTTCATCTTCAGGGCCAGTTCGCTGCTTCCGCTGCTGGGGATCATCACGGGCCTGCTTCCCGATGTCGAGGCCCGCAAAACAAGGTGAGGATGGATTGTGTCTGGAGATACCGCTCGCCGCTGGGCGACATGACCCTCTCCTCCGACGGGGAGGCGCTGACCGGCCTCTGGTTCGACGGGCAACTGCATTTCGGGCGAACCCTCGCCCCGCAGTACGGATCGTGCGCGTTGCCGGTCTTCGAACGGGCGGCGGCGTGGCTCGATTGCTATTTCGGCGGCGGCCGTCCCGATTTCGAGGTGCCGCTGCGGTGGCGCGACACGCCCTTCCGCGAGGTGGTCTGGGCGTTGTTGCGGACGATTCCCTACGGCGAAGTGGTGACCTACGGCGAGATGGCCCGTGAACTGGCCCGCCGGCAGGGCGTTGCGACCCTCTCGGCGCAGGCCGTGGGCGGGGCCGTGGGGTACAATCCGATCTCGATCCTTGTCCCGTGCCACCGGGTGGTGGGGAGCGGCGGCCGCCTGACGGGTTACGCGGGCGGTCTGGAACGCAAGGCGGCGCTCCTGCGGCTCGAAGGGGCCGACCTCCTGCGTCCTTACAGGATCAATTCATAATCGACGACATCGAGCCAGCGGCCGAATTTCCGGCCGACCTCCCTGAAGTGCGAGACGGCCCGGAATCCGAGCGCCTCGTGCAGCGCTGTGCTGGCCCGGTTGCCGCCCGTGATGCAGGCGATCAGGACGTGGATGCCGCGTCGGCGGCACGCCTCGATCAGTTGCAGCATCAGGGCGCGGCCAATGCCCTTCCCGGTATGCTCGGGGGCCAGGTAGACGGTCGTTTCGAGCGTGAGGCCGTAGGCCGGGCGCGCTTTCCACGGGTGAGCGAAGCAGTAGCCGACCACCTCGCCCTCCTCTTCGCAGACGAAATAAGGACAGGCCGCGGCGATGGCGGCGATGCGTTGGCGCATCGTCTCCCCGTCGGTGGGTTCGGTGTCGAACGATGCGTCGCTGTGCATCACGTAGTGGTTGTTGATGGCGGCGATGGCCGCGGCATCCTCCTGCCGTACTTCCCGGATCATGTGTCTCTCTCTGTTTTGGATCGGGGCAAAGATACGCATTTGCGGCGGATCGGTTGCTCCGGGCGACGGATTATTCGACCAGCAGCCGTGTCGGGCGCCACTGCCGCATGAGCTGCACGAGCAGGAAGCTCACGGCGAAGGCCATGCAGGCGGCGAGCAGGATCCGCACCGGATCCGGCAGGGCCGCGAGGGGCTGCGTCCGGCAGACCAGGTCGTAGGCCCCCTGCACGAAGACGAAGTGGCAGAGGTAGATGCCGAAGGTGGCGCCAGCCAGCCGCGACAGCCACGGACGGGGTTTTACGGCGAGTTTCTGCACGGTAAGGAATACGGGTACGGTCATCAGGAAGACGTTGAACCCCGAGAAGTACCAGATGATCTCCAGGTAGGCGTAGTTGCCCGGGAAGTGTTCCTGCAGGAAAACGAAGCCGAACGACGTGATGAGGTATCCGACGAGGAATGCGGGGATGTAGCAGGCGGCCAGGCGGCGCCAGCTCCATGTGGGCGGGTATTTCGTGAGGTAGTGGGCCAGCAGGAGGTAGCCGGCGAATCCCGATACGTAGTGAAAGGTGCCGAACTCGTTCCAGTCGCAGATGCCGTAGAGTCCCATGTTGCCGTAGTTGCCCGCATAGCCGGCCAGCGGGGCGAGCAGCCGTAGGTAGGGCAGCAGGAGCGTGAGGCCCCAGACGCCGAGCAGCAGCCTCAACTCACGCTTCGAGGCGCGTTCGAGCCAGGGGCTTACTACGGGCATGATCAGATAGAGCCCGACGAGCATGTAGAGGTACCACAGCGGCGTGGTCTCGTAGTTGAAGTTGAAGACGAAGTTCCATAGCCGGGGCAGCGTTGCGTCCCACGTGTAGTTCTCCGCCGCGAGCGACGTGGCGTCGCCGGCCGCCTGCACGTAGAGGAAGTAGAGGAGTGGCAGCGCGATGGACCAGAAGACGAGCACCAGCACCACACGCCCGATGCGCCGGCGGTAGAATGCGGCGGTGTCGGTGCGCACCGGGAGCAGGAGCACGGCGGTCATCATGACGAACAGCGGGACGCTGCAGCGGACCAGACTGCCCGAGAAGACGCCGGAGAGGAAGGCCGTGCGGTCGGTGTCGAATGCGGCGACGTAGGGGTCGCAGCAGTGGGCGAATACGACCAGGAAGCAGGCCAGCACCCGCAGCAGGTCGATCCACCCGATCCGCTCCCGGCGGTCGGGTGTGGGGGTTCGAAGCGTGTTTTCCATCTTGGATCGGTTTGTTGTCGGCGAAGTTACGAAAAAAAGCGGGATCGGCCATCGGTGCCGGTCCCGTTTCTCGTGTGTGGCCGTCCGTGCCTTTCGGCCTGCTGTCTCTGCTCTTCTCTTCCGAAAATGACCGTTATCCGTTCGGTTGCGGCTCCCCTGCTTGTCAGCGGCTCCGGGGCGGGGTTCGCCGGACTGCCGCGTCGGGTTCGCTCATCCGGCTGCGGGCGATCAGGCAGGCCCCGAGCACGGCGGCGTCGGCACCGCTGGGGTGGGTGATGATCGGGACGTTCTGGCTCATCAGCTTGAGCGAGTATTTCCGTACGGCCAGTTCGATGGGTTGCAGGAAGTAGCACGGCTCGGCCTGCGCGAGGTTGCCGCCGATGACGATCACTTCGGGGTTGAAGAGGTTGATCAGTCCTGCAATGTGGTGCCCCAGTTCGCTGCCGGCCTGCATGACGAGCTCGATGCAGAGCGGGTCCTCGCGCTCCACGGCCTCGATGATGTCGGCCGTGGTGACGGTCTCCCCGCTGCGGACCTTCGGCGCGAGCAGCGAGGCCTCGCCGGAGTGGATCCGCTCGATGAGTTTGCGCTGGATGGCGCGGCCCGAGACCTCGGTTTCGATACAGCCCGTCTTTCCGCAGTGACAGAGGATGTTGTTGTTGTACATGTGGATGTGGCCGAACTCGCCCGAGTAGCCGTCCTTGCCGTGGCAGAGTTTGCCGTCGATGACGATGCCCAGTCCCAGCCCCCATCCGATGTTGATGTAGAGCAGGTTGTCGTACTGCCTGTTGAGCCCCGACATGTAGGCGCCGTAGGCCATGGCCTTGGTGTCGTTCTCGATGAAGACCCGCATCCCGAGCCGCTCGCTCAGGATGTCGGTCAGCGGCGTATCGACCGTCTCCTCGAAATTGAAGGTCGTGGCGCTTGTTCCCGTGCGGCTGTTCACGCGCCCCGGAACGTTGATGTTGATGCCGGCGATGCGTTCCGGAGCGATGCCGTCGAGCGTGGCGACGAACCGTTGGATGCGGCGGCACACCTCGTCGAGCGTGTCGCGGGTGTTCTCGAGCCGGAAATCCATGTGCCGTTCGATCCGCACGGGTTGCCCGACGAAATCCACCAGTCCGATGTTGAGTTCGAAGGCCCGCATGTCCACCCCCATGAAGCAGGGGCAGGCTTCGGGCCGTACGCCGTAGCGTACGGTGCGGCGTCCCTTGGCGTGCAGACAGATACGGTCCGTCTCGACGATCTGCCCTGCGGCGAGCATTTCGGAGACGTACTTGGCCACGGTGGTCAGGCTGAATCCCGTGGCCGTGGCGATTTCGGGGACCATGAACGAGCCGTTCTGCATGATGTGCTGCATGATGCTGCTGCGGACCGTTCCGCCGACGCTCCGTTCAGACGGGCAGAAGAGGTGTTCTTTTGTCATGTATCGGGTGTCCTTTTGTTACAAATTTACGATTTATTCGGCGGAAAGACAAATCGGATGTTTGAAAAATCACTTTCATATCCCATATGTTTGATAATATATCCCTCTTTATGAAAATTATGCTTGATAATTGATTGTGGCTGATTTGTGGGGCTTCGGATGGGTATTTCGTGGGTTTAATTATTGTTTGTCAGTTGTTTATATTAAAAATGATATTTGCGTTGTGTCTTTTTGTTTAAAAAACTTGACTTTTTATTTCATTTTAATTAAAAAACATTTTGTGTTATTTGAAACATTACATAGCTTTGTATAGACCGATATCCGAACGTTATTCAAATTACCTATATATTATGGAAAAGATCAAAGGACTTATCGACGCGCCGTTCACGCCGTTCGACCGCAACGGCGATGTGAACTGCGAACCCATTCCGGCCTATGCTGCCATGCTGCACAAGAACGGCCTGAAGGGCGTCTTCATCAACGGCTCTTCGGGCGAGGGCTACATGCTGACCACCGAGGAGCGGATGGCTCTGGCCGAAAAGTGGGTGGCCTCGGTACCCGAAGGGTTCAAGGTGATCGTGCACGTAGGCAGCTGCTGCCTGCGCGAGAGCGTGAAACTGGCTGCCCATGCCGCCGAGATCGGAGCCTGGGGCATCGGCGCGATGGCGCCTCCCTTCCCGAAGATCGGGCGTATCGAGGAGCTGGTCAAGTACTGTGAGGCGATCTGCCACGCGGCCCCCTCGCTGCCCTTCTACTACTACCACATCCCGGCCTTCAACGGTGCCTACCTGCCGATGGTCGAGTTGCTGAAGGCCGTGGACGGCCGCATCGACAACTTCGCCGGCATCAAGTACACCTTCGAGAGTCTCTACGAGTACAACCAGTGCCGCCTGTACGGCAACGGCAAGTACGACATGCTCCACGGTCAGGATGAGACGATCCTGCCGAGCCTGGCCCAGGGCGGTGCGCAGGGCGGCATCGGCGGTACGACGAACTACAACGGCCGCGAACTGGTGGGGATCATCGAGGCCTGGGAGCGCGGTGACCTGGAGACGGCGCGCGAAAAACAGAACTTCTCGCAGGCAGTCATCAACGTCATCTGTAACTACCGGGGCAACATCGTCGGCGGCAAGCGGATCATGAAGCTCATCGGACTGGATCTGGGCCAGAACCGGGTTCCGTTCCGCAACATGACCGACGAGGAGGAGGCTTCGATGAAGCGCGAACTGGAGCAGATCGGCTTCTTCGAGCGCTGCAACCGGTTCTGAACAACGGAAAAACGAAAACCTAAAACCTGATATCATGAGAAACCATTTCCTCAATGCGGTGGCATGCTGCTGTGCGCTTTGTGCTGCGGTCTCCTGCGGCGACGACGACGGCAGGATGCCCGATTATTCGAAGCCGGCCGAGCAGACGATCGCCTTCCGTTGCACCTCCGCGTGGGGCGGCGACAACCCTACGCTCTGGACGGACGAGAGCCGGGTCGGCCTCTACTGTGAGCAGACCGGGTCGGTGAATACTCCACTGGCTCCGGCCGCCATTTCGGCCGGTGAAGCCGAGGGGCTGTTCTATACGCGGATGCCTTGGGAAAAGTCGAAGGAGTACCTCTTCTATCTCTATGCACCCTATGGCGAATCGAACACCTCGACCCTCATCTCCGGATCGTTGAGTGCTGCGCAGATGCAGAACGGCGCCTCCTCGTCGCATGTGGACGGGCTCGGCCTGGCCTACGCTGCCGTGACGGCCTCCGAACCCTCGGAGACGCCGCTGGCAGTGACCCTGAAGCAGGTGTTCGGCTACCTCGACCTGTCGGTATCGACCACGAAGTGGGCCGGCTGGACGATGGAGTCGATCCAGATCGAGTCCCTTACGGATGCGGCCCTGGCCGGTTCCTATACCTTTGACCTGGCCTCCGGGAAACTCGCCTTCGGGTCCGATGCCTCGAAGTCGCTCCTGTTGCGGGTCAGCGGCGGCGAACTCTCCGGCGAGCCGTTCCACGCCTATGCCGTGACCGCTCCGTCGGACGGAACCCCGCAGCGCTACGGCATCACCGTGACGGTAGCCCGCGAGAACGAGTCGAGCATGGTGCTCACCGGTGAGGTTTCGCTCGACGGCGGGCTGGCTCCCGAGGAGCAGACCTCCCTGACGCTCCCGATCGACACCTTCGACGAGGCCATGGCCGAGGACAATTCGATCGACCTGAGCGATCCGGACGGCGACGGCACGCACGAGACGGCCAACTGCTATGTAGCCTCTCTGGCCGGCCAGACCTACCGCTTCCCGGCCAACGTCATGGGCAATGGCGCCACGACGCCCGCAACGCCCGGATATGCCGGTGCGGGATCGGCCGACGGCATCGTCCCGGCTCCGCTGGCTCCGGCTTCCGCCGGCCTGCTCTGGCAGACGGCTCCGAATCTGCTGCTCGATGTCAAACTGCGCGGCACGGAGGTCTACTTCACGACCAACGGCACGGCCGGCGAGACCCTTTCGGAGGGCAATGCCGTGATCGCGGTGTTCGACGCCTCCGGAAACATCCTCTGGAGCTGGCACATCTGGGTGACGGCTGCCGATCTCGACGCCGCCGTGCAGACCTATGTTCTTCCGGGCGGTTTCGCGGCGGCCGGTACGACGGTCATGATGGACCGCAACCTGGGCGCCCTGAAGTCGGGGCTGTGGGAGACGAATGGGAACAACCTCGCCCTCGGTCTGCTCTACCAGTGGGGCCGTAAGGATCCCTTCCCGAACATCGACGATGCGGATATGGGCGGAACCGGCGCTCTGGCCATCACGCGGCTGCGCAAGACCTACGATGCCGCAGGCAATGCGCTGACGACCGACAATACCTCCACGGACCTCTCGGCCACCTCGTGGCGCTACATCAACGGCAAGGCGCTCTCCGCAGAGCAGATCGCCCGCTACCCGATGAACTTCACCTGTGCCAACAGCGACTGGATCGATACGCCGCAGGATGACCTGTGGGGCAACCCCTACAGTGATGAAATCGGCGATACGGGCCACAAGTCGATCTACGATCCCTGCCCGCCGGGCTACCGCGTGCCGCACCGCTATGTCGGAACGCCCTTCACGGTCGATGGACTCAACGCGAAGAAGAAACCCGACAACTGGAACGCCCAGTACAAGACGCAGGCAGAGATCCAGGCAGCCGGAGGCAATATCTTCTCGTTCGGCAACGGACAGAGCAGCTATCCGCTCGGCGGCATGTTGTTCCTGAATTCAGGGGCGATCGTCCCGTTCCGCACCGGCAAGTATGTGGGCCACTACCAGGTGAGCATGCCCGCCTCGAGTGCGACGAAGTCCTACCGCTTCTATTTCGACTATGCGAACGTCAATCCCGACGACAGCAACGCCCGTTACATCGGCGGCAGCGTCCGGTGCATGAAGATACAGTAAACGATATTCCGTCCCCCTCCGCCCGGCGTGTCCGGATTGTGCGGCACGCCGGGCCGGGCGGGACAACTTCCGTAAAACCCGACACAATGACCATTCAACAGGAAAAATATTTGAAAGATTGCCGCACACGCTATGCGGCTGACCTCACGGACGACATCATGCCTTTCTGGATGCAGCACGGACTCGACCGCGAGCACGGCGGGGTCTATACCTGCGTCGATCGCGACGGCACGCTGATGGATACGACCAAGTCGGTGTGGTTTCAGGGACGCTTCGGCTATGTCTGCGCTTCGGCCTACCGCCATGCGGGGGGCAACCCCGAGTGGCTGGAGGCCTCGAAGAGCGCGCTGGAGTTCATCGAGCGCCATTGCATCGACACCGACGGGCACATGTTCTTCTCGGTGACGGCCGAGGGGGCTCCCGTCCAGAAGCGGCGCTACGTCTTCTCGGAGTGCTTCGCCGCCATCGCCATGGCCGAATACGCTGCGGCCTCGGGCGATGCACGCTGGGCCGAGAAGGCCGTGGAGATGTTCCGCAACATCCTGCGCATGCTCTCCACCCCGGGATTCCTGCCCCCGAAGACCTATGTCCCTGCGATCGGGCACTCGATCACGATGATCCTGATCAATGTGGCGCTGGTCATCAAACAGGTATCCGACGATCCGGTGCTCGACGAGCAGATCGACCGTTCGATCGACCTGCTGCAGCGCTGCTTCATGCACCCCGAGTTCGAGACGCTGCTCGAGACGGTCTCGCCCGACGGCGGGTTCATCGACACCTGCGCCGGAAGAACGATCAATCCGGGACACTGCATGGAGACGGGCTGGTTCCTGCTCGAAGCCGCCCGCATGCGGGGCTGGGATGCGCAGCTGGTCAAGATGGCCGCCACGATCATCGACTGGGCCTGGAAGTGGGGCTGGGACGAGCCTTACGGCGGAATGATCAACTTCCGCGACTGTCGGAAGTTCCCGTCCCAGGACTATTCGCAGGACATGAAGTTCTGGTGGCCGCAGTGCGAGACGATCCTCGCCGGACTCTATGCCTACATCGCCACGGGCGACGAAAAGTACCTCGAGATGCACCGCAAGGCGCACGACTATGCCTTCGGTGTCTTCCCCGATGTCGAGTACGGCGAGTGGTTCGGCTACCTGCACCGCGACGGTACGGTCGCCCAGCCGGCCAAGGGCAATCTTTTCAAGGGCCCGTTCCACATCCCGCGCATGATGATCAACGCCACGCGGCTGTGCGACGAAATTCTGAACAAGTAAATCTCAAATCAACCTGAATAATGAAACCTCAAAACATGCGTATGTACCGTGCGGCGCTGATGGCCGGTTTGCTGGTGATGCTGCCCTGTGCGCTTTCGGCCTGTGCGGACGACGAGATCAAGCGGCCCGATGTGACCGCCCCGCTGATGCCCGAACTGGGTCCGGAAGGGACCGAAGGGACGATCAGCCTCTCGCAGATCGAATCCTCGACCCCCTTCACGGCGGGTACGGGAGCCAACTCCTACCGCATTCCCTCGATCGTGACGGCCGGTGACGGTTCGCTGCTGGTCTTCTGTGAGGCGCGCCATGAGTCGTGGATGGACAAGAGCCATACGGACATCGTGGTACGCCGCAGTACGGACAACGGGAAGAGCTGGTCTGAGGCGGTGAACCTGACCGCTTCGGCCAACGGCGGCGAATATGCCTTCATGGATCCGACCCCCGTGGCCGACACCGAGACGGGCAAGATCTTCCTCTTCTGCTGCCGCTGGGTCAAGTCGGATGCCGATGCGACGAAGACCCGCGCCTTCCGGGTCGTATCGACGGACAACGGCGCCACGTGGGGCGCTCCCGAGGATGTCACCGCAACGGTGATCCGCGAGGGGTATTACAGCTCGGGATTCGGTCCGGGTTCGGGTATCCGGATTTTGCGGGGCAAGTATGCCGGGCGGCTCATCTTCCCTTCGCGGCAGTACGACGGCACCTCGAGTTCCGGTGTGGCGGTCTACTCCGACGACCACGGGGCAACGTGGAAAATCGGCTCGGAGGTGCTCGGCGGCGAGTGCCAGATCGCCGAGGCCGGTGAGAACTCCCTGACGATCAACGTCCGCAAGGGCTCCGATCGCTATTCTGCCTTCTCGAAGGATGGCGGAAAGACCTGGTCGCAGGCGGCCAAGGACGGCGGGCTTCCGTCGTTCGAGAGCGGATGCCATGCAAGTGTCTGCGGGGCCGGCGGGAACACGGTCCTCTACTGCGGTCCGAAGGGTGGTGCGAAGACTACCTCGAACGACAACCGCTACGAACTGATGCTCTACCGCAGCCCGACGGGTGCCGAAAGCTGGACGCGCAACGAGATGCTCTACGAGCTTGCGGCCGGTTATCCCGACATGACGCTGCTCGAGGACGGCCGTCTGGCCATTGTCTTCGAGGCGGGGCCCGAGAAGGGATTTACCCGCAAGGGCGGCAACCGCCCCGCCGGCTGGATGCGGCTCGACGTGCTGATTCTTCCCAAGGAGGTAACCGACTACGGTTACTGGTTCGAATAACCCGAAACAACCTGAAACCATGAAACAAGATTTCCGATTCCATACGATCCGAACGGTGCTGGCCGTAGTGCTGGCCCTGTTTTCGGCAGCCGTGGCCGGGGCGCAGGGACGCTTTACGGTGACGGGCAAGGTCTCCGATGCCTCGGGCAAGCCGATGGTCGGCGTGACGATCATCGAGCAGGGAACCACCAACGGTACGACCACCGGTCTGGACGGCACCTATTCGCTGGTGGTCAAGGATGACCGGAGCGTGCTCCAGTTCAGCTCGCTGGGTTACACGTCGCAGTCGGTGACCGTCGGCAGCAAGAACGAGATCGACGTCTCGCTGAGCGAGGACGCGATCAACATGAGCGAGGTGGTCGTGACCGGTTACGGCCGGACCGTGACCAAGGACAAGCTGACGGCTGCGATCTCGAAGGTGTCGAGCGACGTGCTCGAGAAGGGTGTGCGGTCGAACGCCCTGACGGCGCTGGCCGGTACGGTGACCGGCGTGCGGATTGCCTCGACGACCGGACAGCCGGGTGCTGCCCCCTCGATCGTCATCCGCGGCGGTGCGGCGCTGGACGGCACCGGTTCGCCCCTCTACGTGATCGACGGTGTGCAGCGTGAGGACATGAACGACATCAACGCCAACGACATCGAGTCGATCGAGATCCTGAAGGATGCCGCAGCAACGGCGCTCTACGGTGCCCGGGCCAATGCCGGCGTGGTGCTCGTCACGACCAAGCGGGGCCGTGTGGGCCGTGCCGAGATCTCGTTCAAGGCCAACGTGGGCCTGAACTACCTGCGCAAGACCAACGAGTTCCTCGAGGCCGACGACTACCTCTACTACCTGCGTCTGGCCTCCTACCGTTCGGGAAACATCGCGGCGCTCTCGGCCGCAGGCCCCTTCGGTACGGGCAACGTCCTCTCGGCAGACGGCAACAAGTCGGCCGAGGGTGTCTACAGCCCGATGTTCCTCTCCGACGAGAACGCCTATCTGCTCAAGCAGGGCTACAAGAGCATGATCGACCCGATCACGGGCAAGACGATCATCTACAGTGAGTTCACGGCCAGCGACGCCTCGGTGCGCGACCTGGCGCTCACGCAGGACTACAACATTTCGGCGTCGGGCGGCAACGACCGGGGACGCTACTACGCCAGCCTGGGCTACTACGACGAGTCGGGTTTCCCGGTGATCTCCTACTACAAGCGTCTCTCGTTCGTGACCAACGGCTCCTACAAGATCACGCCGTGGCTCGAATCGACCAGTTCGCTCAACTTCTCGCGTTCGGACAGCCGCCAGGTGAGCGACTACATCGGCGGCGGCGAGGCCAACTTCTTCGGTATCATGTTCTCGGCGCCCCCGACGATGCGGCACTACAATCCCGACGGTGAGGAGATTATCCCGACGACCAACTGGGAGAACGGCAACTGGGATGCGGCCAAGAGCAGCTTCTACCGCCGCAACACGAACTACCGCTTCACGATGAACCAGGGCCTGAATTTCCGCCTGACGGATCACATCACCCTGAAGCTGAACGGCATGTGGTATTTCAACATGTACGAGAAGGAGAAGTTCAACGGAACCTATCTGGTCAATCCCGGCACCTCGAACAGCGACCACGCCGCTTCGGCCAGCTACTCGCGGATGTTGTCGCAGACCTACAATGCCATCGCGGGGTATGAGAATTCGTGGAACGACCACAACCTGAGCGTGATCGTCGGTTACGAATTCTACGACAAGTACAACTTCGGACTGTCGGCCGGCGGCCAGGGCTCCGATTTCGACGATCTCCCGAGTCTGGGCTACATCGACAAGACCGAGGACAAGAACATCTCCAAGATCAGCATGAACTCGACCCATACGCGCGAGCGCAGCATGTCGTTCTTCGGCAACGCCAGCTACGACTGGAAGGGGAAGTACCTCTTCTCGTTCTCGGCCCGCTATGACGGCTACTCGAAGCTGGTGAACAACAAGTGGGGTTTCTTCCCGGGTGTCAGCGCCGCATGGAACATCCACAAGGAGGAGTTCATGGAGGGTACCTCGCGGTGGCTGTCGAGCCTCAAGCTGCGGGCCGGCTACGGACAGAACGGCAACGTGAACATCCTGGCCGGGGCCTACGACCTGCAGGGCAACTACGGCAAGACGGGCAACTACGAGGACGAGTACGGCATCCTGATCAACAAGCTGCCCTATCCCGACTTGCGGTGGGAGAAGACCACGTCGGTGGATGTGGCCGTCGAGGCGAGCTTCTGGAACCGTCTCCGCGTTTCGGTCGGCGCCTACAACAAGCTGACCTCCGATCTGCTGGCCGAGGTGCCCTTCCCCAGCTCGGCGGGTGTCGGCAACCAGTATACGAACAACGGCAGTGTCCGCAACCGCGGTCTGGAGTTCGAGATCGACGCCACGGTCTTCCAGAACGACGACTGGAAGGTGCGCTTCGGCGGCAACGCCACCTACATGCGTTCGAAGATCATCCAGCTGCCCGACAACGGCAACCTCAACAACCGGCAGGGCGGCCAGCAGGTCTATAACGCTGCAGGCGACCTGATCTGGGTCGGCGGCAAGCAGGAGGGGCAGGAGTACGGCGTGGCCTATGCCTACCGGATGATCGACATCGTACGCAGCGAGGCCGATCTGCAGAACTTCGCCTGGTATGTCGATACGACCCCTTCGTCGGGTACGATTTACGGCCCCGGGGTCTGGGCGACGCTGACGGCCGATGAGCAGGCCAAGGGCCAGCTGCTCCAGCCGGGTGACGCGATCTTCTACGACGTGAACGGCGACAACACGATCGACCAGTACGACCAGGTGAAGATGGGCAACACCGTGCCCCGCTGGGTCGGCGGTGTGAACCTCTCGGTGGACTGGAAGGGGCTTTCGCTCTATGCGCGCTTCGACTTCGCGACGGGCTACGTGGCCCAGAACAGCCGTAAGCAGTACTACATGGCCCTCTCGCAGGGTACGTTCAACACGCTCAAGGAGAGCAAGGACACCTGGTCCGAGGAGCGTCCGAACGCCAAGTACCCGATCCTGATGTATGCCGACACGAAGTTCCGCAACAACTACCGCATGAGCAACATCTTCTACGACGACTCGAGCTACCTCTGTGCACGCGAGATCGCGCTGAGCTACTCGCTGCCCGAGCGGTGGGCCCGCGTGGTCCGCATGAAGAACCTCACCGTTTCGGTGACGGGCCAGAACCTCTTCTACTGGACGGGCTCCTCGCTCTACAATCCCGAATACGGAGTGAACGGAAACGGCGGCTACGCCATCCCGCGCACGGTGCTCTTCGGTATCAAGGCGACTTTCTAACCAGATCTAACACTTGCAAGCAATGAAACGAATCAAAAACTGTATACTCGTCCTGCTCGGTGCCGTCATGACCTCGTGCAACGCGCTCGATCTGGGCCCGGAGGATTTCTACTCGATCAACAACTACTGGAACTCCGCGGAGCAGTGCGAACGCTTCATGATCGGACTGCACTACCGGCTGCGCGAGCGTGCCGAGACGATGTGGCTGATGGGCGAGAGCCGCGGCGGTCTGCTCAGCACGGCGTCGGTGACCTCGACGGGCGAGGGCGCCTACAACATCGAGGCGGTGAACAACAACCTCTCGGAGGCCAATCCCGTGCTGACGAACTGGGGCAACTTCTACATGGATATCTACCAGATCAACCACGCCATCGACAAGATCACGACGGCCTGCGAATTCCTTGACGAGGAGACCCGCAACACCTACCTGGGCCAACTCTACGGTCTGCGCGCCTACTACTATTTCCACATGCTCCGCACGTGGGGCGGTGTGCCCCTGTGCGACAAGCCCGACGTGCTGATGACCAGCGAGATCGCGCAGCTGAGCAAGGAGCGCGCCACCGAACAGGCCACCTGGCAGTTCATCCGCGACGACGTCGATCGCTCGTGCGAGATCTACGACAAGCTCGGCTTCGGAAACTTCAAGAGCCGCAACTGCTACTGGAACAAGGCGGCTTCTTACTGCCTGAAGGCCGAGGTCTACTTGTGGGGAGCCAAGGTCCGCCCGCTGAAGGGTTCGGCCGTCTTCTCGCCGACGCCCGAGGCCGACCTGGCCGAGGCGCAACAGGCCCTGCAGACCGTTGAGGCGCTCTATGCCTGCAACGACAAGTTCATCGACGCCTTCTCGCCGACGAACAAGGACTCGAACCGCGAGACGATCTTCGCCGTCCGCTACAAGCTGGGCGAGAAGACCAACTTCTACTCGAACTTCACCTACAACGTATCGACCTTCACGAAGTGGTACGACCTCGACGGCAACAAGCTGGGCAACGTGCTCAACATCGGCAGCGGGGCGATGCGTTACGAATACACGCTCGACTTCTACCGCAGCTTCGCCGCCGCGGATACGCGCCGCGACGCCACCTTCCTGCCCTTCTGCGGGAAGGACAACGACGGGGAGCTGGTGCCGGCGGGCCTTGTGCTGCGCAAGTTCCTGGGCGAGACGGACAACGGTCGCGTGCAGTATACGAACGACCTTCCCGTCTACCGCTACATGGACGTGGCGCTGATGCTGGCCGAGATCGCCAACGAGCTCAACGAACCTGTGGAGGTGGAGCGCTGGATCGGCCGCGTGCGCACCCGGGCCTACGGGGACGAGGCTCCGGCGTTCACCTACACGACGCACGACGCTGCCGAGGAGGCGATCCTCGCCGAGCGGGATGCCGAGTTCGTGGCCGAGGGCAAGCGCTGGTACGACGTCCGCCGCATGCTCGGCGGCAAATATGCCCTGGAGCTGGTCGGCGGCAACGAGCTCAAACTCGTCTGGCCGATCGATGCGGGCGTACTGTCGAAGGACAGCAAGGTGAAACAGAATGAAGGATATGTGACGGAATGAAAGTTGGGTTCAAGCATATCCGAAGCGTGACGCTGCTGCTGGCGGGGTGCCTCGGTATCCTGTCGGCAGGGGCTCACGTGAAGCGTGCGGAGGTCTACAATGCCTGTGTCCCGGTGGTTCTGGGCCGCACGCACAACGTCGTGGCCGAATGCTGCATCGAGCACGACGGCCTGGTCCCGGCCCGGCTCGATGCGGTCGAGGTGCGCCTGGGCGGCGTGCCGGCGGCGGAGGTGCGCACCGTGCGGCTTCTCTACACGGGCACCATGTCGGCCCTGCTCTCGCGCTCGACCTCCTATGCCATGCGGGACGAGTTCCGGCGGCTGGGCGGAGGACAGCGGCTCTATGCCGATCCGGACTATGCCGTCGAGCAGTCGGTGGCCGCCCCGGGTGCCGACGGAAGCCTTGCGCTCCGCTCGGGACAGCAGCTGGTCAAGGGCCGCAACTATTTCTATGTGAGTGTCGAGAGCGACATCGAGCGGGTAGAGGAGCTTTCGCGGCCCTTTACGCTCGAGATCACCGGGATCTTGGTCGATGGCCGGCGCGTCGAGCTCTCCTCGTCGGGCGACACGACCCACCGGTGGGGTGTGGCTGTCCGCCAGCACGGCGATGACGGCATCTATGCCTACCGCATCCCGGGGCTGGTCACCACCCCGGCAGGCACGCTGCTGGGGGTCTATGACGTGCGCCACCGCACAAGCCTCGACCTGCAGGAAAATATTGACATCGGTCTGAGCCGCAGCACGGACGGAGGCCGTACGTGGGAGCCGATGCGGATTATCATGGACATGGGGTGTTGGGGCGGTCTTCCCGAGGCGCAGAACGGCATCGGCGATCCCTCGATACTGGTCGATGACCGCACGGGTGAGGTCTTCGTCGTGGCGGCATGGACCCACGGACTGGGCAACGACAGGGCCTGGACGGCCGTGGGGGACGGTTACGAACCGATCGAGACGGCCCAGCTGATGCTCGCCAGCAGCCGCGACGACGGCCGGACGTGGTCCGAACCGCGGAACCTGACGCGGCAGATCAAGCAGCCCCACTGGAACTTTACGCTGCAGGGTCCGGGTCGCGGCATCACGATGCGCGACGGGACGCTTGTCTTTCCGATCCAGTATATCGACTCGACGCGGGTGCCCAACGCCGGTGTGATGTACAGCCTCGACCACGGCGCGACGTGGCATACCCACGGTCATGCGCGGACCAATACGACCGAGTCGCAGGTTGCCGAGGCCGCTCCGGGCGTGCTGATGCTCAACATGAGGGACAACCGCCGGACGGGGCGTGCCGTCTGCACGACGCGCGACATGGGACGCACGTGGGTCGAACATCCCTCGTCGGGGGCTCTGCGCGAGCCGGTCTGCATGGCTTCGCTGCTGCATGTCCCCGCTTCGGAGAACGTATTGGGCCGCGACCTGTTGCTCTTTTCGAATCCCGACACGACGAAGGGTCGCAACCACCTGACCATCAAGGCAAGCCTCGACGGAGGGGATACCTGGTCAGCCGAACATGCGCTCCTGCTCGACGAGGAGGAGAACTGGGGCTACTCGTGTCTCTCGATGATCGATTCCGAAACCGTGGGCATACTCTATGAGGCCAGTACGGCACAATTGCTGTTTCAGGCCGTCAAGCTGCGCGATATCGTGCGCGGAGGGACGGCTCCCGACATCGCCTTCGGGGCGCTTCCCGAGATCGGGCCGGCCGATGCCGGCTTCGCGCAGGGGGTATCGGCCCTCTGTGCCGGGGAGGTCTCCGGGGTGCTGATTGCTGCCGGAGGCGCCAACTTCGCCGGGACGCCTGCTGCCGAGGGCGGAGCGAAGTGCTTCTACGACGGCATCTGGATGCTGCGCGGCCTGAAGGAGGGGAAACCGGCATGGCGCGAGGCCGGGCGGCTTCCCGAACCGATGGCCTACGGCATGGCATGGCAGCTCCCCGGGGAGCTGGTCATCGCCGGCGGGGCCAATGCTTCGGGCCCGTTGCGGCGTGTGCTGTCGCTTCGTCCGCGGGGCGGCAAGGTGGTTGTGCGCCAGCTTCCGGATCTGCCCTTTGCCGTCGAGCAGGGGGCCGCGGCCTCCGACGGCGGGGTGCTCTACCTGGCCGGCGGACTGGCCGACGGGAAGCCCTCGTGCGAGGTGCTGGCCTGCGACGTACGCTCCGGCGAGCGTGTCTGGAGGCGGCTGCCGCCGCTTCCCGAGCCGTTTGTCCAGCCCGTGGCCTTTGCCTCGGCGGGCAGGCTCTATGTCTGGGGCGGCTTCGATCCCGTCGGGCGGCGCGTGGCCGATTACGGCTACTGCTGCGATCCGGCGACGGGCCGCTGGGAGCGGATTGCCGGACTTCCCGACGGAGGGACGATGACCGGTGCTGCCGGTGCGGTCCTCGCCGACGGACGCCTGCTGGTTGCGGGCGGTGTCGATCGCGGGGTCTTCTCCGGGGCGCTCGCCTTGGATCCCGCCCGGCAGCGGGCCTATCTTTCGCAGCCGCCTGCGGCCTACCGTTTCCGCTCTGCACTCTGGCTCTTCGACCCGGTTTCCGCGACGTGGAGCAAGGCGGGTGTTTCGGGCCGTGCGGCCCGTGCCGGGGCGGCGCTTGCCGCAGTCGGCGGGGGCGCCGTGATGCTGGGCGGAGAGACCCGTCCCGGAATCCGCACGCCGCAGGTGTGGCGGATCGACCTTTGAACCGATAACCGAATGCGTGAATCATGAAAAACACAAAACTGCAGAAATACTATCCCTGGATCGTCGTGGCGCTGCTGTGGGTCGTGGCGCTGCTGAACTACATGGACCGGCAGATGCTCTCGACGATGCGCGAGTCGATGCAGGTCGATATCGCCGAACTGGAGGAGGCCGTCAATTTCGGCCGGCTGATGGCCATCTTCCTCTGGATCTACGGACTGGTGAGTCCCGTTGCCGGGGCCGTCGCCGACCGGATCAGCCGCAAGTGGCTCATCGTCGGATCGCTCGGCGTCTGGTCGGCCGTGACGCTGCTGATGGGCTATTCGACCTCGTTCGGGCAGATCTACTGGCTGCGGGCCCTGATGGGCATCAGCGAGGCGCTCTACATTCCGGCCAGCCTTTCGCTGATCGCCGACTACCACACGGGCAAGGCCCGGAGTTTCGCCATCGGCGTCCACATGACCGGACTCTATGTCGGACAGGCCGTGGGCGGATTCGGGGCTACGGTCGCCTCGATGTTTTCCTGGCAGGAGACCTTCCACTGGTTCGGCATCATCGGCATCGCCTATGCCGTCGTGCTGATCTTCTTCCTGCATGAGAACCGCGGGACCCGGCAGTCGGAGGCCGAGACCGCACGCCCCAAGGCGGACCTCTCGGTGTGGCGCAGCTTTGGGCTGCTGCTCTCGAACATCGCCTTCTGGGTTGTGCTCTTTTACTTCGCTTCGTCGTCGCTGCCCGGATGGGCCACCAAGAACTGGCTGCCGACGCTCTTCGCCGACAGCCTCGGGGTGCCGATGTCCGCGGCCGGACCGATATCTACCTTTACGATTGCCTTCTCGTCGTTCCTCGGCGTAATGATCGGCGGCCCGCTCTCCGACCGGTGGGTCAAGCGCAACCTCCGCGGGCGTATCTACACGAGTGCCATCGGCCTGGGACTGATGGTCCCGGCTTTGGTGCTGCTGGGCCTCGGGCACGGCATGTATGCAGCCGTGGGTGCGGGGCTCTGTTTCGGCGTCGGCTTCGGCATGTTCGACACGAACAACATGCCGATCCTGTGCCAGTTCGTCCCGGTACGCCTGCGTGCGACGGCCTATGGAATCATGAACATGACGGGCGTCTTCGCCGGTGCGGCCTGCACCGAGGTGCTGGGCCGCTGGGCCGACGGAGGCAACCTCGGGCTGGGATTCGCCCTGCTGGGCGGCGTGATTGCCGTGGCGCTGTTTGTCCAGCTCAGCGTGCTCCGGCCGACGACCGACAACATGAAAAAAGGCCCTGCCGAACGACGGCAGGGCCTTTTTTCATGTTCCGGGGTGCGTTCCGCGATGCAGGGCCGTCAGTTGATGATGACGCTGGCGAAGTATTCGCGGAGCAGCGAGGCGGCCCGGTCGAGCTGTTCGGGCGTGTTCTCCCTGACGTCGCACAACCGGTATTCGAGTCCCATCGCCTCGTATTTGTGTACCCCGAGCGTGTGGTAGGGCAGCAGCTCGACCCGCTCGATCATTCGGTAGCCGCCCAGCCGTTCGCCCAGCGCGCGGATGTCCTCTTCGGCGTCGCTGTAACCCGGAACCAGCACGTAGCGCAGCCAGAAGGGCTTTGCGTGCTCCTCGAGCCAGGCTGCCGTGCGCAGCGTCTGCGTATTGTCGCGGCCGGTGAGGGCGCGGTGGCGCTCCGGCGAGGCCTGCTTGACGTCGAGCAGCACCAGATCGACCAGCCCCAGCAGCTCCTCGACGGCCGGGTTCCATACCCCGCCGTTCGAGTCGAGGCAGACATGGATGCCGGCCTCCTTGAGCGAGCGGACCAGCGGGACGAGTCCTGCGGCCTGGAAGGTCGGTTCGCCACCCGAGAAGGTGATGCCTCCGCGGCGCCCGAAGAAGGGTTTCTGATCGACGGCCATGCGGAGAATCTCCGCGGCCTCGGTCGGCTTGCCGCCGCAGGCCGCGATCGTATCGGGGTTGGCGCAGTAGAGACAGCGGAAGTTGCAGCCCTGCAGGAAAACGACGAGCCGGAGTCCCGGCCCGTCGAAAGTTCCCATGGATTCGTAGGAGTGTACGCGAATCATGCCGTCCGCCGATTTACATGCGCTCGTGGAAACTGCGGCTGATGACCTCGAGCTGGTGTTCGCGGCTCAGCTTGGTGAAGTTCACGGCGTAGCCCGACACGCGGATCGTCAGCTGCGGATACTTCTCGGGGTGCTCCATGGCGTCTTCGAGCATCTCGCGGTTGAGCACATTGACGTTCAGGTGGTGTGCCCCCTTGGTGAAGTAGCCGTCGAGCATCGTCACCAGGTTCTCCACGCGGTCCTCGGCCGTGGGGCCCAGCGACTTCGGAACGATCGAGAAGGTGTTCGAGATGCCGTCCTGCGAGTCGCGGTAGCGGAGCTTGGCCACCGAAGCGAGCGAGGCGATGGCGCCGCTCTTGTCGCGGCCGTGCATCGGGTTGGCACCCGGGGCGAAGGCCACGCCCTTGGCGCGTCCGTCGGGCGTGGCGCCGGTCTTCTTGCCGTACATGACGTTCGAGGTGATTGTCAGCAGCGACAGCGTCGGGCGGGCGTTCTTGTAGACGGGCAGCTTCTTGAGCTCCTCGCTGAAGTAGTAGACCAGATCGACGCCGAGGTGATCGACGCGGTCGTCGTTGTTGCCGAAGCAGGGGAATTCACCCTCGATGTCGAAGCTCTCGGTCAGCCCCTCGGCGTTGCGGCGGGGCGTCACCTTGGCATACTTGATGGCCGACAGCGAGTCGAGTGCGATCGACAGTCCGGCTACGCCGTAGGCGAGGTTGATGCGCGGGTCGGTATCGACGAACGCCATCTGGGCCTTTTCGTAGTAGTACTTGTCGTGCATGTAGTGGATGATGTTCATCGCCTCGTTGTAGACGCGGGCGATCTCGTGCAGCACCTTCTTGTAGTTCTGCATCACCTCCTCGAAGCGCAGCGGGCCCTCCGACAGCGCGGGGATTCCCTTGACCATCAGTGTGCCGGTGTTCTCGCAGCGGCCTTCGTTGATGGCCAGCAGCAGCGCCTTGGCCAGGTTGCAGCGGGCGCCGAAGAACTGGATCTGGCGGCCGATGTCCTGGTACGAGACGCAGCAGGCGATGCCGTAGTCGTCCGAGTGGCGGACCTCACGCATCAGGTCGTCGTTCTCATACTGGATCGAGCTGGTGTCGGCCGAAACCTTGGCGCAGAACTCCTTGAAGCCCTGCGGCAGGTCGGGGCTCCAGAGCACCGTCATGTTGGGCTCGGGCGAAGGACCGAGGTTGTAGAGCGTCTGCAGGAAGCGGAACGAGGTTTTCGTCACCTTCGTGCGGCCGTCGTTGAAGCGTCCGCCGATGGCCTCCGTGACCCACGTCGGATCGCCGGCGAAGATGTCGTTGTAGGACTGCATGCGCAGGTGGCGTACCATGCGGAGCTTGATGACGAACTGGTCGATGAGCTCCTGTGCGAACGTTTCGTCGATCAGGCCGTGCGCCAGGTCATATTCGATGAAGATGTCGAGGAACGACGAGACGTTGCCGAGCGACATGGCGGCGCCGTCCTGCTCCTTGACGGCCGCCAGGTAGGCCATGTAGACCCACTGTACGGCCTCCTGGGCCGAGTGTGCCGGGCGGCTCAGGTCCAGACCGTAGTATTCGCCCATCGTGCGGATGTCCTTCAGGGCCTTGATTTGCTCGGCCACCTCCTCGCGCAGGCGGATGCGGGCCTCGGTCATCGGGCCGGTGAGGTTGCGCAGGTCCTGCTGCTTGGCCTCGATCAGGCGGTCCGTGCCGTAGAGGGCCAGACGGCGGTAGTCGCCGATGATGCGGCCGCGGGCGTAGTTGTCGGGCAGACCCGTCAGGAAGCCCAGCGAGCGGAACGAGCGGATCTCCTCGGTGTAGACGTCGAACACGCCGTCGTTGTGCGTCTTGCGGTAGTGGGTGAAGATGTCACGGACCTTTTCGTCGATGTCCGTGCCGTTCTCCTTGCAGGCGCGCGACACGACGTTGATGCCGCCGAAGGGCTTGATGGCGCGCTTGAGCAGTTCGTCGGTCTGCAGGCCCACGATGAGCTCCTGCTCACGGTCGATGTATCCGGCCTTGTGCGAGGTGATCGTCGATACGGTCTTGTTGTCCAGCGAACGGATGCCGTTCCGCTGACGCTCCTCCTCGAGGGCCTTGAGGCAGAGGTTCCAGATGTGTCGGGTACGTTCGGTCGGGCCCTGCAGGAAGGAGGCGTCGCCCAGATAGGGGGTGATGTTCGTCTGCACGAAGCTCGTCACGTTGATCTCTTTGCTCCAAAGCCCGTCGATGAAGGTTTTGTTCAGTTCCATAGAAGATATTGTTCTTTTTGAGATTGAATTTGGCGTATTTCGGCGCACAAAGATAATTCAAATTTTTTATAAAAACGGCATCCCCGCCGTCTGTTTTTCCGAAAACGTGCTGAAATACCTACAATTCGGTACCTGTGGAGGCTCCGGGCCCCCGTTCCGGCGGGGTGTGGCGCATGCGGTTCGGCAACCCGCCGGCGGAGCGGAAAATATTTCGTACTTTTGTTCCGACGAAACACACGAAACAATGGAAGAATTGACCCTCACGACCCCGGCCCTGCTCTTCTCGGCCGTCTCGCTCATCCTGTTGGCCTACACCAACCGCTTCCTCTCCTACGCACAGCTGGTGCGCACGCTCAAGGAGCAGCACCTGCAGCACCCCTCGCAGGTGACACGGGCCCAGATCGACAACCTGCGCCGGCGGTTGCACCTGACGCGCACGATGCAGACGCTCGGGGTGTCGAGCCTCTTCCTGTGTGTCGTGACGATGTTTCTGATCTATGTGGGGTTGGATCGCCTTTCGGCCTATGTCTTCGGAGCGGCGCTGTTGCTGCTGATCGGGTCGCTCGGGGTCTCGATCCACGAGATCCGGATCTCGGTGCGTGCGCTGGAGATCCACCTGCGCGACATGGAGCGGTAGCGGGCTGCATGGCTGCCTGCATCTGAAAAAAACGAAGATGCGGCGACCTCACGTCGCGGCATCTCCCACTAACCTACTTATGTAACCTAAAACCAACTGTCGTGGAACACTCCTCTGTTTCCACGCTGCAAAGATACGGGGCTGTCGTTCCAGCGGAATGACAGCCCCGTTACGTTTCGGTGACGCATGCCGTGCGGCCTCACTTTTTCTGTTCGAGGAAGTAGTGCTGCGATTTGAGCAGGTTGCGGGCCTGGAGCACCATAGTCTTCGTCTCGTTGAGGATCGTAAGGTAGAGGACGCTGGCGCGCGTGCTGCCCGACGGGTCGCTGTTGATGCGGCGCAGCTGGTTCTTGATGGCGCCGACGATCGTGTCGAAGAGGCGGTCGCGCATCTCGAGCACCAGGTCGAGGTCCGAGAAGTCGTTCGAGGCCAGCATGTCGTTGATCTTGTCGAAGATGGCCTCCACCTCGTCGTTCACGTGCATCAGATCGACGATCTGCTCCTTCGAGAGCCCTTCGTGGTTGTTGTCGATGTGGTCGAACGACGGGCGGGTGATGTGGATGAGCGCCTTGGTGACCTCCGAGATGTAGTCGGTCACCTGCACGTAGAAGTGTCCGGTGTCGATGTCGCAGCGCTGCAGGCGGCGCAGGGTCGGCATGATGCCGTACTTGCGTTCGCGCGCCTCGTTGTAGATGCGGTTCGACTCCTGCACCATCTCCTTGAGTACCTTGCGGTTCTCCTTGAAGACGGCTACCAGTGTACGGTTGTAGATCCGCGTGACCTCCTGCATCGTGGTGCAGACCTCACCGATGCAGGCGCGCATCACCTCCTCGGGGGTTTCGGCCGTATCGACCGGCTGGAGTTTCGCCTCGGCCTCCTTGAGTTCGGGTGTCTTGCGGTGGCTGCGGATCAGCAGCCAGGCGCAGAGGGCCGTGAGTGCTGCCACGGCAATCCATCCGCCCCAGAGCAGCAGGGCCGTGGTGGCCAGGGCGATGAGGAATCCGCCCAGTGCCGTGATGAACCATCCCGAGATGACGGCCATCACGCCCGTGATGCGGTATACGGCGCTTTCACGCCCCCACGAGCGGTCGGCCAGCGACGAACCCATAGCCACCATGAAGACCACGTAGGTGGTCGAGAGCGGGAGTTTGTAGGAGGTTCCGATGGCGATCAGCACCGAGGCGGCCGTGAGGTTCACCACGGCGCGGATCATGTCGTACTGTGCCGTCGAGCGCTCCTCGGCCGGCAGCGGCTCGAAGCGCCGGTCGATGGCCTGCTGCACGCGTGCGGGGATCAGCCCCGTCCAGAGGTTGTTGAGCATCAGCGTGGCGCGCACGAGGCTGCGCGAGAGGAAGGTCGAGCCGAAGCGCTCCTCCTCCTCGTGCTGCGAGGCGAGCGAGAGTTCGGTCTCGGCGACGTGTTTCGACTTTTTCGAGAAGATGAGCGTCAGCACCATGATGATGCCCGAGGCGAGCAGGATCGGGAAGTTGGCCCGGGCCGGGTTGGCCAGGTCGCCCATCATGATCGATTCGCTGCCGGCCTCGCGGGCGATCTGCCAGGCGTCGTAGCCGGCCAGGGGCACGCCGATGAAGTTCACCAGGTCGTTGCCGGCGAAGGCCAGGGCCAGGGCGAACGTACCCGAGAGGATCGTGATCCGCATGATGTTCAGCCGCATGCGCTGGAAGATCCAGAGCACGGCGGCGGCGACGACCCAGAAGGCGAAGAGCGTGAGCAGGACGTGCTCGCCGACGTATTCGGTGATGTGGGTCGGGATCAATCCCGAGCTCTTGAGCCCCTTGAAGAGGGCGAAGTAGAGGATGCCCGAGAGTGAGATGCCGCACCACAGGGCGCCCCAGCGGCGGAAGGCCGGATGGTAGCGGAACGAGAAGATCAGGCGCGAGACGTACATGAAGAGGAGTCCGGCGGCGAAGGCCAGCGCCACGGATACGAGGATCGCGGCGATGATGACCATGGCTTTGCCCGTATTGATGAACTGCGAGAGGTCCTGGAGCGAGAAGGCAGGGTCGGCGCCGATGCGGAAGAGTGCGGCGGCGACGGCGGCACCCAGCAGGCCGAAGACCATCGACACGGTGGTCGAGGTGGGGAGTCCGAGCGTGTTGTAGAGGTCGAGCAGCAGGACGTTGCCGAGCATCATGCCCAGAAAGAGCATCATGATCTCCGGGAAGGAGAACTGCCCGGGGTAGAAGACCCCGTTGCGGGCGACCTCCATCATGCCGCTCGAGGTGAGCGTGCCGACGAGGATGCCGGCTGCGGCGATCCAGAGGATGACGCGCCGGGGCGCAACCTTCGACCCGATGGCCGAATTGAGGAAGTTGATGGCGTCGTTGGCCACGCCGACGACGATGCCCAGCACGGCCAGCAGGGCCAGCACGATGACAATTGCGATGAATAGAGGTGACATAGGATACCTTTGTGTTGTTCGGCACAAAGGTCTGAAACGGATGTTACAAAACGGTTACAGATGTGTTTCGGGGTGGTGAAACTTCCCTGCCAACCGGCTGGCTTTCGCTATTTTCCGGAGAATCAGTTGTGCTTGCGCAGCGTGAAGACGAATTCGAGCCCGCCCTTGTCGCGGTTGCGGACCGAGATTGTGCCGCCGTGGAATGCGACGGCGTTGCGGACGATCGAGAGACCGAGCCCCGTGCCGCCGAGTTTGCGCGAGCGCCCCTTGTCCACGCGGTAGAACCGCTCGAAGAGGTGGGGCAGGTGCTCCTGCTCGACTCCGATGCCGTTGTCGGCCACCAGGATCGTGCACTCGTCGGGCGTGTCGTCGAGCAGGCGGATGAACAGGTCGCGGCCTCCGGAGTAGGCGGCCGCGTTGTCGGCCAGGTTGCGGAAGATCGAGCCGAGGAGCGAGGGGCTTCCGACAATCTCGACCCGTTTGGGGAAATCAACGTTCACGCGCAGTCGCTGCTCGGCTGGGCGCAGCTCCATGTCGGCGGCCACTTCGTTGATCAGATCGTTCAGCACGACCGGCTCCTTGTGGATCAGCTGACTGGCTTCGTCCATCCGCGTGATGGTCGAGACGTCGGCCAGCAGGCGGCGGAGCCGCTCGACCTGCGCGGCGCTCTTCTCCAGGAACGAGCGCCGCATGGCGGCGTCGATCCCCGGGTTGGCCAGCAGGGTTTCCAGGTAACCCTGGATGGCGGCCACGGGGGTTTTCAGTTCGTGGTTGATGTTGTTCGTCAGCTGTTTCTTGATGCGGATCTTCTCCTGTTCCTCGTGCAGGGCCAGTTCGTGTTCGCGGTCCCGGTCGGCGGCCGTGCGCTGCAGGTCGGCGTAGAGGCGGATGATGTGTTGTGAAATTTCGCCCAGCTCGTCGTGGGGGAAGGTCGGGGCGTTGTCGATCCGTTCGCCGCGTTCGGCACGGTGGGCGAAGTCGTTCAGCCGCGAGATGTTCTGCCCGATGCGGCGTGTGGCGAAGTAGCCGGCAATGCTCATCAGCAGCGTGACGCCCAGCATGAACCAGAGGAACTCCCGGTCGGCAGCCAGTACGTCGGTCAGCGGCAGGGAGTAGGGTACGGCGGTACGGGCGATCCAGCGGTCGCCGACCATAGCCGAGTAGAAATAGTTGCGCTGTGTGCTGGCCGAGTGGCGGCGGATGGTGAATCCCGTACCGGTTTTCAATGCCTGCACCACCTCGGGACGGTCAAGGTGGTTGGCCGTGGGCAGCGTGTCGAGCGAGTTGTCGAAGACGACCTGTCCGTTGGGAGCGATGAGCGTGACGCGCAGGTCGCCGAACGGACCGCGGTGTCGGGCCGCGAACTCCGCAGGGGAGATCCCTTCGTCGAGGGCATCGAGCAGTTTGAGGTTGAAGAGCTGCAGCTGAGCGTCGAGCCGCTCGGCCTTGAAATGCTTCTCGCGTCCGTACTGGAAGAGCACGAAACAGGCTACCAGCGCCCACGAGAAGGTGAGCAGCAGCAGGAAGAGCCGTTTGTGGTAGGAGAACCTACGCCTCAAAGCCGTAGCCATAGCCCAGGCGGGTTACGATATGCTCGCCGTAGCGCCCGATCTTGCGGCGCAGGCGCGTGATATTGACGTCGATCGTACGGTCGAGGACAACCACTTCGTCGCTCCAGACGCGGTGGAGGATCTCTTCTCGGGAGAAGATCACCCCGCGGTGGGAGAGCATCAGCGAGAGGATCTCGAACTCCTTTTTGGTGAGCGACACCTCCTCGCCGTCCACCGTGCAGCTCTTGCGGCGCAGGTCCATTTCGAGGCCCTCGTAGCCGATGACCTCCGATTCGGTCTGGGGCGAGGCCGTGCGGCGCAGCACGCTGCGGACGCGGGCCAGCACCTCGCGGATGGAGAAGGGTTTGGCAATGTAGTCGTCGGCACCGAGGTTGAGGCCGGCGACCGTATCGTCCTCCGTATCGCGGGCCGTGCAGAAGATGACGGGAACCCGCGCCGTTTCGGGGTTGGACTTGAGGATTCGGGCCATCTTGAAGCCGCTCATCTCGCCCATCATGACGTCGAGCAGGATCAGCGAGTAGCGCTCGGGGTGCATCTCGAGCGCCTGTTCGGCGCTGTAGGCGACATCCGCCTCGTAGCCCTCGACCTCGAGGTTGAACTGCAGGATCTCGCAGAGCGACTCTTCGTCATCGACGATCAGGATTTTGTGTTTTGCCATAGCTCCAAATGTTTGATGCCGCGTCAAAATTACGGAACATTCACGGATGTTACACTGCCGGGCGGCGACATTTCATCGAAATGTAATATGCGTTCCTTCGTGCTCAGTGTTTGTAGGCCACGTAGATAGGGTCTTCAGGCAGGGCGAAGCGACGGCGTTCGTCGTCGGTGAGCGCCGCGGCGTAGTCGATCTCCACGGCATCGAATCCCGCTTCACGCAGGCGGTCGGTGTAGTCCGCACCGTAGATGCGCCGGTGGTCGTACTGTCCGAAGATGCGCGTGCGCTCGTCGGGGTCGGTGATCGAGTCGTCCTCGTAGGTCTTCTCGTAATCCTTCTCCACGGGCGAGAGGAGGATGCCCCAGCCGCCGGGGCGCAGGATCCGGTGGAGTTCCCGGAGCGCCTTCCGGTCGTCGGCGACGTGTTCGAGCAGGTGGTTGCAGAGGATGACCTCCACCGAATCGTCGGCTAGCGGGATCTGCTGCACGTCGAAGTGCAGGTCGGCCAGCGGGCTCTCGAGATCGGCCGTGAGGTACTGTCCCGGATGTGCGGCGAAGTGGGGCTTCAGGTGGCGCATGATGCAGACCTCGGGAGCGATGTGCAGCGTGCGGGGGAAGCGCTCCAACAGGTCGGTTTCGCGTGTGAGGTAGAGCCACAGCAGGCGGTGCCGTTCGAGCGAGAGGCAGTGGGGACAGAGTGCGTTGGGACGCGACGAGACGTAGCCGTAGGGGAGGAAGCGGCGGTAGTGTGACCCGCAGACCGGGCACTCGACGCCGCGCCCCCTGTAGAGGAGTCCGACGACGGGTACGGCCCATCCGGCGATGCGTTGCAGCACCGGCCGCGGGATGTGGTTCAGGCAGAAGCGGATGAGGCGTTTCATGTCACTCCAGGATCTTGGCGACCTCCGTTTCGGCCTTGTGCAGTCGCTCCCTGCATGAGGCAATCAGTTCCGTGGCGCGCTTGACCTCGGCCGCGAGGCTGTCCACGTCCATCTCCTCGTTGCGCAGGCGGGCGAGGATCTTCTCGATCTCGGCCATCGCCTCGGTGTAGTTCATCGATTTTTTTGCCATGTTTCGGTATGTTTTACCGTTGCCGCGATGCGACCGTCGGCAACGTCGATCTGCAGGTCCTCCCCTTCGCGGAGCCCCTCGGCCGAGACGACGGTCCGTCCGGCGCTGCGCACTACGGCGAATCCGAGCCGCAGGATCCGTTCGGGCGAACGCCCGGCAATCAGCTCCGCAGCGCTCTCCAGACGCATCTTCCGGCGGTCGAGGAACCCCCTTACCGTCTCGGGAAGCAGCTTTGCGAGGTGTTCGAGCCCGAGCGAACGCCGGGTGAGCAGTTCGCCGCTGGCCCGCCGCAGTTCGGCGGCAAGCCGTTCGAGCCGCACTTCCGAGCCGTGGAGCAGCGCCGTCGTGGCGTCGTGCAGCTGCAGTGCGGCCCGGTCGAGTTCGGCCTCGACTCCCGCCATGCGCTCCACGAGCCAGCCGGCTACGGCCGTCGGGGTCTTGAGCGCCGTGTGGGCCACCAGGTCCGCCACGCTCGTGTCCTTGTCGTGCCCGATGCCCGTGATGACAGGCAGCGGGAACTGTGCGACGTGGGCGCAGAGGCGGTAGGCGTTGAAGCAGTTGAGGTCGCTGCGCGATCCGCCGCCGCGGATCAGCACCACGGCGTCGAACTCCCCGAGGCGTTCGGCCACGGAGCAGAGCGCCCCGATGATCGACTCCTCGGCTGCGGCCCCCTGCATGAAGGCGTCGAACAACGTGAGGTGAAAGCGGTAGGGGCTCTTCCCGAGCTCCTTGCAGAAGTCCTGGTAACCGGCGGCATTGGCGCTCGAGACGACGGCCACGCGCTGTACGATGGGGGGCATGGGCTGCTCGCGGTTCATCTCCCAGACACCGTCGCGCTGCAGCTGGGCGATGGTCATCTGCCGCTGCCGCTCCATGTCGCCCAGCGAGTAGGATGGGTCGATGTCGGTGATCTGCAGCGAGAAGCCGTAGAGTTCGTGGTAATTTACCAGCACACGTGCCAGGATCCGGATGCCGGCCTCGAGCCGCTGCCCCGTCTCGGCCTCGAAGTAGCCGGCGATACGGGGGTAGTTCGAGCGCCAGATGACGGCCCGGGCCTGGGCTGTGGGAACTCCGTTGTCGCCGCCCTTTTCGACCAGTTCGAGGTAGCAGTGGCCCGAGTAGTTTACCTTGATCTCGGAGATCTCGGCACTGACCCACAGGGGCAGGGCGAAGCGCTCGTCGAGGGTCTGCCTGACCAGCCGCTGCAGCTCGCGCAAGGTGATATGTCTCTCCGGGTCCATCATCCGAGCAGGATACCGATGGTCATGAGTGCGCCGAAGAGCATGATGTTGCGGGCGGTCTCGCCCAGGCAGACGTTGAGCCCCTCACCGTGATCGATGCGGACCATCTTGCGCCAGGTGGCGATGTGTGCTGCGGCGTAGGGCAGGGGCAGCAGTGCGGCCCACAGCCGGCCGGTAGCGAGCAGCCCGAGGCAGAGAGCCATGGGCACGAGTCCCAGCAGCAGGTAGCCCCAGCGGCCCACGCCGGCGCCGAAGACGACGACTACCGTGCGCTTGCGGCACCGCGCGTCCTCCTCGCGGTCGCGGAAGTTGTTTACCATCAGCATGGTGTCGATTACCAGTCCGCAGGCCAGCGAGACGAGCGTCACCTCCGGGGTCCAGTTGCCGGTCTGGACGTAATAGGAGAACCCGACGGGAATGACGCCGAAGAAGAGGATCACGGCTACGTCGCCCAACCCGTGGTAGGCCAGCGGCCAGGGCCCGGCCGTATAGAAGTAGGCGAAAACGAGGCAGGCGATGCCGACGGCCACCAGCTCCCAGCCGCCATAGGGCAGCATGTCGTGCGCCGTCCCGAGGATCCCGAGGCCTGTGGCGCCGGCGGCCAGCGTGAAGGCCGCGATGCCGGTCTTCATGGCGCGCGGGGTGATGTATCCCTTGGCGAAGGCGCGGTCGGGGCCGAGCCGGTCGGGCTGATCGGCCCCCTTGAGGAAGTCCCAGAGGTCGTTCACCAGGTTGGCCGTGCACTGCATGAGCAGGGCGAAGAGCAGGCATAGCAGGGCTGTGCCGGGGCGGAATCCCCCGTCGGTGTAGGCCAGTGCCGAGGCGATGAGCACCAGGATCACGGAGTTGCCGAGCGAGTAGGGCCGGACGGCCAGTATCCATGCGGAGAGCGAGTTCGTTTTCATGAGCTGAGGAGTTGAGTTTCGTCGGTTGTCAGCGGATGACCAGCTCCATGTGGCGGGGCAGAGGCTTGCCTTCGGGAAGCTGGATGCTCAGCACCCCTTCGCTTTCGACGGCCTGCCCGTTCTTCATGGCGGGTTCCCAGCGCGGGGCTTCGGACACGGCCTTCAGCACGCGGCGCTTGAGCCGGTTGTCGGTCGATTGGAGCTCCTGCACCACCGAGAGCGTACCGTCGGGCGCGATCCGGTAGCGCAACACGACGCGCGCGGCGACCTCGTCGGGGTCCCACTCCACGCGTCGGGCGATGTAGCTGCCGAAGGTCGAGTCGGAGGGGAAGCGGGCCGGGCTGTCGTAGCGGAGCGTGACGAGGATCACGCCGTTCGAGGCTTCGGCACCGTAGCGGGCGATCGTCTCCTCGTCGGCCGGCAGGGATTCGACCTGCTCGATGTCGTCGGGCGGGATCGAGCGGATGTCGTCGCAGACCTTGCCATTGACGATATAGAGCGGTTGCTGCGCCGCGGCCGGAAGGGCTGCGGCCAGCAGGAGGGTCCAGAGAATAAGAAGCGTTTTCATGGCTTGATGGCTTGCGTTTTTTCCGTCAAACGGTTCCGCCGGCGGGAATATTGCCTGCGGCCGGGCCTGCGTCGCCCGCAGCCCTGCGGCCGGATTACCCGGCCGGCTCGCGCAGCACCTCCCATGCCGCCCGGGCGAGGTCCGCCCGGCCGTTGCGGCGGAACGGCACTCCTTCGGCCTCGAGCCGTGCGCGCTGCTCCTCCCAGCCGGGAGCCGTGCGCCCCTCGGCGTTCACCACCCGGTGACAGGGCACTCCCTGCGGAGCCCGGGCCAGCGCCCGGCCCACGTGGCGAGCGTATCCGGGCATCCCGACCAGCCGGGCGATCTGTCCGTAGGTGGCCACCCGTCCGGCGGGAATCTGCTCCGTGGCGGCCCACACTTCGGCGTCGAATCCGGCGGGGAGCTTCATCGCGCGGCGTCAGAGTTCGCTCTCCTTCAGGCGCTCGGCGTTCTCGGCCACGATCAGGTGGTCGATGCAGTCCTGGATGTCGCCGTCCATGAAGGCCGCGAGGTTGTAGATCGTGTAGTTGATGCGGTGGTCGGTGATGCGTCCCTGCGGATAGTTGTAGGTGCGTATCTTGGCCGAACGGTCGCCCGTCGAGACCATCGTCTTGCGCTTCGAGGCGATTTCGTCGAGGTATTTCGAGTACTCGAGGTTGAAGACGCGCGTGCGCAGCTCCTCGAAGGCCTTGTCGAAGTTCTTGAGCTGCGACTTCTGGTCCTGGCATTGCACGACGATGCCTGTCGGGATGTGCGTCAGGCGGATGGCCGAGTAGGTCGTATTGACCGACTGTCCGCCGGGGCCCGAGGCGCAGAAGATATCCTTGCGGATGTCGTTCATCGAGATCTCGACGTCGAACTCCTCGGCTTCGGGCAGCACGGCCACCGATGCGGCCGAGGTGTGCACACGGCCCTGCGTCTCGGTCTGCGGCACGCGCTGCACGCGGTGCACGCCCGACTCGTACTTGAGCGTTCCGTAGACGTTCTGGCCCGTAACCTTCATGACCACCTCCTTGTATCCGCCTGCGGCGCCTTCCGACGACGAGGTGATCTCGTAGCGCCAGCCCTTCGACTCGATATACTTGGTGTACATGCGCAGCAGGTCGCCGGCGAAGAGTGCGGCCTCGTCGCCGCCCGTGCCGCCGCGGATCTCGACAATGGCATTCTTCGAGTCCTGCGGGTCCTTCGGGATGAGCAGCAGCTTGATCTGCTCCTCGAGTTCGGCGATCTGCGGTTCGAGTTCGGCGATCATCTCGCGGGCCATCTCGCGCATCTCCTCGTCCTTGTCGTTGGCGTAGGTGTCCTTGGCCTCGGCGAGGTTCGCCAGGGCCGTGCGGTAACGCTCCGAGGTCTCGATGATCGGTTCGAGTTCCTTGTACTCCTTGGTGAGCTGCACGAACTGCTTGACGTCGGCGATCACTTCGGGGTCGGTGAGCTTCTGCCCGGTCTCCTCGTACTTGAGCTTCAGACCGTCGAGGCGGTTCAATATGGAGTTGTCTGCCATAAAAGTGGAATGATTCGTTTTTTGTTTTGGGGCAAAGATACGGAAAATGCGCGAAGAATGAAAAACCCGCCGTGCGATTATTCGTTCTGCCGGGAGAGGCGCCCGAGCCAGTCGAGCACCGCCTGCTGCCACGCCTCGCGGTAGCGGAAGTCGGAGCGGATGCCCCATCCGTGGCCCCCTTCGGGGTAGATGTGCATCGAGGCGTCGATGCCGTGCTCCTTGAGTGAGCGGTAGTACTCCGTGGCATTGACCGGCGGAACCGTGCGGTCGTCGTCCGAGAGCAGCAGCAGGGTCGGCGGCGTTGCCGGCGTGACGCGCCGCTGCAACGAGTAGGCCTCGCTGTCGGTCCGGCTGCGTGCTGCGCCCAACAGGTTGTCGAACGATCCGCGGTGGCAGCGGCCTTCTTCGGCCGTGATGACCGGGTAGAAGAGGATCGAGAAGGCGGGACGGCATGATCCGATCGTCGATGCCATGGCTGCGAGGTGCCCTCCGGCCGAGAAACCTGCGATGCCTACCTCTTCGGCCGTGAAGCCTTCGGCTCCGGGGACTTCGCCCGAGAGGATGCGGAGCGCCTGCACGGCATCCTCGAGCGGTACTTCGGGGTGGCCGTTGGGCATCCGGTACTTGAGTACGGCGGCCGTGATCCCGTGCGCGGCAAACCATTTGGCCACGTCGTAGCCTTCGTAGTCCATGCAGAGCAGCCGGTAGCCGCCGCCCGGGCAGATCACGACGGTCTGTCCGGTGGCTGTTGCGGGGTCGGCCGGGAAGATGTAGAGTTCGGCCTGAGACGTATCGGCGATACGGTCCCTTTCGGGTTCCGTTTCGGGGGTCGTGATGCCGTTGGAATGGGGCGCAGTGCGGTTGTCCCAGATCCGCACCGTGGCGGCCTGCCCGTAGTCGCGGGCTGTGGCCGTGGCCGTCAGCAGCGAGAGGGCTGCAGCCAGCAGGGTCTTGTGTCTCATCTTGGTTCGTTATTTCAGGAATCCGCCCGATCGGGAGGGATCCCGATCGGGCGGAAACGGTTCATGACGGGCGGTGTGCCGGATCAGATCACGATGTTGATGATCTTGCCCGGGACGACGATCACCTTCTTCGGAGCCTTGCCGTCGAGCCATTTCTGTGCCTCGGGGGCCTGTACGACGTCGGCCTGGATCTCGGCCGGGGCCATGGCCGTCGGGTACTCCTTCTTGAAGCGCAGCTTGCCGTTGATCGATACGGGGTATTCGAACGAGCTCTGCACGAGGTACTTCTCGTCGCATGCGGGGTAGCTGGCGTCGCAGATCGATCCGGTATGGCCGAGCGCCTCCCACAACTCCTCGGCGATGTGTGGCGCGAAGGGGGCCAGCAACACCGTGAGGGGTTCGAGGATGGTGCGCTTCGAGCAGTCGCCCAGTTCGTTGAGGCAGATCATAAAGGCCGCCACGGAGGTGTTGAACGAGAAGTTCTCGATGTCGTCGGTCACCTTGCGGATCGTCTTGTGCAGCGTGCGGAGCTCCTTCTCCGTGGGAACCTCGTCCGTCACGACAAGCCGCCCGTCGCGGTCGAAGAAGAGGCGCCAGAAGCGACGCAGGAACTTGTGTACGCCGTCGATGCCGTTCGTATCCCAGGGCTTCGACTGCTCGAGCGGCCCGAGGAACATCTCGTACATGCGCAGCGTGTCGGCGCCGTAGTTCTCGACGATGTAGTCGGGATTGACGACGTTGAACATCGATTTCGACATCTTCTCGATGGCCCAGCCGCAGACATACTTGCCGTCCTCGAGGATGAACTCGGCATCCTTGAAATCGGGCATCCAGCGGCGGAAGGCCTCCAGGTCGAGGATGTCGTTCCGGACGATGTTCACATCGACGTGGATCTCCTGCGTCTCATACTGGTCGCGGAGGCCGAGCGAGACGAACTTGTTGGTCCCGACGACGCGGTAGACAAAGTTCGAGCGGCCCTGGATCATGCCCTGATTGACGAGCTTGCGGAAGGGCTCCGCCTCGCAGACATACCCCAGGTCGTAGAGGAACATGTTCCAGAAACGCGAGTACATCAGGTGTCCCGTGGCATGCTCGATGCCGCCGACGTAGAGATCGACGCTGCGCCAGTATTCGTCCGCCTCACGGCCGACGAGCGCCTTGTCGTTGTGGGGATCCATGTAGCGCAGGTAGTAGGCTGACGAGCCGGCAAATCCGGGCATCGTCGAGAGCTCGTAGGGATATCCCTCGGGGGTGCACCAACCCTTGACACGGGCCAGGGGCGGTTCGCCCTCGGCCGTGGGTCCGAAGTTTTCGATCGGCGGCAGCTCGAGGGGCAGCTGCTCCTCGGAGAGCGGGCAGGCCGTGTCGCCCTTGTAGTAGATCGGGAAGGGTTCGCCCCAGTAGCGCTGGCGCGAGAAGATGGCGTCGCGCAGGCGGTAATTGACCAGCCGCTTGCCCAGGCCGCGGCGCTCGACCTCGTCGAACATCCGGGTGATGGCCTCCTTGACGTCCATGCCGTTGAGGAAGTCCGAGTTGATCATCCGCCCGGACTTGGCGTCGTAGGACTCCTTCTCGATGTCGCCTCCCTCGACCACCGGGACGATCTCCAGCCCGAAATGGCGGGCGAAGGCGTAGTCGCGCGAGTCGTGGGCCGGAACGGCCATGATGGCCCCCGTGCCGTAGCCGGCGAGCACGTAGTCCGAGACGTAGATCGGAATGGCGCGTCCCGTGAAGGGGTTGATGGCGTAGGAGCCTGTAGCCACGCCACTCACGCGCCGCGTCTCGGCGATGCGCTCGCGTTCGGACCGCTTGCGGGCCTGGGCGATGTACTCCTCGACGGCACTGCGGTTCTCTGCCGTGGTGAGCTCGCCGACCCATTCGTGCTCGGGAGCGATGACCATGAACGTCACGCCGAAGATCGTGTCGGGGCGTGTGGTGAAGATCTCCAGTTTGCGCTCCGAACCCTGGATGTCGAAGAAGACCTGGGCACCGACCGAGCGTCCGATCCAGTTGCGCTGGATCTCCTTGAGCGAGTCGCTCCACTCGAGGCTGTTGAGTCCGTCGAGCATCCGCTGCGCATAGGCCGTCACGCGCAGCAGCCACTGCTTCATGCGCTTCTGCTCCACGGGGTAGCCTCCGCGCACCGAGAGCCCGTCGCGCACCTCGTCGTTCGCGAGCACCGTGCCCAGTTTCGGACACCAGTTCACCATCGTGTCGGCCCGGTAGGCGAGGCGGTAGTTCTGCAGCACCTGCTCGCGGCGCGCCTCGTCCCATGCGTTCCACTCTTCGGCCGTGAAGTGCAGCTCCTGCGTCGAGGCGGCATCGAGCCCCTCGGTGCCCCTCTCGGCGAAGGCGGCCTTCAGTTCCTCGATCGGACGGGCCTTTTGAAGACGGTTGTCGTAGTAGTGGGCGAACATCTCGAGGAAGGCCCACTGTGTCCATTTATAATAGGAGGGGTCGCACGTGCGCACCTCGCGGTCCCAGTCGAACGAAAAGCCGATCTTGTCGAGCTGCTCGCGGTAACGGGCGATGTTGCGCTCGGTCGTCACGGCGGGGTGCTGCCCCGTCTGGATGGCATATTGCTCGGCCGGCAGACCGAAGGCGTCGTAGCCCATCGGGTGGAGGACATTGAATCCCTTGAGCCGCTTGTAGCGCGAGTAGATGTCCGAGGCGATGTAGCCCAGCGGATGGCCGACATGCAGGCCTGCCCCCGAGGGGTAGGGGAACATGTCGAGCACGTAGAATTTGGGGCGCGAGGGGTCCACCTCGACGCGGTAGGTCTTCCGCTCTCTCCAGCGTTGCTGCCATTTGGATTCGATCTCCTTGAAATTGTATTCCATATCTCGTTTCGGTTTATTGTCGATTTTCCCGCAAAATTAAGGAAAACTTTTCGGATTTTGCGTTTTTCGGGGGCTTATTCCCCGATAAAAGGGGTGGATTGCATGCTGTTCCGCTTCCGGTGCCTGCAGCCGGCCTCCCGGCCCGGCTTTTGCACGGCTCTGCATGGCTGTTTGCCGCCGGTCCCGGGACGGGCGGCGGGTGGGGGCCGCGGCGCCTTTTTTGTCATCTTGTGCGCCCTCTGGCGGCAGGGCTTTGGAAAAATGCGGCGCGGACTTCGGCGGGCAGATGCTTTTCGTGAGGCTACCGCCCGGATATAGGGATAACCTATTGGTATATAAAAAATAACGATTTGACAAATCGATTCTGTTATATTACCTTTGCTGATGGAAAACAAAAACAGTATTAAAAATAACTATTAACAACTTAAATTTTACTACTATGAAAACGATGGATTATCTGCACCTGAATGCGTCGGCCGTCAATGGCGTTGTAAACTCGCTGAAGAGCCTTTTGGCCGACTATCAGATCTTCTACGCCAACCTGCGCGGACTGCATTGGAATATTCGTGGACGGGCCTTCTTCGTCCTGCATGCCAAGTTCGAGGAGCTCTACGACAATGCGGCTGCCAAGGTCGATGAACTGGCCGAGCGGATCCTGATGCTGGGCGGCGAGCCCGAGAACCGTTTCAGTGAGTACCTTAAGACGGCGCGGCTGCAGGAGGTTTCCGGAGTTTCGTGCCCCGATGAGGCGGTGAAACTTGTACTCGAGAGCCTCGGCCATCTGATCGGCGAGGAGCGCAAGCTGCTCTCCGAGGCGTCGGAGGCCGGCGACGAGGCAACCGTGGCGCTGATGAGTGACTACCTCCGTGAGCAGGAAAAGTTGGTTTGGATGCTGGTGGCCTCTTCCGATTGTGATTGCGCCAAGTGATTGCCTGACAGAGGTTGGTGGGACCGGGGTTTTGCGACCCCGGTCTTTTTTTGTCCGTAGCTTGCGTCAAGACGGTGCGGGCTGGGGCGACGGGCGGTTCCCGGGTTTGACCTGCAGACGGCGGAGCGGCCGACGGCGTGTTGCGGCGTTGCTTGGGCCGGTGGCATTGTATTGTCGGTATCGGCTTCCGGATCAGTCGGTTGCATCGGGACTCCGGTTGTGCAGGTGCCTGCCGCAGCCTTGTTGCGGCAATTTGCGGCAACGTGTGACAACCCGCTGAGAAAAAGCCGGTTAAAACATCATGTATAAATAAATGCTTATTTGTTTTCAGAAACGATAAGAAATAAGTATCGATAAAGGCGCAAAATGCCCGAAAATCACGAAAAAAGAGGTGCATATATATTGTAATTCCAAAAAAATGCGTACCTTTGCAGTCCATTTTGGACAATGGAGATAGATTTTTTAACCATTAAAGGACAGTTTAAGAAATGCCAACTATTCAACAGTTAGTGAGAAACGGTCGAGTAAGCATGGAGGACAAGTCGAAGTCCCCGGCACTCGCAGCGTGCCCTCAGCGTCGCGGCGTTTGTACCCGTGTGTACACGACGACCCCGAAGAAGCCTAACTCGGCCATGCGTAAGGTGGCGCGTGTCCGCCTGACCAACGGCAAAGAGGTCAATGCCTACATCCCGGGCGAAGGCCACAACCTGCAGGAGCACTCGATCGTGCTCGTCCGCGGCGGTCGTGTGAAGGACCTCCCCGGTGTACGTTACCACCTCGTGCGCGGTGCGCTCGACTCGGCCGGTGTGGACGGTCGTCGCCAGCGTCGTTCGAAGTACGGCGCCAAGCGTCCCAAGGCCGGCAAATAGTCTAACGAGAAACATTTAATTCGAACATTTATTTAGAGCAATGAGAAAAGCTAAGCCAAAGAAGCGAATTCTACTTCCGGATCCGAAGTTCGGAGACGTGGCCGTGACCCGTTTCGTGAACAACCTTATGCTGGATGGTAAGAAGAGTATTGCCTACACGATCTTCTACGACTCGCTGGAGATCGTCGGCAAGAAGATGAAGGATGCTGATAAATCTCCGCTGGAAATCTGGAAACAGGCCCTCGAGAACATCACGCCTCAAGTCGAAGTGAAGTCGAAGCGTATCGGTGGCGCCACCTTCCAGGTACCTATGGAGGTTCGTCCGGAGCGCAAGATCTCTATTTCCATGAAGAACCTTGTCCTCTATTCCCGTAAGCGCGCCGGCAAGACGATGGCTGACAAGCTCGCAGCAGAGATAATCGACGCCTACAACCAGCAGGGTGCCGCCTTCAAGCGCAAGGAGGAGATGCACCGCATGGCAGAGGCCAACAAGGCATTCGCACACTTCAGATTCTAAAACAAGGACACAAAGATGGCAACCAGAGATTTACATTATACTCGCAATATCGGTATCATGGCGCACATCGATGCCGGTAAGACCACCACGTCCGAGCGAATCCTTTTCTACACGGGTAAGACCCACAAGATCGGCGAGGTGCACGAGGGTGGCGCCACCATGGACTGGATGGTCCAGGAGCAGGAGCGCGGTATCACCATCACCTCGGCCGCAACGACCGCCTTCTGGCACTACAAGGACCACCAGTATCAGATCAACCTGATCGATACCCCGGGACACGTCGATTTCACGGTCGAGGTGGAGCGTTCGCTGCGCGTGCTCGACGGTGCGATCGCCACGTTCTGCGCCGTAGGCGGCGTGGAGCCCCAGTCGGAGACCGTATGGCGTCAGGCCGACAAGTACAATGTTCCCCGTATCGGTTACGTCAATAAGATGGACCGCACGGGCGCCGACTTCCTCTCGGTCTGCGCGCAGATCAAGGAGCATTTCGGTGCAACGGCTCTGCCGGTGGTTCTCCCGATCGGTGCCGAGGACAAGTTCGAAGGTCTCGTAGACCTTATTTATAATAACGCGATCTATTACTTCGACGACAAGACCGTTCGCGACAACTTCGAGCTGCGCGAGATTCCCGAGTCGATGAAGGCCGAGGCCGCCGAGTGGCGTGCGAAGCTCATCGAGGAGGTTGCCTCGACGGATGATGCCCTGATGGAGAAGTTCTTCGAGGATCCCGATTCGATCACCCCCGACGAACTGCTCGCCGCTATCCGCAAGGCCACGATCTCGATGCAGATCGTTCCGATGCTCTGCGGCTCGTCGTTCCACAACAAGGGCGTGCAGAAGCTGCTCGACTACGTGATGGCTTTCCTCCCCTCGCCGCTGGACGTTCCCGCTGTTACGGGTACGAACCCCAAGACCGAGGAGGTGGAGACCCGTCAGGCTTCGGAGGACGAGCCCTTCTGCGGTCTGGCGTTCAAGATCGCAACCGACCCCTTCGTGGGCCGTCTGGCATTCGTGCGCGTTTATTCGGGCAAACTCGATGCCGGTTCTTACGTGCTCAACGCCCGCAGCGGCAAGCGCGAGCGTATCAGCCGTCTCTATCAGATGCACGCCAACAAGCAGAACCCGATGGAGACTGTCAGCGCCGGTGACATCTGCGCCGCTGTCGGCTTCAAGGAGATCCGCACGGGCGATACGCTCTGCGCCGAGAACGCCCCGATCGTCCTCGAGCAGATGACCTTCCCCGAGCCGGTGATCGGTCTGGCCGTAGAGCCCAAGACGCAGAAGGACCTCGACAAGCTCGGCATCGCCCTGGCGAAGCTGGCCGAAGAGGACCCCACCTTCACGGTTCATACCGACGAGGATTCGGGCCAGACCGTGATCAGCGGTATGGGTGAGCTCCACCTCGACATCATCGTGGACCGTCTGCGTCGCGAGTTCGGTGTGGAGATCAACCAGGGTGCTCCCCAGGTGAATTACAAGGAGTCGCTTACCAAGACGATCCAGCACCGCGAGGTCTTCAAGAAGCAGACCGGTGGTCGTGGTAAGTTTGCCGACATCATCTTCGAGATCGGTCCCGCCGAGGACGGCAAGATGGGCCTTACGTTCGTCGATGAGGTCAAGGGCGGTAACATTCCCAAGGAGTTCATCCCCTCGGTTCAGAAGGGCTTCGAGTCGGCCATGGCTAACGGTGCACTGGCAGGCTATCCGATGGACTCGATGAAGATTACGCTCAAGGACGGTTCGTTCCACCCGGTGGACTCCGACCAGCTGTCGTTCGAAATCGCTGCCCGCAACGGTTACCGCAACGCCGCTCCCAAGGCCGGTTCGGTGATCCTCGAGCCCGTGATGTCCGTGGAGGTCGTAACTCCCGAGGAGAACATGGGCGATATCATCGGCGACCTGAACAAGCGCCGCGGTCAGATCACCGGCATGGAGTCGAAGGGCACCGCCCGTGTGGTCAAGGCCAAGGTTCCCCTGTCGGAGATGTTCGGCTACGTGACCGTGCTCCGTACGATCTCGTCGGGCCGCGCCACTTCGTCGATGGAGTTCTCGCACTTCGAGGAGGTTCCTGCCAACCTGGCCAAGGAGATCATCGAGAAAGCGAGTGGTAAACGTAAGGATATAGAATAAGCAAACGATATGAACCAGAAGATTAGAATCAAGTTAAAGTCATTCGATCACAATCTCGTGGACAAGTCGGCCGAGAAGATTGTGAAGACCGTGAAGAGTACGGGCGCCGTTGTGAGCGGCCCCGTGCCCCTTCCCACGCACAAGCAGATTTTCACGGTGAACCGCTCGACCTTCGTGAACAAGAAGGCCCGCGAGCAGTTCCAGCTCTGCACCTTCAAGCGCATCCTCGACATCTATTCCTCGACGCCGAAGACCATCGATGCGCTCATGAAGCTCGAGCTTCCTTCGGGTGTGGAGGTTGAGATCAAGGTCTGATCCGCCCCGCAGGAAAATCGGAACGAAGATCACTTTTACTATTTATAACAAACAATTGACAACAAATGTCAGGACTTATTGGAAAGAAAATCGGAATGACTTCCGTTTACAGTGCCGAGGGTAAGAACATACCATGCACTGTCATTGAGGCTGGTCCCTGCGTTGTTACGCAAATCAAAACCGTTGAGACGGATTCGTATGCAGCGGTTCAGATTGCCTATGACGAGAAAAGTGAAAAGCACACCAGCAACAGTTTGTTAGGTCACTTCAAGAAAGCCGGCACCACCCCGAAGCGCAAGTTGGCTGAGTTCAAGGGGATGCCCGAAGTGAATCTCGGCGACACGCTGACCGTGGACCTCTTCACCGAGGAGGACTGGGTGGACGTGACCGGGATCTCGAAAGGAAAAGGCTTCCAGGGCGTTGTGAAACGTCACGGTTTCGGCGGTGTCGGCGGCCAGACCCACGGCCAGCACAACCGTCAGCGCAAGCCCGGTTCGCTGGGTGCATCGTCCTATCCGTCGCGCGTATTCAAGGGCAAGCGTCTGCCTGGCCAGATGGGCGGAGAGCAGGTTAAGGTGCTTAACCTGAAAGTTTTGAAGGTTATTCCCGAGAGCAACCTGATCCTCGTGAAGGGTTCGATTCCGGGTGCAAAAGGTGCTTATTTAACGATTGAGAAGTAGTATGGAATTAGCTGTTTTGAACACCCAGGGAAAAGAAACGGGTCGTAAGGTAGTCCTTTCGGATGCCGTTTTCGGCGTGGAGGCTAATGACCACGCTATCTATCTCGACGTAAAGCAGTACCTTGCCGATCAGCGTCAGGGTACGCACAAGTCCAAGCAGCGCAACGAGGTTGCCGGTTCGACCCGCAAGCTCAAGCGTCAGAAGGGTACCGGCGGCGCCCGTTGCGGCAGCATCCTCTCGCCGCTCTTCCCGGGCGGTGGCCGCGTCTTCGGCCCGCAGCCGCGCGACTACAGCTTCAAGCTCAACAAGAAGCTCAAGCAGCTGGCCCGCCGCAGCGCACTGACCTACAAGGCTCAGGCCGGTGCCATCACCATCGTCGAGGCCATCTCGATGGAGGCCCCGAAGACCAAGTCGGTGGCTGCTCTGGCCGAGGCTCTGAAGGTGGCGGACAAGAAGGTTCTGCTCGTGCTGCCGGAGTCGAACGTAAACCTGCAGCTGTCGTGCCGCAACCTCACGTACGTGAAGCCCGTGCTGGCTCAGAACGTCTGCACGTACGACGTGATGAACGCTTCGGCAATCGTCATGGTCGAGGGCGCCGAGAATGTATTGAATACGATGTTAGCTTAAAAACGCAAGACAACAATGGAGATTATTATTAAGCCGGTTCTGACCGAGAAAATGACGATTCAGGGCGAAAAGTTGAATCGCTACGGTTTTATCGTCGACGTGAGGGCTAACAAGCTGCAGATTCGCAATGCCGTGGAGCAGATGTACAACGTCGTCGTTACCGACGTGAACACCGTGAACTACATGGGCAAGCTCAAGAGCCGCTATACCAAGGCGGGCTTCCTCTCGGGCCGTGCGAACAACTTCAAGAAGGCGATCGTCACCTTGAAGGATGGAGACAAGATCGATTTTTACAGTAATATCTAACGAAGATGGCAGTAAGAAAATTCAAACCTGTAACCGCAGGTACGCGACATAAGATTATCGGCACGTTCGACGAGATCACCAAGTCGACGCCGGAGAAATCGCTCCTCAGCCCCAAGAAGAGCACGGGCGGCCGCAACAACGTCGGCAAGATGACGGTTCGCTACATCGGCGGCGGTCACAAGCAGATGTACCGTAACGTGGACTTCAAGCGCGCCAAGGACGGTATTCCTGCCACTGTAAAAGCGATCGAATACGACCCGAACCGTACGGCACGCATCGCACTGCTCGTGTACGCCGACGGTGAGAAGAGCTACATCATCGCACCCAACGGCCTCCAGGTGGGCCAGACCGTCATGAGCGGCGCAGGCGTTGCTCCCGAGGTCGGCAACACGCTCTTCCTGAGCGAGATTCCCCTGGGTACGGTCGTGCACAACATTGAACTCTACCCCGGTCAGGGTGCCGCCATGGCACGTTCGGCCGGTTCCTATGCCCAGCTGCTTGCTCGTGAGGGCAAATTCGCCATCATCAAGCTGCCTTCGGGCGAGACTCGTATGGTACTCGTAACTTGCCGCGCTACGGTGGGCGTTGTGTCGAACATCGACCACAACCTCGAGAGCTCGGGCAAGGCCGGCCGCGAACGTTGGCTGGGCCGCCGTCCGCGCAACCGTGGCGTTGTGATGAACCCTGTGGATCACCCGATGGGTGGTGGCGAAGGCCGCGCCTCGGGAGGTCACCCGCGTTCGCGCAAGGGTCTGCTGGCTAAGGGTTATAAGACTCGTAACCCGAAGAAGACGACCTCGAAGTTTATCATTTCCAAGAAGAAAAAGTAATTAAAAAGAGTACATAATGAGCCGTTCATTAAAAAAAGGACCGTTTATCGACCCCAAGCTCGAGGCGAAGGTAGTAGCCCAGGCCGAGGGAAACAAGAAGTCGGTAATCAAGACATGGTCACGTGCAAGTATGATCTCGCCTGATTTCGTAGGTCAGACGATCGCCGTCCACAACGGAAACAAGTTCATCCCGGTATATGTGACGGAGAACATGGTAGGACACAAACTCGGCGAGTTTGCTCCCACGCGCAACTTCCGTGGTCACTCAGGTAACAAGAAAAAATAGGTAGAAAATGGGTGCAAGAAAAGCAAATAGAGCCGAGCAATTGAAGGCTGAAAAGAAGCAGAAGGCAATCGCCATCATGCGCGACTGCCCGACCTCCCCGCGCAAGATGCGTCTGGTGGCCGACATCATCCGCGGCGTGGAGATCAACAAGGCACTGGGCATCCTCCGTTACTCGAAGAAGGAGGCATCGATCCGTATGGAGAAACTCCTCAAGTCGGCAATCGCCAACTGGGAGGCCAAGAACGAGAACGAGCGTCTGGAAGATACGAAACTCTGCGTCAAGGAGATCTTCGTCGATGGCGGTCGCATGCTGAAGCGTATTCAGGCTGCTCCGCAGGGTCGCGCACACCGCATCCGCAAGCGCTCGAATCACGTGACGATCGTAGTTGACAAAATGGTAACCGAAGAAAAGAAGTAATCAGATGGGACAGAAAGTAAATCCGATAGCAAATCGTCTTGGTATCATCCGCGGTTGGGATTCCAACTGGTTCGGTGGCAAGGATTTCTCCGACAAGCTCGTCGAGGACGCCAAGATCCGCAAATACCTGAATGTCCGTCTGGCCAAGGCAAGCATCTCGAAGATCATCATCGAGCGCACGCTGAAACTGGTGACGGTTACGATTTCGACCGCCCGTCCGGGTATCATCATCGGCAAGGGCGGCCAGGAGGTCGATAAACTGAAGGAGGAGCTCAAGAAGCTCACCGGCAAGGAGATTCAGATCAACATCTTCGAGGTGAAGCGTCCCGAGGTGGATGCCGTCATCGTGGGCCAGAATATCGCCCGTCAGCTCGAGGGCCGCGTATCGTTCCGCCGTGCCGTGAAGACGGCCGTGGCTTCCACGATGCGCATGGGTGCCGAGGGCATCAAGATCCAGGTCGCAGGTCGTGTGGGCGGCGCCGAGATGGCCCGTACCGAGACCGTGAAGGAGGGCCGCATTCCGCTGCACACCTTCCGTGCCGACATCGACTACTGCCTCACGGAGGCACTCACGAAGGTGGGTATCCTCGGTGTGAAGGTGTGGATCTGCCAGGGTACGGTCTACGGCAAGCGTGACCTGTTCGAGATTGCCGGCGCTTCGGCCCAGGCTCCGTCGGGCGATCGCGGTGAGCGTCGCGAGCGTCGTGGCGGCGAGCGTCGTGGCGACCGCCGTGGCGGACGTCGCGGTGGCGATCGTGGCGAGCGTCGCAACAACAACCAGTAAGTAGGACCTTTTTAAAGCAGAACTAACATGTTACAGCCGAAAAAGACCAAATTTAGAAGAATGCAGAAAGGCCGTATGAAGGGGCTTGCTCAAAGAGGTAACCAGCTTGCATACGGATCGTTCGCAATCAAGGCACTTGAATCGACCTGGATCACGGGTCGTCAGATCGAGGCGGCCCGTCAGGCCATTACGCGTTACATGAAGCGTGAGGGCCAGCTGTGGATCCGCATCTTCCCTGACAAACCCATCACGAAGAAGCCCGCCGAGGTCCGTATGGGTAAAGGTAAGGGTAATCCCGAAGGATTTGTGGCTCCCGTAACGCCCGGACGTATTCTCTTCGAGGCAGAGGGTGTGCCCCTGGCCGTAGCGCAGGAAGCGCTCCGTCTCGGCGCCCAGAAGCTGCCTATTACCACCAAGTTTATTGTACGGCGTGACTACGTCGAAACCACCATTTAAGGGAACGCAAGATGAAAAGTGCAGAAATCAAGGATCTTTCGATCAAAGACCTGCAGGAGCGCATCGAGGCCGAAAAGGCCCAGCTCGCGAAGCTCAAAGTGCAGCACGCAGTGTCCCCCGTCGAGAACCCGTCGATCATTAAGAAGAACCGCAGAGATATAGCTCGCATGCTGACCGTCCTGCGTCAAAAAAACGCTAAATAAGGAGAACAACTATGGAAAGAAATCTGAGAAAAGAGCGTATCGGTGTGGTTGTCAGCAACAAGATGGAGAAGACCATTGTGGTTGCGGTAGCGCGCAAGGTGAAGCATCCTATCTACGGCAAGTTCGTGAACAAGACGACGAAGTTCGTCGCCGAGTCGCTCGACGAGACGTGCAAGGAGGGCGATACCGTCCGCATCATGGAGACCCGCCCGCTGAGCAAGACGAAGCGTTGGAGATTAGTACAAATCATTGAAAGAGCTAAGTAGTTATGATACAACAGGAAAGTAGACTCGTAGTAGCCGACAACAGCGGCGCGAAAGAGGTGCTTTGCATCCGGGTGCTCGGCGGCACGAAGCGCCGCTACGCATCCATTGGCGACAAGATCGTGGTGGCCGTCAAGAGCGCATCCCCCTCGGGCGATGTCAAGAAGGGCGCCGTTTCGAAGGCCGTAGTCGTTCGGACCACGAAGGAGATCAGACGTGCCAACGGTTCGTACATTCGTTTCGACGACAACGCCGTGGTGCTGCTTAACAACCAGGGTGAAATGCGTGGTACCCGTATCTTCGGCCCCGTGGCTCGTGAGCTGCGTGACCAGTACATGAAGATCATCTCCCTCGCACCCGAAGTATTGTAATCATAAAAACGATTTCGGATATGTCAGTTAAATTGCATATTAAGAAAGGGGACCAGGTTCAGGTCATCGCCGGTGACAGCAAGGGCCAGCAGGGCAAGGTCCTGAAGGTCGAGGTTTCGAAGCAGCGTGCCATCGTCGAGGGTGTGAACATCGTCAAGAAGGCCACCAAGCCCAATGCGAAGAATCCCCAGGGCGGTATCATCGAGCAGGAGGCTCCGATCCACATCTCGAACCTGATGCTCATCGATCCCAAGTCGGGCAAGCCTACGAAGGTCGGCCGCAAGCTCGACGACAAAGGTAAATTAGTTCGTTACGCTAAAAAGTCCGGGGAGGAGATCAAATAATGGCATACGTACCTACACTCAAGACACAGTATAAGGAGCAGATCATGCCTGCCCTTATGAAGGAGTTCGGCTACTCGAGCGTCATGCAGTGCCCGAAACTCACGAAGATCGTAATCAACCAGGGTATGGGCCAGGCCGTCGCTGACAAGAAGCTCATCGACGTGGCTCAGGAGGAGCTGACGCTCATCGCCGGACAGAAGGCCGTGCAGACGCGTTCGCGCAAGGACATCTCCAACTTCAAGCTGCGTAAGGGCATGCCGATCGGCGTGCGCGTAACGCTGCGCGACACGAAGATGTATGAGTTCCTGGAGCGTCTGATCGCCGTGGCTCTGCCGCGTATCCGCGACTTCAAGGGTATCAACGAGAAGTTCGACGGTCAGGGCAACTACACCCTCGGCATCAACGAGCAGATCATCTTCCCGGAGATTGACATCGACAAGATCACCAAGATCTTCGGCATGGAGATCACGTTCGTAACGACGGCCAAGACAGACGAAGAGGCTTATGCCCTGCTCCGTGAGTTCGGCCTTCCTTTCAAAAACGCTAAAAAGAACTAAGCTATGGCAAAAGAATCGATGAAGGCACGCGAGGTGAAGCGTGAGAAGCTTGCAAAGCGTTACGCTCACAAGCGCGAGGAGATCGCTGCCAAGGTGAAGAGCGGTGAGATGGATCACGAGGAGGCGTGGATCGCACTGTCGAAGCTGCCCCGCAACTCGAATCCCATCCGCCAGCACAACCGCTGCAAGATCACCGGTCGTCCCAAGGGTTACATCCGCCTGTTCGGCATCAGCCGTATCCAGTTCCGCGAGATGGCCTCGAAGGGTCTGATTCCCGGCGTTACGAAGGCAAGCTGGTAGTATGAGCGCAGGACGGGGTGCCGGATGTACGGTATCCCGCTCCTTGCATGATGATGTTCCGTCGTCCGGAGGGTGCGAGCCTGTGGTGCGGCATGCGGTATTTTCGGGGGCTATACCCCGTTCAGACCGGATGTTCGCCGGAAGGATGCGGGGCTGATACGGGTGCCCAACCCGTGTAGTTACGTCACAGTATCGGGGAAAGTGCCGCCTCAAGCGGTAACTTCCCGGTATGTGGGGCGTAGTGAAAGGTTCGGCATTTGGTTGCGAATTTCTCGGACCGGGCGTTCTGTCGGAATGCGCCGCAGGAGAACGGAGGGAGGCTTTGTGAAGCCGTGTCTTGTGCACGGTGACAGGATGCATCCCGTTTCCGTTTGCGGCGGGTCGGTGCAGGACGGTCGGATTACCGGAAGCGGATCGGTCGTCCGGATATGCCCTCTTGGGGTGTGTCGGAGATCCGTTGTTCGGGGCGAACCCCTGCGGTCGTCAAACGGGATTCCGTGCGGAAAGATGTTGGTTGCCTTCGGGTGCCGACATTGTCCGTGTTCCGGGAGAGACGCTTAAAACGCTAAAAATCAAAGGCCGTGCTTGGCCATTTGAGAAATTATGCGTATATTTGCGCGCTTTTGTGCCCGGGTGCGTACGCACGTATGCGGATGCGAGGGCGGCGAAAACAAGGGAAACAAAAACCCGAAGAATCTTCTTCGGATGATTCAAAGGGTTGAATGATAACTAATTACAAACTATTTAATTTTAATTTTCTATTCGTTATGACTGATCCTATTGCGGACTTTCTGACCAGAATTAGAAACGCGGTGAAAGCCAACCACAAGGTGGTTGAAGCTCCCGGTTCCAAAATTAAACAGGAGATCACCAAGATCCTCTACGAGCAGGGCTACATCCTCGCCTACAAGTTCGACACCGACGAGAAGGGGCACCCCACGATCAAGATCGCTCTGAAGTGGGACGCTGCCACGAAGTGCAACGCCATCAAGGACCTCAAGCGCGTCAGCCGTCCGGGTCTGCGTCGCTACGCTTCCGTTTCGGACATGCCCCGCGTACTGAACGGTCTGGGTATCGCTATCCTCTCGACGTCGAAAGGCATCATGACCGACGCCAAGGCCCGCAAGGAGAACGTGGGCGGCGAGGTGCTGTGCTACATCTACTAATGCAAAATCATTAAAAAATCAACGCAATGTCAAGAATTGGTAAATTACCTGTAAACCTGCCTGCCGGCGTTACCGTCGAGGTTGCCGCCGACAATACGGTAAGCGTGAAAGGGCCACTCGGGACGCTGAGCCAGAAAGTTGACTCGGACATCAAGGTAGAGGTCGGCACGCACACGGATCCGCACACGGGAGCTCAGAATCCCGCTGTGATCGTCACCCGCCCCACGAACCAGCCCCGCCACCGCTCGATGCACGGCCTCTATCGTGCGCTGATCCAGAACATGGTCATCGGTGTATCGAAGGGCTATGAGATCAAGCAGGAGCTTGTCGGTGTCGGTTTCAAGGCCGAAGTCAAGGGCCAGGTGCTCGAGATGAGCCTCGGCTATTCGCACGATACGCACTTCCTGCTTCCGAAGGAGGTTACCGCTACGGCCGTTACGGAGAAGAAGGGCAACCCGATCGTAACGCTCAAGAGCGCGGACAAGCAGCTCATCGGCCAGGTGGCCGCCAAGCTCCGCTCGCTGCGCAAGCCGGAGCCGTACAAGGGCAAGGGTATCAAGTTCGTCGGCGAGCAGATCCGTCGCAAGGCCGGCAAATCAGCAGGTGCTAAATAGTAAATAGACTGAAAGAGTTATGTTGAACAAGATAGAAAGAAGAGAGCGCATCAAGATGCGTATCCGCAAGATCGTGAGCGGAACGCCCGCACAGCCTCGTATGACGGTATTCCGCAGCAACAAGCAGATCTACGTGCAGTTCATCGACGACCTGGCAGGCGTTACGCTGGCCACGGCATCCTCGCTGGACAAGGAGGTCGCTGAAGCCGCTGCCGGCAAGACCAAGTGCGAAGTGGCAGCCCTCGTGGGCAAACTGGCCGCCGAGCGCGCCCTGGCCAAGGGTATCTCGGCCGTCGCTTTCGACCGCAACGGCTACCTTTATCACGGACGAGTTAAACAACTGGCCGAAGCTGCACGCGAAGGCGGACTTAAATTCTAAACGATCATGGCAAATACCAATATAAAGAAAGTACGCACGAGCGATCTCGAACTCAAGGACCGCCTCGTGAGCATCCAGCGCGTTACGAAGGTGACGAAGGGCGGTCGCACGTTCAGTTTTTCGGCCATCGTCGTCGTAGGTAACGAGGACGGCGTCGTAGGCTACGGCCTGGGCAAGGCTTCGGAGGTGCAGGCAGCCATCGCCAAGGGCGTGGAGGATGCCAAGAAGAACCTCGTGAAGATCCCGGTAATCAACGGAACGATTCCCCACAAGCAGGAGCAGCGTTTCGGCGGCTCGCTCGTGATGATTCGTCCGGCCGCTCCCGGTACGGGTATCATCGCCGGCGGTGCCATGCGTGCCGTGCTGGAGTCGGTGGGCATCAAGAACGTGCTCGCAAAGAGCAAGGGCTCGTCGAACCCCCACAACCTGGTGAAGGCAACCATCGGCGCCTTGTGCGAACTGCGCGACGCTCACAGCATCGCACGTCTGCGCGGTATCTCGATGGACAAGGTGTTTAACGGTTAATTCTCGAAGAACAATGGCAAGATTGAAAATCACCCAGATCAAGAGCCGCATCGGCGCAACGGAGCGTCAGTGCAAGAACCTCGATGCGCTGGGTCTGAAGCGGATCAACGCAAGCGTCGAGCACGACGACTCGGTGATCATCAAGGGCATGATCGCACGCGTAAAGCACCTCGTCAAGGTCGAGGAGGTCAAATAAGGTTTAACTGCAAACGGAATTTTAGACAATGGAACTCAATAATCTCAAACCCGCAAAGGGTTCTACGCACCACGACAAGCGAATCGGTCGCGGTGCAGGTTCGGGTCACGGCGGCACGGCTACGCGTGGTCACAAGGGAGCTCAGTCGCGTTCGGGATACTCGCGCAAACTCGGTTTCGAGGGCGGTCAGATGCCGCTCCAGCGCCGTCTTCCCAAGTTTGGCTTCACGAACCTGAAGCGCGTCGAATTCAAGGCGATCAACCTCTCGACCCTCGAGGAGCTGGCAGCCAAGAAGTCGCTCTCGGAGGTTACGGTGGACACGCTGGTGGCAGCAGGTTTCGTTTCGACGAAGGACAAGGTGAAGATCCTGGGCAACGGTTCGGTATCGAAGGCCCTGACGGTCAAGGCTCACGCCTTCTCGAAGAGCGCCGAGGCTGCGATCACGGCAGCCGGTGGCAGCGTCGAAAAACTGTAACCCTTAGAACCTCTATATTATGAATCAGTATCTCGTTGTTGGTATCGTCTTTATAGTGATCATCGCTCTTCTGGCGACCAACAAGAAATTGGTGGAAACGCTCAAGAACATCTACAAGATCGAGGAGCTCCGCAAACGTGTACTGTACACGATCGGCCTGCTCCTGGTCTACCGCTTGGGTAGTTTCGTAGTGATTCCGGGCATCAACCCCAACGCCCTGGGCGAGGGGTCGGCGTATGCCAGCCAGTTGGAGGGCAACGGGCTTCTGGGTCTGTTGAACGTCTTCTCTGGCGGTGCATTTGGCAACGCCGCGATCTTTGCACTCGGAGTCATGCCGTACATCACCGCCTCGATCATCATCCAGCTCATGGGTATGATGATTCCGTATTTCCAGAAAATGCAGAAGGAAGGTGAGAGCGGCCGCCGCAAGATGAACCAGTGGACGCGGTTCCTGACGATCGGCGTACTGATCCTTCAGGGCCCGGCCTACATTGCCAACCTCTACATGCAGGTTCCGACGGCGTTCGTCTACGGCAACTCTTTCGGGTTCGTTGCTTATGCGACGACGATTCTGATCGCCGGTACGATGTTCATCATGTGGCTCGGCGAGAAGATCACGGACAAGGGTATCGGCAACGGTATCTCGCTGATCATCATGATCGGTATCGTTGCCCGTCTCCCGCACGCGCTTCTGGCCGAGGTCAATGCGCGTGTGCAGACGGCTTCGGGCAGCGCCATCATGCTGATTCTCGAGCTGGTGCTCCTGTTCGCCGTTTTCATGGCGACGATCGCCCTGGTGCAGGCGGTCCGCAAGGTCCCCGTGCAGTATGCGAAGCGTATCGTGGGTAACAAGCAGTATGGAGGTGTACGGCAGTACATTCCGCTGAAGATGAATGCGGCCAACGTGATGCCGATCATCTTCGCACAGGCCCTGATGTTCATCCCGGCCCTGTTCACCAAAGCCGCTCCCGGCTTTGCCGCAGCCTTCTCCTCCATGACCGGCTTCTGGTACAACTTTACGCTCGCCGTGCTGGTAATCGCGTTCACCTACTTCTACACCGCGATTATCATCAACCCTCAAATGATGGCCGATGACATGAAGCGAAACGGCGGCTTCATCCCGGGAGTGAAACCGGGCAAGCAGACCGTGAACTACATCGATACCATCATGACGCGCATCACGCTCCCCGGTTCCATCTTCCTTGCCATCGTGGCCATCCTGCCGGCGCTGGCGATGAAGTTCCTGGGCATCCAGCAGGCGTTCGCCTACTTCTACGGAGGTACGTCGCTGCTGATCATGGTGGGTGTGGTGCTCGACACTCTCAAGCAGATCGAGAGCTACCTGCTGATGCGTCACTACGACGGTCTGATGAAGACCGGTCGGATTCAGGGTCGCCATTAGCGGTTTTCCGAAGAGCGTTCTTAAAGCGAAGAAATGATCTATCTGAAAACAGACGAGGAGATCGAACTCCTGCGTGAAAACAATATCCTGGTGTCGGAGACGCTGGCCGAGGTGGGTCGCCACATTCGGCCGGGCGTCACGACCAAGGAGTTGGACCGTATCGCCGAGGAGTTCATCCGTTCCCATGGGGCGGTTCCCGCTTTCCTCGGATATGAGGGCTATCCCGCTTCGTTGTGCATTTCGGTAAACGAGCAGGTGGTTCACGGTATCCCATCCTCGAAATGCGTCCTCAAGGAGGGCGACATCGTTTCGGTCGATTGCGGTACGTTTATGAAGGGGTTTGTTGGTGATTCGGCGTATACGTTCGCCGTGGGAGAGGTTGCCGAGGAAGTACGGCAGCTGATGGAAGTCACCAAAGAGGCTCTTTATAAAGGTACGGCGCAGGCCAAGGCCGGTAATCGCGTGGGCGACATATCGGCAGCCGTACAGGAGTATTCCGAAAGTTTCGGCTATGGCGTAGTGCGCGAACTCGAGGGACACGGTTTGGGTCGGAAAATGCACGAAGACCCCGGAGTCCCCAACTACGGTGCGCGCGGCAGAGGCCCCCTTCTGAAGGAGGGTATGGTCATCTGCATCGAACCCATGATCACCATGGGGGCCAAAGCGGTGGTTTTTGAGCGGGATGGCTGGACGGTCCGCACCCGGGACCGCAAACCGGCGGCGCACTACGAGTTCGCCGTGGCGGTTCGCAAATCGGGTCCCGACGTGCTGACGGATTTTAGCATCATCGAACAGGCAATAAAGAATTGAGACTCTATGGCAAAACAGGCTGCTATCGAAAGGGACGGGACGATTATCGAGGCATTGTCCAACGCGATGTTCCGCGTCGAGCTGGACAACGGCCACGTGCTCACGGCCCATATCTCGGGGAAGATGCGGATGCACTACATCAAGATCCTTCCCGGAGATAAAGTAAAAGTGGAAATGACGCCCTACGACCTGACCAAGGGGCGTATCTCCTTCCGGTACAAATAACATTAGATTGCTCGAAAATCATGAAAGTAAAAGCATCCATCAAGAAGAGAAGCGAGGATTGCAAGATTGTGAAGCGTAAGGGTAAGCTCTACGTCATTTGCAAGAAAAATCCCAAGTTCAAAATGCGGCAGGGATAGTGTTTTTTAACGGTTAGTCAAAAAAGAAAAAGAATTTATATGGCACGTATTGTCGGTGTAGATTTACCGAAAAACAAGAGAGGCGAGATCGGCCTGACCTATATCTACGGCATCGGTCGTTCGACGGCTCGCAAGATTCTCGACGCCGCAGGCATCAGCTACGACGTCAAAGTACAGGACTGGTCGGATGACCAGGTCGGCGCCATCCGTTCGACGATCGCCGAGATGGGCATCAAGGTCGAGGGCGAATGCCGCTCGATGGTCCAGCTCAACATCAAGCGCCTGATGGATATCGGCTGCTACCGCGGTATCCGTCACCGTCTGGGCCTCCCGGTCCGCGGACAGTCGACGAAGAACAACGCCCGCACGCGCAAGGGCCGCAAGAAGACCGTCGCAAACAAGAAAAAGGCAACGAAGTAATCTTTAGGGAATTATGGCAAAGAAAACTGGAACAGTTAAGAAGAAGGTTGTTAAGGTCGGTGCCGTGGGCAACGCCTACGTTCACTCCACTTTCAACAACGTGATCATCACCATCACCAACGAGGTGGGTGACGTCATCAGCTGGTCGTCGGCCGGTAAGATGGGTTTCCGTGGTTCGAAGAAGAATACTCCCTATGCCGCACAGACGTCGGCCGCCGATTGCGCCAAGGTCGCTTATGACATGGGCCTGCGCAAGGTGAAGGTTTATGTCAAGGGTCCGGGCGCCGGTCGCGAGTCGGCCGTTCGCACCATCCACGGTGCCGGTATCGAGGTGATGGAGATCATCGACGTCACGCCGCTGCCGCACAACGGCTGCCGCGCTCCTAACCGTCGTCGCGTCTGATTCACGCTTCACAGGTTAAGGAAAGTTTCAAGGATCTATTAATTACGTTAAGACAATGGGAAAATACATAGGACCAAAATCGAAGATCGCCAGAAGATTCGGCGAAGCCATTTACGGTGCGGACAGCGTGCTTGAGAAGCGCAACTTCCCTCCCGGGCAGCACGGTCTGGCTCGCAAGCGCAAGAAGGTGTCGGAGTACGGCACGCAGCTGAGCGAGAAGCAGAAGGCAAAGTACACCTACGGCCTTCTGGAGAAGCAGTTCGCACGCACCTACGAGCAGGCAGCACGTATGGGCGGCATCACGGGTGAGAACCTGCTGAAGTTGCTCGAGTGCCGTCTGGACAACGTCGTTTACCGCTTGGGTATCGCCCCGACGCGTGCAGCTGCCCGCCAGCTCGTTTCGCACTGCCACATCTGCGTGAACGGTAGTGTCGTGAACATCCCCTCGTACTCGCTCCGTGTGGGCGACGTGGTGTCCGTTCGCGAGAAATCGAAGAGTCTGGAAGTGATCACGGCATCTCTGGCCGGCTCGTCGAAGAGCCGCTACGCCTGGTTGGAGTGGGACAACGCCACGATGAGCGGCAAGTTCCTGCAGAAGCCCGAACGTGAAGAGATTCCCGAGAACATCAAGGAGCAGCTCATCGTCGAGTTGTACTCGAAGTAGTAATCTTTCAAATTCACTATTATGGCAATATTAGCATTCCAGAAACCTGAGAAGGTTATAATGCTCGAGTCCACTTCGTCGTTCGGAAAGTTCGAGTTCCGACCGCTGGAGCCCGGATTCGGCATGACTGTCGGTAACGCTTTGCGTCGTATTCTGCTCTCTTCGCTGGAGGGTTACGCAATCACGACTGTCAAGGTCGCCGGTGTCGATCACGAGTTTGCCGCTATCCCCGGTGTGATGGAGGATATGTTGAACATCATCCTCAAGCTGAAGCAGGTTCGTTTTATCCGCACAGTCGATAATCAGGATGCCGAAAAAGTGTCCATTAACGTTGCGGGTGTGACGGAGCTGACTGCCGGATATATCTCGAATTACCTGTCGTTCTTCAAGGTGCTCAACCCCGAGCTGGTGATTTGCCACCTGGCTCCGGGCACGAAGATGCAGATGACGCTCACGATCGGCAAAGGCCGCGGTTATGTCCCGGCCGAGGAGAATACGCCTGCCGACTGCGAGTTCGGAACGCTGCCTATCGACTCGATCTTCACGCCGATCAAAAACGTGAAGTACTCGATCGAGAACTACCGTGTCGAGCAGAAGACCGACTACGAGAAGTTGAATTTGGAAATTACCACCGATGGGTCGATTCACCCCAAGGAGGCTCTGAAGGAGGCCGCCAAGATTCTCATTCAGCACTTCATGCTCTTCTCCGACGAGAAGATCACGGTCAACATGGAAGACACGAACGGCACGGAGGAGTTCGACGAGGACGTTCTCCACATGCGTCAGCTGCTCAAGACGAAGCTCTCGGATCAGGATCTGAGCGTTCGCGCCCTGAACTGCCTGAAGGCTGCCGACGTGGATACGGTGGGTGACCTGGTGAAGCTGAACCGCAACGACCTGCTGAAGTTCCGCAACTTCGGCAAGAAGTCGCTCACGGAGCTGGACGAGCTGCTGGCTTCCCTGAACCTGAAGTTCGGAATGGACGTATCAATCTACAAACTTGACAAAGACTAATTTATGAGACACAATAAGAATTTCAACCACCTCGGCCGTCAGGCGGGACACCGCAAGGCGATGCTGTCGAACATGGCGTCGTCGCTGATTCTGCACAAGCGCATCGAGACGACGCTCGCCAAGGCCAAGGCCGTACGCATGTTCGTGGAGCCTCTGGTCACCAAGTCGAAGGAGGACACGACCCACTCGCGCCGCGTCGTATTCTCGTACCTGAAACAGAAGGAGGCCGTGACGGAGCTCTTCCGCACGATCGCCCCGAAGATCGCCGAGCGTCCGGGCGGCTATACCCGCATCCTGAAGACCGGCTTCCGTCTGGGCGATGCTGCCGAGATGTGCATCATCGAGTTCGTTGATTTCAACGAGGCCTACACGCTGGGCATCACGCCGGCCGCTGCCGCCGAGGCGAAACCCAAAACGCGCCGTTCGCGCAAGTCGGCCGCCAAGAAGACCGACGCCGTCGAGGACGCTACCGTAGTCGAGGGCGAGGCCAAGAAGGCTGCTCCGAAGGCCCCGAAGGCTCCCAAGGCTGCATCGGCCAAGACCGCTGCTCCGAAGGCTGCCAAGAAGACGAACGTGGGCAAGAAGATGTAATGCGGGCCGGACCCGAGGTCCGGTATCCCGAACCGAAAGTCTCCGGAGGGTGTGTCGCAGGACAGACCTCCGGGGGCTTTTTCTTTTTCGAAAACCTGAAAACGATACCGTATGGGAAGAGTTGTCAAGATAGGGGCCCTACTGCTCCTCGGGCTGGTGTGGACGGACTGCATTTTTGCGGCCGATGCGTCGCAGACGCGCAACCTCGACTCGCTGTTGCTCGCGCTCCGCGACCGGGACCAGGCGGTGCGCCGGGAGGTGCTCCGCCTCTCGCAGCAATCCCCGTCGCCGGTCGATTCGCTGCTGTCGGCCTATGCCCGGATGCAGGAGGTCGATGCCGGGAATCAGCGCATGGTCGCCGGGTTGCTTGAGGAGGGCTGGCCCGAGGAGATCTCCGACGAGGCGGGCGAGGCCCTCTGGCTCGTTATCGACCATGCCGACCTCGAGATGCAGCGGCGCTTCATGCCCCTCGTCGAGGAGCAGGTGAAGGCCGGGCGTCTCGCGAAATCGAGTTATGCCACGCTTCTGGACCGGATGCTGATGCGGGAAAACCGTCCACAGCGCTACGGAACGCAGACGCGCTCCTTTACGCGAATCGTCGAGGGTGATTCGGTGTGCGGCCAGCGTGTGTGCTATGTCTGGCCCGTCGAGCATCCTGCGAGTCTCGATTCGCTGCGGGCAGCGATGGGTTTGATCCCTATCGGCGAGTATCTGCAGGCGGTGGAGGAGACCTACGGCGGGCGGTGTATCTGGAATCCGGAGCTGACCGTGGAGCAGCTCGAGGCTCTTCTGCCTGACGAATAATTGCGGGGATCGGGGTTTTGGAGGAAAATTTGCAGAAAAACGAGGGGTTGTCTGTCGATTTTAGATTCCGTTCAGAATCGAGCGTGATCTTTGTATCGTAAAAGAAAACTAAATTCGTTCAACCTGTAAAAAATGACCATGATGAAAAAGATTTTTGTTTCTGCAGCCCTCCTCTTTGCCGGAATCACCGCCTCGTTCGCCGGAGATCGCGAGCGCCCCATCACGCTCGACAAACTGCCTGCCGCGGCCCAGGAGTTCCTCGCCGCGAATTTCAAGGATCTGACGCTGGCCTATGCCGTCGAGGACCCGAAGTTCATCGGCTCGGAGTATGAAGTGATCTACACGGACCGTACGGAGGTCGATTTCGAGAGCAACGGCGAGTGGTCGTCCGTCGAGCGCAAGTATGCGGCCGTTCCCGCGGCGATCGTTCCTGTGCAGATTGCCGATTATGTGAAGAAGAGCTTTGCGGGAGAGTCCATCCGGAAGATCGACCGGGACAAGTACACCTGGGAGGTGGAGCTCTCGAACGGTCTGGAGATCAAGTTTGACCGGAACTTCCAGGTAATCGATATTGACGATTGATACGCTGCCGGCTTTTGCCTGAGTTGTTGCGGCGCGGACCTTCGGGTTTCGCGCCTTCTTTTGTGCCCGGCGCCAGCCTGCTTCCCGGCCGTCGGTGCGCCGGGCCGTTGTCCGCTTCGGTGCACCGACGCGGAGTGAAATGAAACACCCCGGATTCCGCTATGGCCGGAATCCGGGGTGTCCGTTCGGGATCAGACCCGATTACTTGGCGAATCCTTTGCCGATGGCGAGGAAGTCCTCGGCCTTCAGGGCGGCACCGCCGATCAGGCCGCCGTCTACATCCTCCTTGGCGAAGATCTCGGCAGCGTTCGAGGGCTTGCACGAACCGCCGTAGAGGATCGGGCACTCGGCAGCTGCGGCGCCGAACTTGTCGGCGAGCACCTTGCGGATGTAGGCATGGATCTCCTGAGCCTGGTCGGCCGTGGCGGTCTTGCCCGTACCGATGGCCCATACGGGCTCGTAGGCGATCACGAGGTTCTTGAACTGCTCCTCGGTGAGGTTGTAAACGACCTCCTCGATCTGGGCCTTCACTACGTCGAAGTGCTTGCCGGCCTCGCGCTCCTCGAGGTTCTCACCCACGCAGTAGATCGGCGTAAGGTTGTTGGCATAGGCCTGCTCCATCTTCTTGTTGAGCGTAGCGGAGGTCTCGCCGTAGTACTGGCGGCGCTCCGAGTGGCCGAGGATTACATATTTGCAACCCAGGGCGGCGATCATCGAGGCTGCGACCTCTCCCGTGTAGGCACCCTTGGCCTCGGCGGCGCAGTTCTGGGCACCCAGCTCGATGTCCGAACCCTTCAGGGCCTCGGCGACCATTGCCAGGTGGGTGAACGGCGGGCAGACGATGAAGTTCACGCACGAGCATACCTCGCCGCGTCCGGCTACGACGCCCTTTGCCAGTTCGACTCCTTCGGCAGGAAGCATATTCATCTTCCAGTTGCCGGCAACGATTTTCTTTCTCATTTTCGGTCTGTTTTTTATTTGTGTTAATGTGTTCTGTCTTTCATCCCCGGGTTGGATCCGGCCTGTCGGAGCGCGGCTATGGCTCCTGCGTTCCGACGGGCTCGGCAACCTGAGTTATTCCTGCTCCGAGCACCACGCCTTGACCTCTTCGATCGAGGGGGCCTTGAGTCCGAGCTTGTTCTTCTTGTTGAAGCCGCACAGGTCGTTGAAGAACTTGCCGGGGGCCAGTTTGCGCAGCGACTCCACGGTGATGTAGCCCATCTTCTGGATCACGGGCACCCACTCCTCGGGAACGCCGATGGCCGTGTAGGCCTCCACGGGGTCGGCCACGACCTTCTTCTCGGGACGCATCTGCGGGAAGAAGAGTACGTCCTGGATCGACGGCTGGCCGGTCATGAACATCGTCAGACGGTCGATGCCGATGCCCATGCCCGAGCAGGTTGGCATGCCGTACTCCAGGGCACGCACGAAGTCCATGTCGATGAACATCGCCTCGTCGTCGCCCTTCTCCGAGAGCCGCAACTGCTCCTGGAAGCGCTCCAACTGGTCGATCGGGTCATTGAGCTCCGAGTAGGCGTTGCAGAGCTCCTTGCCGTTCACGAACAGCTCGAAACGCTCCGTGAGGTCCTGATTGTCGCGGTGGCGCTTGCACAGGGGCGACATCTCGATGGGGTAGTCGCAGATGAAGGTGGGCTGGATGAGCTCCTCCTCGCAGTACTGTCCGAAGATGGCGTCGATGAGCTTGCCCTTGCCCATCGTGTCGTCGATCTCGACGTTCAGGCGCTTGCAGGCCTCGCGCAGCTGCTCCTCCGTCTGTCCCGTGATGTCGTAACCGGTCTTCTCGCGGATGGCGTCGGTCATCGTCAGACGGCGGAACGGCGCCTTGAACGATACCTTGCGGCCGTCGATCTCGAGTTCCGTCGTGCCGTTCACGGCCATCGAGACGCGCTCGAGCATCTGCTCCGTAAACTCCATCATCCAGCGGTAGTCCTTGTAGGCGACGTAGATCTCCATGCAGGTGAACTCGGGGTTGTGCGTGCGGTCCATGCCCTCGTTACGGAAGTTCTTGCCGAACTCGTAGACGCCGTCGAAACCGCCGACGATGAGCTTCTTGAGGTACAACTCCGTGGCGATGCGCAGGTAGAGGTCGATGTCGAGCGAGTTGTGGTGCGTGATGAAGGGACGCGCCGAGGCGCCGCCCGGAATGGGCTGCAGGATCGGGGTCTCGACCTCGATGTAGCCCTTCGAGTTGAAGAACTCCCGCATCGTGGCCATGATCTTTGCCCGCTTGACGAAGACCTCCTTGACCTGCGGATTGACGATCAGGTCGAGGTAGCGCTGGCGGTAGCGGATCTCGGGGTCGGTGAAGGCGTCGAACGTCTTGCCGTCCTTCTCCTTGACGACGGGCAGCGGGCGGATCGACTTCGAGAGCACCGTGAAGCGCTTGCAGTGTACCGACAGCTCGCCGGTGTTGGTACGGAAGGCGAAGCCCTCGACGCCGACGAAGTCACCGATGTCGAGCAGTTTCTTGAAGACCGTATTGTAGAGCGTCGGGTCGCCTTCGGGGCAGATATCGTCGCGGCGGATGTAGACCTGGATGCGGCCCGTATGGTCCTGCAGTTCGAAGAACGAGGCGCTGCCCATGATGCGGCGCGACATGATGCGGCCGGCGATGCGGACGTCGTCGTAGTTGTGCTTCGTGTCGTCGTAGTTTTCGGCGATTTCACGCGCCGTGGCCGTCACTTCGTAACGTGCGGCGGGATAAGGCTCGATGCCCAGGTCGCGCAACGCCTTGAGCGACTGGCGGCGCAACTGTTCCTGTTCGCTGAGTTCGATTGCCATGTATGTTCGTCTTTTTGGTTTATAGCTTGATTCGATCGCGCAAAATTACGAAAAAAAGGGCACATTCGCAATTATTTCCCCCGGGCGGTGTCCCGGCCGAGACGGAGCAGCGCCCGGTGGGCCGCCCAGCCGAGGAGCATGCCGAGGAGCATGCCCCAGAGGATGTCTGCGGGGAAGTGCTTGGCAAGGTAGATGCGCGAGTAGCAGATCGCCGCGGTACAGAGCACCATCAGCAGGGTGAACCACCGCCGGCGGATCGTCGTGCAGGCGAGTACGGCGAGTGTTACGGAGGTGGCGGCATGGGCCGAGACGGTGCCGAAGCGGCCGCTCACAGCCTCGGCGGGAACATGCACCGCCCAGTCGCCGGAGTAGCCAGCTGCGGCCAGCGCTTCGGGGGAGAGCCTCCGCAGGACCTGCAGCGAGTCGGGTGCGATGTCGAGTCCTTCGAGCGAGGGGGTGAACATCGGCCGCCAGCGGGGTTCGAGACCCGGCAGCAGACCGCCCAGCGGCCCGTTGTGCTTGAAGATGCCGGCCACCATGTCGGCCAGCCCTACTGCGGCGGCCATCAGAAGGAGGAAGAGGAGCGTTCCCCGCCAGCCGGCCCGGCGCCAGACGAGCCAGAGGATCAGCGCATAGAGCGGCAGCCACATCGCGACGCCCGACAGGGCGAGCATGATCCGGTCGCAGAGCGCTCCGCCGTCGAAGTTGAGCGCGAGGAAGAGTTGTTCGTCGAAAGCCATGGGCGGTGCGGTGTCAGAACTGGAAGTAGATGAAGGGTTGGATGTCGCTCGACTTGATCTGCATGACGCACCAGATCATCGCGGCGGCCAGCAGCACCTGCAGCGCGAGCGGAGCGCAGGTGACCACCCGCTGTGCGGCGGCATCGACGCGGGCGGGCAGGAAGTGCAGCAGGTAGCCCGTGGCGATAAGGGCGAAGACGCCGGCGTACCCGGCCACGACCTGCGGGATCATCGGCGCGTTGAAGTTGTGGAAGATCTGGTGGAGCATCAGTGAGACGGTCTGCATCGACTCGGCGCGGAACATCAGCCACCCGAAGCAGACGAGGTTGAAGGTGAGCAGGATGCCTCCGATGCGGCTCAGGCGGTGCATCTGCGAGCCGTCGGCCTTGGCTCCCGGAACTGCGGCCATCCAGATCTTGTGCAGCGCCAGGGCTGCGCCGTGCAGGCCGCCCCAGAGGATGAACCGCACGGCGGCGCCGTGCCACAGTCCGCCCAGGAGCATTGTCAGCAGGAGATTCACGTAGGTGCGTACGCGGCCCTTGCGGTTGCCGCCCAGTGAGATATAGAGGTAGTCGCGCAGCCACGACGAGAGCGAGATGTGCCACCTCCGCCAGAACTCGGTGATCGTCGCCGACTTGTAGGGGGCGTCGAAGTTCTTGGGGAAATGGAATCCCAGCAGCAGGGCAATGCCGATGGCCATGTCCGAGTAGCCCGAGAAGTCGCAGTAGATCTGCAGCGCATAGGCGTAGATGCCCGCCAGACACTCGAAGCCGGAGTAAAGCAGCGGCTCGTCGAAGATGCGGTCCACGAAGTTGAGCGAGATGTAGTCCGAGATGATCGCCTTCTTGAACAGTCCCGTGAGGATCAGGAAGACTCCCGTCCCGAACATCGTGCGCGTAACCACCGGGTTGCGGCGGATCTGCGGGATGAAGTCGCGTGCGCGGACGATCGGGCCGGCCACGAGCTGCGGGAAGAACGAGAGGTAGAAGAGGTATTCCAGCCAGTTCGTAAGGGGCTGGAGCTGGCGGCGGTAGACGTCGATCGTGTAGCTCATCGACTGGAAGACGAAGAACGAGATGCCGACCGGCAGGAAGATGTTCTGGAACTGGAGGAATCCGGGCCCGAACATCTGGTTGGCGATCTCCACCAGGAAGTTGGTGTACTTGAAGTAGCCGAGCATGCCGAGATTGACCGCCACGCTCAGGGCTACGAGTGCACGTCTGATGCCGCGTCGTTCTGTGCGGGCGAGGGCCCGGGCGATCAGGAAATCGCTCGTGGCGGCGAAGACCAGCAGCAGGAAATAGATGCCGCTCGACTTGTAGTAGAAGTAGAGCGAGAAGAGGATGACGTAGACGATGCGGGCCATCGTTGCCCGGCGCAGTGCGCTGTAGAGCAGCAGGAACCCCGCGAAGAGGAACAGGAACAGCCCGCTGCTGAAGATCAGCGGCGAGGAGGAGTCGTAGGCGAGCAGCGCCTGCAGCCTTTCGGCGATGCCGTCCGTGGCGGGGAGGGTCATGATCGGGGATCGTTAAGGTTTTTTCCCGGAGTGTCGGGAAGCAGCATCCGGTCGATGCGGGCCCTCTGACGCGGGCTCAGGATTGGGACGGCGGCCTCGCGGCGCACCTCCTCGGCCCGCTTCCGGGCGGCTACTTCGGCCGTCAGTGCGTTCAGCGCATCGACCAGCGCCCAGGCCACGCGGCTGCCGCCTGCATAGTTGATGTGGGTATAGTCCTTGCCGGCCCAGCCGTTCTGCACGAAGCGCTCCATGCCGCCCTGGGCCCGCATGGCGTTGCACGTGGGCCAGAAGGCCGCACCCGTGTTCCGGGCTGCGCGGCGCTGGCTTTCGGTCATGTGGGGCAGGGCATCCATCGGCTCGAAACGTCCGTCGTTCTTCACCGAGCGGTCGCTGACGCCCAGCACCAGCACCGCAGCGCCCGGGAAGCAGCGGCGTACGAAGTCCACCATCTTCTCGATCTGCTGCGAGTAGCCCGTGTAGTTGTGCACGCCGGCCTGCATGATGTTCAGCCCGTACTGGAGGATCACCAGGTCATAGCCCGCGAGGGCGTCGATCCGGGCATTGACGGCCGGGTCGGTCCAGAACATTGCCTGTCCGTTGTTGCTCCGCACCGAGTAGTTGTCCACCACCACGCCGTCGCCCTCGAAGATGCCGCCGTAGCCGATGAATCCCTCGCCGGGCGTGAGCACCCGGCACGTCAGGGCGTGGATGTGGGGGGCGCGGATGACGATCTGGCGGACCGCCTCGTCGGCCGGTATGTCAAACGTGCGGCGCAGCGTGTCGTTGAGCGTCACCTCGATGCGGCTTTCTCCGGGTGAGCGGAACAGGAGCCGTGCTCCCGTGCAGGAGTCGAGCCGTGCACGGGCGTCGGTGTTCTCCCAGCGGGTCGAGGCTCCCGCTGCCGGCTGGCTTACCCAGCCCGAGACGAAGAAGTGGTCGCGGAGCCCTTCGGGTGCCTTTTTGCGCTGCATGATGTTGTAGGTCGTCCATCCCTTCGATTCGGTGTGGACCGTGCGGCGGAACCCCGTCAGCGGCGAGGCCATCGGGGCGAAGCCCGTGCCGCCTCCGCCGTAGGCCGCCTGGAGCTTTTCACGCAGGTCGGCCGTCAGGATGTCGCCCTCGACGAACGAGTCGCCGAGAAAGGCGATGCGCACCGGGCGTGGGGCATGCAGCAGCGTGTCGCAGAAGGCCCGGATTCCCGTTCCCGTGGTGTCGAAATCCTCGATCGGCGTCAGTTCGGGAAGCAGCCGCACGGTGTCCGGGCGTCTCGGGCGGAGCGGGAGCGTGTCGCGGCGCAGATCCCACTCGAACGAGGCGGGAGCTTCGCGCGGGGTACTGTCGGCCTCGATGCGCGAGATGACCTCCTCCATGTCCACGTGGAACTCCTCCTCGTCGAAGAGCTGCGGCTCGGCGGCCTCCGCGGTCGCCTCTGCATCGCCGAAGTCGATGAGGTCCGAGAGGATGTTGGCGCGGCGGAGTTTCACGCCGCCCAGGCTCTGCGGGGGTATGAAACTGACGGCCACGAGCACCGCTATGAGTGCCGCAGCCGCCATCCAGCCTTTGTGCAGGTAGTCTTTTTCGGGGGAACCCATCTCCTGCAGGTTAGTCGCGACGCCCGCCGAGGATCAGCAGGACGTAGTAGAGTACCGAAGCGATGGCGCTTAGCGCGGCCACCAGGTAGGTGCGGGCCGCCCACGAGAGGGCCTCCTTGGCCTGTGCAAGCTGGGCGCCCTGCATCGTGCGGCTCACCTGCAGCCACTCCAGTGCGCGGGCCGAAGCGTTGTATTCGACCGGCAGCGTGATGATCGAGAAGAGGGCCGACACGGCGATCATGCCCACGCCGATCCAGCAGAGCAGTTCGTTGCGCGTCGAGGCGAGGATCACCAGCCCGAGGATGATGACCCACGTGGCGGCCGACGAGGCGAACTGCACCACGGGCACGAGCTGCGAGCGAAGCACCAGCGGGGCGTAGCCGCGGGCGTGCTGTACGGCATGGCCGCACTCGTGGGCCGCAACGGCGGCCGCGGCGACGCTTGTCGAGGAGTAGACCGCATCGCTCAGATTGACGGTCATCGTCTGCGGGTTGAAGTGGTCGGTGAGGTGCCCGCCGACATGCGTGACCTTCACGTTGTGGATGTTGTTGTCGCGCAGCATTTTTTCGGCTACCTCGGCGCCCGTGAGGCCGCCGGGGAACTGCACCTTCGAGTATCTCTTGAAGACGGACTGCAGGCGCGCCTGCACGAGGAATCCGATGACGCCGATGGCGATGATCAGAATGAACATGCCGGTCGTAGCGGCCGAGTAGCGTGCGGCGGCCGATTCGGCGTAAAGGTTTGCCTGAAGCAGGATGATGAGCGGTTGTACCATAAATCGTTCGTGTTTTTATCGGTTCTTGCGGTACGTGTAGTAGGCCCCGGCCTGTTGCGTGGGCATCAGTACCATATCATTAACGTTCATGTGGGCCGGTAATTGTGCGGCCCAGGCGATCGCCTCGGCGATGTCGTCGCCCGTGAGCGGCTCCACGCCGTCGTATACGCGGTCGGCGGCTTTGTGGTCGCCGTGGAAGCGGACGAGCGAGAACTCCGTCTCGACCATGCCCGGGCGGATCTCCGTCACCTTGATCCCGGCCGACAGCAGGTCGGCGCGCATCGACTGCGAGATGGCGTGCACGGCGTGCTTCGAGGCGCAGTAGACCGCGCCGTTCTCGTAGGGCTCCGTGCCGGCGATCGAGCCGATGTTGAAGATGTGTCCGCCGCCTGCGGCGACCATCTTCGGCGCGATGACGCGCGTCACGTAGAGCAGCCCCTTCACGTTGGTGTCGATCATGGCGTCCCAGTCGCGCGTGTCGCCCCGGTCGATGTGCTCGAGCCCGGCAGCCAGCCCGGCATTGTTCACCAGCAGGTCGATCCGTTCGAGCGGCTCCAGCGCCCGGCGCACCTCCTCCTCCGAGCGGACGTCGAAGGTGAGGGTCGTGCAGCGGCCGCCGGCCGATTCGATGTCGTGCTGCAGGGCGGCGAGCCGCTCCGCGCGGCGCCCCGTAGCGATGATGTCGTAACCTTCGCGGGCGAGCCGCAGTGCGGTGGCGCGCCCGATTCCCGAGGTCGCACCCGTGATCAATGCCTTTCTGTTCATGGCGAAAACTGCCTCTCGGCGATTAAAAAAACGTTATTTCGGGCAAAAATACGAAATTATGTGTTACTTTGCATAAATTTTCGGATAAAAACAGCTGCCGTGAATCTCTCGTTTTTCATCGCCCGCCGCATGGCTCGACCCTCGCCGGAGAACAAGCCCGGCGTGATGGAGCGTATTGCCGTGATCTCCGTGGCGTTGGGGGTTGCGGTGATGATCCTTGCGCTGGCCGTCATCATGGGGTTCAAGCGCGAGGTGGCGCACAAGATGGCGGGATTTGCGGCCCATGTTTCGGTGACCGACATCCGGGGTGTCCAGTCGCTCGATGCCCGGCCCGTGGTGCGGAGCCGGTACCTCGAGGAGCTGATCCGCTCGATGCCGGGCTTCGTCTCGATGGCGCCCTATGCGCTGCGCGGAGGCATCGTCCGCACCGAGGATGCCGTCGAGGGGGTGGTGCTCAAGGGGGTCGATGCGACCTACGACTGGCGCTTTTTCGACGAGTGGCTCGTTGCCGGGGAGCTTCCCCGTGTGGGCGACTCGATCCGTACGAAGGACATCCTGCTGTCGCAGACCCTCGCCTCGAAGCTGCGCCTCGGTCCCGGGGACAAGGTGGAGATGCTCTTCGTCGAGCCCGGCGAACTGCCGCGTCGCGACCGCTTCAAGGTATCCGGTCTCTACGCCTCGGGAATGGACGACATGGACGAGCGGATGATCCTCACGGACCTGCGCAACGTGCAGCGGCTGGCCGAGTGGTCCGGCGACGAGGTCTCGGGTTATGAAATACTCCTGGAGCGGGCCTCCGATGCCGACGCATGCGCCGCACGGCTCGGCCATGCGCTCCTGTACGACGACGACCCCGCGACGGCAAACCTTGCCGTGACGAGCGTTGCGGAGCGCTATCCCAACATTTTCGACTGGCTGCGGGCCCACGACGTCAATGCCGCGGTGATCATCGTCATCATGCTCGTCGTGGCCTTCTTCAACATGGCCTCGGCCCTGCTGATCCTCGTGCTCGAGCGGACGCGCATGATCGGCCTGCTGAAGGCTCTCGGCATGCCCAACAGCCAGCTGCGGGCGATCTTCCTCTGGCGGGCGACCTTCGTGACGCTGCGCGGCCTGGCCTGGGGCAACGCCGTCGGGCTGGGGGCCTGCCTCGTGCAGCAGGCGACGCATCTGGTCAAGCTCGATGCCGAGGGCTACCTGCTCTCGGAGGTCCCCGTGGCGCTCGACTGGGCGTGGTGGCTGCCGCTCAACCTGGGTTTCATGGCGGCGATCGTCGTGCTGCTGCTCATTCCGACCTTTGTGATCTCGACGGTGCGACCCGACGAGACGATCCGATATGAATAACGCAAGATGAAACCGTACAATACCGATCAGACCAAGAAAGAGGAGGTGCGCGAGATGTTCGATCGCATCGCTCCCCGTTACGATTTGCTCAACCATACGCTGTCGATGAACATCGACCGCATCTGGCGCCGGCACGTGGTGCGCGAAGTGCGCCGTTCGGCGCCGCGGAGGATACTCGACGTGGCGACGGGCACGGGCGATCTGGCCATCGAGATGGCCCGCCGGATCGACGGCGTGCAGGTGCTGGCCGTCGATCTCTCGGAGCAGATGCTCTCTGTGGCGCGGCGCAAGGTCGAGGCGCGCGGACTCGACGGACGGATCATCCTCGACCGCGGCGACGCCGAGCACCTGACGGCCGGCGACGCCTCGGTCGATGTGGCGACGGTGGCCTTCGGGGTCCGGAACTTCGGGGACCTCGAGACCGGGCTGCGCGAACTGTTCCGGGTTGTCCGTCCCGGAGGCCGGGTGGTGATCCTTGAGTTCTCGACGCCCCGCAACCGGATCTTCCGCACCCTCTACGAGTTCTACTCCTACCGCATTCTGCCCCGCATCGGGGGCATGGTGTCGCACGACCGGCAGGCCTACGCCTACCTCCCGGCTTCGGTCGGTGAGTTCCCGGCTCCGGAGCGGTTCCTGGCGATGATGGAGGCGGCGGGATTCCGGCGCTGCAGGGCCCGGAGCCAGAGCTTCGGCATTGCACAGATCTACATCGGCGAGCGATGAACGGGGCCCTGCGACGCATCGTGTGGCGCTGCCTGGCGGTTGCAATCCTGCTGACGGTTGCGGTCTCCTGCCGGCAGGCGGTCGAGCAGGCCCGACACGAAATCGGCATCGAGACGGTCGAGCGCATCGAGCGCCGGGGATCGGCGGGTGCGGTGGCGGTGCTGCGGGTGCGCAACGATTCGGAGCGCACGCTGGTGCTGCGACATGCCCGGATCGGGGTCAGTTACGGCGGTGCGCCGGTGTGCGAGCTGGAGCTGCGCGATCCGGTGCGGGTGCCTCGGCGGACGACCGGGAGTGTCACGACGTTGTGGCGGTTGCGGGCGGATAATCCGATGGCGCTCTATGTACTCGAACGTCGGATCCGCGAGGGAGACCTGGAGCGGATCGGCATCCGCTACGACCTCCGTGGCCGCGGCGGTGCGGTTCCGGTAAATATTTCGGCCGAAATGATGCCGTTGTCGGATTTTTTGAATACCTTTGGCCTGTCGGCCGACGACCTTAAAAACTATCTGTAATGATACGCAGGATCTCGATATGCATCTGTTTGCTGTGCTGCGCGGCGGCTCTTCCCGCGGCGGCACAGTCGTTGGGCGCTTTCAAGCGGCAGCTGGCCGAGCCGGCCGCCTCGTCCTCGCTGTTCGGGCGGGCCCGGGTGATTGCCAGCGAATATGGCGAAACGGCCGGCAAGGTGGCCGATGCCGCACGCGCGGAGCAGCGGCAGCGGTTTGCGGGCTACCGCGTCTGCATCTTCTCGGACAACGGTCCCGAGGCGCGCGAAGGGGCCTTCGAGGCCAAGAAACTCTTCGAGGAGACCTTTCCCGACGTCAAGGTATACATGGGCTACGAGAATCCCTATTTCAAGGTCTCGGTCGGCAACTGCCTGACGGCCGAGGAGGCGATCATCCTCAAGGGCCGCGTGTCGGCCACCTTCCCGAAAGCCTTCCTCAAGAACGAGGAGATCGCCGTTTCCGATCTGGTGGAACCGTGAAGGTTCAGTCCCTTGTTAATCGTGGGGTAAAATAGTCCGGCAGAAAAATAAGCCGGTCTGCCGTATTTTTCTGTGGAATGAACTTCAGCCGCGTGAAGTGCATGATGCGTGGCGAGATCTGTCCTGGGGCATGGTGGGCGTGGAAGACGACCCGATATCGATGTCTCTTGTCCCTGAAAACGGCATGATGTCCGCAGCCCTGCAATGTCCCCGGGGATTGCAGAATCGGGTTGTGCTCCGATTTGGTCCAGGGACCCAGGGGGTGATCCGCCGTGGCGTATCCTATGCCGTAGTCGGGGCATTCGTAGCTGTTGGCGGAATACGTCAGGTAGTATGTGCCTTTGTGCCGGATGACAAAAGGCCCCTCGTTTACTGACGGCCATATCTTCTCCCATTCCTGGGACATGCTGATGCATGGTCGGGCTGTGTCAGGCCGAGGCGTTTGCAGATCCTTTTCGAGTTCGCAGACCCAGATTGCGTTGCATGTGTCGATTTTGACCCAGAACAGGTAAGCCTGTCCATTTGGGTCGATGAAGAGCGAATTGTCGATGTTGCGGCCTTCGATCATCGGGCGTTTCTCCTTTTGTCTGAATGGCCCGAGCGGCGATTCGGATGTGGCGACACAGATGTGTTCCTCTGCAGAATAGTACATGTAATAGGTTCCGTCGATGAGATACACCTCCGGGGCCCAGAACCATTTGTTGCCGTAGCTGTCCCGTTTGTCGAGTGCAAGGTGAACCTTGTCGTCTCCCGAGGGCGATTTCCAGTTTTTCAAATCCCTGGAGATGTAGACCGGTATGCCGTTGTCGCTGCCGGTGCCGTATGCATAGTAGACTCCTTTGTCGTAGAGGATGAACGGATCGGCCAGTGAAACCTGCTGTTCCCCATTCTTTGCGGTGGTTTTCGTTGTGGAGAAAACGGCTGCCAGCAGCATGCATGCAGTTGCGATGAAATGTTGCAGTTCTTGTTTCTTTGTCATGTTTGCGCGTTTTTGGTTGTATCGGGTCTGTTCCTGTAGTAGCAAGGCTGTTTTTTAATTTGCTAAAACGTTATAATAAATTTCGATAATTCTTGATGTGTGATGATTTGCGTTTTATATATTTGATATTTAGTGTGTTGCGTCGCTTGCTGGGACGCTGTGTATTGCAAAGATAAAAAATATTGATTGAATTTAGTTGCAAAAATACATGGTTCCTGCTATATTTGTATGGTACGACCGAGGATATACTTTCCAATTCAATACTCTTTTTTACCAACTAAACTTAAACAATCGTTATGAACAGAAACCTGAAACTGCTCTTTTGGCTGGGTATGTTTGCCGTCTCGCTTGAATCGGCTGCTGCCCGGGAATTCAACGGTGTCTATGAGGGGCATAACATGGATCATGTCGCGTTCCCGGTCGGAGGTATCGGAACGGGAATGATCTGCTTCGAGGGGACCGGTGCGATATCCCACGTCTCGCTTCATCATGTCCCGGATCTTTTCCATGAGCCGTGTACGTTTGCTGCTGTCTGTGTCAAGGGTGTCGAAAACGGAGCCAAGGTGCTTGAAGCCAATGTTCCCGAATATAAGAAATACGGCCGTTTGAACGGGGGAATGGGTGTCGGCGGAACTACATGGGGATTGCCCCGTTTCGATGAGGGGCGCTTCTCGGCAAGGTTCCCCTTTGCCCGGCTCGATCTGCATGACGACGATCTCCCGCTTGACGTTTCGATCGTTGCCTGGAATCCTTTTATTCCGAACGATGAGGACAATTCCGGACTTCCTGTCGGAGGGTTTGAATATACTTTCCGCAATACCTCGAAAAAACCGGTTGTGGCCGTATTCTCGTTCAATACCCGTAATTTCATGTACAAAACGGATGCGGCCGTATCTTCGGTAACTCCGTTCGAGCGGGGATTCATCCTCAATCAGGAGGCTCCCGCAAATGAGCGCCATCTTGAAGGGCATCTTGCCATCTGGACTGACGATGCCCGCACGACAGTCGATCATTGCTGGTTTCGAGGCGGTTGGTTCGATCCCCTGACGATGGCCTGGAACAACGTGACGCGGGGTGAACTCATATCTAACGAGCCCGGGCCGGGGGCGCCCGGAGGTTCGCTCTACGTCCCGGTCGAACTGGCTCCTGGCGAATCGAAGACCGTTCGGCTCTATATGGCCTGGTTCGTTCCCCGCTCGAACCACCGGATCGGTCTCGACCCGAAGAATGTGCGCGATTTCGGCTCCTGTTACAACGAGGCGGATTATGCGGGGCAGCCGGACCGTTATGAACCGTGGTACAGCCGAAGGTTCCGGAACGTAAACGAGGTGGCTGCCTATTGGGAAGAGAATTACGATCAGCTCAAGCAGAGAACCGGACGCTTTACGGAGGCTTTTTACGATACGAGCCTGCCCAAGGAGGTTGTGGAGGCTGTGGCCGCGAATCTGACTATCCTCAAGTCGCCCACGGTGATGCGGCAGCATGATGGCCGTTTCTGGGTTTGGGAAGGCAGCGGTGACAGTTGGGGCAGTTGCCACGGCTCCTGCACGCATGTCTGGAATTATGCCCAGGCGGTGCCTCACCTTTTTCCCCGCCTGGAGCGTTCGTTGCGTGAGACCGAGTTTTTCGTGGATCAGAATACCGACGGACATCAGGCATTTCGGACCAATCTGCCGATTCGGCCGGTGCACCATGACTTCCATGCGGCGGCGGACGGGCAGCTCGGTGGAATCATCAAAGTGTACCGGGATTGGCGGATCGGCGGCGACAGCTTGTGGATCAGTAGGCTGTATCCGCAGCTGAAGCAGAGTATGGACTATTGCATCCGGACTTGGGATCCTCGTGAGGTGGGGGCTTTGGAGGAACCTCACCACAATACCTACGATATCGAATTCTGGGGGCCGGACGGCATGTGTACGAGCTTCTATGCCGGCGCACTGAACTGTTTCGTCGCGATAGGCGAGTATCTGGGGCAGGATGTGTCGTACTACCGGGAACTGCTGGACCGGAGCCGCGATTATATGGAAAACAAGTTGTGGAACGGCGAGTATTTTATCCAGAATGTCCGGTGGAAGGACCTGAATGCACAGAATCCCACTACGGCTCTGACGTTCCATAGCACCTATTCGGAAGAGGCGAGGGTCATTCTTGAGAAGGAGGGTCCCAAATATCAGTATGGCACGGGTTGCATCTCGGATGGCATTATCGGTTGCTGGATGTCCCTGGCTGCAGGTATCGACGAGCCGATCGATCCCGACATGGTGCGCAGCCACTTGAATGCCGTCTATCGCTACAACCTCAAGCACGATCTGACGGATCACGCCAATCCGCAGCGCCCGGGGTACGCAATGGGGCGCGAGGGCGGTCTGCTGTTGTGCTCGTGGCCTCATGGCGACAAGCCCCAGCTGCCGTTTGTCTACAGCGACGAGGTATGGACAGGCATTGAATATCAGGTGGCCGCCCATCTGATTTTCGAGGGAGAGGTCGAGAAAGGTCTTGATATTGTGCGTACCTGCCGTTCCCGGTACGACGGTACGGTGCGGAATCCGTTCAACGAATATGAGTGCGGATCGTGGTATGCACGTGCGATGTCGAGCTACAGTCTGATTCAGGCTTTGACCGGTGTTCGTTATGATGCCGTCGAGAAGACGCTTTATATCGATTCCCGGATCGGAGACTTCAAGTCGTTTCTCTCCGTGGACGGAGGATATGCAACCGTTTCATTGAAGCGAGGGAAACCTTGTATCAGGGTTCACGAAGGGCAGATCGATATCGATAAATGCCTGGTTGGGGGCAAATCGGTTGAAATAGAGAGGTTGTGAGACTGTCGGTGGTCTGTGACTGAACGGTCGCGGGAAAGATCCTCAGGGTCTTTCCCGTTTTTTGTTGGATTCCTGTGAAGCCCGAACGGGGTAGGCTCTGAACGGATGGATGGCGCTGGAAGTGCTTGAGGCTATGTCCGGCCGATACGGGCGGGGCTTCTCGAACCTGTGGAGAGGATGTTTGGGCTCGATCGGGATGTTGGGAAGGGTATTGTCAATCGGCAGAATCAGAGGAAAAAGAATGGACGGTTCCCGGAGGCCGATTAGGCACAAAAAGGAGAGCGAGGACCAGTTGTTGACCCTCGCTCTCCGGCGATTCTTTGGGAGTTTTTGGGAATATGAAAGTTAATAGGTTTCCAGATCTTGCCAGGTCGGGAATTCCGGGAACTTTGCATGGGGTTCCGCCTGGTACCAGAATGTGGTGGCCGAGATATCGGAATTCTGCTGCAGGTAACGGCCGTCGTGACGCCAGCCAAGGTCCTGAATGGTGATTTTCAGGCTTTTGTTGAAGCGGATCGGGTCCATGATGTGCCAGCGGTATAGGCCGAATCGCTCTTGCGAACGGTATGTGCCGTCGGGACGGATGACTTGGCAGAGGCCTGCGTAGGGGGTGCAGAATTCGGTGAATCTTCCTTCCCGGTCGAAATTGTAGGACCCGCAGAAGTAGTCTTCGGTCCCTGTGCCGCAGATGGTGGGGAATTTGTCGTCTCCGTCCATGAAGAACTTGATCTCGCCTTCACCCCACCAGCCGTTGTTGTGGAGACCCCAGGCCATGTAGACGCCTACGTATTGGCCTTTTCCCTTGACATTGTCGATTATGGTGAAATCGGAGGTTTCGTTGTAGCGTGTACGTCGGAACTGGGCATGGAAATAACCGGCGTCTTCGGGGACCTCGGTCAGGGTATAGTCTACCTGGTAGTAGAGGTTCATCGGCTGGGACGGGTTGATGTTTTCGATGGTGATTTTGCACTTTTTCCGGAAGGGCATGGTCCAATAGCTGTTGAAGGCGCTTCCCGGATTGACGCAAATGGGCAGCGATACGACCGGAGCATATTCGTTCCATCCCATGCAGAAGAAGTCGGAGATGGGGCACTCGACGGAGGGCTCTTTTTCGTCGTCCCAGTAGATGCGTATGATGCTCCAGCGCCAAACACCCGTCGGGGTCATCCAAATGTGCTGAATGGCACCCGGACCTTCAATCTCTGCGATGGTAAACGTTTCGTTCGGATTGATCGTGATGTAGGGATTGACCTTCCAGGTCTGGCCCAGGTCACGTGCCGCCCATGATGCGTTGTTTTCGTTGCGGGTGGCGGGGAGGGCCGGGACGGCCATGCCTCCTTTTCCCTTTTCTCCGGTGAAATTCTCGGGGCTGATCGATCTCGTCTCGGCATTTGAAAGACGTGACAGGTTGCCCAGATTCATTTCCAGCCCGTTGAACGGGTATTGTTGTTGCGCAAAGCCCGTTGCGGCGATGGTACTGCAGAGCAGTACTGACAGAATTTTCGTTAGTTTCATTTCATTCGGTTCGGTTAATAGTGATCGTCTTTTCAGGATAGTGCAGTATTTCACTGCAAATATGCTAAAACGTTTTAACAAAATCAAATTTTACGCATGGAATTTTTGACCGATGATGCTCTTTTTTTCAGAACGCCCTCGTATTCGATCTGTTGTCTGAAGATAGATCCTTCTTCAATTTGTTCAATGAGCACCTCAACGGCCTTCTGGGCCATAGACTCCAGGGGTTGCTGGATGTAGCTCAATGGCGAGTAGAAAAAGTCGAATGCGTCGCCTCCGTCAAATCCCACCAGCCCCAATTGCTCTGGAACGATGATTTTGTGCCTTCGTATGGCATGAATGCAGTTCGTCGAGATGGTGTTTGTTGCCATGATCAGGGCGTCTGCCTTGTCTTTCAGCATTTTAGATATGGCTGCGTTGCAACTGTCCGTCATGCGCCTGTGATCGACGAACGCCTTGCGGATCTCTTTCTCCAGGCCGGCCTCGCGCATGGCGTCTTCGTATCCCAGGGTTCGGTCGATCGTATGTTTGAGGTTGAATTTATAATTGACCATGCCAATGTGCCGGTATCCGTTTTCAAGCAGGTGTCGTGTGGCGTCATAGCCTGCTTTGCGGTTGTTCAGGCAGACATAGGTCGCATCGACGTCGGGAATGTACCGGTCGAGCAGGACAAGGGGGATACGTCGATCCATCAGGTTGTTCAACAGCGATTTGCATCCGTCGCAGGGTACAATGATGATTCCGTCGATTCCTCTGCTGATCATGTTTTCAGCCAGCATGGCTGTCTGTTCCGCGTTTTCATCGGAGTTGGCAAAGTGTACGGCATAATGGTATTTCCCTGCCGTTCGCTCTACGAACCGGGCGATGTTGGCGAAGAACGGGTTGGATATGTCCGAGACAATGAGCCCTATCGTACGGGACTTCCCTTCCCGCAGGCTTTTGGCTGCAACGTTCGGCGTATAGTTCATTTCTATGGCGACACGGCGTATCTTTTCTGCCATTTCCGGTCTGATCCTGTGCTCTTTCTCCTTGTTGTTCAGCACAAAAGATACCAAGGATGTCGATACGTTGGCCTCTTTGGCGATGTCCTTGAGTGAAGTTCTCTTTTTGTTCATTATATAAGTAGGTATAGGGGTTTGCTAAAACGATTATGCAAAATTATGCATTTTTTTCTGATTGTGTGGTGTCTTTTGCTAAACTTCGATTCTAATGCAATAATACAATAAAAAACAGACATTTACAAATATAATTTGTCCTGAATTTTATACCTGTTGGTGGAAAGTGATGAAAAAAATATTATTTTTTTGTTTTGACAGAAACTTTTTTTGCTATCTTTGTATCAGGATAGTGCAGTATAATACGTGTAAAACGAATTATACAATAAGAATCGAATATTTATTTCCCTCGTTTTTGTGAATTGTAGCTCCGTGAGGAGCATGTTTGCTTGTGGGGATTATCAACCTAAAACTATTTCCATGAGATCTATCTACGCTTTCCGTTCGGGGAAACAGGTGGAAGGTAGGATATTTGCCATATTGATTGCCTGTCTTTTACTGCTGGGTTTCCCTTTTGAGGTCGCAGCGCAGCGGACCGGGTCGAAAACCTTTATTATCTCGGGGCAAGTTACCGACGCACAAACCAAACAGCCCATTCCGGGCGTAGCCATCATGTTGAAAGCCTCCAATGTCGGCGTGACGACCGACAGTGAAGGTCGGTACTATCTTGGAGTCAATGACCCCGATGCAATTCTTGTCGTCTCTTTTCTGGGTTATAAGAACGTAGAGGAACACATCGGCAATCGGACGCAAATCGATTTTGTGCTTGAAATGGATTCGCGATCCGTCGAGGATGTGGTGGTGGTAGGCTACGGCAATCAGAAAAAGGCATCCGTCACGGGCTCACTCTCCCTTGTAGAGCCCGAGGAACTGGCCAAAGTAACCACCATGTCGCTGGCCAATACGCTCGGCGGCTCGATGCCGGGTATCATCACCCGTCAGACCAGCGGCGAACCAGGCTATGATGGAGCCATCCTCAATATTCGAGGCATGGGAACCTGGGGAAATGCCAATCCTTTGGTTTTGGTCGATGGTGTTGAACGCGACTTGAATCTGGTAAATACGGCGGAGATCGAATCGTTCTCCATCCTGAAGGATGCATCGGCTACGGCCGTTTACGGTACGCGGGGAGCCAATGGCGTTATTCTCATCAATACGAAGAAGGGACAGATGGGACGGCCCAAGATTACGCTGCGTATGGAGGCTACCCAGCTGCATGGCCTCCGTTTCCCGGACTATGTGAACGGCTATGAGTTCGCTACGCTGATGAACGAGGCCTGCACGGTAGGCGGAGTGACTCTTCCGTGGGACGACGTTGCCCTTCAGAAGTTCAAGGATGGATCGGATCCGTATCTTTACCCGAATGTGGATTGGACGGATGCCGTCTTGAAGAAGAATACGTTCCAGACGATGAACAATCTGTCTGTTTCCGGCGGAAACGAGACCATCCGCTATTATGTCAATGTCGGGTTCTCGTCGCAAAGCGGTTTGTTCAAGGAGGATCCTTCGTTCGGCTATGATACCAACTCGCGGGCCCAGCGCTATAATTTCCGGTCGAATGTCGATGTCAATCTGGCGAAGAACTTTTCCATTGAACTGGGGCTCGGAGAGATTGTTGAGGATCGTACCTATCCGGGAACTCCTGCCAATGATATTTTCATGGCGCTGAAGAAGTATTCGCCCATTTCGAGTCCGATTCGCAATCCCGATGGGTCGTTTGGAGCCGGAAGCACTTCGTATGAATGGAACAACCCGTATGTATTGGTTACCAACAGCGGTTTCTCGAAACAGTTCCGCTCCACGACACAGGGCTCGCTCGGGGCCAAATGGGATCTCGGGACCTTGATTACGCCGGGATTATCCGTTCAGGGTCGTTTCTCGTACGACCACTATTATTACAATGAAGTGACTCGCAACAAACAGCCCGAGACGAAGAAATATCTCGGCCCGGATCCTGAAACGGGGGAAGACCGCTACAACGTCATCAAGGATGAGACGGCAATGGGTTATAAGATTGCCGGCAATACGTCGAACCGGGCCTATTATTACGAGTTCCAGATCAATTACAACCGGACGTTCGGACGACACACCGTAGGGGTTATGGGCCTGTTCAACCGTCGGGACTACAAAGACCTGACGGCCGGAACGACAACGCTCAATCTGCCTTACCGCCGTCAGGGGTGGGCCGGCCGCTTCACCTATGATTTCGACCATCGTTATCTGGTGGAGTTCAACTTCGGATATACCGGATCGGAGAATTTTGCCCCCGGCAAGCGTTACGGCTTTTTCCCGGCCGTTTCGGCCGGCTGGGTGCTGACCGGAGAGAAGTTCTGGAATATCGATTTCATCAACCATCTGAAGATCCGTGGATCGTATGGCCTTGCCGGAAACGATAACGTCGGGGCCGATCGCTTCTTCTATCTTTCGACGGTCGATAAGAACGCCAACGGCTACCCCTTCGGGTCGGGCCAGGTGAATCAGCCCGGTATGGCCGAGGCCATGATGGGCGCTCCGAATGCCACGTGGGAGGTCTCACACAAGACGGACGTGGGTCTGGACCTTGAGATGTTCAACGGGGCCATCCGTTTGCAGGCAGACTATTTTTACGAATATCGGGACAATATCCTCCTGAAACGGGCTCAGATACCGGACATTATGGGCGCTCCCTGGGGCAATACGCCGTGGGCCAACCTGGGAATTGTCAAGAACCAGGGTTTCGATGGCATGATCGAGGTGTCGCATACGACCAGCTATGGACTCTATTTTGCGCTGCGGGGGAACGTTACCTTTGCCCGCAACAAGATCATTGAAGATGACACGGCAGAGGCGCTTTGGTCGTACCAGAATACCCGGGGGACCCGTGTAGGACAGCCGTTTGGTTACGTGGCCTTGGGCCTGTTCCAGAGCCAGGAGGAGATTGACAGTTCGCCCAAGCAGGAGCTTGGCTCTTATACGGTCGGTGATGTGAAGTATAAGGATATCAACGAAGACGGAGTGATCAATGCCTACGACAAGGTGCCGATCGGTTATGCCCGCACTCCGGAGGTCATGTTCGGTTTCGGCGGCACGATTGCCTATAAGGGCTTTGATCTGACGGTGAACTTTACGGGAGCGGGGAATACGTCCACGTTCTTCGACAGTGAAGGCATGTGGCCGTTCCAGTTGGATTATCCCGGCTACAACGTCGTTCATGAGTATTTTGACAACCGCTTCATTCCGGGCGGGGACAGCGAACGCAATGCTCGAGCCAAATACCCGGTCGTTCACAACGGAACCTCCTCGAACAACTATCAGGCAAGTACGCTTTACCAGCGTGACGCTTCATACATCAAATTGAAGACTGCTGAGATCGGTTATAACTTCCCGAAACGGATCTATGCCAAAATGGGCCTGGGCGGGTTGCGAGTCTTTGTCAATGGAAACAACCTGTTGTGTTTCGACGACCTGAAGGTTATCGATCCGGAGTCGGATTACGGTACCGGAGGCTATCCTACGCAACGTGCCCTCACTTTGGGAATTCAGGCTACTTTCTAATCTAAATTACTTTTGAAGCGATGAAATGTATCTGTAAATATTTATTGGTTTTCGCATTGGGTACATCGTTGGCCTCCTGCTCGGATTTTCTGGATATGACTCCCGATGAGGTGCTGACGCTCGACGATGTGTTCAACAACCGAATCTATACCCGGAATTTTCTGACTCATATTTATTCATGGACTCCTACAGAAGCCAACATGGCAGATAGCGGTGGTGCCTGGCGGAATCCTTATACAGGAGGTTGCGATGAAATGGAGATTGCCTTTGGCGGAGCCTATTCGCACCAGATCAACAACGGAGGCTGGAATCCTTCCAATATCAAGGATACACAGGTCTGGCCGGAATCCTACATGGCAATTCGCAAGGTAAATCAGTTCCTTGAGAACGTGGACCGCTGTCCGACCAGCGACACGGAGAAAAACCATTGGAAGGGAGAAGCCTATTTCCTTCGGGCCTGGTTCCATTTCCTGGCGTTCCGTGCCTATGGGCCTATTCCGCTGCTGGACCATTCGCTCGATCCGAGCGAGGACATGCTTTCGATCCGGCGCTCCCCGGCCGATCAGTGTGCAAAATTCATTGCCGAGGACTGCATGCGGGCTTATGAGCTGCTGAAGGATCGTCCGTATGTGGACAAGGTGACCTCTGACGGCGATTTGGGCCGTGCCACCTCGATGGCTGCGTTGGGCCTGCGTTCTCGCGTGCTGCTTTATATCGCATCGCCCCTTTACAACGGGAATACGGACATGGCCTCCTTCCGGGATGTGGACGGAACCCCTCTCATCTCCCAGACCTATGATCCCGAGAAGTGGAACGAGGCGGCCAAAGCGGCCCGACTTTGTCTCGACGAGGCTGCGGCAAGCGGTTATGTAAGGCTCTATGAGCGGGATTCGGATCCGGTTACGAACTATCAGAACATCTTCAACCAGAACTGGAATGAAGAGATTCTTTGGGCGAAGAATATCGGGACCTATGATCACTGGGAGAACTGCTGCAATCCGATCTCCTTCGGTTGTTTCTCGATCATCAACCCCACTCAGGAGATGGTCGATGCCTATGAGATGGCGGACGGCTCTACCCCGATTACCGGTTACACGGATAACGGGCTGACCCCCATTATCAATCCGGAGTCCGGATATGTCGAGGAGGGATTCACCGATACGGAATACGAAAACCGCTGGCAGAAGGGTGTCAGCAACATGTATGTCAATCGTGAGCCGCGTTTTTATGCTTCGATCAATTTTGCAGGAGCCATCTGGCTTACATCCCGTGCAAGCAACTGGACCGAACCCCATACGCTCGAGTTCTGGTATACGGGCGTGGATGGCAAGAATAACGCCGGATCCGATTATTGCAAGACCGGATATCTGATGAAAAAGCTGATCTATCCGACCGTTATCCCCTTCCAGTCGTACCCGGTTCAGCAGTGGGTTTATATCCGTCTGGGCGAGATCTATCTGAATTATGCAGAGGCACTGAACGAGTATGGCGGGCCTACCTCGGAAGTGTACAATGCGGTGAACGAGATTCGCAACAGAGCCGGCCTGCCCGATCTTCCGACCGGACTGTCGCCGGAGCAGATGCGGGAGCGCATCAAACACGAGCGTCGGATCGAGCTGGCTTTCGAGGTTCATCGTTTCTTCGATGTCCGGCGCTGGAAGGATGCGGAGCATACCGAGAACCAGCCCGTGCACTCCATGAACATCATGGAGGGAACCCATATGCAGGATCCTGCATATTATAAGCGAGTCCAGATCGAGGAGCGGGTTTTCGAGGCTCCGAAACACTACTTCTTCCCCGTTGATCAGGTGGAGATCGATAAACGTCCCCAGTATCTTGTGCAGAGCCCCGGCTGGACGACTCCGACCTCGGGCGATTGAGCGAATACGGTACATTGAATGGTGGTTTTCTTGTCACGGGTCCCGGATTTTCATATCCGGGGCCCGGGACTTGAGCCCCGTCTTGTGTAAGGCTGGTTGGAATCGAAGAAGGAAGAAAAAAGATGAAGCGTTGGTTGTGTGTATGGGCGTTGTTGACCGTTTGTCTGAATGGTTCCGGTGCGGAAAGAACGGTTGAGGTCCGGTCTCCCGACGGGAAAAACCGGTTCGTCCTGTTGTGTTCGTCCGAGGAGATTCGCTACGAAGTGTGGTGCAATGGCTTCCGGGTCGTCTCTCCGTCCCGTCTGGGTTTTGTCTTCGACTGCGGAGCCTGGGGAGATGGACTCGAATTGGGACGTATCGAACGAAAGCGGATCGACGAAACGTACCGGTTGGTTGTCGGCAAGGTGCGGGAGGCAAGGTCCTTCTGTAACGCCGCCCGGATTCCGTTGTCGGAGTCGGGACCGTCTGCCCGCAGGATCGATCTGGAGGTGAGGGCGTTCAATGACGGGGTGGCCTTCCGGTTCCTTTTCCCGCAGCAGGAGACGTGGCAGCGCTATGTCATGTATGAGGAGCGGACGCAATTCAACCTTTCCGGCGATCCCGAGGCGTTGGTCATGTACCTGCCCGGATATGTGAATACGCACGAAGGGCCCTATGTCCAGGTCGGCCTGGATCAGGTTGATTTGGCCCGGTTGATCGAGCTGCCTGCCACGTTCCGTTATCCGGGACGCCTGTATGTGTCGATCCTGGAGGCCGGGGTTCGTGATTATGCCGGGATGTATCTCATGCGGGGAGCCGAAGGGTTCGAGGCCCGTCTCTCCCCGAAGTTGGGACAGGAGAGGATCAAGGTGGTTGCCGATTCGCTGCCGCACCGCACTCCCTGGAGGGTCCTGTCTATGGGGGCTTCGATGGAGGTGTTGCTCAGGAGTACGATTCTGACCGATCTCAACGATCCTTGTGCCATTGCCGACACTTCGTGGATCAAACCGTGCCGGACGACCTTTACCTGGTGGAACGGAAATGTCGTTCCCGATACGCTGTTTTCTTCGGGGAATAATTTTGAAACCAACAAGTATTACATCGATTTTGCTGCCCGGCACGGCATAGACCTCCATGGGATCTACGGATATGCCGAGACCCCGTGGTATTACGACGACAACTTCAATTTCGGGAATGCCGGCCCCCATGCGGATCCGACCCGGCCGATCCCCTGTCTGGAGATGCCGCGGATCGTGGCCTATGCGCGGGAAAAGGGGGTCGGGCTGCATCTGTGGGTACATTGGCGGGCCCTTTATCCCAAACTCGAGGAGGCCTTCGCTCTTTACGAGAAATGGGGCGTTCGGGGGTTGATGATCGACTTCATGGATCGGGACGATCAGGAGATGATCCGCATTCAGGAGGAGTTCCTGCAGGCGGCGGCGCGCCATAAACTGTTCGTGCAGTTTCACGGTTCGAGCAAGCCTTCCGGCCTGGTCCGGACCTATCCCAACGAATTCACCCGGGAAGGGACGATGAATTACGAGGTGTCCAAATGGTCCGATGCGGTCACTGCCGACCACGACGTGTCGATCCCCTTTACCCGTATGCTGGCGGGGGCGACCGATTATCATTTGGGCGGTTTCCGCTCGGAGCGCCGGTCTGAATTCCGCCCCCGGTATATCAATCCCCGGGTTCCGGTGACCCGCTGCCACATGCTGGCCATGTATGTGGTGCTGGAGAACCATCTGACCATGCTGTGCGATACCCCTGCGGCTTATGAAAGGGCACCGGGATTCGAGTTCATTCTCGAGGTTCCCGCTACCTGGGATGAGATCCGTGTGCCGCACGCGGTGTTCAACCGCTATGTGACCGTCGCCCGCCGTAAGGAGGGTAACTGGTGGGTCGGATCGCTCAACAACGGGGAGCGCCGTGACCTGACGCTTTCGCTGGATTTTCTGGACGAGGGGGTGGATTATCTTGCCGATATCTATCTCGACGGTTCCGATGCCGACCCCGGGAGCCTGCAAAGAATCCGGCGGATTGTCCGCAGGTCGGACCGGATTGAATTGCCGCTGGCTCCGGACGGAGGTGCGGCGCTGCATTTGAAACCTATGAACAATCATTAAACAATCACATAAAACTACAGATCTTATGAAAACTGCTGATTATCCTAAAATTGGCATCCGTCCGATCATTGATGGACGTCGGGGCGGCATCCGCGAATCGCTTGAAGAGATGACCATGGGCATGGCCCGCCGTGTGGCGCAGTTGTATGCCGACAATCTGCACTATGCCGACGGTACTCCGGTCGAATGCGTCATTGCCGACACGACGATCGGAGGTGTAAGGGAGGCGGCCATGGCTGCCGAGAAATTTGCGGCGATGAATGTCGGAGCCGTTCTTTCGGTGACTCCGTGCTGGTGTTATGGATGTGAAACGATCGATATGGACCCGTTGATGCCCAAGGCCATCTGGGGGTTCAACGGAACGGAGCGCCCCGGAGCCGTCTATTTGGCTTCGGCATTGGCCGGGCACAATCAGAAGGGACTTCCGGCATTCGGTATTTACGGCCGCGACGTGCAGGATCTTACCGATGGGTCGATTCCCGACGATGTGCGTGAGAAACTGCTACGTTTCGGCCGTGCGGCCGTTGCCGTCATGCAGATGAGGGGCAAATCGTATTTGTCGATCGGCTCGGTGTCGATGGGTATTGCCGGATCGACTCCGAATCCCGATTTCTTCCAGGAGTATCTGGGTATGCGTAACGAGTTTGTCGATTGCTCGGAGATCGAGCGCCGTATCGAATTGGGAATCTACGATAAGGACGAGTTCGATCGTGCGATGGACTGGGTGCGCAAGTATTGTATGAGCCGGGAAGGCATGGATTGCAATCCCGAACATTTGCAGTATGCCCGCAGCCAGAAGGATGACATTTGGGCCTACGTGGTCAAGATGACCCTGATTTTCCGGGACCTGATGCAGGGCAATCCGAAACTTGCCGAGATGGGATTCGAAGAGGAGGCCATGGGCCACAATGCCATTGTCGGAGGATTTCAGGGACAGCGGCAGTGGACCGATTTCCGTCCGGACGGCGACTTCTCGGAGGCGATGCTCAACACCTCGTTCGACTGGAACGGGATTCGTGAGGCCATTCCCTTCGCAACGGAGAACGATACGCTGAACGGCGTAACGATGCTCCTGCTGCACCTGCTGACCAACCGTGCGCAGCTGTTTGCCGATGTGCGGACCTACTGGAGCCCGGAGGCCGTGAAGCGGGTTTCCGGCCTTTCGCTTGAGGGTAAGGCCGCCCAGGGAATCATCCACCTGATCAATTCCGGTTCCTGCACGCTCGATGCGACGGGACGGATGTCGGCTGCCGACGGGTCGCCGGTCATGAAACGCCACTGGGAGATAACCGATGCCGATGTCGAGGCCTGTCTGGATGCGGCTACCTGGTATCCTGCAGGGCGCGAGTACATGCGAGGCGGCGGCTTCTCGTCGCAGTTCCTTACCCGGGGCGAGATGCCCGTCACGATGTGTCGGATCAATCTGGTCAAGGGTCTGGGGCCCGTATTGCAGATTGCCGAAGGGTGGGCGGTCGATGTCGATCCCCGGATCTTCGATGTGATCAACAAGCGGACTGACCGTACCTGGCCCACGACCTTCTTTGCTCCCCGTCTGACGGGTAAGGGGGCCTTCACGAGTGTCTATTCCGTGATGAACAACTGGGGCGCCAACCACGGTGCCATCAGCTACGGGCATGTCGGTGCCGACATGATCACGCTCGCCTCCATGTTGCGTATTCCCGTCTGCATGCACAACGTGGATGCGGATTCGGTATTCCGGCCTTCGGCATGGGGTGCCTTCGGCTCCGATCCCGAAGGGGCGGATTATCGTGCCTGCCGGAACTATGGACCGATTTATAAATAACAGAACGAGAATCTTATGTTGTACGGAAAAATGAATCTGGGACTCCTCGTGTCGGCGGCGATCTTTTCGGCGGCCTGCTCCGGGGGGTCAAAAAAGACGGCTATGGGAACTTATGCATATGACCGCGCGTTTTTTGCCGAACGGGGCATCGAAACGCTCGAACTGACCAGCGAAGACGGAGCCTCCCGCGTATTGGTGATCCCGGCCTACCAGGGCCGGGTCATGACCTCCTCGGCTGCCGGGGATACCGGCGACAGTTACGGCTGGATCAATTACAAATTCATCGAGAAGGGAGAACTGAATCCCCAGTTCAATCCGGTCGGGGGCGAGGAACGATTCTGGATCGGTCCTGAGGGTGGTCCGAATTCGTTCTATTTCAAAAAGGGGGATGAGCAGGTTTACGCCAACTGGAAGGTCCCTGCAGCCATCGATACCGATACCTACGACATCCGTTCGCAGAGTGGATCGAGTGTCTGCTTTACCCGGGAATTTGCCCTCAGGTCGGCATCGGACCGGGTCTTCCGGATCGGGGTGGAGCGGACGATCGAGCTGGTGGATCGGGACGGTGCTGAGCAGACCCTCGGGGCGGAGATCCCCGGGGATGTGAAGTTCGTGGCCTACCGGACCAACAACGTGATCACGAACCGGGGAGACGAATCCTGGACGCGCGATTCCGGAATGCCCTCCGTCTGGCTGCTTGGCATGTTCAATCCGACTCCGACAACGACCGTCTTCATCCCCTATAACCGGGATTTTGCCGGGCGGATTGTCAATGACGAATACTTCGGAAAGATTCCGGCCGACCGCCTGATCGTCGAAGAGGGAATGATCTATTTCAAGATCGACGGGTTATGGCGTTCGAAACTTGGCCTTCCGGCCGGGAGCGCACGGGATATCTGCGGAAGCTACGACTCCGAGAAGGGGGTGCTTACGGTTGTGAAGTATGCATTGCCCGACGGGGAGGTCGATTACGTCAATGGCCAGTGGGGACCTCAGGACAACCCGTATGGAGGCGATGTGATCAACGCCTATAACGACGGCCCGACGGATGACGGCACGGTGATGGGCCCGTTCTACGAGATCGAGACCTCCTCGCCCGGAGCCACCCTTGCCCCGGGACAAAGCCTTGCGCACGAGCAGTATACGATGCATTTCCAGGGTGACGAAGCCTCGATCGGGGCCATTGTCCGGGCTATCTTCGGTGTTGATCTGAACCGGATATCGACCATGTTCCGCTAATACCGCATGCCATGAAAAAGGAGTCGATTATTCCGAAGGGAATTGTCTGGCCGTTCACGTTGCTTACGGTTCTCTTCTTTGCCTGGGCCGTTCCCAACAACATGACGGATACGATGTTGGCGGCCTTCAAGCGGATCATGAGCCTCTCGGACTCGAAAACGGCATGGATACAGGTCGTGTGCTATCTGCTCGGCTACGGGTGCTTCGCCATTCCCGGAGCACTGTTCATCAAACGCTATTCTTACAAGGCCGGTGTCATGCTGGGGTTGGGACTTTATGCCCTGGGCTCTTTCCTGTTCTATCCGGCGATGCTGGTTTGCGGATGGAGTATCGGGGTCGGGTTCCTGACCTTCCTGATTGCGATATTTGTCCTGTTTGCCGGACTCTCCATCCTGGAGACCTCGACCAACTCGTACGTCTGCGCCATCGGATCTGAGGCCACGGCGACGCGGCGGCTGAATTTTGCCCAATCGTTCAATCCGTTCGGCGCGATCGCCGGGGTGGTGCTTTCCCAGGTTTTCGTCCTTTCCCAACTCAACTCGATGTCGGCGGCGGAGCGTATGGCTCTGCCTGCCGAGGAGTTGGCGCGCATTCAGGGCGAGGAGCTCAATGCCGTGACGATGACCTATGTGGTTCTGGGTTTGGTGATGGTCTGTATTCTGGCCGCCATCTATCTGACCCGGATGCCGGATCTGAAGGAGGAGAACAAGACGATCGATTTCAAGGGGTCCGTGCGCCGATTGCTGCACAATCGGAACTATGTCTGGGGCGTTGTCGCGCAGTTCTTCTACATGGGAGCCCAGATTGCGACCTGGTCGTTCGTGATCCGTTATGCCATGCATGCGCTGCATTTCGACCGGATTGTTGCCGCTTTGGGTGATGGGGCGACCTCGGCCCAGATCACCGATGCCCTGCGGCATGTCGAACCCGTTGCCGGAGGGTTTTACTCCCTGGCCGAGAGCGTGGGGCTGGATGCCCTGCTTCCCCGGACCGCCGAACAGGCCGGAGCGACCTACTATATCCTGTCTCTGATTCTGTTTGTCTGTGCCCGTTTCGTATGCACGTTCCTGATGAAGTACATCCGGCCCCGAAACCTGCTTGCCGGGGTGGGTGTCATCGCCATAGCCTGTTGCCTGGGAGCGGTCTACGGGACCGGAGCCTGGGGCGTTTATGCCTTGATGGGCATATCCGGATGCATGTCGCTCATGTTTCCCACGATCTATGGAATCGGTATCCGGGGTCTGGGCGAAGACACCAAGCTCGGGGGCTCGGGCATGGTCATGGCCATTGCCGGCGCAGCCGTTTTGACGCAAATTCAGGGAATCGTGTCGGACCAGGCCGGAAGCATCGCTTTGGCCTATTGGGTTCCGGCCGTGGCATTCTCCGTTGTTGTTTTCTACGCACTCGTAATCTGTCGGAAATATGATCCCGAAAAGAACTGAAAACTATGTGGTCGGCGTCGATTTCGGCACCGACTCCTGTCGGGCGCTGCTCGTCGATGCCGCTTCGGGGGATGTGGCGGCCGTTTCCGTAGCCTCCTATCCCCGATGGAAGCAGGGACTGTATTGCGATCCCCTTTCCGACCGCTACAGGCAGCATCCTCTGGACTATGTCGAATCCTTCGAGTCTGCCATGCGGGATCTTTTGGACCGGGTGGGTGCGGATGAGTTCAGAAAGGTCCGGGCCATTTCGTTCGATACGACCGGGAGCACTCCGGTGCTTACCGACCGGACGGGAGTGCCGTTGGCGCTGTGCCCCGGATTTGCAGACGATCCGGATGCGATGTTCATTCTCTGGAAAGACCATACGGCCAAGGCCGAAGCGGAGCAGATCAACGCGCTGGCCCATCGGTGGAACGTCGATTTCACGGCCTATTCCGGAGGAACCTATTCGGCGGAGTGGGCCTGGGCGAAGGTCCTGCATGTGCTGCGGAGCAATCCCCGGGTGAGGAGTGCCGCCTATGCCTGGATCGAACATTCGGACTGGATGGGTGCGTTGCTTACTGGCCAGACGTGTCCCGAGAAGGTGTTGCGGAACCGTTGCGCGGCCGGACACAAGGCCATGTGGCATGAGTCTTGGAACGGGCTGCCCTCCGAATCCTTCCTGGCTGCACTTGACCCGTTGCTGAAGGGGTGGCGCGACCGTTTCCGGGGTGAAACCTTTACGGCCGACCGCCCGGTCGGCGTGATTTCGCCCGAATACGCCGGGCGACTGGGGCTGGCGGAAGGTACGGTGGTGGGTGTAGGCATGATCGATGCTCATGCCGGGGCTGTCGGAGCCTGTATCCATCCCCATGTCCTGACCCGGATCATGGGTACCTCCACCTGCGATATCCTGGTATGTCCTCCCGACGAGTTGTCCCCTGCCCCGGTCCGTGGCATATGTGGGCAGGTGAACGGGTCCGTGGTGCCGGGACTGGTGGGGTTCGAAGCCGGACAATCGGCGTTCGGCGACCTGTATGCCTGGTTCAAGGACCTTTTGCTGTGGCCGGTCTGTGAGCTTTGTCCGGACGAGCTTGGAGTGATTGGCGACCGGGTGATCGAATGTCTGAGCAGGGCGGCCGAGGCTATTCCGGTTGAGGACGCGTCTGTATTGGCTCTTGACTGGATGAACGGCCGGCGTACGCCGGATGCCGATCAGCACCTTCGGGGTGCGATCTGCAATCTGACGATGGGCAGTTCGGCTCCGATGATTTTTCGATCCCTAGTCGAGGCAACGGCGTTCGGTTCCAAGGCGATCGTCGATCGGTTCGTGGAAGAGGGTATCCGGGTCGATGCGATCATTGCAATCGGCGGAATCTCTCAGAAGTCGCCTTTTGTCATGCAGGTCCTGTCCGATGTGCTGAACATGCCGATTGACGTGTCGCGTACCGATCAGGCCTGTGCGCTGGGTGCCGCGATGTTCGCTGCCGTGGCGGCCGGACTGTATCCGGACATCCATGCGGCGCAATGCGCCATGGGCTCCGGAGTCGGCAAGCGGTACGAACCGAATCCCCGCAACCATCGCCTGTATATGGAACGTTGTGAAAAATACCTGAAGTTGGGCAAATGGATCGAATCGGCAAAACTGTGAATGCCCCGAGACGTTTGGTGGCATGGGTCTGTCTGTTTTTGATGCTTGGCCCGATGGGGGCCGCATGTGGACAAAAGTCTCCGGAGGTTGAGCGCAAAGGGTATACCGTCCGTTTCGACTGTCGCGGAGGGGAGCCCGAAATTCCGCCGCGGGTCGTGTACGGGCCGTTCGGGGCTCCGGATGTCTGCCCGACCAAAGAGGGATGCCTTTTTGTCTGTTGGGAGACGGAGGATGGCGAACCCTATCGTTTCGGTTATGCGATCGATGCGGATATCACGCTTTATGCGCGTTGGGCCGAAGCCGTTTCCGTAACGCTCAAGGACAACCGTGATCCCGGGGAGAGCCGAGAAATGCAGGTGGTAAGAGGGGAACGCATGCCGGAACCCGAATGGATTCCCGCCTCTCCGGCCGGATGCACATTCGGCGGATGGCATGTCGATCCGGCCTGCACGGCTCCTTTCGATTTCGATCAGGCCGTAACCGGACCGCTCACTTTGTATGCGTCCTATTCCCGGGATATCTGTCTGATCGACCAGGGGATGGTAGCCCGGGTTACGGGTCGGAGTCTCGAGGAGGAGCGGCACCTGCCGAATCCCAATCAGACGGACGTGCGCTGGGGGCTCGGCGGTACGGATCTGGGTATCATCTGGGAGATCGCTCCCGGGAGATACGGCCTCTTCTTCGGAGATTCGTATGGCCCCGATTTCGTCCCGGTTGCCGGAGGCGGTCCGGGCCCGGCCGGAGACTGGAGATCGAATGTTCTTGCCTATTCCGAAGATTCGTACCTGTCCGACGGGCTGACGTTCAGCGGAATGGCTGCCGATCCGAACAATGCCGGAAGAGCCCGGGAGATCATCCCCCGGGAGAACTACAGGCTCTTCACCTCGATCCCCACTGCGGCCATTGCGTTGGATGGGGTGCAATACGTCCATTACATGTATTGGCAGGTCGGGACCGATTTCGATCCGCTGAACTACTCTTCCATTTATCGATCCTTGGACGACGGTGCAACGTGGGAGAGTTGCCGCGACCGTATTGAATTCGACGAGGACTCGAATTTCGGGATGGTCGGTTATGCAACCCGGGAGGGAGATCCCTACTGTTACATGGTGGGAACGCATATCGGCCGGTCCCGGAGTGTCTACCTAGCCCGGTTCCGGTACGGCGACATCCTGGATCGCTCGGCCTATGAATATTGGAACGGCACGACCCGGCGTTGGGTACAGGGAGATGAACATGAGGCCACGGTCGTTTTGAACGGTACGGTAGGGGAACTTTCGGTCATGTGGCTCGAGAAGTACCAACGATGGATTGTTCTCTATTTCGACCAGGAGAAGTACGCCATTTGTTATCGTTCGGCGGCTCGCATCAACGGGGAGTGGTCGGAGGAGCGGATTCTGGTCTCCGGCGCCGACTATCCTCAGTTGTACGGCTCCTACATCCATCCGGCCTCGGCAGACTCCGACGAGCTGTACTATACGATGTCGGAATGGGTCCCGTACAATGTTTATCTGATGAGGACCTCGATCCGATGTTTAGAGGATTGATTTTCGAAGGGGATCGGACAGACGTCCGGTCCCCTTTGTTTTCGAAGAGAGGCCTGCCGCACGAATTTTCCGAAACTTTTTAATATCTTTGCCGCATCAAGTTGGATGCGATGTTGGGATACTGCCGGAAAACATGCGCTGCGCTGCTGCTGATACTCTTTGCCGGGTATTGGGGCTCCGTCACGCTCTTCCCGCATGCCCACCATGTCGATGGCTTCGTCATCGTCCACTCGCACCCCTTCTCCGGTGCCGCCAACGGTTCCGCACCCCTGAACCATACGCCCCAGCAGTTCCAGCTCATCGCCCATCTTTCGCTGCTGGTGATGGTCGCTGCCGTGGCCCTCTCGTTCGCGGCGCGGCTGCTTGGCGTGCGCTACGTGTTCCGTATGATGCGTCCGGTCGGATGTCTCCGGCCGGCCATCCGCACCTGCTCGCTGCGGGCGCCTCCCGTGTGCTGAATCGACCCTGCGTCCGCAAGGACTGCACATCCCTCCGCTGACCCGGTCCGCGGAAGGGCGACGTTTCAGTCATTCAGTAACACGAACCCAATCCGATGAAAAAACTTTTTCGCGGAGTGCTTTGTGCGCTCCTCCTTGCCGTAATGTTTCCCGTTGCGGCACACGACGGCCATGCCGTTGAATCGTCCGACGAGACCACCTCGGGAAAACATTCCGACGCCAACATCACGGGCCATGTCGTCGATGCCCGCACCGGCGAGCACGTCGCTTATGCCACACTGGCCCTGAAGGGTACCACGATCGGCGCCGCCACCGACGCCACGGGACATTTCTTCCTGAAGAACCTCCCCACGGGCCGCTTCACCCTCGTCGCTTCGGCCGTCGGCTACGCCCCGGCCGAGCGGGAGGTCGAGCTCCGTGCCGACCGCACGATCGAGGTCAATTTCGAACTCCACGAGGCGGCTCTTGCCGTCGATGAGGTGGTTGTATCGGCTAGTCGTACCGAGACCAACAAACGCTTCTCGCCGACGATTGTCTCGGTCGCCTCGCAGAAGCTCTTCGAGAATACGGCCTCGTGCAACCTCGCCGAGTCGATGAACTTCCAGTCCGGACTGCGTGTCGAGAACAACTGCGGCAACTGCGGAACGACCCAGCTGCGCATCAACGGCCTCGACGGACAGTACTCGCAGGTGCTGCTCGACAGCCGGCCGATCTTCAGTTCGCTGGCCGGCATGTACGGGCTCGAACTCTTCCCCGCGTCGATGATCGAGCGCGTGGAGGTGATCCGCGGCGGCGGTTCGGCCCTCTTCGGGTCGAGCGCCATCGGCGGCGTGGTGAACATCATCCCCCGCGAGCCGCTGCGCAACTCCGTGGCGCTGGGCAACACCACGAACATCCTCGAGGGGGGCTCGGCCGACTTCAACACTTCGCTCAACGGTTCGTTCGTCTCGGACGACTACCGCACGGGTATCTATCTTTTCGGCATGGTGCGCTCGCGCGACTCCTACGACCGCAACGACGACGGTTTCTCGGACATCCCGAAGCTCAACTCCGAGACCGCCGGGTTCCGGGCCTACTACAAGACCTCGGCCTACACGCGGCTGACAGCCGAGTACCACCACATCCACGAGTTCCGGCGCGGCGGAAATGCCTTCAACCAGCCGCCCCACATGGCCGACATCGCCGAGCAGCTGGACCACAAGATCGACGGCGGCGGCCTGAAGTTCGACTGGTTCGCACCCGACGACCGCCACCGCCTGGGCATCTACCTGTCGGCGCAGCACATCGACCGCGACAGCTACTTCGGGACCGAGCAGAACCCGACGGCCTACGGCGGGACCAACGACATGACGGTTGTGGCTGGGGCGCAGTATACCTATGCCTTCGAACGGCTGCTCTTCCTCCCGTCGGACCTCACGGCCGGCATCGAGTACAACTACAACACGCTGCACGACGAATACCTCGGGTTCGGCCGCGACCTGCGCCAGACGACCCACACCACGGGATTCTTCTTCCAGAACGAGTGGAAGAGCGAGAAGGTCAATTTCCTGATCGGCGGACGCCTGGACAAGCACAACCTGATGCGCCGCGTGGTCTTCTCGCCGCGCGCCAACGTGCGCTACAGTCCGATCCCGCAGGTCGGGCTCCGGCTAAGCTACTCGAGCGGCTTCCGGGCCCCGCAGGCCTATAACGAGGATCTGCACATCGACGCGCTCGACAACAAGATGGTCCTCATCCGGCTCTCGCCCGACCTGCGGCCCGAGTACTCCCACAGCCTGAGCGCTTCGGTCGATCTCTACCGCACCTTCGGCCGCGTGCAGACCAACCTGCTCATCGAGGGATTCTACACGATGCTCGACGACGTCTTCACGCTCGAGAAGGTCGGCGAGGACAGCCAGGGCAACGTCATCAAGGAGCGGCGCAACGCCTCGGGGGCCACCGTTGCCGGCATCGGTGCGGAGTTCAAGGCCGGCATTCCCGGACGTTTCGAACTGCAGGCCGGCTACACCTTCCAGCGCAGCCGCTACGACGAGCCCTTCCGCTGGTCGGACGACGTGGCGCCGCAGCGCCGCATGTTTCGCTCGCCCGACCACTACGGCTACCTGACGGCCGACTGGTACCCGCTGCGCGACCTGACCGCCACGCTGTTCGGTACCTTCACGGGCCGCATGCTCGTACAGCACAATGCCGGGGTCATCGAGCGCGATGCCGAGACGCTGACTCCCGCCTTTTGGGACATGGGCTTCCGTCTGGCCTATTCGTTCCGACTTACGGCCCAGCTGCGCCTCGAACTGAATGCCGGCGTGAAGAATCTTTTCGACAGCTTCCAGCGCGACCTCGATTACGGTCAGGCGAAGGACTCGGCCTACATCTACGGACCTTCGCTGCCGAGGACCTATTTCGTGGGTGTAAAATTCGCGCTTTGAGTATCCCTCCGGAGAGCCGGTGGACCGCTCCCTTTCGGAGCCGGTCTACCGGCTCATGCGGTATTCTGAAGGGGTCTGCCCCGTGTGGGTCTTGAAATATTTGCCGAAGAACGACTGGTTGGGGAAGTTCAGCGAATAGGAGATCTCCTGTATGCTCATCGTCGAGTATTTGAGCAGGTTTTTCGCCTCGAGGATCACGTAGTCGTCGATCCACTCGGAGGCCGTGCGCCCGGTCGTCTGCCGGATGAGCGTCGAGAGATACTTCGGAGTCAGGTTGAGTTGCGAAGCGTAGAACCCTACCGAACGTTCTTGCGTGTAGTGCTGTGTCAGCACGTTCATGAAGCGTTGGAAATACTCCTCCTGCCGGTTGCGCGGGGAGTGGACGTCCTGCTCCGTGTGGGGACATTCCGAGTAGCGGTCGATAATCCGGCTTACCTTGTAGATGAGCATGCGGATCGCCGAGCGCAGGATCTCGATCGAATAGGCATCGTCCCGGTAGAGGTCGCGTTCGTGGGAAATTTCGTCGAACGAGCGCATGATCTCATGCCACTGTTCGTCATCGAGTTGGAGCAGCGGCTGGCGTTCCAGCCGCAGGAACAGACGAGACAGGAGCTTCAGATCGACGTTGATCCGTCGGATGAACTCCTCCTCGCAGATGACCGCATAGAGTTCGACACCCTCGATCGGATCGACCTGAAGGATCGATCCCGGAAAGTGGATGTAGAGCGTGTGTTCGCTCAGTTGCCGGTGCGTGAGGTTCGAGGTGAGTGTGATCGAACCTTTTGAACAGAATACGAGGGCGAGGGCATTGATGCGGATCGGGTAGCGGAACAGATCGCTGCGGATGTCGCAGTGAGAGTCCACGCGCGATGCGATCAGGCAACCGTCGTAGTACAGGTCTCCGGGGCGCAGCTCGTGGTATTCGAGCAATCTGGATAATGAAAAGCTTTGAATCTCCTTTTCGTTCATTTTTTTTGCTTGTTTGCCCCAAATATAGCCAATGTTGCGCACTCTGTTTCTTCCATAGGTTCAAATTCGAACCTTTTGACGAATCACCCCGACGTCGAGGGCTGTTCCGGTCGGACGCAAAGCGGCAATTTTGCATCCGAAAACACGATGAAGATGAAAAGAGTGACCTTTCTGGCAGTGCTGCTTTTTGCGACAGCCTGCTCCTCGCGGCAGCCGCTGCGGACGGTCGAACCCCTGCGCGTGGGAACGATCGTGGCGGAACCTTCCGATGATGCGGTGTCCGCCGTCTATGTCGGGACCGTGGCGGCCCGACGCTCCGTAGCTTTGAGTTTCCCGCTCGGCGGGACCCTTGCCGCCGTTCATACGGACGAGGGACGCCGGGTTCGCAAGGGCGATCTGCTGGCCGAACTCGATCCCGCGTCGGCCCGCCAGACCTATGAGGCGGCCCGGGCTGTACTCGAGCAGGCGCAGGATGCCTATGCCCGCATGGAGCAGCTCCATGACGCGCAGAGCCTTCCCGAGATCAAGTGGATCGAGATCCGCACCCGCCTGCGGCAGGCCGAGTCGGCTTGCGAACTGGCACGTAAGAATCTTGATGATTGCCGGCTGTTGGCTCCGTTCGACGGGGTCGTCGGCAAGCGGCCCGGGGAGGTCGGTGAGACCGTGCTGCCCGGTGCGGCCGTGCTGACGCTGCTCGATGCCGCGAACCCGGAGGTGCGCTTTGCCGTTCCCGAGCAGGAGATCGCCCGCATCGGCTCCGGTAGCCGGATCCGTTTCAGCGTGGCGGCACTCGGCGACCGGACCTTCGAGGCCGGGGCCCCCGAGAAGGGGATCGAGGCCGATCCCGTGGCGCATACCTACGACGTGCGTGCTGCGGTCTGCAATCCCGACGGGGAACTGCTCCCCGGCATGGTCTGCCGGGTTACGGTGACCGCTGCGAAGGCGGCGTCGGAGATCGTGCTCCCGGTGAGTGCCGTGCGGCAGAGCGGCGACGGACAACGGTTCGTCTGGAAGGTTGTCGGCGATTCGGTGGTCCGTACGCCGGTGACGGTCGGTCGCTTCGTTGCGAGCGGCGTGACGGTCGCGAGCGGGGTTGCGGACGGCGACCGGATCGTGACCGAAGGTGTGCAGAAGATCGGTGCGGGCAGTAAAGTCGTCTGGCAATGAGAAGTTCGAACAACATCATCGCATGGGCGATGCGGAACTTCCGTATCACCTTCCTGATCGTCGGGTGCCTGTTCCTGTTCGGAGTCTTCGGACTGATCCATATTCCCAAGCAGGAGTTTCCCGAGTTCACGATCCGTCAGGGTGTCGTCGTGGGGGTCTATCCCGGGGCGACGAGTGAGGAGGTCGAGGAGCAGCTGGCCCGTCCCCTCGAGCAGTTCCTGATGACCTACGAGGAGGTCAAGCGGGCCAAGACCACTTCGACCTCGATGAACGGCATGTGCTACGTCCTGGTCGAACTGGAGGACCACGTCAGCAACAAGGACGAGGTATGGTCGAAGATCAAACACGGCCTGGCCTCGTTCAAGGCGCAGCTCCCGTCGGGGGTCGTGGCCCTGGTGGCCAATGACGACTTCGGCGACACCTCGGCCCTGCTCATCACGCTCGAATCCGACGAGCGCAGCTACCGTGAGCTCAAGGAGTACCTGGACGACCTGAGCGACCGGCTCCGGCGCATCGAGTCCGTGTCGAACATCCGCCCCTACGGCGTGCAGTCCGAGCAGATCTCGATCCATGTCGATCCCGAGCGCCTCGCGGCCTACGGAATCGGCGAGCATACGCTGGTTGCGGCCCTGGCTGCACAGGGGCTGACGCCCACGGGCGGCACGATAGACAACACCTCCACGGTGACTCCCATCCACGTCGCACCAACGTTCGCCAGCGAGCGAGAGATCGCCGACCAGATCATCTGGAGCGATCCGGCGGGGAACGTGCTGCGTGTCGGCGACGTGGCCCGCGTGGTGCGCGAATACGACGATTCGCAGAGTTACATCCGCAACAACGGCCACCGTTGTGTCATGCTCTCGATGGAGATGCGCCCGGGATTCAACATCGTCGAATACGGCCGCGAGGTCGATGAGGTGCTGGCCCGTTTCTCCGACGAGGCACTCCCCGACGACGTGCAGGTGCAGCGCATTGCCGACCAGGCGAAGGTCGTCGGCGACTCCGTGACGTCGTTTCTGCGCGACCTCTTCGTGGCCATGGCGATCATCATCGCCGTCATGATGGTCCTCTTTCCGTGGCGCTCGGCCGTGGTTGCCGCGATCACCATCCCGATCTCGACGTTCATCTCCATCGGGCTGATGTATGCCTGCGGCATTCCGCTCAATACGGTGACGCTTGCGGCGCTGATCGTCGTTCTCGGCATGATCGTCGATAACTCGATCGTAGTGATCGACGGTTACCTCGATTATCTCGGGCGCGGCCATTCGCGGTGGTATGCCGCCATCGAGAGCGCCCGCGAGTTCTTTCCCTCGCTGCTGCTGGCCACGGTCTGCATCTGCATGATCTTCTTCCCGCTGCTCTTCACGCTGACAGGCATGATCGGCGACTTCATCACCTTCTTCCCGTGGACGATCACCATCAACCTCATGGTGTCGCTGCTGCTGGCCGTGCTGGTCATCCCGTTCCTCGAGGTGCTGATCATCCGCAAGGCCCCCGAACACCGTGCCGACCGGCGGTCGCTCACCGACCGGGTGCAGAACGCTTACAACCGGGTGCTGGCCTGGACCTTCCGGCACGGATGGCTCACCATTTCGCTCGGTCTCCTGTCGGTGGTCGTGTCGCTGCTGCTTGTCCCCGGACTCGACCTGCGGATGATGCCCTTTGCCGACCGCGACCAGTTTGCCGTGGAGATCTACCTGCGTCCCGACGCTCCGCTCGGCCGTACCGGGGCCGTGGCCGATTCGGTCTATTCGCTCCTGCATGCCGACAGCCGGGTGTGCTCCGTCACCTCGTTCGTGGGGTGCTCCTCGCCCCGGTTCCAGATGAGCTACGCTCCCCAGATGGGAGGTCCGAACTACGCGCAGTTCATCGTCAATACGACCTCGATCGAGGATACGGAGGCGATTCTCGACGACTATGCCGATTCGTGGGCCGACCGCTTCCCCGACGCCTACGTGAAGTTCAAGCAGCTCGACTACCAGAATGTCCCGTCGCTCGAGTTCCGTTTCTACGGCGAGGAGATCGACTCGATGCGTGCGGCCGCCGACCAACTGATGGCGCGCATGCGGCAGATGCCCGAACTGCAGTGGGTGCACTCCGATTATGAGGATCCGCGCGCCATCGTCGAGGTGGAGCTTGATCCGGTTGCCGCCTCGCAGCTGGGAATCACGCGGACGACGACGGCCGCCTGCCTGGCGCTCGCTGCCGGCGATGTTCAGGTGGGCAGCCTCTGGGAGGGCGACTACCGCCTGCCCGTGGTGCTCCGCTACGATGAACGCAACGGCCAGCGGCAGCTCGATGACGTGCAGGACACGCAGATCGCCTCGCCCGTGCCTTCGGTGAGTGTTCCCCTGCGCCAGATCGCCCGCGTCACGCCGGCCTGGAGCGAGAGCCGGATCGTCCACCGCAACGGCGTGCGCTGCCTGTCGGTGTCGGCCGACCTCAAGCGCGGGACCAATGCCCTGCAGATGCTTTCGCGCATCGACGACATCCTCCGCAACGAGGTGGTGCTCCCCGAAGGGGTGACGTCCGAGATCGGTGGCGAGTACGAATTCGACATGGAGACCCTGCCTCCGATCTTCAGCGGGCTCGGTATCTCGCTGGTCATCATCTTCTTCTTCGTGCTCATCAACTTCCGCAAGTTCGGCATATCGATCGTCGTGATGCTCTCGATGAGCCTGTGCCTGTTCGGTGCGATGGTGGGACTGTGGCTTTCGGACTTCACGATCGGCCTGACCTCCGTGCTGGGCTTCATCACCCTGCTGGGTATGATCGTCCGCAACGTGATCCTGATGTACCAGCACGCCGAGGAGAAGCGCAAGTACTGCCTCTGGTCGGCGCGCCTGGCCGCCTACGACGCAGGCAAGCGGCGCATGGTCCCGATCTTCCTGACGACGGCCACGACGGCCGTGGGCGTCGTGCCGATGATCCTCGGCGGAAGCACCTTCTGGGCTCCGGTCGGCGTCACGATTTTTGCCGGCGGTATCGGGTCGCTTGTGCTCGTGGTCACGATCCTGCCGGTTCTCTACTCCAAAATCTACAAGTGATGAAGACGCAAAAACAGATTGCATGCCTGTGGCTCTGCGGCGCTCTGCTGGGTATCCTTCCCGCGACCGCCCAGACCCTCAGCCTCGATGAATGCCGTGCCGCGGCCATTGAGCATAACCGCACGCTCGCCTCGTCGCGGCTCGAACTCGAACAGGCCCTCCAGACCCGCCGGGAGGCCTTCACCTCCTATTTCCCGCAGATAGCGGCCTCCGGGGGCGTGTTCCAGGCCCAGCACGGACTCGTGCAGGCCGATTTCGCCCTCTCGCTGCCCCAGATGGGGGCGATCAGCATGCCGCTGTCGCTTGTCAAGCGCGGCGTCATGGGCAGCGTGACGGCCGTGCAGCCCCTGTTCGCGGGATTGAAGATCGTCAATGGCAACAAGCTGGCCCGGCTGGGCGAGGAGGTCGGGCGCCTTCAGTTGCGCAAGACCGAGGCCGAGGTCCGCGAGCAGACCGACGCCTACTTCTGGCAGATCGTCTCGATCCGTGAGAATCTGGCGACGCTTGATGCCGTCGATCGGCAGCTCGGGGAGATCCGCCGCCAGGTGGAACTCTCGGTGCGGGCCGGTATCGTGACCTCGAACGACCTGCTGCGTGTCGAATTGCGGCAACAGGAGGTGGCCTCAAAGCGGCTGACGGCCGAAAACGGGCTCAAGGTGGTGCGGATGCTTCTGGCTCAGCATGTCGGGGCCGACTGGAAGACGTTCGACATCGAGGCCGCCGAATACGGTGAGCCGGGTGATCCGGCGCCGTATTACGTCCCGGTGGAGGAGGCGCTCGACAACCGGGCCGAGTACCTGCTTGCCGAGAAGAACGTCGAGGCGCAGCGCTACCGGACCCGCATGGAGCGCGGCAAGCGGCTCCCGACCGTCGGGATCGGTGCCGGGTATCTCTACTACAATCTGATGGACAAGGATGTGGACGACGGGATGGTCTTCGCCCAGGTGTCGGTTCCCATCTCCGACTGGTGGGGCGGCGCCCATGCCCTGAAGCGGGCGCGCCTCGAGGAGCAGCGGGCCGAGAACGACCGCCTGCAGGCCCGCGAGATGCTGGCCGTGGAGATCGAACGTGCCTGGTGCGAGGTGCAGGAGGCCTATGCTCAGATTGCGCTGGCCCGACGCTCGGTGGCCTCATCCACCGAGAACCTGCGGCAGAACCGGGATTTCTATGCGGCGGGGACCTCCTCGCTGACCGAGTTGCTCGATGCCGAGACGCTCTATGCGCGCAGCCGCGACGAGATGACGTCGGCCTGCGCCGCCTACCGCACCTCGCTGGCCCGCTACATGCGGGTCACGGGGCGCTGACCCGTCGCTACTGGAGCAGCGAATGGGCGGTCAGGAAATCGAAGAAGGCCTGGCGGTATCCCTCCGAAATCGGGATGTACTCCTTGCCGAAGATGATGCGGTTGCGTTCGATCGTGCGGATCTTCGACGGCTGGACGATGTACGAGCGGTGGACGCGGATGAAGCGGTCGGCGGGGAGTTGCTCCTCGAGTGTCTTGAGGCTGGTGAGCGAAAGGACGGGGTGCGGCTCCTCGTCGGTGTGGATCTTCACGTAATCCTTGAGCCCCTCGATGTAGAGGATCCGGTCGAAGTCGATCTGCCGCAGGCGGTACTCGGTCCGGACGAAGATGCTCCTCGGCGCGGCTGCGGGTGCCGGCTGCAGTGCCGTTGCGGCCGCCTGGGCCCGATCCTGCATCTCGAACCATGCGAGAGCCTTTTGGGAGGCGGCCAGGAAATCGGCGTAGCTGATCGGCTTGAGCAGGTAGTCCAGGGCATTGACCCGGAACCCCTCGACGGCATAGCGGTCGAAGGCCGTCGTGAAGATCACGCGGGTAGCCGGCGGCAGCATCCGCGTGAGGTCCATGCCGTTCAGTTCGGGCATCTGGATGTCGCAGTAGAGCAGCTCCACCGGATGTTCGTGCAGCGCTTCGAAGGCTGCCGTCCCGCTTCCGAACGAGCCTTCGAGCTGCAGAAACGGCGTCCGCCGGACGTAGGACTCCATCAGTTCCACGGCCAGCGGTTCGTCGTCGATGACGGCACAGCGCAACTTTCTGTTCATTTTTCCTTAAGTTTGATGCACAGCAGGGCCTGATAGTCGGCCTCGCCCGAGAGTCCGTATTCGAAGGTATGGCGTTCCGGATAGATCATCCGGAGCCGTTTGGCCAGGTTCTGAAGTCCGATTCCCGAGCCGCTGCGGTCCGATTCGGCCTTCGGGAAGTAGCTGTTCTTGATCTTGCAGATCAGCTGGTCGCCGATCTCGTGGATGTCGATGGTGATGTACGACGGCTTTTCGTTGCTCACGCCGTGTTTAAAGGCGTTTTCCACGAGCGAGATGAACAGCAGCGGCGCCACGGGTGTCTGCGACGGCTCGTCGGGCAGCGAGACAAAGAGCCGGACGTGGCGCGGCAGGCGGATGCGCATCAGTTCGATGTAGTCGCGCAGGAAGTCGATCTCGGCGCTCAGGGGCACGGCCGGGTGGCTGCTGTCGTAGAGCACGTAACGAAGCATCCGGCTCAGGTCGTGGACCGCCTGCTGGGCTCGCGAGGTGTCGATCTGTATGAGTGAGTAGATGTTGTTGAGCGTATTGAACAGAAAATGCGGGTTCAACTGGCTCTTGAGATTCTGCAGTTCTGCCTCGGTATGGCTGTGTTCAAGTCGCTGCCGGGCCGTTTCGGTTTTGTACCAGCTCCCCGTCATCCGGATGGCCACGCTTACGGCCACTACGAACAGGTAGAGGATGGCGTTGCCGGCGAAGAAACGCACGGCATGCTGCCACGGGTGTTCGGGCATGCGCATGCCGGCCAGGTCGGGCGGCGGCAGGATGTAGCGGAAGAACAGGTGCAGCAGGACGATCACGGCGGCGACCAGCAAGAGGTTGCAGCCCAGGAACCGGCCCGGATGGCGCGTGAAGAGATGCCGTTCGATGAGCCGGAAATAGTTCGTGTAGAAGACCACCATGAACGAGAGGGTCACCAGCAGGAAGCGCACGTACTCCGGGCCCTGCATCAGCGGGCGGTTGGGTGCCGTGACGAAGAGCGGGATGCCCAGGATCACGGCCCATGCCGTGATGTGGACCAGATACCCCGTATATTTCGATTGCAGGATGTTCATCTTACCGCAAAGTTACGGAATTGTTGCGACTATTCATAACGGATCGCCTCGATCGGATCGAGCATGGCGGCCTTCTGTGCGGGATACCATCCGAAGAAGACACCCGTGAGGGTGCAGACCGCGAACGAGAGGAAGACGCTCCACGGCTGGATGTAGATCGGGAAGGCGGCGACGTGATTGACGACGAGGGCCGCGCCGATACCCAGCAGCACGCCGATCAGTCCGCCCGTTACGCTGATGAGGATCGACTCGATGAGGAACTGTGCCAGAATGTCGCGCCCCTTGGCGCCGATCGACATGCGCAGTCCGATCTCGCGGGTGCGCTCGGTGACCGACACGTACATGATGTTCATGATGCCGATGCCGCCCACGAGCAGCGAGATGCCCGCCACGGCGGCCAGCAGCACCGTCATCATGTCGGTCGTCGAGGTCATCATCGACGAGAGCTCCTGCTGCGAGCGGATCGAGAAGTCGTCCTCGTCGCTCTCCTTCAGGCGGTGATTCGTGCGCAGGATCTCCGTGATCTCGTCGATCGCCCGGTCGGTATAGCCTTCGGTCAGCGCCGAACAGACGATCTCCTGCAGGTGGGTGATGGCCAGGATCCGCTTCTGCACCGTGGTGTAGGGGGCGATGATCAGGTCGTCCTGGTCCATGCCCATGCTGTTGTAGCCCTTGCTTTCGAGCAGCCCCACGATGCGGAAGGGAATCGTGCCGAAGCGGATCACCTTCCCGACGGGAGAGCTCCCGTCGGTGAAGAGCTCGTCGGCAACCGTTTGGCCGATGAGACAGACCTTCGCGGCGGTGCGTATGTCCTGTTCGGAGAAGGTGTCTCCTTCGGCCACCTTGTAGCGCCGGATCTCCAGATAGTCGGTGTTCACGCCATAGATCGTCGTCGGGGTGTTGTTGGCCCCGTAGATGGCCTGTCCCGAACTGTTCACCATCGGCGAGACGTGGTTCACGTAGCGCGTCTCGTTGCTGATGTCCTCCAGATCCTGCAGCTTGAGCGACTCCATGTCGTCGGCGTCGAGGCGGACGCCGCCCTGCATGTCGCCGCCCGGGCGGATCATGATCATGTTCGATCCCATCTCGCTGATTTCGGCCTGGATGCTCCGTTTCGAACCCTGTCCGATGGCGAGCATCGTGATGACCGACGCCACGCCGATGATGATGCCGAGCATCGTCAGGAATCCGCGCAGCTTGTTGTTGCTCAGTGCCTTGACGGCAATTTTGAAAAGATTCGCGAAGTTCATGGATCAATCGTCGGTTTTGGGCAGCCGGGCAAGTGCCTCGGCTGCGCTCAGAATGTGGTCGTTACGGACGTCGTCCGTGATGCGCCCGTCGCGGAGCGTGATGTTGCGGCTGCTGTAGCGTGCGATCTCCGGATTGTGGGTCACGAAGATGATCGTGCGCCCCGCGGCGTGGAGTTGTTGGAAGAGCACCAGCACCTCGAAACTCGTGCGGGTGTCGAGGTTTCCCGTCGCCTCGTCGGCCAGGATCACCGCCGGGTCGTTCACCAGGGCGCGGGCAATGGCCACGCGCTGCATCTGTCCTCCCGACATCTGGTTGCTCTTGTGAAGTAACCTGTCGCCCAGACCGACGGCGCGAAGTGCCTCCACGGCCCGGCGGTAACGTTCCGACGCCGTGCAGGAAGAGTTGTACATGAGCGGCAGTTCGACATTCTCGATCGCCGTGGTCTTGGGCAACAGGTTGTAGTTCTGAAAGACGAATCCGATCTTGCGGTTGCGCAGCGTCGCCCGCTGGTTCTTGTCCATCGTGCGGACGGCTACGCCGTCGAGGTAGTATTCGCCCGAGGTCGGTGTATCGAGGCAGCCGAGTGTGTTCAGCAGGGTCGATTTCCCCGATCCGGAGGTTCCCATGATGGTGACGAACTCTCCTTCGCAGATCGTGAACGAAACGCCGCGCAGGGCGTGTACCGTCTCGTCGCCGACCCGAAAATCCCGCCGGATCTCATCCAGCCTGATGACCTCTTTGTTCATGATTCCTCTGTTTTTTTAGTGTGTGGCTGTTCCCGCAGTCCCCTCCGGGCTGTCGGTCCGGGGCCTTTGCTGCGGCTATTTCTTTTTCTTGTCGCCTCCCGGGGGCGAGGGCATGAAGGGGCTGCGTTCGGCCGTTGCCGCTGCGGGGGCGGCCGCTGCCGCCGTCAGCTCAGCGACGACTTGCTCGCCGTCCGCAAGTCCGTCGATGATCTCGGTCAGTTCGCCGCTCGCCGCACCCGTTGTGACGTAACGCGGAGTCAGCGTATCGCCACTCTTGACCCAGAGTTCGCGCTTGCCCGGTTCCGAACCGCCTTCGGCGGCTACGGTCACTCCCAGTTCAGCGAGCAGCCCGGCATCGGGGACGAAGCGGAGTGCCTTGGTCGGCACGGCCAGTGCGTTCTCCTTCTCGAGCGTGTAGATCGTGACATTGGCCGTCAGCCCCGGTTTGAGCTTCAGGTCGGGGTTGTAGGCCGAGATCACCACTTCGTAGGTCACGACGCTCGATTCGGTCGTCGCCTCGAGGCGTACCTGCTGTACGGTGCCCTCGAACGTGTCGTCGGGGTAGGCATCGACCGTGAACTCCACGCGCTGCCCGTCCCGGACTTCGCCGATGTCGGCCTCGTCCACATCGGCCACGACCTGCATCTGCGTCAGGTCCTGCGCGATGGTGAAGAGCGTCGGGGTCTCGAAGCTGGCCGCCACGGTCTGGCCCTCCTCCACGGCCCGGCTGATGACCACGCCGTCGATGGGCGAGGTGATGGTCGCATAGTCCAGATTCCGTTTCACCTTGACGATGGCTGCCTGGGCCTGTTCGTAGGCGTTGCGCGACTTTTCGTACAGGTAGAAGGCTTCGTCGTATTCGGCGTCGCTGACCAACTCCTTTTCATGGAGGGTCCGGGTTCGCGCGTAGTTCTTGGTCTGGTATTCATATTCGGTCTTGCAGCTGGCCAGTTCGGCCTCCGACTGCTCCAGTTCGGCCTGGAGCGTCACCTTGTCCATCTCGGCGATCAACTGTCCGGCGTGCACCACGTCGTTGTAGTCCACGTAGAGCTTGTCGATGATGCCCGACACCTGCGTACCGACATCCACCTCCGTGACCGGCTCCACCGTACCGGTGGCCATGACCGAATTCCGGATCGTGATGCGGCTCGTCGCGGCCGTCTCGAGCGTGATCCCGTCCTGCTTCGGCGTGCGCAGCAGCAGCCACGCCCCGCCGACCACCACCACGGCGGCCACCGCCGTGATAAGCACCTTTTTCCGTTTCATCGTCTATTGCGTTTTTTAATAATTGGCTTCCGTGTCGCGACCCTGATAGATGTTCAGCAGTTCGATGTTCAGCAGGGCCATGTATTTGGCCTGCAGCACCTCCTGACGGGCCGCCGTCAGTTCGTTCTGGGCCGTGAGCACCTCGACGGTGTTTTTCATGCCCACGGCGAACTGCTCGCTCGTGAGTTCGTAACTCTGTTGTGCGTAGCGCTCCTTCTCGGCAGCGGCGACATACTGCGACTGTGCCGATACGGCATCGAGATAGGCCCCCTCGACCTCCTCGAGCAGCGTCTTCTTCAGATCGAGCCACGTGAGGCGGCTGTTCTCGGCGGCCAGCCGGGCCTTGTTCACCGCCGTGCGGTTCTTGCGGTTCGAGAAGATCGGGATGCTCAGCGTCAGCCCCACGTTCTCGTTGAAGCGGTTCCAGATCTGCGAGCCGCTTTCGTAGCTGCCGCCCGACATGTGGCCGGTTCCGATCCCGGCCGTGAGTGAGAGCGACGGCAGGAATCCCGACTTCGCCTCGCGGATCTCCAGCTCGGCCGCCTCGACCGAAAGTTCGCCGCGTGCGATCTCCGGCATGGCCCCGAGTGCCGTCTCGTAGATCTCGGTCTTCTCCGGAAGCTGTGCGAGGAACGCCTGCTCCCCGACCGTAGGGGCCACCAGCTCGATCCGGTCCGTGATGTCGAGCTCGAGCAGCTGCTTGAGCCGGAGCTTGTAGTTGTCGAGCGACGTGAGGGCAACGACGACCTGGTAGCGGTCGCTTGCATACTGGCTCTCGAACTGGGCGAAATCGACCTTGCTGATCGACCCGGCATGCCACATCTGCTCGGCGCGGTCGCGCTGGGCCTTCGATGCTTCGGCCGTACTGCGGTTCACCGTGACCGACTCCATGGCATAGAGGCACTGCATGTAGGCTTCGACGATCGCGATGCGGATGTCGTTGGCGGTCTCCTCGACCGAGAGTTCGTCGATGCGGTTCTGCACCTCCTGCCGCTTGACCGCCGTGCGGAGTTTTCCGCCGTTGTAGAGTGTCATGCCGGCCTCGATGCCGTAGGTGCCCGTGTAGCTGTTGCGGTCGGTGGCCTGGGACGAAGGGTAGTTCGTGTATCCCTGTGAGGTCGATGCGGTCAGCGAGGGGAAGAGTGCCGCACGGGACTCCTTCGTGTCTTCGACTCCCGAGAGCATCTCGTTGCGGCTCTGTCGCAACGAGATGTTGTTTTCCAATGCATGGTCGAGGCATTCGCGGAGTGTCCAGACCTTCGTGGTATCCTGCGCTGCGGCCATCTGCCAGCCCAGCAGGGCGATGAATCCGATGAGCAGTTTGCGTTTCATTTCGTTCGGTTTTGACGCAAAGCTACCCACTCCCGCGTGCACGTCCAATTGAAATAGACCAGCAGGGTGATTGTATCGACGAACGGGGTGATTTTCCGGATCGGATTTCGGGCGGACTGCCGGTTCTCTGCCGTTGCGGCCCGCAGCAGTTGCAGTGCCCGGAGGGAGTCAGGATGAAAAAATGCGGGCCGGCCAACAGCCGGTCCGCATCCTTGTTTCTGTTGTGGAGAGAGGTTACGGCTGACTTGGGCACACTGATTCTGGCTGTCAAGAAACGCTATGGATTTATCATATTTTCCGTATTTTTATAAATGCGACCTCGGCCTTGATCTCGGACGGCAATAGACTTTTTTTCAAAAAAATCGCATTTGTCGTATAGTTTTTCGGGCTGTTGTCTGTCTAATAGGTAAACGAAGTGAAGATGAACACAAAAGAACAACGATTCTCCAAACTGGTCAAGGAGCATGAACAGACCATATACGCTGTCTGCTATATGTTTTCCCGTGATGCCGATGATGTGGACGACTTGCATCAGGAGATTCTTCTACGGCTATGGCAGGGATACGATGGGTTTGAGGGGCGTAGTGATATAAAAACATGGATCTACCGCGTGGCGCTGAACTACTGTATCAACTTCAGCAACAAGCGTAAACGCGAGAAGACAAAACATACGGAAACGAGGAAGCCGGAATCCTCTGACAGCGACCTCGAAAAACGAATGCAGATCAAACAGCTCTATCAGCGAATCAATAAGTTGGGACTTGTCGATCGAAGCGTCATCTTGTTGTGGCTCGAAGGCCTGAGTTATGAGGAGATAGGCGCAATCCTAGGTATCTCGGTCAAGAATGTCTCCTTCAAGTTGGTGCGCATCAAGGAGCGACTCAAAAAAGACTAACGCCTAAAAAGAAAAAGTATGAATATGGAACGCAACCCAGGACAAGAACTTGAAGCACTGAGAGCCGATTACAACGCACTCAAAGCACAGATGAAGCAACAGGAGCGTTTGAACGAACGTTTTTTCAAAGCAGCACGTCTTCGTCCGGCGCAAGCCGTGAGCAAGGGGATTCGGAATCGCATGATACTCGATGTATTGACCTTGCCCATAATTTGGATTATCTGTATCACTACCCACTGGCCGCTACTGTTCGGTGTGTTGGTATCACTGTGGACGTTGATCGATCTCGTTGCCACAATCTGGATCAACCGCAAATTGGGCATGGACCATCTGCTTGATGGCGATACGCGTACAGTCACTTATGCTATAACCTCCTATCGTCGCTTTTACCGCCGTGCCTTGGCCGTCAGTATCATTCCCTGCATTGCGATGATCTCATATATCTTCATCGAGCTTCTCGCCCGCATCGATAACTCGGCCAACCGCAACCTAATCATCGCAATCGGTATTGCATACACACTCATTGCGGTCATTATTACATTGTGGCAATATCGTCGCCACGCTAAAGCCTGCGATGATCTGCTCAACGAGTTCGAAGAGTAGCGCACATCGTGCAGAACCGGGTGGAACAAAATAAACTCTTTCCCAGAGAAACTGTAGTTTACCGGCAGCCGTGTGGTATGTAGCCCTTGAAAAAGATCTTTTGCAAAAAAACAGCATACTGCAGAGTCTTATCTGTGAGGTTCTGCAGCATGCTGTCTTTGTCGGTAGTTTGTTTCCGCTACCATCGACTTGGTTTATTCCATCATCCTAGCAATGCTTTCGGTCGGACTGTACTGTCGTCTATCAATATAGACCAGGAAAGAGGGGTGATGAATGGACAAACAGCTATACGGTTAGACGTGTGACCAAAACAAAATAAGGATGTTACTCATCGTAACATCCTTACCATCTGGCGGAGAGAAGGGGATTCGAACCCCTGAAACCCTTTTGGGGTTTACTCGCTTTCCAGGCGGGCCAGTTCAACCACTCCTGCATCTCTCCCGATTGCGGAGACAAAAGTAATAATTATTTTCTTAAGTTGCCGCATGTCGTTGGTGAAAAGTGCGCTTTTTTGTCCCTGCGGCGTGTGTAAATCCCCCAAGTTTCGTATCTTTGGACAATAACCCGAATAACCGGACGCAAGCCATGAAGAAAATCCTGCTTTCGGCGGTGCTCGCTTCGGCAGCACTCGCCGTGTCGGCCCAGGAGCTGACGGAAAACGACCTGAACGAGATCCGCCGTTCGTTTGTCAGGGACCCGCAGACCATCGCGCTGCAGAACATCCTCACCAACGAGGCGAACCTCAAGAAGCTGGCCCTGAACCGCGCACTGCAGGGCCGTACGGACCACTATTTCAAATACCGCGTAGCGGTGAAGGGCATCACCGACCAGAAACAGTCGGGGCGTTGCTGGATGTTCACCTCGATGAATGTGCTGCGACCCGCGGTGATCGAACGTCTCGGTGTGGCCGATTTCGACTTCTCGCACAACTTCTGCTATTTCTGGGACCTCTTCGAGAAGAGCAACCTTTTTCTGGAGAATGTCCTTGCGACGGCCGACCGGCCGATGACCGACCGCGACGTGGAGTTCTTCTTCAAGTCGCCTGTGGATGACGGCGGTGTGTGGAACCTCTTCTACAACGTGGCCGGGAAGTACGGCGTGGTTCCCCGCGAGGTCATGCCCGAGACGGCCCATTCGAACAACACGTCGCAGATGCGCACGGTGCTCAAGGAACTGTTGCGCCGCGGCGGCTGCGAGCTGCGTGATTTGGCGGCCCGGGGAGTCGGAGCCGACCGGCTGGCCGAGGCCAAGCGCGGGATTCTGAAGGAGGTCTACCGCGTGCTGGCGCTCTGCCTCGGCGAACCGCCGACGGAGTTCGAGTGGCGTTATGAGACCACCTCGGGCGAGGTCCGTACGCTGCGTACCACGCCGCTCGAGTTCTACCGCAGCTGCATCCCGGACGATTACGATCCCCGCTCCTATGTGATGATCATGAACGACCCGACGCGCGAGTACTACAAGGTCTACGAGATCAGCAACTACCGCAATACGGTCGAGGGTATCAACTGGGTCTATCTCAACCTGCCGAACGACGTGATCAAACGGGCGGCCATCGCCTCGATCAAGGCCGGTGAGGCGATGTATGCTTCGTGCGACGTCAAGCAGTATGATTCGGCTTCGGGGGTCTGCGATCCCGGGATGTTCGACTACGCTTCGCTCTTCGGCGTACGCCTCGACATGGACAAGAAGGCCCGGATTCTGACGCGGCAGAGCGGTTCGGCACATGCCATGGCCCTCATCGCCGTAGATACCGACGAGAACGACGTACCGCTCAAGTGGCAGTTCGAGAACAGTTGGGGCCCCGATGCCGGCCACAAGGGATACATGACCTTCACCGATGCGTGGTTCGACGAGTACATGTTCCGGATCGTGATCAACCGCCGCTATTTGGACGAGCGTTCCCGGAAGGCAGCCGACAGCCGTCCGGAACAGCTTCCGGCCTGGGATTACATGTTCTGATTCCGATTTTGACATCCGAAGCGGGCCGGCAGGAAGTGCCGGTCCGCTTTTGTTTGGATGCCGGTCGGGCAGGGTGGGGTGGATTCGCTGCCGTTTTGCGATCCGTATCTCCTCCAGAACGACGCGATATTGACTTATTGCCAGTTGCCCGGTCAGAGGTTGTTGGTCGGACCGTTCAGGACCGACCGGGGGATGCCGTATGTCTGGAACTCCATGCGGCGGCGTGCTGTGCGGCCTGTCGTCTCCGCCCAAGACGGAAAGAGGGCAGACCGTCGTCGGGTCTGCCCTCTTCGTTGTTCCGCTCCTCCGCGATTAGAGGAAGCGTCCGAAGTCGGCCGGAGTTGCCTCGGACCGGACTACCGGAGCATTCCGAACCTCGTCCGGAATGGTGGTCTTCGTGTAGACGCTCACCTCGGCGGTCGAGGTTTCGCTGGTGGTCGTCAGTTTGTCGCCGTTCACCTCGTAGGTGTAGTTCGACCCCCAGTTTACACCGTCGTTGTAACGGCCCGTGAGCAGGTTCTCCGTTGCGCTGTAGTTACCGGTGAAGCAGACGAATGCCGACGTCTGGTACTTCTGGAAGAGGTTGAACGTTCCGTCCGATTTCAGCTCCATGTAGATATCGAAATCGGTCGGCGTCTCTCCGTTCCAGGTGGTCAGGTGCCATTCGCCCACAACGCTCGGGGCGACCGTCGGACCGTCGTCTTCCGAGCATCCGACAAAGAATACGAGCAGCGTGGCTGCGAGCAGGTGATAAATATACTTTTTCATTGATCGTTTATGCGCTATAGTTTGTTATAACCAACCGCCATTCTCGGCGCCCGTTTCGCGGGCGATGATGGCGAACTCCTTGGAAATCTCGATACCTCCCATGATCGTCTCCGAACCCGGGCGCGTGCCGCCACCGACGGCGCTCACCTTGATGCGGGCGACTCCCGGCTTCGTGCACTTGATCATCAGCTGGCCGTTGTACATCTTCGGAGCCGAGGTGATCCCGAGCTTGTCCATGTCCTCTTTCGACATTTCGACATCCAGATAGGTCAGGTCCTGGGCCGAGCCGCCAAAGTGCTTGGTCAGGGTGATGAGCTCGAGTTTGTTGGTCGAAACCTTCAGGCACGGCGTACCCTCGATCTGCATGAGCAGCTGGTAGGCGTCCGTGAGACCCGTACCCATCTTGCCGCGGTAGTCCTCCAGGGTGATCTTGGCTCCCGTGGACTTGGTACCCTCGAAACGCGAGTCGATCTCGTTTACAGCCGTCAGGAGCATCGAAATGAACTCGTCACGCGTGTAGTGCTTTCCCTTGCTCAAGGCGTAGGAGAGACCCAGCGCCGCAACACCCGACATGTGGGGGCAGGCCATCGACGTTCCCTGCATGTAGCCATAGTCCGAACCGGTCAGTTCCGAGCAGGTCGTGGAAAGTACGCCGGCGCGTTCGCCGCCCGAGAAGCCGACGATCTCACCGCCGGGAGCTGCAATGTTGCAACCCTGACCGTAGCAGGTGTAGTAGGCCGGCAGGCAGTCGGGGCCGATCGACGTTACCGAGATGCACTTGCTGTAGCCGCCCGGGAAGTTCGAGATATTCTTCGACTCGTTTCCGGCCGAGTAGATGGCCAGACCGCCGTCCATGGCTGCACAGTTGTTCTGTGCCATGAAGTAGCGAAGTGCCTCGATCTCCAGCGGCGAGTTCTCTTCGTATTGACGGTCGGAGGTGAAGTTGGCCGAAGTACCGTACGAGCACTGGAGAATCGATGCTCCGTGGTCGGCTGCATACTTGATGGCCCGGCTGATAATCTCGTCCGACGGGTTGGACACACCCGAGAATACCTGGCACGACATCAGGCGTACGCCGTCGCCGTTGCCCGTACCGCCGGCCACGCCGGCTACGCCGATACCGTTGTTGTTCACGGCGGCGACGGTTCCGGCCACGTGTGTACCATGGCTCGAGTCGCCGTCTATCTGACCGTTGGGCAGTTTCTCCAGCTTGTCCCACGTAATCGGGCCATCATCGGCAAAGTTGTAGCCGTGGATGTCCTGATAACCGTACTCCTCGCTGGGCTCGGGGTTGGTCCACATGTTGGCCGCCAGGTCGGGGTGCGTGTACTTCACACCCTCGTCCACGATAGCCACGATGACCTGATTGTTGCCGCCCGTGAGTTTCCATGCATCGGCCACATTGATATCGGCTCCTGCAACGGCTTCGGTTGCGATGGCCTGGTCGGCATTGTTGATGTAGTGCCACTGCCAGAAGAGGTTCGGGTCGTTGAAGTCCGACGTCACCATACCACGGGTCTGACCGTGGGGGGCATCCTGGAACGGATAGACCTTGCCGTCATATGTTTTCTTGCGCTCCAGACTGAACTGGATCTTCGAAATCTCGGCTACTCCGGCCAGCATGCGTGCGGCTTCGTCGAGATCCTGCTCCTTGTCGAACTCGAGGATATACCACTTGTGGAGCCCTGCCTCACGGGTGCGCGCCTCCTTCTTGCCTACGGGGAAAACGCGTTCGATCGAGGTAACGTGGATGGCTGCGAGAATCTCGTCCAGCGATTCGATACCCGAGCGGGTCATTGCCGAGCGGGTTGCCGCATAGCGGCTTGCGGCCTGCTCGAGTGCGGGGATCGCCTCGTCGTTGAATTTTGCAATCAGCTTGCCTTTGAATGCGTTTTCGGAGCTGTTGCATATTTTGGCCTCGGCAATCGTTGCGGCCTGGTCCACTGCATCGGGCGACTCCTGGAACGGGTCGGAGGTGCAGGCTGCAAGCATCAAGGTTGCGAGAATCAGAAATTTCTTGGTGTTCTGCATATTTGTTTTCATTGTATGGTCGGCATATCTTTTTCGGAGGAAGGGGAGAGATCGGCTTTATGCCGAAACGCCGGTCTCTCCCTCCGTTTTTTTGCTTGCGTCCGTTACTTGGCGCGAACCGCCGTCTTGACCAGACCGTTGTCCGCAGCTGCAGTCTGGGCGATACCCCGGACTACGGAGGTCTTCACCTCGGCCTTCTTCAGCGACGGTGCCGAAGCCGGCATCGGATCCGAAGCGAGGTTTACGGGCAGGGCCGGCAGAATCGTCTCGAGGTGGCCCGGAGTTCCGCTGAACTGCGGCAGTTCAACGAAGTTGCCCGGCTTGAAGCCTTCGAGCAGCGACCGCCGGATCTCGGCCACGCGCTGTACGGCAGCTCCCGGGATGCCTCCCATATCCTTACTCTCGTCCACAAGCATCATGTCATACATCAGCGAAACAATGGTGCTCGTCGTACCCGTGAAGAAGAAGGTGAAATTGATTCCCTGCTGCTGTTGGAAGATCGGTGACGGAACGCAGTAGAGGTATCCGTCTGCAACGGCGCCCATAAACATGCACTGTCCGAAATAAACACCGGCAAGGTCATCGGGAGCAAATCCCAGAACCGTCTCTTTGTTGTTGTAGATACCTGTGGTCAGTGTTTGGTCTGTCATCAGTTCCAGAGCTCCAACATAGCCTTTGTAGTAGTTCTGGTTGGGCATGTAAATGCCGACAAGCTCACCGCCCGACTCGAACTTAATACCCGAGAGGCCCGTGATGCCTACGGCCTTCATGCCCAGTCCTGCCGAGGCTTCTTCATGCTCGCGCATCGTCACCTGTCCGATCTTGTGGCGGACGAGGTTCTGCTGCTGCGAGGCATCGATGGCGTAGTAGTTCCACTTCGTGGAGATCAGCTCCTCGAAGGTCGGCTGCTCGTCTTCGGACAGGAAGTCGGCATATGTGAAGGTTTCCAGACCCGGGTTGAACGTACCCGTCGTGCGGTAGGTCTCTTCCAGAATTTTGGTGATGTATCCGTTGTTGGCGCGCAGCAGCAGGGTGTACTCACTGTTGCCGTTCAGACCCGTGAGCATGAAGCTCAGACCTCCGTTGTTGAGCGACTCGATCTGTTCGCTGGTGAAGGCCTTGCCCAGCGAATTGAGCAGTTCGTTCTTGTCCACGTCCTTGATCTTGTCGGAGCGGAACAGTCCATAGGTCACCGATTCGATCTCTTCGCCGTAGGCGTAGAACTTGGCCGAATTGTCCGGCGTGATGCCCTGGCCGGCAAACTCGTTCGTAGCCTCGAGCCCCATGGTGAGGATCACCGGCTTCTCGTCTCCCTTGGCGATGAAGCCGAACGAGACGAAGGCATAGGTGCGCATCGTACCCTCCTCGTCATAGACACATCCTACAAGCGTGTATTTGCCCGTCTTCAGATTCTCGATGCGGATGGTGCTCGATTCGGTGATCTCCCCGTCGAACGTATCCGGATTCTCCTTGTTGGCATCCATGTCCTGAGCCTTCAGGTTGGCCTGGCCATCGTCCATGGCTCCCTCGAAGATCGCATACTTCATCGTACGGACGTCGGCTGCCATCGTGGCGCTGACTTCAACTATGCCGTCGGCCGGTTCGCTCTTCGAAAGCGTTACCGTGTAGTCGGGAACCACGACACCCGGCAGCAGGATGCGGAGCATGCCCGCACGGTTGCCGTAGTAGAATGCGCCGGATGCGCTCGAGAACTCGAGCATGACGCTCTGTACGGGGAAGGTGATGACGCCGTCTACCAGCGTGCCATACTGGCCGGTGGACTCATCCATCGAGAAGTTCTCGGCCACGTTCGATGCGATGCGGATTTCGCCGTCGGACGAGTTGAGCGTCAGACCGGTAGACTGGTAGGGAATGTAGACCTTCTGGGGATCGCGTGCATCGACGATCGTATAGACGTCGCGGCCTTCGAAGGCTACCGATGCGCCGCCGGCCAGTGCCGTAATCAGATCATTGCCGTATACCTTCATGCGGTAGTAGCCCGGAATGTCCGTACGCTGGTAGATCTCCATTTCGATTTCCGGATAGGGGTTGAAGCCGGAGGTGTTGAGCGAGTAGAGGTTGCTGATGACCTCATCGCGCCATTTGCCCTTGGTGGCCGTGCCGTCTTCGCTTTTCACCAGTTCCCATCCGGCGCGGATCACCGAGAACGAGAGTCCGGTGTCCTTCGGACCGTAGAGCGAGATGTAGTGCGGATCCTCGATGCGGATGTCGCACGTGTAGGTCGTACCCTCGGCAGCCTTGTCGAACGTCACCTTGAACTCGGTCTCCGATTCTCCGGGACCGAACACGATCGGATCGATTTCAAAAATGCCCTCCTCGCTCGTCGTGATGACGACGGGGACCGTGATGGCCTCGGTGAGCTTCGTACGGCGCACCTTGTAGGTGACTTCCGCCTTTTCCGAGGGATCGACCTCGACCTCCGTCGGGGAGGTCTGGGTCGGGAAATAGACGCCGTAGTTGTCCGGGTCCTCTTCGGATCCGGGCGTGTAGGTCGGGTCGTCCGAGCATCCGGCGAGTGCAAAGGTCGCCAGCAATGCCCAAATGATATATTTGAATGTCTTCACAGTAATCTGTTTTAGATGTTATTTAATCGATGTTCCGGTCCATTATCCCTTCCACGGCTCGATGAGGCCCGACGGATCGGGATTGTTCTGGGTGGCGATGATCGGGTTGTTCTGCGTTTCGCCGCGCGTGATGACGATGTTCCAGTAGGGAGCGCGTCCATCGACGTTCAGACGATACGAAGCCGGTGCGTTGGTACCTACATAACCGCGCTTGCTCGACATGTTCAGACGCTTCATGTCGTACATGACGATACCCTCGCCCCAGAACTCGATGCGCTTCTGAAGCATGAGCTCATTGACGAAGCTCTCGAGCGTCGAGGACTTGGCCGTGCAGTCGTATACGGCGCCGTTCATCATGCGGTAGTTGGTCATGAACTCGTTGAGCAGTTTGATGCCTCCCGGCAGGTCTCCGCCCTGTGCCGTAGCCTCGGCCTCGATGAAGTACATCTCCTCGACGCGCATGCAGCAGTGGTCAGCGGCTCCGCCCACCTTGTAGTCCTTGTAGTTACCCTGAGCCGGGCGGAACTTGATGTTGGCGTAGTCGGCAAGGCCCTGAGCGAAATAGGTCTCGCTGTCCTCGCGGCAGCTCTTGTAGGCATACGAGCTGCGGTCCGGATCCAGCCACGAGTGGCGGCGGAAGTCGCGCGTGTCGATGCTGTTGTAGAGGTTGCGGTTGATGCCGCGGCCTGCGTGATAGGGAGCCCAGTCGTTCTCGCAGCTCATGTGCACCGTGTAGCAGAAGAGGTTCGAAACGCTCTCGCTCGGGAGGGCCAGAGCCCAGATCCAGGCGTTGTTCGAGTTGGCGTTGTTGAAACCGTTGGTCGGGTCCTCCCACTGCTCCTGCGTCAGCGGCGTGCAGGCGCTTGCGGTGATGGCCTTGCGGGCATATTCGGCAGCCTTCTTGTAGGCTTCAGCATCGTTCTTTGCCGTACCGCGCTCCAGGTAGGCACGGGCCTTCATACCGTAGATGAGCGGCAGGCTGATGGTGTACTTGTCCGAAGGCGTGAAGGTCGAGAGCAGCTCCTCGGCCGTGTCGAGGTCGGGGAAGATGATCGTGTCGTAGATGTCGTCCACCTTGGCGCGGGGGTTGTTCTTGGCCTCGGCTTCGGTTGTCGAGGGCAGGACGATGGGCACGCCGAGTCCCAGCAGGTTGTCTGCCTTGGTTACCGTATTCTCCTTGAACTCGTACAGGCGTACCAGATCGAAGTAGAACATGGCCCGGTAGGCGTAGGCAAAGCCCAGGTAGGAACGCTCCGTGGCATCGAGAGCCGAGAGATCCGATGCGTCGATCAGGTTGATCACGTTGTTGGCCATCATGATCCATGTATAGTAGTTGTCCCAGGTGAGGGCTCCTACGGCGTAATCTGCACCGAGTGCGTCGTTCGTGCCCCACTGTCCGAACCAGTCGTAGCCGATGTTGCCCGTTACGACCAGGTCACCGGTCATCGATTCCGTAGCGATGTGGATAGCCGGGAGCGAGAAGTCCCAGGCAGCGCCCTGCTGTGCATAGCCCGTCGAACCGGCCTGTACGAGGGCGGCCGGGATACCGCGGACCTGCGTCTCGAGGGTCACCTGATCCTCCGTAGCTACATCCGTGGGTGTGGCTTCTTTGATGCAGCTGTTGAGCAGTAAGGTCATTGCAACTGCCGCAGCCGATATTTTCAATATGTTTTTCATTGCGTAATTTCCGGTTTAAGCGTTAGAACTGAATGTTGATGCCGCCCGAAATCGTACGAACCGGCGAATAGGTTGCCTGAGACGTAGCTCCCGAGTAGGAGTAGCGGGGATCGAATCCTTGACGCTTGGACCAATAGTAGACGTTCTCGCAGGCGAGGTAGATACGCACCCGATCGACACCGAACTTCTGGGTGATCTTCGAGGGCAGCGTATATCCGAAGTTGATGTTCTGCAGGTTGAGGTAGCTGGCGTCCATCAGGAAACGATCCGACTGGGCGTTCTGGTTCTGGTCCTCGTACTGCAGACGCGGAATGTTCGACGTCGAGTTCTCGGGGGTCCAGGCGTTCAGGATGTCCTTGTGCCAGTTCATACCCGTCGATTTGTTGGCGGGCGAGTACATGGCAGCCGCATATCCCGAGTCATAGGCCAGACCGCCGATCTGGTAGGTGAATGCCACGCTCAGGTCGAAGCCGTAGAAGTTCAGCGAGGTGCCGAAACCGCCGTAGAGATCCGGAATAGGATCGCCGCAGAGGTAGTCGGTAGCCTTGGCGAACTCGGTGGTCGTCACACGGCGCCCCGTGAGGTTGCCCTCCGAGTCGGTCTCGTCCATGTACCACATCGACTTACCCTCGTCCGAAACACCTGCATATTTTTTCATGTAGAAGGTGTACATCGGCAGGCCCTCGCCGTAGAAGGTCGTGCCGCTGACGTAACCCTCGTATCCCTCGACCACCTTGTTGCGGCGCTCGGCCGGGAGCATCGTGATGCGGTTGCGCAGGTGGGTCATGTTGAGGTTGATGTCCCACTGCAGCTTTTCGCGGCGGATCGGGGTGTAGTTGAGTTCGATTTCAATACCGCTGTTGTGCATGTCACCCACGTTGGCGTAGTACGACGAGTAACCCATCGAGGGCGGTACGGGGAACGAGAGCAGCATGTCGGTGGTTTTGCGGAGGAAGTACTCGACACCACCGGAGATCATGCCCTGCAGCAGGCTGAACTCGATACCGGCGTTGAAGTTGGTGTTGGTCTCCCAGGTGATGTTCTCGGCACCCTTGGCGTTGAATACCGTCGAAACCTCACCGTTGGCGTTCTCGATCGTGTAGGTGTTCGTATAGCGGAAGTTACCGATGTTGTCGTTACCCTGCGAACCGATCGAGGCCTTCAGCTTCAGGTTGTCGAGCCAGCTCTGGGTGTTGGCCATGAAGTCCTCGCGCGTGATGATCCATGCGCCGCCGAGCGACCAGAAGTTACCCCAGCGGTGGTCGGGATGGAAACGCGACGAGGCGTCGCGGCGGAACGATGCCGAGAAGAAGTATTTGCTTGCGTAGTCGTACATCACGCGGGCGAAGTAACCCTCGTTGTTGTACTCCGTGCGATAGGACGATGCGCTCTGCTTGTCGATGATGGCACCTGCCAGCTCATCGTTGTCCTCGGTGAGCATGTGGCTTTTGCTGGCCGAGAGCGCATAGGTATTGGCATTGTAGTATTCGTGACCGACCATCACATTGACGTTGTGCTGGCCAATCTGCTTCGTGTAGTTCAGAATCTGCTGCGTGTTGAACTCCAGCTGGCGCGAGTGGCCTTTCGAGAGCAGACCTTCCTCGCTGGCGAACTGTCCGAAGTAGGGGTTCTTGATCACCGTCGAGCGGGTTTCATCGAGCGTGACACCCGCATTGAACGTGAACTTGAAGTCCTTCAGGAACGAGATGTCGAAGAAGGCCGTTCCGTTGAAGGCGTTTCCTTCGGAGGCCTGCGTGTTGAGGCGCGACTCCGAGAGGGCGTTGCTGTTGGTGAAGATCGAGCGCTCCATGCCGGCGTTCTGGCCGTAGTCGTAGAGCTTGATGCCGTCTTCGTTGTAGAGGATGTTGCCGTTTCCGTCGCGGATATAGAGCGGATAGATCGGGCCGATAGTCGTCGTGTAGGCGAAGACGTTGCCCGAGCTGCCGCTCGAACCGTCGTCGTCGATCTGATTGTAGTGGAAGCGGGCGTAGGTGGCGTTGGCTCCCATCTTGAGCCAGTCTTTTGCCTGGTAGTCGAGTTTCAGACGGGTCGTGAAGCGATCCATGTCCGAATTGTAGGCGATACCTTCGTTGTTGAGGTATCCGAACGAAGCATAGACCGAAGTTTTGTCACCCGATCCGGCTATGCTGATGTTGTACTCCTGACGCAGCGACGTGCGGAATGCGGCGTCGGTCCAGTCGTCGGGGCGTACGTAGTATTCCTGGCCTTCGTATACGAGGCGGCGTCCGAGCGTCGCCTGCGGATTGACCTTGCCGTTGATGCCGATGAACTCCTGTCCTTCGGGAACGGTGTAGACCATGTAGCCCAGACCGCCGTCGTTGGCCGAGCCGGTGAGGTTCTGGTTGGCCTTCAGGTGCGCTTCCATGGTGCTCATGCCCGAGTCGAGGTAATAGTTCTTCAGGGCATTGTAGTGCGTTTCATAGAACTGCGCGGGATTGGTGATATACTCGTAGTCCTTAACGGCGCGCGAGTTTACTCCCCATTTGGCATCGACCGTGATGATGGCGTCCTTCGACTTGGCCTTCTTGGTCGTGATCATCACGACGCCGTTGGCACCGCGGGCACCGTAAAGTGCATTCGAGGCGGCGTCCTTGAGCACGGTCATCGACTCGATGTCGTTCGGGTTGAGGTTGTTCAGGTCTCCCGAGTAGGGCATGCCGTCCACGATCCACAGCGGGCTGTTGCCGGCGTTGAGCGAACTGAAACCGCGGATGCGGATGTCGGGGGCAGCACCGGGCTGGCCCGACGAGTTCGTCAGCTGCACACCGGCGACCTTACCGGCCAGCGCCTGGGCAACGTTCGATTGTTGCGATTTGGCGATGTCGTCCGATTTGATCACGGTAGCCGATCCGGTAAAGGCCTCTTTCTTGGCCGTACCGAATGCGACGACGATGACGTCGTCGATGGACTGGGTGTCCTCCTTGAGGGTGATGTCGATTCTGGATTTGCCGGCTACAGCGATCTGCTGCGGTTGATAGCCGATGAAAGAGACGAGGAGAGTGGCATCCGAGGGAGCCGTGATAGAGTAGCTGCCATCAGCGTTCGAGGTCGTACCCGTGGTCGATCCTTCGACCAGGATGGTGGCACCTGCAACCGGATTTCCGGTGTGGTCCTTGACCGTTCCGGTTACCTGGAGCTGCTGCGCAAAGGCCGAGAGGCAGGCGCCCAGCATAACCGTTAGTGTAATGAGGAGTTTTCTTACCATAAAAAATTTGAGTTTTACACGAATATGTGTGCCGGGAATCGGTCGGTGGCGGTCGGTCCTCGGGTGAGTGGGCCAAAATCCCCCGTTTCGGGCCCGGTATTACGCCCTGTTACCGGGCCCGATTCAGAGGATTCGGTGGCCGTCAGCCTACCGATTCAGCGATTAATAGTCTTCGTCCGTGAGGTCGTTGGGTTTCGTCCCCGAGTACTTCGTGGCGGGGCCTTCCCACTCTACGACAAGTGTATTGGATGTACCTTCTTTGGCGAAGCCTTTGTCGATCAAGTCTTTAAACCGGAAGGTAATCTTCCAGTTCTTATCCACCTTCTCGATCTGAATGGAGCCTTCCTCTGGGCATCTTTTCATCCATGAGTTATACCCATATCCGAGGGAGTATAAGCTGAGATTGCGGTTGTTGAACTGGAAACTCCATTTGAAAGTATCTCCGGTTTCTTTCAGATTCGGGATGTTGTAGGATGTTTCCTGATCCGGAATAATCAGAACCGGGGTGCCAGTCGTATTGTCGACTCCACCATTTTGCTCCGTGTTGGCATTAACAAAGTAGAATATGTACGACGGGGAAGTTTCGCCCATGTCAGAATAGTTGGGATCATGGCGCATTTGCAGTTCCGTAATATCCCAATCAAGGTCGGTCGGAGAGCCGTCCTCTTTAGTGATGGTGATGTGCGGGTGGAACGGTTTGACGGGAGTCATGTCTGTCTCTTCAGACGTGGTTGTCAGTACTCCGCTCCATTCGCTCTCAAGTGTTACTCCATCCTTGTATTCGACAACGAGTTTCAGATAGGTCGTATTACCCTCCTGGCGGGTTGTAAGCGTTCCGTTCACCTCTGCATATGTGCTGTTGTCCCAGATTCGATATTCTAAATAGTCGAAAATTTGAATTTGGGCAAGAGGCTTTTGGAAAATAGGATCTTTTTCCGACAGATCTATTGAACATTCTTTGAGCTGGGTCTCCGTCAGACTTATTGATGCTGCATAGTTCCCCTCCATGAGATTGGCAGGTGCTTCTGCATCTACCATGCCGAATGTCAGAATATTGGTGGATCCTTTCTTGTAGACAAATACCTTGGCAAGAGCGGCCTCTTCGGGAGTTTCACCCTTGGTTACCTTGATGTAGTTCTGGCTTTCGAATCCGAACGTAAAGGCGCCCGAGTAGGCGGCGCGCAGGTGGTTGTCACCCTCCTCTGCGTCGATTGCGAGGGTCAGTACGTTGTTCTTGACCTCGATGGTCAGCGAACCCGTCGTGTTCTCGGTGTTCTGGAAGGCACCGTACTTGACCGAAACCTGTGCGGGATCTACCGTCGAGAGATCGAACGTTGTCTCCGTAGTCTCGGCTGCCAGCGTCACCGTCAGTCCGTTCAGACCGTCCTGCGGTTCCGTGACATCGGCCTCGTTGTAGAAGTAATAGGTCGTGGCACCGGTCGCTGCATTGGACCACTTCAATACGCTGCCGATCGCGAGGGCCTCACCATTAAGTTCGTACTGGTTGTTCAACTCGGGGAGTTTTGCCTCGGAGCAGGTGTTTTCATAACGAGCCAACAGCGTTTTGCCCGATTCCATCTCTACCTCGACATAGAGGTTCAGACGCGACGTTTCGCTGAGGTAGTCGGCCGAGAGCTTGACCGATTTCACATCCTTCATCGTAGCCTCCTTTACCGAAATGTCTTTGTAGGAGATTTCGAACGTGTCGGATTCCGTATTGACCGTTCCTTTCGGGTTGCGGACCATGACACGCAGGTAGTCGTTGGCTTCGCTCATGCCGTCCATGTCGGCAATGCCTGCCGTCGGGGAGAGGTAGAACGTGTAGAGATCGGTGTCCTCGATCTCGAAGATGGCCGACTTGATGTCGATGGGGGTGCCTCCGTCGTATTCGATCTGGTCTACCAGTTGAACCGGCGGGGGGGTAGGTCCGCCCTTGTCATCGTCGTCGGAGCAGGAAGCAAGGCTTCCGGCTGCGAACAAAACTGCCCATGTTAAGACGCGTAGTCTCGACCAATAGCTCGTTTTCATAGGTTTAAAATTTATTGATGAGAAAAGAGCGCGGGTGCGGGTGTGCACCCGCGCTCTTTTGGTGAATATCCGTAAGGCTTTACTGGAACTTTACCTGTCCAAACGGCTCCATCGGAAGGGGCTGCAGACCTTTAAGTTCGCTGGCAGTCGGGATTCTGTTCTTCGTCTGCTGCGAAACGGTCGAGGTCTTCTCGGCGCGCGTCGAGCCGAACTCCTTGCCCGAAGAGACTACCGGAGTATCCGTAGTGCCGAGTACGACCGGACCGGTCCACGTACCCGTGATGCTGTGGTGCAGAACATCTTCGCCGTCGATGATGAAGGTGAAGTAGTTATCGCCGCCTTCAGCCTTTTCGATCGTCACGGTGCCGGTATAGAGGCTGGCATATCCCTTCATCGAAGGAATGTTCAGCGGGCCGTCCTCTACGAATACCGGATCCTTCATGTGGGAGGGATATCCGTTACCGATTGCGTTGCCGATGAACAACCAACGGGTACCGATGTGATCGACCTCCTGAGCTCCGCGGAGGCAGACACCGGGCCACATCTGTGCCGGATAGCGGTTCGGCGAGATATTGTAGGTTCCCGGGGTGATCTTGTCGTCGTCGCCCGGATTTACGAGCAGGTCGAGACGGATGATGTCACCCTCGACGAGTTTGCCGGGATCGTTGTAGGCCGGATCCGGAACATAGGTACCCGTGGCCATACCGAGCTCAATGAACTGGTAACCGCAGGGCTCCGGAGCGGGCGGAACGAAGGAGGTAATATCGTTGATGTCACGGTAACCCAGGCCACCGATGTAGATCTGCGTCTGCGGGAAGCAGCGGGCCGGTTCATTTGCAGCAGTCAGGTAGCTCAGATCGAGCTCCAGGTCCTCGGTCAGCGTCGAGGATCCATCGTCCTCCTTGTCGTCCGACGAGTCCGTAAGCGTTACGGAACCTTCGTAGGAGCCGGTGACCTTGTAGCCGGTAACCGTTTCGAGGTCGTAGTCGATCTTGTATTTTCCGGCGTCGGCCTCTGCGATGGTGATCGTACCGTCCGTGCAGTAGCCGTACAGACCGCTGTCCGATACGCCGTCATCATAGAAGACGTAAGTTCCGATCGGAAGTACCATACCCATGATCTCAAGCTCATTGGGGCTCATCCACGTCCCCTTCTTGTAGGTCGTGCTGACCTCGTAAGTTCCCGGCTCAAGTCTCATCTCCTTTTTCGGATCGGCCCATTTCGTGCAGAAGATGCCGAGCGAAACCTGGTAGTAGGGGGTAACTCTGTTTTCGCGGTTCTCGTCATCGATCGTGATGAGCGTAAGACCACCGCCCGTACCGAACAGGTCACCCATATAGGTGCCTTCGGCGTATGCTGCCTTGTGCTCGACATCCTCCATGAGCTGTGTGAGCTTGGGCAACTTCGTACCGTTGCCGATGCGCAGGTCGCCTTCAAACGTGACGGCATGGTCCACACCTTCATTATCTATGAAGGTGGTCGAAATTTTGGTGGTATTGCCCTCGCGCGAGATGGTTACGTCGCTCGATACGTGCATCGTCGTGTAGGCCGAGCCATCGAAGTAGACAACGAAGCTGTTGGTGTCGAAATACGTGTGATCACCGAATTTGTTGCTCTCGGTGAAGGTGCCCGAGGGATAGGTCTTCCACTCGTCGCCGCTGTCGAGATAGCAGTCGAGGATCATGGCATATCCGGGCTCTTTGAGGGCGATGTTCGTGCCCTGGGTTACGAAATCCACATTGGCGACACCGAGGAGATAGTTGTTCGTTCCCGAAGTGGTCTGGCCTCTCCAGTATCCGAACATCGGCTTGTCCATCTTGAGAGCATCGCCCTGCTCGGCCTCGCTCTTGTAGAAGATGCACAGCCCGTTGTATTCGGCCTTCAGCGTTTCGCCGGAGGTCATGGCGGCATCGAGCGACAGCTTGACCGTCGTCTGCGAGGTCAGCAACAGCGAGAGAGCGCTGTTCTGGACGTTGGCTGCGGTCTCGGAGGAAATCTTTACGTTCTTGTAAACAAGCGAGTTGTCCTTCCCTGTCAAGTCGATATCACCCGTGGGCGTGTTTGTCGCGATCAGGATGTAGTCGTCAGCCAGAAGCATGGCGTCGAGGTCGATCAGGCCTTCGGTCGGGGAGATGTAGAACGTGTAGATGCCGCTTGCATCGTCTTTCGTATAGACTACCGAACCGATCGGGGTAGTCTCGTTGTTGTACGAGAACTCGTTCTCGAGAGTGGTCTTTTTCGGACCTCCTCCATCGTCGTCAGACGAGCACGACGTCAGTGAGTGGCTGCAGATTCCCATGACGGAGAACAGCATGCACAGTGAATAGAGTTTTTTCATAAAGTAAAGGATTTGGAGCGGCCGGTAAGGCCGGGGTTTTCTGGGGTTTTGCGCCATATCGGGTGGACGAACGGCGTCGTTGTTTTCCCCTGGCACCTCGGAGAAAAGTCTCGCTTTTTTGGGGTGAAAAAAAGAAGCGTGGTGCCGATGTCTACTTTAACAGTGAGGTTCTGGAATACCTTGGAGATAAAATAAGCAACAGCCCACGCCTATCCCTGGAAAATGGGTATGACGTAAGAAGTTGGCCGCTTATCCTCTCTCCAATTGAATTTTCCAGATTCCACTGTGAGAATAAACTTACACTTCCGTGTTCAATATGTCGTCCAACAAATATAGAAAACATCTGCGGAAAATGCAAGTCGCGGACCTCTTTTTTGGGCTGTTGCGGGTGTAAAATTCGATAAAAAGTTTGTGAAAATCAATATTGAAGTTTAATTAAGTATTTTCGAAAATGGCCTTTTTGTCCTTTTTTTTGTTCTGGGTACAATTGTTTGATCGGGTTATCTCCCTGATTTTTTTTGTCTTGTCCTTGTTTGGGCCGGTTGTTCCGTTCAGTAAAATTTGACCGTTGAAATTTCTTGACCGTAAGGCGCGATCCCTTCTTCAGGTTCTCTTCTCAAGAATTGAAACCGAAGGCCGTTGTTGGTGCTTGAGCCTGGTTATATGATGTGTTTGTCTTATATTATATATAAAGGTATAATTAAAATGAATGCATGTTTCATATGTGTGCTTGAATACATGTTTTTATTGTGAGAGTTTAATGATTGGTTGTGTTTCGTATTGCGAATATGCCGTTTTTGTGTATCTAGTTCGTAAAATTACATTGATATTTGATGTATTTATTTGATATAAAGGGGAATAAATTGTTTGATTGAAGTGCGTGTATTTGTGCTGTAAGCAAGTGTTTAATATGGTAAATCATGTTTATAATAGATGTTCTATTATTTGATCGTTTGCAGGTATTGTTGGATTTGTAAATTTATTGAAAGCCTAATATTGAGCCCACCACCGGGCAATGGAAGTGATTTCGCTTTTGACCGCGGGGCGCTCGACAACGACCAGCTGGCACGGGTCGAGCGGGCGAGTTTCCTGCAGGGAAGGATCGTCGTTGGCGGATCCCATCCGGGCGATATTCCGATAGACGGGACGCTGGCCGTCTCGGGCCATGCCTATACACTGATGCATCCGTGACAGTAGGGAGGCGCTTTCGGTTCGGAAGGGACGGCATCGGCAGGCAATTGCCTGCCGATGCCTTTTTGGAAGGAATGGTTTGTGTTTGGGAATGACATTTACGGGAGGACCTGCCATTGCATGGCTTACAATGCGGGATTCTCCTTTGCTCCCTTGTGCGATCTCTGTTTAAGAAATCGCATGAGACGGGAACTTCTTGATTTTTAGACGAAGACCGTGTCATTTTGGTCGTAAATGCTTCCAAATTGTTACTTATGCCTTCCGTTTGCTTTTTCCGGACCTCCGGTTGTTGTTGCATTGGGGTGAAACAACCGTGAAAATAAGATTTTAAAACGGCTGTTTTTGTTTGTCTGTCAGAAGAATAGGCATTGCGTGATGGTTTGATGCAAGAAAAAAACCTCTCTTTTTGTTTATTCGACGAATTTATCTATTTTTGCGACTAAATAGTGTGGTTTCTTAAACAGAAATAATAAACATTCGCAACTGTAGGTTTGCAGACAAGCCCGAAGCGAAGCAAGGTATTCGCAATTTTCACGAATACCTTATGTGTAATTCTTAATTCACTGAATGTCAGCGTGTTCTGATGTTGCGCTGGCAAGGCCTCGGATTGCCCGGATGCGATGCGGATTCCTGGATAAACGATATTGGAATGAATACGCAGGGCACTAACTGGACTTGGTCTGACTCGGTCTCCGAGCAGATCCGCACAAGAAAAAACAACCATGCGGTAAGGTGGTATGTGCTGGTGCTGCCGGTCTCTTCAAAAGGATATTACAGGGGCAACCCGGCCAAAGGACTCCAGACCGAGCTGGCTCGGCGCATCCGTGTCGGCGAGCAGCCGTTCGAATATTTTGCTCCGTCGTACGTCGCCGTCTGCGAAAAAAAGGGCGTACTGGTCCGCACGCAGCATCCGTTGCTGTACAATTACGTCTTCGTACACGCCTCGGAAGCAGAGATCTATCGTTTGAAACGATTTCTTCCCCAATACAGTTTCCTGCCCCGGGTCCGTGACGGACGTGGCGGGTATTATCCCTACTTGTCGGACGAGGAGATGGCCAATCTGAAATGGGTTGCCGAATCCTATTGCGATGAACTGCCGGTCTATACACCCGAACCGAACCGGCTGATGAAAGGGGATCGGGTGCGCATCACCGAGGGGCAGTTCAAGGGAGTGGAGGCAAGCGTCATCATCCAGCCCGGAGGCGGACGGAAAGACATCATGGTCTGTGTGGAGAACTGCATGTATGTACCGCTGCTCAGTGTGGAGCCCGGCCAGTACGAGGTGGTTGCGTTGAACTCGGACAACCGCCATGTCTACACGCGTCTGAACGGCGACCGGCTTCCGGCGGGACTTCATGAAGCGCTGAAGCGTTACCATTCGCCCGAAGGGGTGACGGACACGGATCGGGAATTGGCCCGGGAGACGCTGCGGCAATACGGCAGTCTGCAGTTGGAGAGTGACGTCATGCGTTGCAAACTTTACTCGATGCTGCTTCCGGCCTATGCGATTCTTGGAGAGAAGGAGGAGTTCGACCGTCTGGTAGGTACGATTCGCAGTATCCTGCCGCTGATCCGTGCCGAACAGTCGCGTGCGTTGTTGCTGGTTACGCTCTATGGTTGCACGAACAGTTGCATCTGCCGGGATCATGCGCATGGCGCCGTCGATCCGTGGCGTGAGGAGCGGAATCCGAAAAAGTGCAAGTTGCAACTCATCCGGCGTCTTGACGATTACGATTGTTGGTTGGGACATGGCCTGTATGTCGGACGGTCTGCCTCCTCGGAACCGCAACATTGTGAATCCGTGTCGGCGAGCCGTTGAGCCGGCAGTTGTCGTACCGGCTGTCCGTTTTCCGCTTGCAATCGTTTCTTTCGATTGTTTCCATCAAACAAATATCCCCAAGTATGTTGTATTTTATCACCTCTCTGATTGCGGTTTTGGGCGTTTGCTGGATCCATCCGCGATTGGTCGCCATTGCCCTCGACAAAAACATCGTGGATAATCCCGATGCCCGGAAACTCCAACGCAAGCCGGTCCCCGTTCTTGGCGGTATCGCCGTGTTTTTCGGAACGGTGATCGGACTGGGGTGCGCCGGTATTGCCTGCGACTGTTCGGATCTGTTCATCGTGGTGGTCGCCATGATGATCATGCTCTATACCGGGACGCTCGATGACATCCTCGACCTCTCCCCGGCCCTGCGCTTTTTGGTGGAGATTGGCACCGTCCTGCTGCTGGTCTTCGTCGGAGGCTACACACTGGATGATTTCCACGGACTGTGGGGACTCGGTCAAATTCCCCGTGAAGTCGCCATCCCGCTGACGGTCTTTGCCGCCGTGGGCATCATCAATGCCATCAACCTGATCGACGGCGTGGACGGACTTTCGTCGGGTTACTGCATCATGGCGGGCATCCAGTTCGGGGTGATGTTCTGGCTGGCCGACGATCCGGTCATGGCCATTCTGGCAGCCGTATCCGCAGGATCGCTCATTCCGTTTTTCTTTCACAATGTCTTCGGCAAGACATCGAAGATGTTCATCGGGGACGGCGGTACGCTCGTGATGGGCATCATCATGTCGGTATTCGTCATGCGGCTGCTGCAGCACGACGCTCAATACATGATGCATGCCCAGGAGAATCTGGGGCTTGTGGCCTTTACGCTGGCGGTGCTGTCGGTTCCGGTCTTCGATACGCTGCGTGTGATGACGGCCCGCATCCTGAAGGGCAAGTCCCCGTTTCATCCCGACAAGACGCACCTGCACCACATGTTCATCCGCCTGGGATGCTCCCATGCCGCCACGACGCTTGCAATCCTGATGCTCAATGCCTTCGTGGTCCTGTGCGGATGGATCAGCTACAAGGCCGGTTGTTCGATCGATACGCAGCTTTACATTATTCTGGCCCTCGGCCTGCTGATCACATTCGGTCTCTATAACTTCATGGAGCGGCAGATCCGTCGCAAAACCCGTTTTCTGCATCTGCTGCATCGGATCGGCTACCGCACGCATCTGAACCGTACGGGTATCTTTTTCTGGCTGCAGAAAGCCGTTGATCGTATTTAGGCATTCTTTATTGGTATATGTTGGTATCCAACATGGCAATAGAGTTTGTGAATAAACCGTCTTCGGATGTTTGACTGCATGCATCTTTGTTTCATTCCCTGTTTTGAATCCGTTTATTGCCTGAAGGACAGGAGCATGCCGAGTGTCGTGGCCCAAAGGGATGTTGTCGGGACAAAAGGATATGCTCGGATTTCACGCTTTTCGGACGAAGTCTGTGGAGCCTTGCTGATGATTTTCATCGGAGGGTCTGTTTGGAATGTCCTCCACGGGTTGTGGTGCCTTGATCAGATCCCGCAAGGGGTGGCCATCCCGTTTATGCTCTTTGCTGCCGTAGGCATCATCAATGCCATCAACCTGATCGATGGGGTAGACGGTCTCTCGTCGGGCTACTGCATTTTGACGAGTTTGCTCTTGGGGATGATGTTCTGGTATGTGGAGGATCGGACGATGGGTATGTTGGCCGTCGTGGCCACCGGATCGCTGATCCCGTTCTTCTTCCACAACGTCTTCGGGAAGAGTTCGAAGATGTTCATTGGCGACGGCGGGACGCTGGTCATGGGTATCGTCTTGTCGATCTTCGTGGTCCGGATTTTGCGCCACGGCTCGATGAGCGAGGTTTATGATGCGGCAAATATCGGGCTGGTCCCCTTTACGCTGGCGGTCCTATCCGTCCCGGTCTTTGATACGCTCCGCGTGATGACGACGCGCATCCTGAAGCGCAAGTCTCCGTTCCACCCGGACAAGACGCACCTGCACCACATGTTCATCCGCCTAGGATGCTCGCATGCCGCCACGACCCTTGCGATTTTGATCCTGAACTTCTTCGTGGTGCTGTGCTGGTGGGTCAGCTACATGGCCGGCTGCTCGATTGATGTCCAACTGTATATCGTGCTTGTGTTGAGCATCCTGATCACATCAGGTCTTTATAACTTCATGGAGTGGCATATCCGCCACAAGACGCATTTTGTCCGCTTGCTCCATCGCATCGGCTACCGCACGCACCTTAATCGAACGGGTATCTTCTTCTGGCTTCAGAAGAAGATGGATCGGATGTAATAGGATCATTAATTGGAATATAAATCAATTCAAAATATTAGTATCCCATTTTGACGGGACATTAAAGAACGATTGGTTACCCAAGGGTAAGAACGGTGACCATCTGTTGGTGGAGACCTTTTATTTCAATCCGCCGATGGAATTGAGCAACATCCTGCTTCGCATCAAGGCCAAAGCTTATCATCTAACCCTTGTCCGTCCGGAACGGTATGTTAATATGGAGAAGAAGTCTGTGTCCTATGCGGTATAAGTATTTATTTGTCGGCTTATAGGCTCTTTTTGGAGACAATATATTTGCCAATGATCATGTAATTATTCATTTTTCTACAAATCACGTGAGGTATTTGTTCATCTCATAAGAGGCGGCAATACTACCATGAGATTGGAAAATCCAAAAGTTTTAATTGAATATTGCAAACTGCTGTTTAATATAAATAAAGTATATGGTTCGATTATGGTTGTAAATCAACTAAAAGCAGGAGCATTTTTGTCTTATATTTCCATCGTCTTACATAATATAATAGGTTTACTCTATACCCCTTTCATGCTACGTATGCTGGGGCAGTCAGAGTATGGTCTTTATTCGCTCGTAGAATCTGTGGTGGCATATTTAACCATCTTAGATCTTGGCTTTGGCAATGCAATAATACGTTATACAGCTAAATTTAGAGCAGAAGGGAAAGTTCAAGAGCAATGGGAAATGTTTGGTATGTTTTTCATGCTCTACGTCGTAATCGGAATTGTGGCATTTGCTGCAGGACTAATCTTGTATTTCAATACCGATAGTATGTTCTCCAACACTATGGACGAAGAAGAAATGTACAAGATTAACGTAATGATGTTGCTGATGGTGTTTAACATCGCTTTTACTTTTCCAATGAGCATTTGGGGGGCAATTATCACAGCGTACGAGAATTTTGTGTTTCAAAAGATGGTCGGCATAGTCCGCATTATACTGAATCCTGCTGTGATGATAGTCCTGTTGCAGATAGGGTACAAAGCCATTGCAATGGTCGTCGCCACTACTATATTCAATGTCGTAACACTCCTCATCAATTACTGGTATTGCAAGAATAAGCTACAAATAAAAGTGCGGTTCGGTCATTTCAAATGGGGCTTTTTCAAGGAAGTGTCAATTTACTCCTTTTGGATGTTCCTGAATAGCATAATGGACCGAATTTATTGGAGTACTGGACAATTTGTGCTTGGTATGTTCAAAGGCGCAACTGTTGTCGCTGTATATGCTGTAGCAATAAGGCTACAAGGTATCTATATGGGATTCTCAACAGCCATCTCTGGTGTATTCTTGCCCAAGGTGACAGGTATGGTTGCCAAGGGAAATAGCGAGAAAGAGGTATCCGACCTTTTTGTACGGACAGGACGCATACAATACATAGTTATGGCGTTTGTTTTGACAGGTTTTATAATCTTTGGCAAGCAATTTATTTGCATTTGGGCTGGTCAGGAATATGTTGAATCTTATTGGATAGCACTCTGCTTCTTCGTTCCATTGACTGTTCCATTGATACAAAATCTAGGCATTACCATTTTGCAAGCGCGCAATCAAATGCGATTTCGTTCCACGCTATATGTTATTATAGCTTTGTTAAGTCTGTGCATCTCTATACCCCTTGCGAAACAATATGGGGGGATTGGGTGTGCCGTGGGTACATCTATTGCTTTGATTTTGGGACAAATCATCATAATGAACATATATTATCAAAAAGTCATTCATATTGAAATTAGCCGTTTTTGGAAAGAAATAGGCAAGATGTCGGTCAGTCCAATCTTGATAGGCCTGTTGTTCTGTTTTATCATCTATAAAATCGAGATCGACTCCGTGGCGAAATTGGTGTTGGGGATTATATCTTTCTGTATAGTGTATTGGCCTATTTTCTGGAGATTCGGAATGAACAGATACGAACGAGATTTGTTCGCTGAGCCTTTTCTTCGATTAGCTTATCGTTTAGCTTCAAAAAATGATAGAAATCAAGGATAAAAAGAACTGTTGTGGGTGCTGGGCTTGTGTACAACGTTGCCCAAAACAATGTATCTCAATGCGAAAAGATGAGGAAGGGTTCCTCTATCCTGTGGCTGACACCGTACTGTGTGTCAACTGCGGGCTGTGTGAGAGAGTTTGTCCTATAATCAATCAAGCCAGTCCGCGGGAACCTTTGAGCGTCATTGCTGCCCATAATAATAATGAGAAAATTCGTAATCAATCTTCTTCGGGAGGCATATTCACCCTGCTTGCTGAAAAAGTTATAACAGAGGGCGGTGTGGTTTTCGGCGCACGATTTAACAACCATTGGGAGGTGATTCACGATTGCTCGGACTCCCAAGAGGGAATTTCTGCTTTTCGTGGCTCGAAATATGTACAAAGCATCACTGGGGATTGTTTCATAAAAGCCGAACAACTGCTCAAGCAAGGGCGGCAAGTGTTATATAGCGGCACTCCATGCCAGATTGCTGGACTGCGTAAGTTCTTAAACCGAGAATACGACAATCTCATTACAATAGATGTGATATGCCATGGCGTTCCAAGTCCTGACGTGTGGCAGAAATATCTGAACGAAGAAACTGCACGCCTGATTAGCAGAAGAAAATGGATTCGACCATTCGGCAGCAGTGAAATACGCATAGTTGGCATAGCATTCAGGGATAAGGCTACCGGGTGGAAACAATACAGTTTCGCTCTTACATTCTCTAAGGCCAACAGAGAGAACCTTTATTATCACAGGATGCGAGAAAAAAACACTTATATGCAAGGTTTTTTGAGCGACTTGTATCTTCGCCCCTCGTGCTATTATTGCCCAACCAAAGAACTGAAAAGTGGCAGTGACATAACTATTGGCGATTTCTGGGGTATCGAACATATAATGCCACACCTTGATGATGATCGTGGACTGAGTTGCTTGATGGTAAACACCGAGCGTGGTCAGAATCTCATCAATAGTATTGATGCCGCGAAACATGAAGCACGTTACCAAGATGTGGTTTGCTACAATCCATCGTTACTACATTCGCCTAAAACACCGGCAAATCGTGTGAAATTCTTTACAGAACTGCCAAAACATGGAATGCTACGCACCACACGACGGCTCACACGTGAGCCATTCATACAATCGTGCAGAAATGCCTTTCACAAAACGCTAAAGAAACTCGGATTACGATGAAAATAGGTGTAATCACATTCAGTAATTCTAAGGACAACTATGGGCAGATGTTGCAGATCTATGCCATGCAATGTTTCCTTAAGAAAATGGGACATGAGTGTTTCTTGATTAGATACACAGACTCACCGAAAGCGAAGGCTTCATTCAAATGGAGTAAAGCAATAACATATTTATGCAGATTCCCGCAATATGCTATTTGGTATGTCCAGCAAAAGAAAGAGCGCCGTCAACAAAAGGTTTATGCAACTTCAGCTCAATCGAGCAACATTCTCAGGAGGTTTGATGAATTTCTTAGGGATAACATTGAGATGACCCCAAAAATTTATGATGAAACGAGCATCATAAACAATCCTCCACAAGCTGATGCTTATGTGTGTGGCAGCGACCAAATATGGTGTGGTGATTGGGCTTATTATTTAAATTTTGCGTCCGAAAATGCTATAAAAATCGCATACGCACCCTCGATGGGTGGCATTACTAATTTCTCACCCGAATATGAGGCGCAAATGAAACGACTGATACATCGGTTAGATTTTGTAGGAATGCGTGAGCAGTCGGGGGTGGAGGTTTGCAAACGATTGGGTAGAACCGATGCAGTTCAGGTGGTTGACCCCACATTGCTTTTAGACACGAAAGATTATGATAAAATAAGGATTCCGGTGGCTACCCCAAAGCCCTATCTGTTTCTCTATCTACTCGGCAATCCCATCGGCTATAAAACAAAATATTTCTATGACTATGCAGCTTCCCAAGGGCTGGATGTCGTATATGTGGCAAGTCAAGGGAAAGTCGATGATTACGAGAAATTCCCTGCCCAAGTCGGCGAGTGGGTTGAGTTGCTTGCCAACGCCGAAATGGTAATAACAAACTCTTTCCATTGCACCGTGTTCTCATTGATATACCATCGTAGGGTGGTAACAGTGCCGCTTGTGGGAGGATATGAGCGAATGAACACCCGAATAAATGAGTTACTTGAAAATGCAGGACTTGAAGATTTGATATTAAATAAGGAGTTGGAATACTACCAACAAGATGATTGGGATTTTAGCGGTTTTGATATGTACAAGAACTCTGAGTTGAAGCGTACCTCAGATTATTTTGACAAAATCATAGGTTCAAAATCGATATGAAATTGGCTGAATTGAAAGACCTTCTGCTATCCGATTGGGAAAGATATACTCGGTTGGGAGAGAAGTTGGGGTGTGAGCAAATGATTATCAATGCGTTGACTGGTAAAAACCACGCAGCCTCATTTTTATTTTGGTGGAGAATCGCATCTTCTTGTCGGCGAAGGACTCCATTAGGCTTTGTCGCACACTTCATGACCGACAGAATTGGCCGGAAATATGGCATACAAATTCCAATCGGTACTAAGATAGGCAGAGCGTTCTACATCGGACACGGAATAGGGATTGTGATTAATGGCAATACAACAATCGGAGACAATTGCTCCATAAGCCAGTTCCTAACCATAGGCAGCAACAAAGGAACTCCCGCCCGAATTGGCAATAACGTGTATATCGGGCCTAACGTGTGTCTTGTCGAAGATGTTGTAATAGGTAATAATGCTAAGATAGGTGCTGGAGCAGTTGTCGTCAAGGATATTCCAGCGAATGCAACAGCAGTGGGTAATCCCGCAAGAATCATTATTAAACAGACAGAACTATAACATGCCAAAGATTACTGTTTTCACACCATCGTATAACAGAGCTTACATATTGCCGCAACTGTACAACAGTCTTGTACAGCAGACATCTAGCGACTTTGAATGGGTGGTTGTAGATGATGGCTCGTCGGACAACACATCTGAACTGCTATCGCAGTGGGAGAAGTGTGCCTGCTTCCCAATCAAATGGCAAACGCAGCCCAACCAAGGGAAGCATATTGCCATTAACACCGGAGTGTCGATGGCTTCGGGCGAATTGTTTTTCATTGTCGACAGCGATGATTATTTGACTCCCGATGCTATTGAGAAAGTAATAAGTTTTTGGGAAAGCGAGCTGCGGGGCGATGACATCAGTGGCATAATAGGGTATCGCTCCTTTGCCTCCAATAAATTGGTGGGCACTCTACTACCACCCGACATCAAGCGATGCAAATTGTACGAAACTGGCAAAAAATATAATTCCACTGGCGACAAGGTGGTGATATATCGCACCTCGATATTACGTCGCTTCCCTTTCCCGAAGTTTGGTAATGAACGTTTCTTGCTTGAGAGTTATGTGTTTAACCAAATTGACGACGAATATGATATGGTGGTGATGGACGACCGTGTGTATATGTTCCAATATCAAAATGATGGTTTGAGCCAAGACTTCAGGAAACTGTATCGAAACAACCCTATGGGGTTTCTAGCATCAACCATTCAAAGCCTGAAATATGCCAACTCGATAAAGTCAAAAGTCAAGCTTCAAGCCCACATAGAGTGCTTGGCAATACGTACAAGTAATTTCCGAGTGTGGTTGCGCAGTTTTTGCTGCCTGACAGGCGTACTAGCAGTATTTCCGTCTATTTTCCTGTACTACAGGATTTTCATTCAAAAGGTGTCAGATGTGAAACCATACGAGGTATCAACAGAAATCAAACAATAAGAGGCATGAAGAAAGTGTTACAGGTCACCGCCGGAATGAACCGTGCTGGGGCCGAAACTATGATAATGAATATCTATCGGCATATCGACAGGTCAAAACTGCAATTCGATTTTGTGGTATATTCCAATGAGAAACAGGACTATGAGGATGAGATTGCCCAATTGGGTGGCTCGGTGATACATATTCCCATCAAGCGAGGCGCAGCAATGGTGAAAAGCATTGAGGCGATACGTAAGATATTAAAGACCAACGGCCCATATTGTGCCATTCATGCCGCCACATTATTTAACAGTTCATACGCAATGCTTGCCTCGCTATTCATTCCTAACTTGGTGCGAGTTGTTCATTCCCATAGCACGGGTAACAAACAAAAGAACAGTATATTAGACAAGTTGTACGAATTCCTGTCACGATTGATAATCATCTCGATGGGGCAGAAATTCCTAGCCTGTGGAGAGGAAGCCGGGAAATTTCTTTTTGGGAAGAAATTCACACAAAAGGGGGTGGTTCTCAACAATGCCATCGATATTGATCTGTTCTACGACGCCAATAAAGATGCCGTGGCTCGCCTAAGGGGAGAATTGGGAATAAGTAACGGAACCTTGGTAATAGGCAATGTAGCCCGACTAGAGGAGGTGAAGAACCATGCAAAAATGATAGAAATAGCTCGGCAAATGAAAAGTCGCCAGATAGAGTTCAAAATGCTATTTATAGGAAGAGGAGGCCTGGAAAACAAGATTAGGGCGGAAATCAAGCGATATGGACTTGAAAAAGAGGTACTCCTTTTAGGAATAAGGTCCGATATTCCCGACTTGCTGCACACGATGGATGTGCTGCTTATGCCATCTATCTTTGAAGGCAACCCTGTGTCGTTGATCGAAGCGCAAGCCGCCAGTGTGCCGTGCGTAATTTCTGATATCATAACAGACAAGATTGACATGGGGCTTCAGCTTGTATCGAAGGTGGCATTGAGCGCTAATGCCGACAACTGGGTTAACCACATACTGAAAGCCTCGAAATCTGCCAAGCCATCCAAGGAACAAGTAGTCGAAGGTCTACGCAAGCACGGCTATGACCTCAACGAAACTACAAAACTGCTGACCGATATATATCTAGGGAACCAATGAGTGTGGCAACAAGAACCAATAACACCCCCGGGTATTTGCTCCTATGTGGAGCTATTCTGACAATCATTGCTGTTTCAGGATTTGGTCATTCTATAAATGTTAATGAGGTAATGGCCATATCGTTTGCATTTGTTGCAAGCATCTATGCTTTTCTCCCTTACAACAATATTCCACCATTGGGGAAATTGACTTGCCTATTTGTATTACTCTCATGTTGTGTGATAGCACTCAACGTAATGCTGAGTGAGTTCAATGTATACAAAATAGTCAATTTTACATCGCTATTTGGTCTGCTCATCGGCACTGGCATCATATCAGAACTAAAATGGGAAAATATGAATATGTACCGCATTGGTTTGATGATTTCCAGTTTCGCTCTGATTGTTATATACCTATTTTTGCCCGGGCATCTGCTTTATGGTTGGAATTCCAATTCGGCTATATTCCTGATTCCCATCCTTCTGTTAGGAATGTCGTTGATTTATTGTTCCGGTGAGGTTACTTCACGAAAGAAATATATCGGCTTTTATAGCTGCGCACTGGTTGGATTTGCGTTAATATCGTCATTGGATAATCGTAGTTCATTGTTGGCTCTATGCCTGTTTAGTGTCATTCCCTTATTCCCATGGGTATTAAGCAATCAGAAGTGTTTCCGTTGGATTTATGCTGTCATCATAGCAATGGGGGTTATCACACCATTCTTTCAAGATTATATCGCAAATAACGAGTTATTCCAGGATATCATCTCATTGACAAAAGGAGATAAAATGGGAGGGTTCAATGGCAGAGAAATATTGTGGCATAAGGCTGTTGGTATTATCGAGGAGAATCCCATGATGGGGAAAGAGGGCTGGCGGGTCATCTATTTCCACAATTTCTCGCTCGATGTGCTGATACAATATGGCTGGCTGGGCTGGGTAACATTTAGCACTATTGTGATTGTAATCCTTGAACGCTGTTTCGTGCCAGGAAGCAAATATAACATACTGCTATATGCATTCATCGTATTGCTGCTATTAAACACCTACGAAAATGCGTTTCTTGCCAATAACTATTTCACGATATTCCCATATTTCTTAACCGGTATAGCTTGGAGATATGCTAAACAAAAACAACAAAGAAAGATAGTATGGACAACACACAGAAACTCTTATTTATAATGGATACATTCCCGCTGGGTGGGATTAGCAAAAGTTTACTAGCCTTGCTCAATGAGCTTGATTACAGCAAGTATGAGATAGATATGTTACTCATGAGGCAAGAAGGGATATTTGTGCCAATGATTCCCCGGCAAGTCACTTTGCTGCCAGAACCGCTGCCAATGGAATTTAGGGATCCTCACCCAAAGAATCTCTTGAGGAACTTATTAAGGTTGCCGTTCCATGAATGGCTTAAATGGGCTGGGTTTTCAATGAAATGCTGTTTTGCTCGTATCGTAGGGGGCTTGCACCGACATATACAAGTGATGGATACATGGCTCGGGCACAACACTCCATCGGTCAATAAACATTACGACGCTGCCATAGCCTACCAAGGAGGACGTTGCATTTATTACCTAGTGGAAAAAATAGATGCAAAGGTAAAGATAGGCTATGTACACACTGACTACAAAATGAGCGAAGTGGATTATATGCTTAAACCGACAGATAAATGCTATTTTCCACGCTTGTCGGCTATCGTAACCATTTCCCAAAAATGCAAACAGTCTCTGATAGAGGAATTCCCTGAAATTGCTAATAAAATAAACGTCATAGAAAATATATGCTCTCCAAGATTGATTCGCTCTTTAGCCAACGACCCAATTCATGATTATGATGAAGGCCTTGATGTAGGAGTTAGAATTGTCACAATGGGCAGATTTGACATACAAGTTAAAGGCATAGATATTGCCATTGCGGCTGCTAAAATACTACGGACCGAAGGTGTTAAATTCAGATGGTATTTTGTAGGCGACGGCAATCAAAGACCTAAAGTGGAGAAACTTATTTCCGACAATGCCTTGCAAGAAGATTTCATACTGCTCGGTGCTAAGGCAAATCCATATCCGTACATACGGCAATGCGACATATATGTGCAGCCGTCACGCTATGAGGGAAAATCGGTAGCACTCGACGAAGTAAAGGCGTTGCAGAAACCTGTGGTTGTGACCAACTTTTCCACAGTCTATGACCAATTCATTGATGGCAAAACTGCCCTTATATGCGAAATGACCCCAACAGATGTCGCCAACAAAATTAAAAGGCTGATTGAGGATAAGGCTCTTAGGAATTCATTGGTCTCGAACTTACAGCAAGAGAAAGTCGGGAACGAAGAGCAGGCACGGGTGTTTGAGTCGTTAATTTCGTCGATGCTATGATAAAAACTATCATTCAAGCTGGATTTGGCAACCAGCTGTTTCAATATGCCACAGGATATGCTCTGGCTAAACGCTTGAAGCAGCAATTAGTGCTTGACACCAGTTTTTTTGACTATGTGAAAGGCTCTAATGCCGACAATGTCCGGGTTAATAATCTGAATCTGTTGCGACTCGATAATCCCGAATTTGACAGCTCTCCCCAGACGTATTGGAAATATCGTTATGGTGTTCTCTTGCGTAAAACTCCCTTTTGGCGTTTACTTGGTTTTACCTCTCGGGTCGTGTGGGAGGATGTTGCCAATTGCAGGGAGTTTCAAGCTGAATTGTTTAACGGTATAGAACGATACCGTAACTTTGCAATATATGGCTTTTGGCAGAATACAAATTATTTCAAAGATGTGATTGTTGACCTGAAGCGGCAATTTGTGCCAAATTATCAACTTGCTGGCGAGGTTAGCAAACTTAATTCAGAGATAAGTTCAAATACTGATTCGGTCGGTGTGCATATTCGCAGAGGCGATTTTGTTCGGTTGGGCTGGAACAAAGGGGCTGATTATTACAGGGCAGCTATCGGTATCATGCGCCAAAGCCTCAACAGACCACACTTTTATATATGCACCGATGATAAGGTATGGGCTCGCAATGAATTTAAGGAAGAACGAGATATTGAGATAATTGATATTACGTCTGCTACCCAAGACATTGATGAGTTCTTTCTACTTTCCATGTGCCATCACCAGATAATTTCAGAAAGCACATTTGGATGGTGGGCTGCATATCTGAATATGCATACCGACAAGCGCATCATTATTCCAGCCGATGCACAAGGTGAAATTTTCAATCAATATAACTGGACAAGAATATAATCCATAATGATTCCCAAAATCATCCATTATTGCTGGTTTGGTCGTGGGGCTATGCCGGCTAGTGCCTATAAGTGTATCGACAGTTGGAAGAAATTTTTACCCGACTACGAAATCAAGTTGTGGAATGAGGATAATTTCGACGTCAATATGATACCATATACACGAGAAGCTTACGAGGCCAAGAAATTTGCTTTTGTGAGCGATTTTGCCCGGTTTTGGGTTCTGTATAAATATGGCGGGCTGTATTTCGACACCGATGTCGAAGTAATTCGCCCGCTGAACGATATTATCGAGCGAGGACCATTTATGGGGCGTGAAAGAAATGTCAAACCTGCACCAGGAGGCGAATGTACGTGTGCCGTCGCCCCGGGACTTGGTCTGGGAGTAAACCCGGGACTTGGCCTGGGAGTAAACCCAGGACTTGGTCTGTACAAAGAAATTATCGAGTTTTATTCATCCCTGCATTTCACATTGTCTGAAAATGGGATGCCGCCCAAGACCATTGTGGATCATACCACATCTGTACTGTGCCGGCACGGACTGAAAGCCACCAACGACATCCAACTATGTGCCGGAGTATGGATTTACCCAAAAGAATATTTTGCACCAAAGGATGTAGACACGCATTTGCTCGAAATTACTGATAATACACGCACTATCCACCACTATGATGCCTCTTGGGCCGAATGGTATGACAAAGCTGCTGGAATACGAGGCATCAAACTGCGTAAGATCTTAGGACAGCGAATAGGTAACTTCATAAATGTGATAATCTACGAGATACAGAAGCATGGGCTACAAAGCCTGATCAGAAAGGCATTTCACAGACTGGTGCGTCGATGATGTCAAAGTTTGAAGCTTCGCTACTCAAGGGTCAGCTACCTAACAGCCATCGTCCTCGATCTCCTAAACAAATTCGCCAAAAAAATTTTATCGTCTTTATAGTGGTTTATTATTCTGCATTATGGACAGTCTCCCTTTAGTAACAATTGGCATCCCGGTCTACAATTGTGAACAATACATAGAATTGGCTATAAAATCTATATTAAAACAAACTTATGCCAATTTTGAATTGATAATAACCGATGACGGTTCAACAGATAACACGGTGGGAAAAGTCAGGAAATTTGATGATCCACGTATCAAACTGATAGCTGACGGCAAGAATCGTGGTATAAGTTACCGACTGAATCAACAAATAGATATGGCTGAAGGCGCGTTCTTTGTTCGCATGGATGGTGACGATATGATGTTTCCCACACGTATAGAGAAGCAGATAGGTTATTTGTTAGAACACCCTAACGTTGATATTGTCGGAAGCGGTGCTGTAATCATAGATGATGAAAATGCAATATTAGGATTTCGAGAAGGCAGGAATGATTTTTATTCAGTGAGAGACATAGTGTTTCGTTCAAGGTACATCCACCCTACGGTATCGGGGCGAATAGATTGGTTCAGGAAATATCATTATAAAGAAGATTACAACGGTTGTGAAGATCGAGACTTGTGGATTAGAAGCTTTAATGATAGCAAAATGCATTGCTTTGATGAACCTTTGATGTTTTATCGAGACACAACAGATTTCAAACTTCGCACATATCTCTACAGAATGAAACAAGGCAGAATAATGCGAATAGGAGAAAGACGCATAATTGGTAATTTATCGATTGTTATAGAGTATGTTACTCGAAACTATATAAAGACCATTGCTGTATATTTACTTAGCAAACTAGGATTGGGAAAATTTGTGGTTTCAAGACGGAATAATCCTTTGGATGCTTCTTTGACTGCTATATATTCAACTCAAATAAAGAACATTATTGATGCAGACAATAGCTATTGTAAATCGCACTAATCTGAAAAACTTCGGTTCAGTTCTTCAAGTATATGCTTTGTGCGAAGCCATAAAAAGACTGGGTTATCATTCTGAGGTCGTATGGCAGAGCGGTAATATGTCTAATAATCAAGATATACGTCCCGTTAAAGTTATTAGAACCCTGTTAAGATTGTGTTCACACCCTTTGCTTCTTTGGTCAGCAGTAAAAGCAATTATAGAAGCAAAATCACAAGTCATTGATGAATTAAAAGAGAAAAAGTTCAATGACTTTGTTGACGCTAATTTTGTCCAATCTTTCTACGATCCTGAAGAAATTACAAAAATGGCTGCTACCGACAAGTTTTATAAGTTTGTCTGTGGAAGTGACCAAATATGGAGTTCTACAACCTTGTACCCCGACCCGATGATGTATCTTCGTTTTGCCCCAAAAGGGAAACGAGTTGCCTACGCTCCCAGTTTAGGACGCAATTACATTCCTAACTATAATAAGAAAATCCTTAAAAAATATATTAGTGATGTGCCATGTCTTTCTGTAAGAGAAGACGAGGGGCGTAGACTTATCAAAGAATTGACAGGCCGAGATGCATTAGTTGTCGCAGATCCAACTTTGTTATTGTCTAGTAGGGATTGGGATAGTTTGAAAATAGAAATTGAAACACCAGGAAACTATGTACTTTGTTATTTCCTTGATACTCCCTCTGATGATGTTAAAACTAATATCTGTAAATATGCAAGCTTGTCAGGTAGAGACATCGTAGTTCTAGGCAAACTAAATAATCTGAATTATCCTCAAAATAAAATACATTTTCCTGTCGCAGGCCCTGGAGAGTTCTTACATTTAATCAGCAATGCAAGTATGGTGATTACAGACTCTTACCATGGGATGCTCTTTGCTATCAACTACCGCAAGAAATTTTGGTCTGTTGAACGAGCATATAGTCAATATGATCAATCGTCACGACAACTAACCGTCCTATCTCGTCTTGACTTGAAAGAGAGATATTTAAAAAAAGATTTTAATTTCTCTGATGCGAATATTGACTATGTGAGTGTGCGAACAAAGATTGAAGATTTTGTCACAGAGTCTATGGATTATTTAAAGCAGTCTTTAGAGTAATAATATGGGGCATATTGAAAATTTTTGGATAGATTCTAACACTACAGATCAAGCAAAACGATGGAAATGTAGTGGTTGCTCAGCCTGTGAAAGTATCTGTGGCAAAAAAGCCATCACAATGCATATCGACCAAGAAGGTTTTATGTATCCCGTTGTGAACAGAGATCTTTGCGTGGATTGTGGATTATGTGTAAGTGTATGTCCTATAAGCAATCGATGCGAGAATGATGCAGCTTATCTTAAATCATTTGGCGGCTTTTCAACCAATGAACGAGTAATTAACTCATGCGCTTCTGGAGGAGTTGCTACTACATTGGCTATTGCAACCATACAAAACGGAGGTTCTGTATTTGGGGTACAATATAGTTACGACTACAGTTCCGCAGAATATATCAAAATTGACAGTCTTGATGGTTTATGGTCATTGTGCAGTTCTAAGTATATACAACCCTCGAAAACAGGGATCCATGCTCTTGTGAAGGAAGAATTACTTACAGGGCATCCTGTCCTATTCGTTGGTTGTCCTTGCGATGTAGCTGCATTGAAAAGGTATCTACATAAAGAATATGACAACCTACTTACTTGCGAATTGTTTTGTGCTGGTATAACCTCTGCTAAACTTTTGGCCGATTATCTAGCCATGCGGGAAAAGAACGTCGGTTCAAAACTTGTTGCATTCAATGTAAGAAACAAAGATAAAGGTTGGTTTGTACAGCATATAAAAGAAGAATATGAGAATGGCAAAATATTCTACAAAAACCATTTCGGCACATACTTGGGTTACGGATTTTTAACATTTCGACGCCCTTCATGCTATCACTGTCAGTATAAGCAAAATACGACATATTGCGACATTAAGGTTGGCGATTTCTGGGGAATTAAAAACACTGATCCTTTTTGGAATCCCAAAGGTGTCTCAGTCATTCTAGCAAAGACACAAAAAGGTGTTACTACTCTTGAAGCACTAAAAGAATTTCAGCTGTATGAAGTCGATTATGCAAAAGCAACAGCTAACAATAATGGGTTTGTAGGCACACCCAATAATACATTAGAGGCAAAAAGGAATATTTTTGCTCATGAGTTTATATATAATGGCTTGTTAAAGGCCTGTAAAAAAACAGCTCCTTTAAGTTTTTGGATTAAATATTATGTGCCATCCTCGTTTCATAGTGCATTAAAGAGATTATATCATTCGATTATTGATAAAAAATATGAAACAAATAACAGATAAAACTCAGGAGGCGCAAAACTATTTCTTTCTTTTGATTTAGACGAGGCAATGTCGTCGTTGCCACGGTCGATATCGACGCATTGATCCGCGAGTTGTCCACTCACATCGTTCATTGACATACACTATACACTCTGATTATGCGAATTAAGATTTTACACATTCAGGTATTGCCCAAGTTATCGGGAGTGCAAAAAGTGTCGCTTGAGATATTTAAGAAGCTAAACAATGAAAAGTATGACAAATATATACTTTTCAGTGACTCAATTGGTTATGGTGACAGGGCTGAATGTATTAAAGAGTTTGAAGCAACAGGAGCTAAAGTATTGTTCTCAAAGCACCTCAAACGTGAAATTGGTATAAGTGATTTCCCTGCACTGTTTGAATTATATAAACTATGTAAACGTGAAAAATTTGACATTGTACATACCAACTCAACTAAACCAGGAATCATAGGGCGTATAGCTGCTTTCGTGGCAGGAGTTCCATTAGTTGTGCATACCGTTCATGGACTATCATTTCATAAGTTTGTAAAGTTCCCCATTTGGCAATTTTATTGGGCTTGTGAAATGATCGCCTCGTGTTTTTGTCACAAAATAATAATAGTAAACAAGTACTACTTGAAGTATTTTAAGTGGTTTAAGAATAAGACATGCACTATTTATAATGGTGTAGATTATAGTAAATTCCCAACCTCAAACATAAATGGTTATGTGGAAAAGCATGGGAGGGTTAATGTCTTATTTGTGGGAAGATTAGATAAACCAAAGAATCCATTGTTATTATTAGAAGCAGCGCGGAGACTAAGAATTACTCATCCTAATGTTCATTTCCGTTTAGTTGGAGATGGAGAATATATGGAGCAATGTCGTAGATTTATTAGCGATAACCAACTTCATGATTACGTTAGTTTGGAAGGATGGCGTACAAATGTTTATAACTACTATCAACAAAGTGATATTTTTGCGGTTCCATCCATATATGAGGCTTTCGGAATAATGTTTCTTGAAGCTGGTTATTACAAATTACCAGTTTGTTCGACAACTGCAGAAGGTATCCCAGAGGTTGTAATAAATAATTTAACAGGTGTACTTTGTGAACCAAATGATGTCGATGCATTCACAAAGAATCTTACCTTATTAATTGACAACGCTGAATTGCGTAAACAAATGGGAGAAAATGGCCATACTCGTGTTACAGAATGTTTTAACTCCTCCATAATGGTAAGTGAATACTTAAAAATATACAAAAACGGCATCCGCAAGTAAACACTTGATTCAAAGTTTATTGTCAACAATCATTAAGAATATAATAATGAAAACAGCCTTAATCACTGGGATTACAGGCCAGGACGGCTCGTTCCTGGCTGAACTGTTGTTGGACAAAGGGTATGACGTTCACGGCACGATCCGCCGTTCGTCGACCGATTACCGCGAGCGTATTGCTCATCTGGAGGGAAAACCTCATTTCCACCTGCATTACGCTGACCTTGGCGACTCGATGAGTATTCTGCAGGTCGTTGGAAAAGTACGTCCTGATGAGATTTATAATCTGGCGGCTCAGAGCCATGTGCAGGTTTCGTTCGATGCTCCGGAGTTCACGGCCGACGTCGATGCTACGGGTGTGCTGCGCATCCTTGAGGCCGTACGCCAGTGCGGACTTGCCGATACCTGCCGCATCTATCAGGCTTCGACCTCGGAGCTTTATGGCAAGGTGGAGGAGGTCCCGCAGAACGAGAAGACCCCGTTCCATCCCTACAGCCCCTATGCCGTAGCCAAGCTCTATGGATATTGGATCATCAAGGAGTACCGCGAAGCCTATAATATGTTCTGCTGCTCGGGTATTCTTTTCAACCATGAGTCCGAGCGCCGTGGCGAAACCTTCGTGACGCGCAAGATCACCCTCGCAGCCGCCCGTATCGCTCAGGGCAAGCAGGACAAACTCTACCTGGGTAACCTTTCGTCGCTGCGCGACTGGGGATATGCCAAGGATTACGTGGAGTGCATGTGGCTGATCCTGCAGAACAAAAAGCCCGAAGATTTCGTAATTGCCACGGGCGAGCAGCACTCTGTCCGGGAATTTTGCTATCTTGCCTTCAAATACGTGGGCATCGAGCTGGAGTTTGTCGGCGAGGGCGAGAACGAAAAGGGTATCGACAAGGCCACGGGCCGTGTGCTGGTGGAGGTCTCGAAGGACTTCTATCGTCCGACGGATGTCGTAAACTTGTGGGGTGACCCCTCGAAGGCCAAGGCCGAACTGGGCTGGAATCCCACGAAGACCTCGTTCGAGCAGCTGGTGAAGATCATGGTCGATGCCGACATGGCAAAAGTGGCCGTGGAGCGTGCCGGAGATGAGATCCGCACGAACCTGGCCGAGTACCTCGAGAAGGGTATCGTAAAATAGGACGCCTTATGATGGAGAAAAACGCAAAAATCTATGTCGCCGGCCACCGTGGTATGGTCGGTTCGGCCATTGTCCGCGAGTTGCAGCGCCAGGGCTATACGAATATCATTACCCGGACCCACAAGGAGCTGGATCTGACGCGCCAGGAGGCCGTAGAGCGCTTCTTTGCCGAGGAGCGTCCCGAATATGTCTTCCTCGCAGCGGCGAAGGTCGGCGGTATCGAGGCCAACCAGAGCGCCTTGGCCGACTTCATGTACGACAACATGATCCTCGAGATGAACGTCATCCACGCCGCCTGGCAGAACGGCTGCAAGAAGCTGGAATTCCTGGGCTCGTCGTGCATCTACCCGCGCATGGCTCCGCAGCCGATGAAGGAGTCGTGCCTGCTGACTTCGGAGTTGGAGAAGACGAACGAGGCCTATGCGCTGGCCAAGATTTCGGGTCTGAAGTATTGCGAGTTTCTGAACCGCCAGTACGGCACGGACTACATCAGCGTGATGCCGACGAACCTCTACGGTCCGAACGACAACTACCACCCGACGCACAGCCATGTGCTTCCGGCTTTGATCCGCCGCTTCCACGAGGCCAAGGAGCAGGGGCTTCCCTACGTGACCTGCTGGGGCGACGGCAGCCCGTTGCGAGAGTTCCTCTATGTGGATGACCTGGCCAATCTGTGCGTCTTCCTGATGAACAACTACTCGGGCAACGAGACGGTGAATGCCGGCACGGGCAAGGAGTTGACGATCAAGGCGCTGACCGAACTGGTTGCCAAGGTTGTCGGTTACGAGGGCGAGATCCGCTGGGATACCTCGATGCCGAACGGCACGCCGCGCAAGCTGCTCGACGTCTCGAAGGCCACGGCATTGGGCTGGACCTACAAGACCGAACTTGAGGACGGCATCCGCCTTGCCTACAAGGACTTCCTGGAAAACCCGATGCGGGCCGAACGATAAATCGACAGGGCTTATGACAGCCAATAATCGGTACTGTGTCATCATGGCCGGAGGTATCGGCAGCCGGTTCTGGCCGGCCAGCCGACGCCATCTTCCCAAGCAGTTCCTCGATATTCTGGGCACCGGGAAGAGTTTCATTCGCCATACATTCGAGCGTTTTGCGCCGATCATTCCGGCGGAGAACTTCCTTGTTGTTACGAATGCCGCCTACCGGCAACTGGTTCTCGAACAGATCCCCGAGCTCCGGCCCGAACAGGTGCTGTGCGAGCCCGTCGGACGCAATACGGCTCCCTGCATCGCCTATGCGGCCTTCCGCCTCAAGGCGCTGCAGCCCGACTCGACGATGGTCGTGGCGCCGTCCGACCACTTCATCTTCGATGAGGAGGAGTTCCGGCGCAACATCACCTCCTGCATGGAGTTCGCCGAGACGCACGATGCGCTGGTTACCATTGGTATCCGCCCCTCGCGCCCCGATACGGGCTACGGCTACATCCAGACTGCATCCGCCGAGGAGATCTCGCCCGTTGCATCGTTCCGCGAGAAACCCGATCTGAAGACCGCTATGAGCTATCTGGCTGCCGGCAACTACCTGTGGAATGCCGGTATCTTCGTCTGGTCGACGCGGAGCATTCTCTCTGTGCTCGAACGCCATCTGCCGGAGGTATACGGCCTCTTTGACGGGCAAGCTGACAGATTCGCTACGCCCGAGGAGCAAGCCTCCGTGGAGGAGATCTTTGCGCACTGTCCGTCAATTTCGATTGATTACGGTGTTCTGGAACGGGCCGATAATGTCTTCGTGCGGAGCTCGGATTTCGGGTGGAACGACGTCGGAACCTGGGGTTCGCTCTACGAACTCTCGGCGAAGGATGCCGATGGCAACGTCGTGCCGACCTTCTCGAAACTCTACGATACGACCGACAGCCTGATCAAGGCGGCCGAAAAGAAGGTCGTCGTCGTGGATTCGCTGCACGACTATATCGTGGTCGATACGCCGGATGCCCTGCTGATCTGCCCGCGTTCGCACGAGCAGCACATCAAGCAGGTTCTCGACGATCTTACGCCGCTCGAGGAGGGTTGCTTCGTGTAGATGCCGCCTCATTTGAACAGAAAGGGCCGGTTTCGAACTTCGAAACCGGCCCTTTTTTTGTCCTCAAACGGGCTGTCTTTGGCGCTCGACGCTGCCGAGTTGAGGTCGAAATTGAGCGGTTAAGCCGCGGAAATACGTGGCTGAAACTTCTTTTTGATGAGCCGGGAAACACGTATTATAGTGCCTAATTTTATGCAGTCGAATCGCCAGAAAGCGCTCTGAACTGCTAAAGCTAAACTGCAAATCGGGTATTCTATTCGCGAAAAATTGAATCGAATCGAGCCTTTTTACGGGGTAAATCCAAGTAGGATTTGCCCCGTTTTTGTGCGCGGTAATGTGCAAAAACGAGGTTCTGCGGAGCCAATCTCAAGTGAAAAAGGCGAGGACTCGTTGATCGCTTGAAAATCGGTCTCGGCACACGGGGTGCCCGGTAAAAAACGACGACTTCGGAGGAGTTTTCAACCCCCTTGCGGGCAAGTTGTTTTGCGTTACGGAAAATATTTCGCGTAACGGAAAACACAACTTGCCGGGGTCAAAACATATAATGTTTCTGACCCCAAAAATGGGTCGAATATCACGTCCCGTTCCCGCTTGTTCGCCGGCCAGCGCAAAGAGGCGAACCGTCCGTTCCCGAAACCGACTTCGGGAACAAAACCGGTCAAAATGGATGGGCCCGGAAGGCTCGCCCTTCCAAAAAGTGACTGACTGATTGACGTCAGTACTGACTGACTTCAGTGCTGATTGAATGACTGAATTCAGTACTGACTTCAGTACTGACTGACGTCCGGAAGTCTTGACGACATGACGTCGAGAAGTCTTGACGCCCAGAATTCATGGTCTTCTGATTCCCAGTTGTGCTGTTTTGTTGTTTTGTCGTTGTACAGTTGTGTTGTTTTATTGTTTTGCTGTTTTGTTGATGTCAGTATGGATGGGCCGATGGAGATCCCGATGCCGGGTGGAAGGTCGGAGGTTTTCCGGGCCCGTGGATGCGAATCCGAACGCCTCCCCGAGGAGCACACTCTTCCGAGGTGGGTGGTGCCGATCGGGTAGGGGAGGGCTACCCGCACCGCGGAGGAGGTCCCTCGTGAGCGGAATTTCGGTGCCGTAACGGAGCCGGTGCGGATGGTATCCGGGTTCGGACGTCAGCTTCCACCGCGGAGCCTGGTCCGGGACGGATTTTTGACGCCGATACGCTCGTCCGCCGCCGCTGAATCCCCGACCAGTTCCGGCGCGTCGAGGAAGATCGGCGGCAAAACCGCCTGCGGCTCGATGCGCCCCGGCCCGACGGCTCTGCGGTACCTTTGCGGCCGAAACGGATGCCATCCGCTCGGACGGCACTCCCGGGACGGCGCGGAATCCCGGGATACCCCGCCTGCATTCCGCCCCAATGCCGAT
>CDZD01019530.1_pt1 | contig 178573 bp, 186 predicted proteins | sample 554771 | NCBI WGS metagenome assembly CDZD01 (sample SAMEA3182069, study PRJEB8094) | gut metagenome | biome: human; feature: gut; material: Stool; isolation source: human stools | place: Canada | collected 2011-11-08
CGCTATTGTTTTGGGATCCTTCAAATCACTCTTTTCCGGACTATTATCATCTAATTCCATACTTCTGTTTACGGTAAACGGATTTACTGTTACAAGCTGAATATCATGGTCTTGTAAAAACTTCTGAAAAGTAAGCCAGTAGCAACCGGTAGGCTCGCAGCCGACAATAACCTTTTTCATTTCAGTTTTATTCATGAGTTCCTCTGTCCATCGAAGGAAAGTAAGAAATCCCATTCCGGTGTTGCTAAACTTAAATACTCTTCTTGAAAGCTCAAACCCTCTCCAGTCAAACGCCCTGCAGAAGTGAGTTTTTGATCCAACGTCCACTCCAACAATTAAAGTGTCACTTGTTACTTGCTTTAGTCTGTCATTCTGTGTTAAATTCATTTTGAACCTCCGGTGTTTTGATTGTTTTGTTTACATCCGCCAAGATGCAACTCAATCATACCTTGAGGTTCTTTTTTATTCAATTGGCATTATTTCTGAATTACAGGAATGCTCCTTTCTATTTACAGCTCTAATGTGTCAATTATATTCTTTAATGCGTCTGCTGATTCTTTTAGCTTCAATGCTTCTTCTCCACTAAGATTAATCGGTATATCAGATTCAATTCCGTCTGCACCAACAATGACAGGCATACTTAAGACAACATCATCAATCTCATATACTCCATGTATCATGTGCGATACAGGAAGTATTGATTTTTCGTCACGCATAATTACTTCACAGATACGTTTTACTGACATTGCAATTCCATAATATGTCGCATGCTTCTTATTGATAATCTCATAGGCACTGTTTTTGACAGCATCTGCGATTTCCTTCGTATTTTCCTTATGGTTATAATGTCCTCTCATCTCACACATGTCACTAAGCGGAACACCGGATACATTGGCAGATGACCATGCCACAACTTCACTGTCTCCATGCTCTCCTACTATAAATGCATGCACGCTTCGGCTGTCCACTGATAAATGCTGTCCAAGCCTGCTTCTAAGTCTTGCACTGTCAAGAACTGTTCCTGAGCCGATAACTCTCTCCTCCGGAAGTCCTGACAGTTTGATTGCAACCTGTGTCAGAATATCCACAGGATTTGTTACAACCAGAAGGATTCCTCCAAAATCTCTTTTGGCAATTTCCGGAATAATGGACTTAAATATTGCCACATTCTTATTTACCAGATCAAGTCTTGTTTCTCCTGGCTTTTGCCCTGCACCTGCTGATATAATTACAATCGCAGCATCTGCCACATCATCATAATCACCAGCATATATTTTCATAGGGCTGGCAAATGGTATTCCATGACTGATATCCATAGCCTCTCCCTCTGCCTTATTCTTATCCGCATCTATCAAGGCAATTTCAGTGAATAATCCACTCTGCATAAGCGCAAATACAGATGCTGAGCCTACGAATCCGCAACCTATCATAACTGCCTTTTTTGAATTTGATTTTTTCTTATTCATGCAATCATCCCTTCCTTTTGTTATTCTACAATTCTTTCAAATATGTATTCATTACCCGACGAAATTTTGTCTCTGAATACATAACCAAGTCTGTTAAAACTTCTGATATCCTCTGGTTTTTCTATATGATTCTCTGCCATATATCTTACCATTTCACCACGAGCCATCTTAGCATATGTGCCTTTTGTGATAAGCTTATCACCAGACTTTTCGCAAAAAGTAATAGTAATATGTCTGTCTGCTGGAGTCAGATATTTTTCAATACATTTAGAGTATTCCTTTGAAGCCAGATCAATGATAATTCTGCTGTCATCCATTACTTCCCTGTAAAGCTTCTCACCCCAGAACTCATACAAATTTTTATAATGCCCTATTGCAGCCCTTGCCTGCATTTCGAGTCGATATGGTGTAATACCATCCATCGGTTTTAATACCCCATAAAACGCTGACATTATTCTCAAATGTTCCTGCACATAATCAAAATGAGCATTTTCAAAAACTACAGGAGCCATATACTGATAGGCAATGCCCTCGTAAGCTAAAACAGCAGGTGTAAGTTGTTTATACAGATTCATAGAATTAATTCTCGCTATATTCTGTGCCGCAATATTGTCATTGCACTTCCACATTTTTTGAAGTTCTTCTTCGGTTCTTCCTTTCAGCCAGCTAAGTATCTCTTCTGTTTTTTCAACGAATACCGGACATGTTAATATGTCTATGCTGTCAGTGTCTGTTTTCATTTTTTTAGCGGGTGATAATATAATCTTCATCAGCTTAATTCCTGCAGCATTTTTTCAGGATCATCAGCTGCTTTTACTTTATCATTAGCTTTTACTATTATCCCATGTTCATCAATAAGGTATGTTGTTCTGACCACACCCATGGACACTTTTCCGTAGTTTCTCTTTTCCTTCCATACATCATATGCTTCAATAACCTTGCGCTCTGTATCTGATAAAAGTGTAAATGCCAGTCCATGTTTTTCCTCAAATTTCTTATGTGATGCAACTGAATCCTTGCTTACGCCAAGTACAACCGCACCTTTCTCAACAAACTGTGGGTATCTATCTGAAAATCCACAAGCCTGCTTTGTACATCCAGGTGTATTATCCCTTGGATAAAAATATAGGATTACTTTCTTTCCAAGATATTCGCTTAATTTATGTAATTCTCCATTCTGATCCGGTAATTCAAAATCCGGTGCTTTTGTTCCTACTTCTAACATTTTTATTCTCCAATCTATGCATCTTTCATTTCTTTCTTCTGACATTCCTGGCAGATGCCCTTAAAAAAAATGTCATGGCTTATATACTTCATTCCATGTGTGTCTTTTATTCTCTTCTCCAGCTCTGATATAACATCCATATCAACATCAAATATCTCTCCACACTTTACACATTCCACATGGTAGTGATTTTCGAGTGTAAAGTCAAAGCGGTCTGAACCATCCGGAACTTCCACTTTTCTAACCTTGCCTTCTTCTACAAGAATGCCAAGATTTCTATATACTGTCCCTCTCCCGATAGATGGATATTTTTCTTTTACAAATGTATATATCTGGTCTGCTGTTACATGACGGTGCATTTCATTTACTGCATCAAGTACCATATCCCTTTGAATTGTATTTCTAATTGTTTTCAGCCTCCTTAATAGGATTTATTCTTAATTAAGATTTTATATCATTCTATTTATTCTGTCAAGCATATGCTCATTTCCATCAAAACATCTAAAATTCTTTATTTGCAACAATGAAAGATACGTATTCCTTAACTATCCTTTCTTTTGTTATCCGATTACACCTTATCTTCGTTTTATAGTTTTACAACACTTACAATACTTTCCAGTATCCTGCCTTTTTTGAACCAACCCGCTCTATATACCCATTTTCTCTTAAAAATGATATATTGTTTTCTACTGCTGTTTCACTCACACCTAATATGTTATGAAGTTCTGCAGTTGTAATGTTCGGGTTGTCCCTCATTTCTGAAATAATTTTTTGCCTTCTGGAATTTAATGGTTTCTTATTCCCAACCTTTTTCCCAACTTTATTCCCAACCTTATTTATTCTCTCAAATGGAATCGTTACAACGATCGAATTCTCTCTAAATGAAAATGCATCTTTCCCGTACATTTCCGTAATCTTAGGGACTCCTCGTCCGGATTTCTCACTTATATGCAGTTGAAGAAATATCTCGGATAATTTTTCATTTACAGGGATTGATTCTCCTAAGAAAAATCCCTCCATGGTCTGTGCCGGAGCAAGTGTTCCCCTTGATAGTATCTCTATTCTGTCGGAAAATACCGAAATCATAGGTTCATTTCCTTCCACCCATTTATTGTGCAGGACGGCATTTATGACAGCCTCACGAAATGCCTTGTTATCAAATAACGGAACCTCCTTTCGTTCAACGACCCTGTCTGTCTCATCCGCCTGAATCAGGTTCAATACATCTCCATAACGCAACAACTCATCCAAACTGTATAATAAACAGTCATTTCCAAATTCACGTTTTATACTTGTTCTTCACACCTTCGGTAGAGACTTGAAGTGGAATCCTCACATTCATTGTCTTCTTTCAGAAGGTGGCATTGGTCACTCTGGCCTTTGGCGTGCGAAAACTCACTTTAACTACACTTATCTTCGCAATGCCTTTCGTACTGCTCTCTTAAATCTCATGGAGAAAAAACTTGGTTCTCCCTTCAAAAAAGTTAAAGCGAAATGTTATCGCGAACATAAAGACGGTTTCTATGTCTACGCCAAGCCTAACAAATGTGACCCTAAAATCGTTGCAAAATACATCGGCAGATACCTTGGCAGACCTGTTATTGCTACCTCACGCATTGATGCCTATGATGGCGAAAATGTTACTTTTCATTACAACAGGCATGAAGATGATAAACTCATCATCGAGACCATTCCGGCTATGGAATTCATTGCTCGCCTGATCCAACACATCCCGGAAAAACATTTCAAACAAATCCGATACTATGGACTTTATGCAAGGCATCGCGAATCTGACAAAAAGATACGTCTGGCAATCGCAAAGGAAAAAAGAAGAGTTTTTCTTTCCTTTAATCGCTGGAGAGATCTTACCCTTGCCTCTTTTGGCTATGATCCTCTTGCATGCCCTTGTTGCGGCCAGACAATGCTTTTTCTTGATCTCTACCATAATCATCAGCATCTTTCTCTGAACGAAATGTATGAAAGAGCAATGGGGAAACTTTCCCTTCATTCCTCAGCCTGATTTCTATACAAAGCGCCTCCGACTATGATAGAATGATTCAAACGGAGGAAAACACTATGTTAAAACGTTCAGATGAAATCAGAGACAAGTACATAAAAAATCCACCTGAAGGCATGACTGCTGATGACATCCGCCACATGAGTGAGGATGATTTGCTTGATATGGATTACTTCTTAAACGAAGATGATGATTTTGGAGAAGATTTTCCCGGAGCCGAAGGCTTCTATATCTTCTAAAATTTATCATCTACTTGTCATGCCCGCCTCCGCGCGGGCTCTTTTCATATCAAGAGTTCTCCGAACGGAGAACTTTCCTATAAAGCAAAAAAGCGCCGTATTGCTACGACGCTTTTGTCTTGCTCGGAAGATGGAGCAAGGGAACGCTATTCAATTATCTGTTGTACTTTTTCTTTCTGCTGACAACCGTTGTACCGATGGCTGCACCGCCGCTGACAAGCAGCAGAGAGAGCCACAAGGCAAGATTGAAATTATCACCGGTCTGGGGAGATTTGGAATCGTCTTTCAGCTTCACCGTTACGGTGTCGGCTTTTTTGATTTCCTTTGTGCCGTCCTTGTCGCTGAAATACTTGCCACAGCCTTCGCAGTACCAGTACTCGATATTGCCCTCGGTGGTCTTGGTCGCCGCCTTTGCCGGGAAGTGCTTTAAGTTGGTGTGGTTCTTCGGATCAAGCTCACCGTATTCCGCACCGCAGACCGTGCAGACAGCCTTGGCGGTGCAGGTCGCCGTGCCGTCATGGCAATTCTCGGTTTCCGTATGGCTGGTGTCACACTTACAGATTCGGGTGTGGGTCTTTTCATCGCTGTTCTGCGTCCAATCGCCCCAGTCGTGGTCCAGCGCATTGCTGGAGAAGAAGGTCGCCTCATCCGCCGTGCCCTCGGAGCTCAGACCGCAGACTGCGCAGGACTTGTAGTAGACCGCCTTTTCGGTACAGGTTGCAGCAGACTTCAAATACTGCGTCTCTGCTTTTTCAGCCGTGAAGCTGTGTGCCGCCATCTCGCCGTATTCGCCGCCGCAGACCGTGCAGACAGCCTTGGTGGTTCAGGTCGCCGTGCCGCCGTGGCAATTCTCGGTTTCCGTATGGCTGGTGTCACGCTTACAGATTCGTGTGTGGGTCTTTTCATCGCTGTTCTGCGTCCAAGCGCCCCAGTCGTGATCCAGCGCATTGCCGGAGAAGAAGGTCGCCTCATCCGCCGTGCCCTCGGAGCTCAGGCCGCAGACTGCGCAGGACTTGTAGTAGACCGCCTTTTCGGTACAGGTTGCAGCAGACTTCAAATACTGCGCCTCTGCTTTTTCGGCAGTGAAGCTGTGTGCCGCCATCTTGCCGTATTCGCCGCCGCAGACCGTGCAGACAGCCTTGGCGGTGCAGGTCGCCGTGCCGCCGTGGCAATTCTCGGTTTCCGTATGGCTGGTGTCACGCTTACAGATTCGGGTGTGGGTCTTTTCATCGCTGTTCTGCGTCCAAGTGCTCCAGTCGTGCCCAAGCGGTTTGGAAGATCCGCCGCAATCCGTGCATGTCCTTCCGCTTGTGCAAGTCGCCGTTCCGCTCCATATGTGTGACTCCCAGTAATCCCATGTATTATCACACACCGTGCATGTAAGAGCGGTTCGGTGCAATTCATCATTTGCGTATTGATAAGTCACCCTTACCGTTTGTACCTGGTTGCATTTAGTACAAAGCGCTCTACCCGCCGCATATGCCGTCATAGGCATAACAGCCAGCATCACGCACAGTATGAGCACAACGCTCAAAATTTTCTTATTCATATAGTTTCCTCTCCTTTGTTGTCCTTTGACAGCTTAAAGTCATATTTCATTTCCAACATGGCGAAGAGCTTATACATTACCTCGGTGGCGATTGCCTTGATATCCAGTGATTGAATAAAGGCAAGCACCTTTGCCTGCTCTGCCTCCGGTACCCGATACACCCGCATAGCCGCCGTCAAAAAGCGGCTGAGCTTGCGTTCCAACGGAAAATGAATATCACATTTTCTCGCCATATAGCTGCGCATCAGTCCCGCCGTGCCGATTTCCATCTCGTAAAAGTCGCTCTCGGTATTATCGGGAAAATCTTCACCAAAAATCTGCTTCAGCTCTGCCGTGGTATGCAGGTAAATATATTCCGATGTGTCGGGTAGGGAATAGGCTTCAATGTAGATTTCCCGCAGGTTCTCGTTCTGCTCGGTCAGGGTCAGTTGGATCGCCGTTTCCACCGCATAGGCGTAAACCGGCGGCAGCTTGCTGTCTGCAATGCTTCTTGCCACGCCGAACTGTCCGCCGAACATTGTTTCGGTCAATTCCAGCAAAATTCTGTCTTTGGTAGGAAACAGATTCAAATAGCTTCCCCTTGCCACGCCCGCTTCGTCCACAATCTGACCGACAGAGGTGTTTTTATACCCCTGCTCCAAAAAGAGACGGACGCACACGGTCAGTATTTTCCTCTTTGTTTCACTGCTGTCTCTCCGCAAATATATCACCTCTCTTCAAGTGTTTTAGTATACATACCAATAATATCATATCAAGTACAAAAAGGCGAGTGGAATTTGAAACTTTACCTCCGTAAATTGTGACATTTCCGCAAACGCTGGCTTCTTCCATTACTCACGGAACTTTATGACTTCTTGAATACTACCCGCAAAGGAAAAGCCGCCGTCTGTTGACAGCGACTTTTCTTACTTAGTATTAACAGTATATAAGCTCACTTAAAATGATTTCCACAGCGGCATTTATGAGCAGAGGATGCTTTGGTTTGCTCCAGCTTCTCCTGAATTTCCGATACTTGTGGTTTTTATTTTAGTATGCGGGCACTCTTTTGTCATTGAACGCATAGTTTAACCGGGCACCGCTTATTTTAGGACAAAAAAAGAACCCATATCCTTGTGATATGAATTCTGTGTTTTCTGTCTTTATTCTTCCCGCAGACCCGTATCGGACAGTCTTTCGTCTATCCGCAGGTCAATCAAAAATTTAATCCCCAGCGCCAGCAGGCCAAACATATGACAATGCATGCCAAAGGAAAAGCCCCTCATCATTACCTTCCACAGTCCCTGGGAAATGCGGCGCACTTCTTTTCCGAAAGCAAGCTTCTGAAAACATTTATGTCCCAGAGCATCCCCCTCGTAGGTGCGAAGTGTTTTCCGGACGGCTTTCATGGATTTTCCGTGCTCCACATATTCCATCTTGGCATCAAAAAAAGCAGCAAAGAAAAGAGTATACCAGACGAGCCCCTCATAATCCCGGTATGCGCTTCCGCCGACTGTTATCTGCTCCTGAACCGTATGGGCAATCTGCAGCCAGCACTTTGCGGACTCCGGTTTGTACTGATAGGAAATCGAGTCGTCGTTTTTCCGGTAGATATAGCCAATATCGTCCATAAAACCAAACTTTGCCTGATACAGATAACATTGCAAGTTAAACAGCTTATCCTCCGCATAGGCAAGATTTTGAAAGCAAATGCTATGTTCATCCAGAAAAGCTTTTCGGTAAAGCCGTCCCCAGACATACGAAAGTGTGCCTACGGAAAAGAAACCTTTGAACCGGAAGTCCTCCTCTTCCCTGTCAAGTGAAGAAAAAGCTTCGTGGCCTGCTGCCGGCAGAAGTCTGCCGTTCCAGTTTCTCTCGTAATTGCAGACAACAACGTCCGCCTGCTGCCGCTCCATCTGCTCCGCCAGTTTTTGCAGGATATCCGTTCCCGCCAGGCAGTCATCCGCATCCAGAAAACAAAGATATTCTCCCCGTGCCATTTTCATGCCGGTATTCCGTGCAGCACCTGCGCCGTTTTTCTCTTCTTTGTAAACACAAACCCTGTCATCCGTCTGCGCATAACTTTCGCAAATGGACAGACTGTTGTCCTTCGACATATTGTCCACCAAAATAAGCTCCCAGTCTGTAAAGCTCTGCTTGAACACACTGTCCAGCGCCTCTTTTAAGTACTTTTCCGCATTGCAGACCGGAACGATTATGGAAATTTTTATCCTTCTGTCAGGCATTGATTTTGTCCCTTTTCATCTTGTTTACTTTGTATCTTCACCCTTTTATCCTGCCAAGTACCTTACTCCCCATTCTTTTCAGCAGCCGCAAAAAATCCTTACATTCCGCAGTCCGGCAGTAACATAGCAAGAGCAGTACATTCGGCACCACCATACATATCACAAAACGCACCAGCAGATTGCCGAGCGCTCCGCCCTCATACCATCTGCAGCATACATGGGTCAGTCCCCATACCGCCGCCATAACCATCAGATGCCAGGCATATTTCAGGAAAAATTTCACCGGTTTTTCATGGAAACGGTGCTTATAAAGTACATAGGGCTCCACCCAGAAGGAGGTCAGCAGGGTGCTGCAGAGCGTTCCTAAAAATACTCCGGCAATCCCCAAATTTTCCACCAGCAGAATGGAAATAGCCAGATTTAATACAGCTTCAATCAGGGATTTGTAACGGTCGTACCAGAACAGCCCCATGGACTCCTTGAAGATGAGCACCGCCCGGCGGGTACCCGTCACAAAAAAGTTGATGCACAAAATAAGCACAATGTCCTCCGTAAACAGATATTGCTTTCCGAATGCCAGCTCCACAAACGGGTTCAGCATTTCCAAAAGGCAGATGCCCGCAAATCCAAACATCCACTGACCGATGAAAAATAAATCTGCAAATACATGCCCTACTTTTTCGCTGTTCTCGGTAGCTCCTAAATTGCCCACGCTGGCGGTAACCCCCTGCAGCGCCTGGTCAAGCACCTGCCTCACGGAGCCGATCACCAGATAATAATTGGAATACACACCCGCGCTGATGACCCCAACAAAGCCGGATATCAGCAGATTGTCGGTATTGTTGACCGCCACCTCGCCGATTTTATGCATCAGCATGGCTTTTACATTTTTTATAATGTCCTTCCGTTCGTTTTCCGGCAGTTTTTCCTTACACGTTTCTTTCAGATACGGAAACAGCCGGTCCGCCTGCTTCGACATCACAATATTCGCCGTAATGGTGCAAACCACCGCCGCAAGTAAAAACAGGATGAAATTTTTCGTGGTCAGCAGAATAATTATCTGCAAAATATCCTGAATAACCAGAAATCCATTGTGATTTATCACAGTCAGATAATTCATCTGATGCGCATCCACCAGTGTCTTTTTATAAATCAACAGATAGGAAATCACCGAATTTAACAGATACAAAAGGTAAATCAGAAGCAGGTGGTCCACATCCGGACGGTTCTTCATAAGCACATTTAAAAACGGGATGAGGCACAGACCTGCCACCAGCACGACTGCTGCCGTTATCCGGTAAAAGGTGCGGAACATCCGCATTAAAATCTGCTGTTTTTTCGTATCTTTTTGGGCAATGGGACCGTACAACGCATAGGTAATTGCCGTGCCAACGCCCAGCTCCGACAGGGATAAGATATTCAGAATGTCCGTAAAAAGACCGTTGATACCCACATAGCCTTCACTCAGTGTATGCGTAAAAACCACTCTGGTGAAAAATCCCATCAGAATGGCTGTAATCTGCGCTATAAATGCTACGGAGGTATTCACCATGGAATACTCTGTCCTGCTTTTTTCCGCCATATTTATTGCTCCCTTGCCACCGTGTACTTTTTAAGCTCCGATTTCAGGTATTCATAGCGGAGTTTCTTTTCTTCCTTTGCAAAATGCACTGCTCTTTCCTGCACCGGGTTGTTCCCATAATCAAGGACTTCCTCTCCGAACTGCTCACTGGTGAGGTCAAACCGGCAGTCACCGACTACATTGTAGCAATGATAATTGCCGCCGGGTCTTAAAATGCCGTACACCTCTCCGCCGAAGATATCCTGCGCCAGAAAAGCTGTAATGGAGCACTGCCCCAGTGTTTTATTATCTTCCGTCCAGCCGTCCCTCAGTCTGGGCGCACAAGTATCCGCGCACCAGATGTGCGTCAGCGCGTCGTATAAATCTATAGGTGTATGTATTCCTTTGTATTCGTCCGTTATCGCCGGAGCTGTCGCATTCTGCCAGCCCCAAAAGTTGTATTCCATAAAACACATCCTTTCCTTTATTTACCGTACTTATCGTCAAAGCTGCGGATTTCTGCCAGCACATCTTCCGTACTGCCGTCACCGGCATCGTACCAGTCCATTCTCTTTATGTACTTTCCGAGCCAGCTGTCGTGCAGGGCGTTTGTGGCAAGTCCCACATCGCTGAATGCATCCTTGCAGTCTTCGATGGTAAAAATCAGTTTGTGGTTATCCTTCGACCGTTCCGTAAAATCACACCGGGTAAACGTATCACATACGGTCCGGTACACGGCATCCAGGTCATGTTTCCCAAGAGTGCGTACCTTTTCGTCATCGATTTCCACCGTAATTTTATACAGATAATCGGCTACATCGTCCTGCTCCTCCGGCATTTTTATCTGTTCTTTTTTGCTCCAGTATTCCCGGGCTGCTTTGAATTGCTCCTTTGTCATATTGGTCTTCATATCCTTCCTACCAAACGCAAGCTCTGCCTGTTAAAACAAGGCTTATCTGATTTTAGTGCCACAATTTCAATTTTTTTATCCATTTGTGGCGCTAACTTAAATTAATATTTATTTTTCCTAATAAAAAATCAACAATATTTATATGTGAGATACCATCTCTGGAATAATCAAATCTATCTAATGAAAATACATACTTAGGTGACGCATCGTTTATAGGCTTATATGCTCCAAACTCTCGTTCAATCGTTTGCCTGCTTCCAAGATAATATGCTACCTGTATGAAACATTTTTTACGACCATCCCCGCAGAGAAACTTATTATCCCTGTGAAGGCTTGATTTCTGGAACTTTTAATGGCGATTATTACATCTTTTATCACAATTATTTTATGTTTTCAAAAATTCAGGTATCATATGGGTATCACGCTTTTGAATAAGTCCTCTCCATATAATCATCAATAGCTTTGACGATATATTCTGGAACTGTTTCAAATTTCACCATATCCAAATAATAAGCATAGTCATTTTCTATATGATAGCTTTCATTTATAAACTTTACTAATACATCTTCTTCTTTTATTTCTCTACTTGGATTCACTTCAAAAAGAGCTCTAAATAGTTGAATTTTCAAATAATCGTTCATTTCTGCAAAATATAGCTCTGCTAATTTCTCTTCATTATAAACATTCTTATATAATTCATCATAATCAAAGTTCTGTATCCATTTCTTAATTTCAGTACACCCCTTTTGAATCTCTGCCTGTGGCATTTCTGAATTATTAGCATATTTGCACTTATCTCGACCATGTATTAATGAAGATAAAACATCATATGCCTCCTTATGGTTTCCTGTCCCATTATGTTCATAATATTTCCTCAAAAAAGCAATTCTATGCACAATTCCTAATGTATCATCTTTTATGTAAGCTGCCAATGCCTGTACTACAGGTTTTATATCCTGTTTATAATCTATAGATTTCTCAGTTAAAACCCCTTGATTATTTTTAATAAATTTAGAATCAAGAGCATCTTCTGGTAACTTACCTACTACTCCAAAATCAATAATTGGTTCAAAATCATGTGTCAACATTAATACTGTTTTTTTGTAAAAACTTCTTGGCAAAATACCACTCTGTTTAGAAAACATTCTGTGTATTATTGCATATTTCTTATTTGTATCAAATGATGAAATAGGATCGTCTAAGACAATAAGTTTTGCATTTTCACTAATAGCATAAAACATAAATAACACTAAAGAAAAAGCATTTCGCTCTCCCCAGCTTAAATGTTTCCTGATTTTATCAACTTCAACTAATTTTTTATTACTTATATATTGCAACGTTGCAATGGCCTGTCCATTTTCATCTAGATTAATTCCAACTTGATATGTTATACCTGCAGACTCAAGAAAATTATTTATATCTTTTTGTGATGTTGCAACAGTCTGCTTTAATACACTTTGTAGTTTTCCCATTGCAGCCTTTATATCAATTGCCTCTTTTCTCAACTCCTCAATAGAATCATTTACCTCATCAACTATTTCATAGAATCCATCACTCGAGAAAAAGTTAAAGATACTTTTTTCAAACTTCATGTCTTCTAAAACTTTATCTATATCATTAATATTTGTTTTCTTAAACACATTTTTATCAAAATATGAAATTTTATTAAGTTGAGTTGAAATATGAACATATTCGTTCATAAATGTTTTCAAGATCGCACTTATTGCACTTTCTTCTTTCTCTTCCTTAATACAGGCTATGATAGAAGCAAACTTGTCATCTGGCATATATTTATGAAAATTCTCAAATAAATCTAACATATTTTTCAAATTCTGAGCATCTGATTTCTTATATGTTTCTTTAAATGTTTTCTTTTCTTCTGTAAATCCAGCATTTAATTCATCTGAACAGTATGGACATATGCCTTTAGTATCAAATTCCTCTCCTCTTGATTTCCAATCTATCCAATTAATACAAATTTGATCATCTGATATAATTGGAGAGTACCTTTTAAGTCCCTCTGGAATATTATACACATTATTTTTCTTGATAATAGCCTTATAATTGGTATTATTCTTTATACTTTTTCCAGCCGCATTAAGCTCTAATTTTCCAGCGAAAGCTGCAATATCATTTTTCAATTGAATTATTGGTTGTTTCTCATCTATATCTACTTTTAGCCTAAGAAGTCTGTTATCCAAATTTTGTCTTTTTTGTTCATAGTCTGAGGTTCTAATAAATACATCAAAGGCATTATCAATTACTGTACTTTCCTTAAAAACCATATTATTAACAAATTCTTCATTAAATACTCTAACGCCTTGAATATCCCCATCAATACTAATTGTAGGTATAATCTCATCGTCACTTCCAAATGGCTTTAATTCGTCCATAGGCTTGCCTTGACTAAATAATGAAATTGCAGTTGATAATGTTGACTTACCAGTTCCATTCATTCCATATCTTATATTAAGTTTTTCTTCTTCTAAAGAAATCACTCCTTTAGAAATATTATTGCAATTTTCTATTGTTATTTTAATTTCTGGCAATTTCTCTGCTCCTTTTCAATATAATCTTTCTTTAAAGAATTTTGTCGTGCAATCCTGCAATATATATCTTTTCCAATTCGTTCTTAACTTTGTCAACACTCATCCCATTGAAAATAGATAATGACAAATTGTTCTGCATTAGATCATTAGAGAAACGTAAATTTTGTTGTACTAAGCCTAGCCAATATTTCACTCTCTCGACTTTATCTTCTATAACACTTCCCCAAAATTTTGTCATCTCTTCATCTGTCATATCAAATATTCTTAACTTGATTTCTTGTGCATTTTCTAATGCACGATACATCACAGCTGATACATATATTCCACTATCATCAATAAATTTATTGCCTCCGGCAGAGAAAATATCTCTTACATTTCCACACCATACAAAACAACTATATACAAGCCAAGGAGTGAAATTGTGATAATCACCCTTGAATACTTCCGGAAACAATGCTATTCCTTCGTTTAAATAGATATTCTTCTCTTCTTTTGACAAATCCGAAAATGCTGTTGTTTCACCGCCACTCCACCAAGTCGATTTTTGTGTTCTTAGCAATTTTCTTATTTTACGATTTAAATCATCGCCAGATAGTTCCAATAAATCCTTAGCATCATTTCTAGTAAGATAATCTTCTCCTTCTTCTAAATCCATATTCAGATAAAATCTAGGACTATGTGTTACCTTTAAATCTGCTATACATTCTTCATATCTCCGCAATCGTACTTCCGGTTTATCCCCGCCAAGTTTTGCCATCATTATGTAGGTATCATCAATGTCATTTTTTAAGCTTTCATATATACTTCCCCCAATCACTTCCCATTTTGAAGAATCAGTCTTTTTTACTTCAACGCCTAATTTGTCACCATCTGTTTTATCTTCAAGTATAAAATCCGGAAATTTCTGTGTACTATGCGTAATAGATTCTTTATCAAAGCCAGCCTCAATTAAGCTGTCATATACTACCGTCTCAAAATCTGTACCCGACATTTTAAATTTATCGGCTTCTTGAGCTTTTTTCTCTTGAAGTTTTCTTTCTATATTTCCCTGCACACTATATAATTTTTCAACATATGCTAATAATCTTTTATGTGACATATTACCCTCCAAAATACATAGTCCAATTATCTTGTAATCTTCTAGCAATATTAAATGCTAACAAAGGCGGAACAGCATTTCCAATTATCTTATATGCTTCAGACGCAGATACCGATGAATTTCCATCCTTTTTAGGAATTATAAATTCATAATCATCTGGAAATGTTTGAATTCTTGCACATTCTCTAACTGTAAGTCTTCTTTCCTCATTTCCTTCCTCTAATTCTTTTATATAAATTCCTCCATGCTCCTTAGACAATCTTCTAAACTCAATATTCCCATGATGTTCTGATCGTATTGTAGGCCCAATTCCTTCCAGTTTAACTTCTTGCTGTCCCTGACAATGTTTACCCATAAATTTTGCCTTAGAGTATTTCTGTTGACTGATATCTAGTGATTGTTTTGGCTCCTCTAGTCCATAAAAAGCTTGTTTAACATTCACATAATGGATTTCGTTTTTATTGCAAAATTTTTTACTCAAATAATGCGTAGGAATAGGATACGGATCATATTCAGAACTTATAACCTTAGCACTTAACTGTTTTTTTGCTTCATCCGTTAATTCCGATTTTTTAAATCCATAAAAGATAACCCTTTCCCTCCCTTGTGGTACTCCATAACAAGCAGCATTCAAAACTCTGGCTGGAACAACCAAATATCCACCATTACAAACTGAAGAAAAATCATTTTCTATTATTTCTTTTGCATCATTCAAATTAGTTAACCCCTTTACATTTTCGGCAATAAACATTTTGGGTTTTGTAATGGCAATGACTTCTCTCATCCACATATATAAATGTCCTCGATTTTCAACTGTTGGTGCATTGATATCTATTTTTTTACCATTATGCCCTTTGTCTGTGTCAAACCCCATTCTTTTCCCTGAAACCGAGAAATCCTGACAAGGGAATCCCCCTGTTACAATATCAATTCCTTCCGGAAAAATATTAATCTTATTTTCTTTTTGAAGTTTTACTAAATCTACAACACTATCCAAGTAATATGATGAGGTTTCTAATCCTCTTTTTCCAAAATAATTACTCCACGCCGCTTTTGCCTCTGGTTTAATATCATTAGCAAATACTGTATGAAATTTATTTTTTGGAAGCCTTACCCAGCCATCTTTGCTTTTCTTAATTTTCCAGTCTTTATGCATATGCATATTTACAGATTTTGCTAATACGTCAAAGCCCCCCTCAAATCCCAAATCCATTCCACCACAACCCGAAAAAAGTGACAAAACATTTAACACCTTATTTTCTTCATTTTTAACACCAGACTTTATCCTTTCAGGTTTTTTTGCTCCATACGGAATAAGCCATATTCCACTTTGCTTTTTTGCCCCTTTTATTCTATTTTCATTACATAATATTTGAATCCTTCTTGGTGAAACATTCCATCTTTCTGCTGTTTCTACTACTGAAATATATTTTTCCATTTCGCTCATCCTTTCTCTTATATTCTATTCGTTTGTGCGAACTTTTTCAAGAACTATTTTCTGCCTTCTGCCCGTAAAATCGCTGACATATCATAAAATGCTTCAACTGCTTTTCTTTATGAAATGTTTCTCTACTTCGTATCTCCGCTATTCTTTGATCTGCTATAGCCGATACTCTAACTGCTGAATACAGTATCAAATAACTGCCTGCAATAAGAATTATTATGAGGACTTCAATTAGCACTTTGCTCATACGATCTCTTCCTTTCAAAATAAAAAGTAGGACTATATCAGCCAAACGGAATATCTCCGTGATAAATGCTAATTTAGTCCTACCTAAATAAAATCTATTAAATTGTCACCTCACTTGGATGCACGAACCACACTCAGGTCATGACTCCTGAATTGTTGATGCAATGTTTGGATTTCGGTTTGATTTGTCAGCGCTGCCTTATCTACCGATAAAATGGTATAAAAATAAGGACTAAATTAGTTCTAACCCCTTGATTTTACTGGGTTTCTCTAACTTTGTCCTTATTATAACGCGCTCATCATCAAGAAATATCAAATATTTATCCTTATCCTTGATTTGTTTTGATATATAGTTATTCAGTTTTTCAGCTGTACGAATTTTTTCAAACTGTAAGTCTTCAAAGTTAATCCGTATAATATGTGTCTTGTCAAAACCATTTATAACAAACTCTTCTTCAATCTGCTCAAGCAGAATAGATTTGCCACAAATTTGAAAAATTCAAGATTTGTGGCACTTATTTATTGAATCATAAAATTATCTATGCTGCATTCCAATAAAAAGGACAGGATGAGCAGCACTATGTACTTTTCAATACAAAACTAATTTCGTCCTACTTAATCAATTTTCACCTATCTCGACTAATTCCTAATTAAATTATCACCCCACAACAATGGTCTATCTCATGCTGGATAATCTGCGCCGTAAAGCCGCTGTATTTTCCGTGTTGAGGTTTGAAATTACTGTCCAGATAATCCACTTCTATTTCTTCGTACCTTGTGCAGGCTCTGACCCCATCCAGTGAGAGGCAGCTTTCCTCCGTCCGATATTCGCTTGCCTTCTTTGTAATTATCGGATTAATCATGGCAAACTGAAAAGGTCCCGCCGCTACCACGATAATCGCTTTATTCACACCTATCATGTTTGCTGCCATGCCCACACATATTCCGCTGTTCGCCCTTAGTGTATCCAATAAATCCGTTACCACCTGCCGGTCTGCTTCTGTCGCCGGCTGTGCTTTCCGGGAAAATATTTTTGTTCCTTTTACTATTTTCTTAACCATAACTCCTGTCCCTGTCTGCAATAGTATTTCTTTCTAAAAAATGCATCTATGCAAATATGCCATTTTCTATTTCAGCAATTTTCTTATCTGCCCATCCGTCGCTACCGGATAAATTTCATGCATATGCTCCACTATCTGCCGCCATGACTCCTGCGGGGCGTCCTTATAGCGGGAGGTCACATAGTCATAGCCGAACAGGTGCTCCGGTGAAGAATACACCGCCACATCCCAGCCATATTCTGCGCCTTTTTTATTGACACGCTTCTTAAAGTCGCAGTTGCAAAGATATATCTGCATCATAAGTCCGGTAACGGCACCTTCAAAGCCCTTATAGCCTTCCTTGCCAAAACCTGCAAGCTTCTTTAATTCACTGGAAAATATTTCCGTGTCTTCGTTTCCCTCCATAAAATTTTCCATAATTCGTTTGTGCTTCAAAGGTGCTTTTCCGTCTTCATACAGAGCATCAAAATCATACCCGTCCCGCCGGTAGTTGGCAAACACCGGCAGCCATTTTTTAGATATAAAACCGGCTTTTTTATCGAAGAACTTACCGTATACGATGTCATGTTTTCCGGCTATAATCGCCCGCCATAGCCAGGGGTCTTTTTCCGGAATATCACACCACCAGTATTCCGGCGTCGTTCTTTCTTCCAGGGAAAACCCCGGAATGTCATTCTTGAACAAGGGAAGAAATCCCACTTCATTGATGTATGCGATTGCTTCCTCTACCGTATGAATGCACTCCGGGTCATCCCATTTCACTCCATACATAATCCATTCGCCTGCTTCGTTACCCATTGCCTACTCCCATTTTCCATGCTGTTTCACTTTCAGAGAATCAATTTTCCATGCGTTTTAATTATAATACATTGTGCATGTATTTGAAATATTTTCTCCAAAATAATGCTGTGTACCGGTTAGCGTAATAAAAATCTGATCCATTAAGAAAGATCCATCTCCTCCACAAAGGCACTTTCTTTTTTGTTTTGCATTTCAGTGCCTACTTCTTGAAGATTTGTAGGCACTTTCTTTTCTGTTTTACATTTCAGTGCCTACCCCTTGAAGATTTGTAGGCACTTTCTTTTCTGTTTTACATTTCAGTGCCTACCATCATGAATATCAGTGCCGTTGTTACGTATGCTTTGTAAATGTTTCAGCGTTAGATTACGGCATAAAACAGGGCTACCGCCCAGCAAAAAATATTTGTCAGTGCGACAGCCCCTTAATTTGTTACTTTTTTATTGCCTATGATTTAATCCCACTTCTCTACTGCCTTATTATAGTACTCCATCAGGACCGGTCTGGTAAGCCGGTTGATCTCCACATCTTCCGCCATTTCGTCCTTTCCAAACAAAAAGAGAGCCGAAACATTCTCCGCGCTTAAGTACTTTGTCTCCACATCAAAGGTCAGCTCTTCCTTCAGTTCCTTCCGGCTTGCCATATTGAATCCCCAGTCGCCGAATGCCGGCACCTGCAGATGATACGGCTTTACATAAAATCCTTCGCTTTCGATGGTATGGTTGATGCACCAGAAAGCTTTTGTGGCATAGTAAGGGCTGGTGGACTGCACCACCATAACGCCGTCATCCTTCAGGTGGTTGCCGCACATCCGGTAAAAAATATTGGAGTACAACTTATTTAAGGACTCACTGTTCGGATCCGGCAGGTCCACAATAATCAGATCAAACATATCCTCCGACTTTTCCAGATATTCATAAGCATCCGTATTGATCACATGCAGCTTTTCCGATTGCAGGCTGTTTTCATTTATTTCCGTAATGTTGGGATTGGTGGAACAGATTCGTATCATCTCGGCATCCAGATCCACAAGGGTAATGTCCTTTACCTCGTCATATTTGAGAACTTCCCGGACTGCCATGCCGTCTCCGCCTCCCAGAATGAGTACATCCTCCCTTTTAGAAAGTTCACTCATGGGAACATGCACCAGCGCTTCATGATAGCGGTATTCATCCGCCGTGGAAAACTGGCAGTTTCCGTCTATGTAAAGCCGCACGTCATCCCGGTGCTTCGTCATAACTATTTTCTGATACTGCGTCTGCTCCATATAGATAATGTGGTCTCTGTACAATCCGTCTTCAATACTGTCGGAAATATTATCCGCAAACAGGATACCCACTGCCATTCCTACAGCAAGGATACCCGCAATCACACGGTAAATCCGGATGTTTTCCACCCGCTCTCCAAAACGCCACAAAATCAGCATGGCTGCTATAATATTCAGAAGTCCGCACAGAAACGATGTGGCAAAGTATCCCAGCTGAGGCAGCAACAGCAGGGGAAATGCAATAGAACCCAAAAGACCTCCGATATAATCGAAGCTGAAAATGGAGGAAAGCGTAACCGACAGGTTATTTTCGTCCGCCTCAATAATCCTTGTCATAATGGGGATTTCCGCTCCTGCCAGTGTACCGATCAAGAGAATTTCCGCATACATGACGGCAGCATAATTGCTGATGTAAATATTGGAAAGAAAAAGCAGAAGGGAGCTTACGCCCCCAACCACACCGATACTTAGCTCAATTGTCACAAAAACATGAAACAGATTTTTCTTAAAATATTTGGAAATATAAGAACCAAAACCAAGCGCTGCCATATAAAGTCCGATGGTTATGGAATACTGCAGGGTACTGTTTCCCAAAAGATAGGAGCTTACCGCACTGATAATCAGTTCATAACACATGGAACAGCCCGAAATAATCAGGGTTGTCAGCATCAGAAGTCTGTATTTCTTACTCATGTCATTTTCCTTCCGTCTGCTTTGTAAAATTATTTATCATAATCAGACCGTATATTACTGGATAACGCCGCTTACGATAAAAGCAATGCCCAGAAAGATACCGAAAATCATAATACCGGCTGCCTCATTCTTTTCCTTCAGCGCCACATTAAAATTGAATTTCCGGTTTACCAGGTCAACTAAAAAGTACGCAATGATAAATGCCGCAATGCCGATACCCGCAAAGGCTACGGTGTCCAGCACTCCCTGTAATAATTCTACTGCCTCACCCACCGTATTGGAAATGATGGCAGAACGGATGACAAACCCGAGGCTGGCATAAATCCCCGCTGAAACCCAGCCTACCGCTTTATTCCCCTCCCGGATTTCCTGCGGAAAATCCACCGGAATAACCAGATCAATGATAAAATAGCCAAGCATCATTATGACAAGGCCGACCCCAAGATACACAATTGTTTCCAATGCTACTGTTAACATACTCTTTTCTCCTTTTAACTGTTGGCTGTTTTTAGTTACTGTTGGCTGTCTTTAGTTACTTTTAACTGTTTCTACTTTCCGCTGCTGATTCCTCCGCTTGAAGAATTCCGGCTGTTGATGCTCGACTGCCTTATGGAATTGGAATAGGAATCAAAGTAGCCGTTGCCGATATTATGTACGGTGGAGCCGTCATACATGGAATATGCCGATGGCGTGCTCTTGTAGGAACTCGCATCCGAAGAATATCCCGAACTGTAATAATGACTCCGGTACCAGCTTGTATCTGCGCCGGTGCTTCTGTACGGGGAATTGTCCGAAGCATAATTGTACTTACGGTTCGATATCTGTACATATACCACATTTTCTTCCGATTCCGGATGGTAAATCAGGCAGTATTCCTTCTTGGTAAGAATGGCTATTTCCGCATCTGCCTCATCATCCTTCTGGGTAACGGACACGGTATTACCGTCCACACCTTTGATGATGTCCTTTGCCACATCATCCGTAGTAGCATCCTTAAAATACTCGTACACCGTTGCCGTCTGGTTCGCATTTCCCGTAATGGATGTCTTATAATTATATTGACCTGCGGATTCCAGATACGTGGAAATCTTTTTGCTGTCGGCCGCTGTATTGGAAAACACTGTATTAAAAATAGGCGGTATAACCATAAACAGGAGCATAAGGGCAACGACAATCCCCAATCCCCGGGCACTGTTTTTCGGTTTTTCAAATCCGGTTACCACAATCTGTTCTTTCTCTACATATTCTCCCTTAGAGTATTCCGTTCCGTCACTCCACATCTCCACCGACAGGGTATGGTCTTCGGCTTCGTCTTCAAATTCCAGAAACGTTGCGCTCTCTCCCGGGTCCACATCCACATCTCCGCCGGAGCTTCTGACCACCTGTGTCCCTTCGTCCACCTTATGCCATTCCGGTCCGATTCTGCCTCCCACATCGTTTGCCGGCCATGACACCGAATATTCATTATAAAAATCATCACAGGAAAGCCATGCCTCTCCATTGCGTGTCCGCAGCCGGTACTCCGTCCAGAATTTGCCCGGATCCTGAGTGTTTTCATACCGGATAAAACCGATTACCTTTCCTGCCAGACCATTGATGTTAAGCAATGTTCCAATCTGATAGCCCATTTTCTCCTTCCCCCTTTGCCTCTTCTTCTCTAATGTCTTTACTTCTGTTCCGTATCCGCCGCCTCTGCCGGGGTTCCCGGTTCCGGTGCAATCTCTCTTTGCACGGAACGCATCACGATTTTTTCCGCCCCGAACAGCGTCTTCAGTATTTCCGTAATTCCTTCCACCACTTCATCCGTACAGGAGAAGATATCCACTGCCGCATAACCGTATTCGGGCCATGTATGCACCGAAAAATGAGAGGTGGAAATTACCGCAAAATAAGTCACCCCTATGGGTTCAAATTTATGAATACATTCCTCCACGATATCTGCGCCCACATATTCTATTGCCCGGTGCGCTGCCCTCTTAATGGCTTCCGTATCGTTTATGATTTCCGAACAACCATATAAATCCGCAATCAGCTGTACTGCCATTTTCCCCGCCTTCCGTAATTGGTCTTCGATTCTTCCTTTGACGCTCCGCATTTGCTGCAGTTTGCGGCATCGGAGCGATTGTATGCCCCACAGTATTCACACAGCCAGTCCGGCTCATTGGTCGTAAGCGCCTTTTCTTCCTCTGTCAGTGCTGCTGCCTCTATATCCTCCGGCAGGTAAAAGATTGTTTCCACACCGCGGGCTCTTCCGCAGGAAGTGCATGCGTCAAAGCGTGCTTTAATCCCTTTCTTTCCACAGTACGCACAGTCCCAGAGACCTTCAATCCTTGTTCCCATAACATTCCGCCTTTTCACGTAAACAAATATTTTTGACCATTATATCATATGTATTGTAGTATTTCCATTACAAACTACGCACGTTTTCAGAACCCTTCGTGCAAAAAAGCAAAAAAATACCGTCTACACGGCATTTGCCTGTTGCAGGCGGTATTTTCCCGGATATATTCTATTTTTCTTCCTTGATCAGGTTTTTATAAAACCGCACGGCTCCCGGCAGACAGTTGTACTCAATATTCTCATTCAGTCCGTGCATTCCCTTCATCTGCTCCGGTCCGTAAACCACCGGTGCAAAACGGATACAGCTCTTGCATACCGGCTGGTAGAACTGGGCATCGGTCGCTCCCGTCATCACATAAGGGCTTGCCGGAAGTCCCGGGAAAGTTGCCGCAATGGTCTGCTCCACAAGGCGGAACGCCTCTCCGTGAATGTCCACAGGCTCTGTGTAGTCGTTGGCATGCAGCACTTCGGTTTCCAGTCCGTGCTTTTCGGCTACCTTCCGGATAATCTCCAAGCTTTCCTTTTCTCCCTGATGGGGAATGAAACGCATATTGGCGCCCACATAGGCTTCCTGCGGCAATACATTATAGGCATCGGAGCCCTTCTGTACGGTAAACGCAATGGTTGTCTTTAACATGGCTCCCGCCTGTGCACTGATGGCCGGCAGAACAGCATTTAAGAGCGGGCGGAACAACCACAGATTACCGAATACCAGTTTCATTCCGAAGCCCGCATACGGAGACAGACGGGTAAACATGGCCGCCACCTCAGGCAGCATCTTTTTTTTGAACGGGGAATGAGTCTCTACTTCATTGACAAAAGCTGCCAGTCTGGCAATGGGAGTTCCCTTTACGGGAGTGCTTGCATGACCGCCGTTGCTTCTGGCAGTGAACTTTACATCACCCTTTCCCTTTTCAAAAACACCTACCATGGCAAAATTACCATGGATACCGCCGATGGGGTCTGTAATAATACCGCCGCCTTCATCGCATACTAAAAATAATTCAATACCTCTTTTCTGAAGCTCTGCCACAATCTTGGGCGCACCGTCCCCGCCCCACTCTTCTGTGCAGGAGGATGCCAGATACACATCGGTAGGCGGTACAAAACCTTCCGACAGCAGCTCTTCCACGGCCTGGAAGAATGCCATGACCGAAGCCTTGGTGTCGGAGGTTCCTCTGCCCCACACCTTACCGTCCGCAATATCTCCGGAAAAAGGCTCATGCACCCACTCCCCTTCCGCAGGGACCACATCCTGATGGCTCATCAGAAGAATGGGCTTCTGTGAAGACTTTCCTTTCCAGTAAAAAAGCAGATTTCCGTCAATTTCCGTTTTTTCCAGTTTTTCATGCACAAGGGGAAACAGCTCCTCCAGGACCTTGTGGAAGCCCAGAAACTTTTCCACCTCCGCCACATTGGCATGGGATGTGGTATCGTACTGCACCATTTTAGAAAGTTTACGTGCCAGCGCCAGGGACTTTTCCTCGGACTCTTTTGCTACATAGGTCGATGTTTTCGACGGCATCAGAAGTGTCCTTATGACCGCTATGAGCAGAAGCAGCAGAATGAGTGCAAGCACTGCAAGAAGTATAAAACCAATGTATTTCATATCTGACCTCTTTCCTTAAGATTCTTTGATATTCCCGGCCTTACTTCCTGCCGCATTCTTCTTTTTAAACAGCAGGTAGGCAACACCGATGGCAATGGCTCCGGAAGGAATAATCATAAAACTGGTGGAACCTGTCAGGGAAGGCACCAGAATAAACAACAGACTCATAACCACTAACGGCAGGGCTGCTATCTTCATATTTTTACGATAGTACTTGTATGCCATGGCGCCAAACAGCGCCGGAACCACGTTTTCAAATGCCGGCTGCAGAACCTCACTCTGTAAAATGGGCTGCAGGGGAACCATCAGAAGTACGCCGATTGCCAGCACCAGTATGGTAACCAGGGAGGAAGTGGCAATGGAAATCGTGGAAATGATTTCATTTTCCGGAGTTCCGGTCTTTGCCCCCACCATATCCCTGGCATTGACGGCACAGGGGATTTTCATATTGATGAGATTGCCGGTGATAAATGCCAGATAACCGCCTCCCGCTCCCAGCATAGGCGTATAAATTAAAAATTCTGCAATACTGCTGACCAGCCATACCAGTCCTACGGAAAGAAATCCCTTTCCTACCGCCCCAAGATCCGGATAGGCTCCCAGCATCCCGCCTATCAGAAAAGGCGCTCCTACCAGCATGATCAGTGTGACAATGCTGACGATTCTGCCGATCACATGGGTCTTTCTTGTATAACTGTCCCAGACAGCTGTTTTCTTATCTTCTTCCATTTTGTAATCCTTTCTGTCATATCCTAATCCGAATATTTTCCTGTCGGGCATGCTTTCCCGTCAGGCACGCTTTCCTGTCAGGCAGCATTTCCCGTCAGGCAGCGCCCTACAGCAGTCCCGCCAGAACAGCCGCCAGCATACCGGCAATCATGCTTCCGGCAATGGAAAAGCTGTCTACCCAGGCCTGTTTCTTTTTCTCTATCAGATAAACAAAACCCGCCATGACAAGCGCCGATACCGCCAGCACAATCAACGGAATATAGTCTCCGTTAAAGGTAAACAGACCGTTTTCCGATACAAAACCGCCAATGTATCTTCCCATATAAGTACTTACCAGTCCGATGAACATGGCTGTCATGGCCATGTCCCCGAAACCGGGCTTACCGCTCTTTTTGTCCGCAGTCAGCTTCTTTGTGTATTTTTTATTTAAGAATACTGACATAACCATTCCCCAGATAATGCAGATGCTCATCAGGAGCGCAATGGTGGAGAATGCCCCCGGTGTCATTTCCGCAGCCGAAAGGGTGCTCAGTCCCACCTGCTCCGCCGCTGCCTGGGCCACCTGGGTTTCATAGTGCAGGGCGCCGATTACGGACAGGCGCAGCCAGGGCCAGGGAGTTCCCAAACTTCCCGACAGCGCAATGACTCCCAGCAAAATTCCCACACTGGGCAGCAGGGAAAACGTGGCACTGGAAATAATCGTACGCTTCATTTTCGTGGTATCCATGCCGATGGCCTTGCCGGTGCGGTAAGCTCTCACTAAGAAAATAACACATACCACTGCCACGAAAGCAATGATTCCGCCGCAGATTGCATACATTGGCACACTGTTTAGCTGATTTAAGATTGACATACGACTACTCCACCTTCTTTTACCGTAATATTCATATCGTCCTTCACATAGGCAAGAAACTCTTCCCCGAGACTGTCGATGACAGGCATCTTGCTGTTCTCCAGCCATACATCCGCTAAAATAGCGCCGGCTGCAGCCAGGGAATCAATGGGTTCGGAAAACAGCATGCAGGCCGGCTGTCTGCCCATGGAACAGGCGCAGTACAGTACCAGTCCACCCGTGGTGGAGCCGATGGTAGCCGGCAGGCACAACGCCTTTCCCGCCATCTGCTTGCCGTAAAGGTCCGGGTTGTTCTGGTCGCCGCAGGTTGCTTTTTTATCTCCAAACTGTAATGCCTTCTGGAAGGATGCCAGTGTATTGAGTCCTCCGTGGGACACCAGGGCTTTTGCTTCCACAGTCCCTTCCGCTATCACTCTGCCTTTAAATTCTTTCATCTTTCTGCTCCTCCCTTCGTAATCTGCTCTAAAATTTCTTCATCCGTATAATATCTTGCGCTGGTATAGGTTCTCAATTTATTGCTGGAAGTGATGACAGGCATCTTTCCGCTGAGAGGATTGTTCATGTACATGAGAGGACATATGTAGGAAGTGATGACACCGGTCTTTTTTAAGACTGCCGCATAGGGCGTTTCCTCAAATTTCTTAAGAACCGCCGGTGCTGCCGTAAAGACAGTCGGAATACAAACCTTGGTCTTTCCGGCTTCTTTTAAGCCCTGCTCCACTTTTTTCGTCCAGTCAATCAGCTGGTTTAAGCTCATATGCGGGCATCCCATAAAGCACAGCTTCGGGGTGGCATCCTTCTTTTTCCAGATGACCGGATAACTGTCATAAACCCGCTGCAGCTCCGCATCGTCCACCACATAGACTTTAGCGCCCTCTGCCACAAGGTCTTTTCCGTATTTCACTGCCTCCGGGGTAATGTTTTCCACATGATATAAACCTACCGCACCGTTAGACGCTGTTGCGGCGCCGAAATCCTTCAGATAGGTCTTTGCCGCTTCATCCAGTTCTCCGCCAAGCCACTTGTCCAGCCCCTCTATATAGGGTACGTCAGCCATAACCTTCATACCTATGGCAGAGCCGAGCAGCTGCGCCTCCGGCTTCTTTGTGGTATCAATTTTTACCACCCAGGTTGCTTTTCTGCCTTCGTCCGTAAGCAGACCGAACCGGGGCACATAGCCTGCAACCGACCCCATAAGGTCAATAATGCCGGAATTCCGGTTGCACCTTGCCCCCAGAACAGAGTTGGCATAAACAACCGCCGAAGACTCTGACCAGGAAAGCACCTCGCCCATTGCCGGTGTGTTGCCTACTTCGTCCATGTAACAGGTACAGGTATAGGCATCTTTATCCATGATTCCTATCTGTTCCAGCTGCTTTTCATAGTCCTCCTGTTTGGAATACATGAAATTCTTAAAAACAAAATTCTGTAAAAAAGAGCTTGGCACGTTGGGATCAAGCGGTCTCGGGTCTGCGGAAAACTTCTGTTTGGACACATTTCCGGACTCTATGAGCTTATCCATCAGCTCATAAACCGGCGCCAGCGCCTTCAATCCGAAGGAGGTAACCAGGTGATTGTATTTACTCGTTACGGGCACCATGGCATCGGCGCCGAAGACTTCTCCGTACCGCACCAGTGTCTGCATTACCTTTGCCAGGACATCGCCCTGTTTTCCATCTAAAATATCCTGTTGTTCTTTTGTTAAATTCATTTGTGTCCCTCCCATCAGATTTTCATGGCTACTTCATAAGCACGCCATACCACGGTTCTCAGGTTGCCGACACCGTTGCAGTCACCAACCAGGTAAGTCCTGCTGCCGGCCTGCGTAAGCGGATTCGGAATATAACCGGCGGAGCTGATTACACTATCGCAGGAAATCGTCAGCTCTTTTCCCTCTGCATCCTTACATACAATGCTGCCATCCTTTACTTCCTGTAAGGTAGTTTCCAGGTACACCGGTACATTATGCAATGCAAACCATTCTCTTAAATAGGAGCTGTTTGCCAGGCAGACACCGGTCTGTGCGATCAAGTCATCCTTCATTTCCACAATGACGGGCTTTTTCCCCTGCAGCGCCAGTTCATAAGCAATCTCGCAGCCGGTAAGACCGCCGCCGATGACTGCCACCGTTTCTCCTACCGGGGTGCCGGTCAGATACTCGCAGGCCTCTACCATCTTTTCGTGACCGGGCACTCTTTTCAGTACACGGGGAACGGAACCTGTGGCAACAATCACCGGGCTTCCCGCAAACTGCTCTGTATTTTCTACTTTTTCATTGTAATGAATTTCCACATTCAGATCTTTCATCTGCTTGCGATACCAGGTCAGCAGATCTCTCAGCTTACCCTTGTAGCTTTCTGCGCTGGCTGCCACAAACGTACCGCCCAGATGATCCGTCTGCTCATGAATCACCGGTTCATGTCCGCGCAGCTTCAATACTCTGGCCGCTTCCATACCGCCGATACCACCGCCGATAATATGTACCTTTTTCGGGTTGCCGGTCTTGATAATCCGGTGCTTTTCCCACTGCATGGTCTCCGCATTCACGGCACAGCGCGCCAGGTGCAGGGAATCAGATAATGCCTGGTCGTTGGGCACGCCCTTGTAGTGGCACATGTTAAAGCAGCCGTTATGACATAAAATACAGGGACGGATATCGTCTTCTCTCTCTTCCATCAGCTTGGTTACCCATTCCTGGTCTGCCAGGAACTGTCTGGCGAATCCGGCGCCGTCGATTCTGCCGTCCTTTACCGCTTCTGCCGCAGTTTCGGGATCCATACGACCCGCACATACCACAGGGATATCCACAAACTTACGGATATGCGCCACATCCTCCAGGTTGCAGTTTTCCGGCATATAAATGGGCGGATGTGCCCAGTACCAGGCATCATAAGTACCGTTGTCGCAGTTTAACATGTCGTATCCGGCATCCTGCAGATACTTGGCGGCCTTTTCGGATTCTGCCATATCGCGTCCGACTTCCACATATTCTTCGCCGGGAAGCGCACCCTCACGGAAGCCCTTGGTCTTTGACTCTACACTGTAACGAAGGGATACCGGGAAATCCTGTCCGCATACCTTCTTGATTTCTTTTACGATTTCCACCGCAAAGCGATACCGGTTCTCAAAGGAGCCGCCGTACTCATCGGTACGTTTGTTGACATATTTTAAGGTAAACTGATCCAGCAAATAGCCTTCATGCACAGCATGGATTTCCACACCGTCCACACCTGCATCCTTAAGCAGCTTTGCTGTCTTGCCAAATGCTGAAATAAATTCCTGAATCTCTTCCACCGTCATCTCCCGGGAAGGCACCTTGTCCGACCAGCGGTTCGGAGACGGGCTGGGCGCTGCCGTAATCTTGTCAAGATCCATAACAGGCTTGGATAAAACACGCAGCACCTTGTTGGTATACAGGGTTTCCATCATCTTACTGATGGTAAAGGAACGCCCGAAGCCTGCCGTCAGCTGCACAAACAACTTGGCTCCCGTCTTATGGAATTCCGGCATCCAATCTGCCAGATCCTCATACATCTTTTTATTTTTATACAACCAGCTTCCAAACATGGGGTTGTACACCGGCTGACAGCCCGGCAGCACCAGGCCGCAATTGTTCTTTGCTACCTCCAGGATAAATTTAGCGCCATCTTTGTCAAAATGGTTTTTTTCCATCCAGCCCAAAAGGTTGGTTCCTCCCATGGATGTCAGTACAATACGGTTCTTGATTTCGCAATTTCCGATTTTCCACGGTGTAAACAGTGGTTCTAACTGTCGTCTCATGATAGCTCCTCCTTTGTTTTCCTACATTCTCTCTTGTTCTCGTATCCCATTACACAAGCTCATTATACCATTCTTTGGGAATTTAGGATATGGGAGATTTTTACTTTTGGGTATTATATAAAATCATCTTCCTTTTCGATATCCTCCCCTTCTCCGAACAGTAGATACCTCAGTGGGATGTTCAGGTATCCGGCAATCATTTCCAGTTTGGCAAGATCCCGGATACCGCACCCCGGTTTATTGTTCTCAAGCGCACTAAGGTCCGGCTGGTACATCTGCAAATCTTCCGCCATTTTCTTCTGCGACACCTTCTTTTTATTTTTACGTGCTTCCCGGATCCGAGCGGCGATGATGTCATAATCAATCATAAAACATTCCCCCTTTTTATCTTAAAGGAATCTCTCCTCCGGATACTGCTTTACCATCCTGTCAAATTGCCCGGGATAATGAACCTTAAACCATCCCAGTTTCATGTTCACAATCATGTAGGAAACCGCGTGTGCTTTCGGAAAAAGATACAGAATCCTCTCGCAGGACCAGAGAAACCATTCTTCCACTCCGTTTTGCATCAATATTTTTTTCCAGGAAGGCCATTTTGCATTTCCAGCGCGTGAAACGGTTCCCTTTCTCACTGCTTCGCTGATTTCAAATGCCGTTACCCTATCCACTCCAAGCGCTAAAATATGGTGGAATATATCATCACGGCTTCCCAGTATATCCTTGATATTAAATCCCTTTTCCTCGACCAGAACCTGCATGTTTCCTTCCCAGATATCCGTTCCATGACTCAGCGTACATATCTTTACTAAATCATCAAAGTTATCCGGATGCAGCTTCTCCACCATTTTTCTTGTTTCTTCTGAACGGAATTCCGGAAGATCTGCGCACCCTGTTACAACTCCGTTTTCATCCGTTCTGAATAATGCCAGCACTTCGCTGTCTTCTGTCGGTATTTCCTCCAGATTTACTCCCGTCTGCTCCGATAACCGAATCAGCATTTCCTGTGGCGCATGACTGAGTAAATCCAGTTTTATAAAGCTATGCCACATAAAATAATATTCATAATACGCAATCAGAGTTCCATCCTCTGTCTTAGTCAGGGGACTGATTCTCTTGTAGTCACAGCCGGCCGGAAATAGTATCATTCCTCCGGGGTGTTTTCCTCTGCCTCTGAAATTTCCGGCCAGTTTCAATACTATTTCTTCCATTCTGTCCATAAGAAAATAATATCCCGTATCCTCCATATAATCTTCCACCAAGGATTCCGCAAATGCACGAGTAACCGTCAGAAAAGTACTGGCTCTGACTGCCGCTTCTATCCCCGTCAGTGTTCCCGCCTTTTGCATTATCTCCTCCTGTCTGTCGGCGGGAACGTTGATATCAATATCTATTTCCCGGTCATTGTCTATTCCAAAAAGGATTTCCGGTTCCAGCTCATACTTCAACGGATCCACTTCGCTTATTCCCATGAGATATAGAACCATAGACCCGGCGGCACATCCCCTGAGGGAGATATCACAGGCCCGGAGACCACATTTGTCAAGCAGTTCTCTTACCAGAAGAACATAGCTTTCCATTTCCGTCTTCTGCAGGGCAGCCAGTTCCGTTTCCAGTCTTTCTTCTGCCCTTACCGATTCTTTCTCACTATATTTCTGCTGCAGATTTTCATAGCAGCGGTTCCGAAGCGTTTCTGCCGCATTTTCCATCTTGGGAAAATATTTCTCTCTCGGAATAATGGATATTGTCTCACACATCTCCGCAATCCGGTGGGTATTTTTTATTACCACTTCCCGGGCCTTATCTTCCGGAAGGTAGGAAAAGGCTTTCAACATTTCTTCCGTGTTTAGGAACCGGTAGTCCTCGGTACATTTGTTCCGTCTGTGCCAATGGCTGATGATTTTGTAAGCCATGCGATCCTCCGGATCGATGTAATGGGCATCGCTGACCGCCACCACCGGAATCCCCGATTTCCCACATATATCAATGATCCTTATATTCGCCGACTCATATTTTTCAAACGGAAGCACTTCCACGTAGTCAAACAGGGATAACGCTTCGTTCAGGTTTTCTGTCGTTTCTTCATTCATAAGCATTTTATAGATTTTTCCACTTTCTACGCCGGAGCCTAAGAGCAGTCCCTCTCTGTGCTTAAGTAATTCCCTTAGTTCATATACCGGAAAATCCTCTGCGCTTGCATTGTCAGATATCAGTCCATACAAATTTTTCAGACCGGTATCATTCCTTACCAGAACGCTGATGCTGTATGTATTGCCTTCTTCGTCTACCACCGGCATTTCCATCCCGAAAATAGCACGCGTTGTATATTTTCTGTATTTTCGAACCATTTCCAGCTCCGTAAAGCAGAAAATGTTGGACGTATTGGTGATGGCTACCGCTGGAATATTCTGTTCGCTTAACTGTTTCATAATTTCACCGACATACACAGTGGAGTCTCCGCCCTCCTTACTGTGAATGTGCAGTTCTATTCTTTCCTCCAAATCCATATCCTTGCTCCTTTATCCATTGATTTTACATTTATGCTTGGAAACAATATTGCTGTTACTTTGTTCGAACAATCTCATTATAGCCCGGGACAGAAAAAAATCGGATAGCTTATTTTCTATATTTCCCAACTGCCTTTACTTGGATGCTGAACAGCATATCGCAATAGCAATCAGAAGACCCGATTCTCCCCTCTGATTTTGTGATGAACCAAGGATAGCAGAATGGATGTCCCATAAATGACACTTTTGTAATAATAAAGCTCAAAAAATCCCCACCGTACATTTCTGTACAGTGAGGATTCGCCATTTTTTAATCGAGCAATTACAATATGTTAGCTTCTAATAATTCTACATCGTAATTTGTCTGTAAATTAAGCCAAAAAGACTTCGGTGTTCCTGTTCTTACAGCTAATTCTGCCTGTGAAATTAATCACTCACTCCTTCCACTTTAATCTCTGTCATTCCCCCGGGCGGTTGGTCTACAAATACTTTTCTACTTTTTTCTGAATATCATCCAAATTGTCCTTATCTACAATCGCCCATAATATTCTTCTTAGATTTTTCCCTTTCAAAATATTAGCTGGAATTGTTGAATAACTTGCAAATTCTTGAATCAACATTTCACGAATCTCTTTGACTTTTGCACCCTTTTCTCTACCCTCGTACTGGCTTAACTCAAGCATCCTTTCAATTGATAGCGCTTTTTTCACACAAGTCCAATCATCGGCCTCCAGCATAGACTCATACAGCAAACGAACCAAAGATGCTTCACACGCTACGAACTGAGGACTAAATTCAACTTTGCTATTCAAATAAAGAGCCTTAAAATCATTAATATACTTTTTTAATTCCGCGTCTTCACCGCTGTCAACCATGGAATATCTATACAATTGTTTTCTTACATCAGCGATAATTTCCTGAATATCATATGCGGACCCTTTTCTATCATACCACTCTTTTTCGGCTCTTTTTAGATATTTCCTTCTTACTTCCTTAATATCCAATTCATCAAGACGATATATCGTAAGCATTGCCACATCGTAGAACTGTTTAATCTGTTCGTCCATTCTGTCATCTTGAACTCCAATGGTATGACAACCTATTGTAGTGAGCTTATCGGCAAAAAGATGACTTATCGGAAGTAATTGATATTCAAATTCACTTTCCACCGCAAATATATCTTTTCCTGTCTTCCTTATATGCTCCCAGTCCTCTGATTCCATAATAAATTCTATTTTTAGTTCTTGCTTATCTACCGCACCTTCTTCAGCATTTCGCTCTTTATAACTCAATACTGATGGAACATCTACATGATATGTATGCATTGGTAAATTGGTTTTAGGATTCTTGGGAATATGCTCCTTAAACAGAAAGAACTCACTTCCTTCTCCTAACTCTTTTGTAATATCATTAAGTGTATTCTGTACCTGCTCATCTGTGCCACAAAATATCATATCAATATCTACACTTGTTCTCTGCGCTTCTATTGGCAGATAGAACTGTGTAGCTGCCCCACCTTTTAAAACTATATGTTCTCCCAGTCGCTTTTGTATTTGAAGGAATAATTCAAGATCCCACAAAAACAATTCCATTCTCGACATATTTTTAAATCCGTACATTTCCATTCTGTTCTGCAGGTATTCTCTGCTAAAAGCAGTCTCATCATGAAATATTTTCTTATAATCCATTCTATTCCCCCCTTCGCAATATCATTGCAAATTGCATTGCGTCTTCTGTGATATATGGTGTTTCTACAATAAGTCGTATATCACATTGAAGGTTTCTCTTTGTTGAAACTGTAATTAGTTTCTTTTTATCAATATTTCCAAGTCTAACCAGATTTTGATAAACCCTGGCCAATTCCTGCAGTGACAAAGGATACCCATTTCTTGTTATTGAAAAATACAAATCTACAAAAGCTTTTTCAATTGTTGCAATGCCATCATTCTCATAATCAAAATTTTCTGTATCGTATACAATTACCTGTTTCTTTTCTATTCCTGCCAACATAGCATTTTCATATTGTTGGCGAATCTCGGTCGGCTTCACAACAGCAAATCCGCCATCCAACAAATAATTGATGATTTCATCATGAGCTGACTTTTCTATAAATAATATCATAGGATACTGTTCCGGAACGTGCTGCATAAACCTTTGCAAAACGTCTAATCCTGAGACGAAATACGCAAACCCTGATTCGTCAAGAATTTCCTGTACCTTTTTTATGTCTTCTGTTAATGCAATCTTAGTCTTACCTTTCCATTCATTAAATGTATATACACCAGTGCGCACGCGTTTTAAATATCCGGCTTCTACCAGTTTTGATAAATTCCAGTAAATAGAAGACTGCTTCATTTCCGGAAATATTGCCTGTACATCTTCCATGTAGAAAGTAGTTTGTTCTCTTAATTTTTCCTTTATAGCATTATATTTTTTTTCTAAAGCTGACACTTTTTCCATTTTTCTTACCACCTTTTGCAAACATTCTACCACGGTTTTTGTTAATATTCAATAACATATTTGCAAATACGATATTTGCGATTATTACTTGATTTATTTTGCTTTTAGGTCATTTATTATATCAAAATTGCTTTTTTCAATAATATGTTCGCAAAGTTTTGTTTTGCGTATTTATTTTTAAATGGATTAAATGCTTAGTGCCGTTTATGAACCCCATAAATGACACTTTGTGATAGTAAAGTTTAAAAAATCCCCACCGTACATTTCTGTACAGTGAGGATTATAGGATTTTTACCTGTTTATATACTTCTGGGCACACTTTTCAGCCTCGTAAGGATAGGCATATCCCCGTATTTCCGCCACCGTTTGGGCTAATCCGTCAAAAAGCTTATGCGTTTCCATAAGTGCCGCCCTGATGTCGCCTTTATCATAATGAGCAAAACAGCTTTTCAATTCCCTTACTATGGCGACGACGGCTTTTATATCTGTATCCTGTTCTGCGCATTCCAAGAGGTTATTCTTAATGTCCGCATACTTATCCATATGATAGAACTCCTTTCTCAAAAGTTTTCTGTCATCAAAAAACATTCGCCGCCTTTTTTAGTTTCTACATCTAAAAAATCTGTCCCGGCAGTTTCTTTTTTTCTTTGTAGGGAAAATTCTGGTCAAACTCTTCCGCTTCCTTCTCATCAATGAGATAGCCTTCCGGTGTTGCATATTCTCCGGTAATTCCGTCAAGATATCCCGGGGTCAGTTCCCTGCACAGGAAAAATGATGCATCTTCTCCCTCGGGCAGGCCATGATAACGGATTCCGTACTCGCTTGCCTGCTTAAAGCCGCTCTTACCGTAAAAATCAATATTTCCTTCCAAGCATAATGCACCGCACCCAAGTGCTGCCGCCTTCTCTATGGAATAATCCAGCAGGATTTTCCCATATCCTTTCCGTTTATATTCATTCTTTATGCAGATTGGGCCCATGGTCATAATCGGAATACTTCTTCCGTCATCTGATGTAATTGCTGTTCTCATAAACATATTCTGACCAATGAGTTCGCCGTCCTGATACATAACAAGATCAAGCTCCGGTACAAATGCCGGATCATTTCTCAGTTTGTGAAGAACATAATGTTCTAAGCATCCCGGACGGTAAACATTCCAGAAACTGTCCCTTACCAGATTTTCTACTTTCCGGTATTCACTTTTTTCCTCTAATCGAATGACTATATTATTCTTCATCACCTAATTCTCCTTTATTTCCATTCCTGTGCCATGTTGTTTATTACGGTTTCGAATTCTTCTTTTATCTTTTCCTTAGGCTGACGGAAACCGCCTCATAGCCATCTCTGGCAAACAGATGCAATGCCACAATTAATATTTCTTCTTTTCTGTATCCGTATAAAGCGAATCTAATGTAAGTAATATAACGTCCTCGTCTGATAGTGTTTGGAACCAGTCAGTGTATCCGGACAATGAAAAGAAGATATATTTTGAGACTTTATATTTAGCGGTAATTAACTTTCCTCTGCCGATCAAAGTATCGTAAACGCCTTTATCAATCTTTTCATTTTTGAATTTACATTCTCCGATAACAGCCTTTTTTTCTATTTCAGATAAGGCAACAACATCGATATCTGCAGACTGAACTTTTGCTTCTCCGTTTTTATCGGTGATGTTTTCTACTCCCCACCAAGTACCGACAGAGGTAATAAAACAGCCATATTCCCCTGTGATTCCTTTCATCAAAGTGTAGTATCTGCACATTTCTTCAAAAACTGCGCCCATGTAAGAATGCAGCACCGGTTTAACCACCTTAGTATAATAAATTTCCCCCTGTCCCATTTCAATGACGCTGGTTGCCTTGGGGATAAACTCATACCAGAACTTAAACATAAAGTCTTTCAATACATATTGCGTCTTCTTTTTATTATTTTCTTCCGTAATGCATTTCTTCTTTTCAATTAGACCCACATTCATTAGTTTTTCTAACGAATATAAAACCGTCTGATTTTTTTCACCAATTTTCGATGCTATGATATTGAGCGAATTCTCGCCGGATGCAATTTGTTCAACAATATTGTTTACAAGTGATATATCGGAAAATTCCTGCGTCAAAAGATTTCTTGTTTCATCATACAAATATCCATCCGTCTTAAAAAACAATCTTATGATGTTATCATCCAGGCTCTTTTTCGGATCAATCATGGAAAGGTATTTAGCAACACCACCGGTAATTCCATAGCAGATGGCTTTATCCTCATTAGAATAATTCGGAACAAACTTTGCCGCATCTAAATAATTGAAGGACTCTAATTTTATTTGAGAGTCGCGTCGTCCAAACAAAGGACTCTTTTCACTGAGAACCTTCTGCTCCATAAAGCTAAGTGCAGATCCACATAAAATCACTTTAAGATTCTTGTCGTTCCATACTCTGTCTATATATTTCTGCAATACAGAAAGAAGAGCCTCATCTTTTTCGGCCCAATATGGCAACTCATCTATGACAAGGATAATCTTCTCCTCTCCAATACTTTTATCAATAAAATCAAATATAGCCTCGAGGGAATTAAAACTGATATTTTCTACTTCCGGCATGAACAGATCTATTACCTGCTTTGAAAACAATTCAAGATTTCTGTTTTTGCCAACCTTTGTGGCCGTATAAAAAATGGTCTTCTTATCTTTGACAAATTCTGCTATGAGCGTAGACTTTCCGATACGTCTGCGTCCATATATAACTGTCATTCCAATTCCATCTTTTTCATAAAATTCTTTTAACGATTCAAGCTCTTTTTCTCTTCCTATAAACATATAGAACTCCTCCATGCATGTTCAAACTGTTTTTGTTCAAATTGATTTGAGTAAAAATATTTTGAATAAAATATACCATATTTTTTCCTCGAAATCAATTATTTATTCATCTTTACCATCTCTCATATCAAAAAGAAGGGATGCATTTTCCTCAATCCGGCAATTAGCCCTGCTATATCCTTTTTTACTCTCGTATATCCTTCTTCGTCTCTATCGTTCCCGCACATATATAACCCACGGTTAAACTCAATCATTATGGATATTACACGCCGTTCGCGATTGTAATATTTTTCCGGAACAATGGCTCCCGAAAACGGACGATTGAGGTCTGTTTCATAACCATGCTTTTGGAAATAATGGCATATAAAGCATGCTAACCATGCGGGTGTATGATACGCATCCGTTCCGATACATATATCCGGTCTGTATTCTCCCTGATCCATCTCATACGGAAGCGGGCTCGGATAAAAGGAGTGCCCGTCTATAATCAGGCAACACCCATACTCTTCCAGCTTCCCTGTAACAGCCTCCTCAAACATACGATGGTGTCTGTCATAATATTTTAAGAGTATTTCTTCTTTATGTTCATCGGGAATCCTTCTTAGCTCGTTGCAATCCGAGCAGGAAGTATAAACAGCCCCCATTCCTCTCTTTGCCATAATTTCTTTCTCATCATCCCGGAACCTCTCCGGATCGCATACTAACCGCGATATGGGAAATCGCAGCATCTCACAATCGGCATCAAATAAATCATCGGTAAAATGATCGGTCATTACCGTAAGCTCGCGCTCTAAATTCGGTGTAACAAAATATTGTAATTCTTCTTTGGGTATGTATGTCGCTGCATGCGGCACATGAATCAGGATCGGATCTTTCTTTTGCATATTGGGCCTCCTTTTCTACAAAGAGGCCACTTAAGACATCTTTTCCATGAACAAAATGCACGAAAAAGACCCATCGTCCGATGGGTCCGTAGTATTTCCTATATCCCATCGATCAAGCTTTGGCACCTTACCATTGGCAGGTTGCCGTACGGTCATAGGGCTTGTCCCTCGCGTACTCTTCATAGGTTTTTTATTTTATTAAGTATATCACACTTTTTTAAATTTGTATTTACTTTTTACGTAACCGGATTACAATTTCCTTATCACGTATCTTTTCGCAGAATATTCAGATACTCCTCATATGAGAACACCCTGTTTCGTGACGCATTTGTCGTTTCCTTCAATATACCTGTCTGAACCAGTTTATCTACAGCAGACGATACCGTGTTATAGCTTACCCCAAGGTCAGCCGCCGTTCTTTTGATTTCAATGATAGGATACTGCTCTATATAATCGAAAACTCTTCTTACGTTATCATTTTTTCTTGTGGTAATAGGAAGTCTGCAGACATTGTTCTCATGGAGTGTTGACAACTTTTCGACGGTAGCCAGGGAATCCTTTGCTGCTGCCGATACTGCTTCAAGAAAGAATCCAACCCACTGCTCATAATTTCCGCTTCTTCTTACCTCCGAAATACGGTCATAGTACTCTATCTGGTTTTTTTCAGAAAATAAGATATATATATGATTGGTTTTGAAATATATCCCTGTTCTTTCTGAAATAACAACTCTATAATATATTTCTTATTTCAAAATCAATCCAACATTTCTGTCAAATGCATAACACACAAGGTGCCACCATCGAATCCTCCTTAACTGAATTTGAGGTAAGCATCAGCGAAACCGGTTTTGCTCTTCCTTACAAATAGTATTCTACGGCTTTCTATGGGTTAAGTCGTTCCCCAAAGAATGGACAAAAAGTACAGTGGGAATGGACTTTAATCTTCTTACTCCCACAAAAAAAATATGCTGATCTGCTTTTTTACTTTTTTGTGCTGATTTCTTCTATAACGTCAAAAGAGGACATATCACGTTTTTGAAATATCAATATAAAATTGAATAAAAGTGATATAAAAAAAACAGTTCGTAAAAGTATAATTTTACGAACTGTTTTTTTTGCGTATTTACGGCAACAGCAATCTGCCATATGTATACAGTCATATTTTCTTGGAGCCGATATTGGACGTAAACTGTAATATTAAAAAAGCAGATTGTGAACGCATGTGTTCACAATCTGCTTTTTTCTACTTCTCCACCAGCTCCAGGCAGTCTCCAAAATGCCTCTGCAGTGACTTTAAGTCCATAATCATCACATAAAATACTCTGCCATTGTGCACTGAATCCACTATCCTGCCATGGTCGAGCACTGAAATATATGTGCCGTCTGCTTTTTTCATATGAAAGAAAATATAATCATTTGAGTGACCTCCGTCAATCTGCGACCATATGCTTTTTTGACAGCTTTCCTGTTCATCCGGGCGTATCAGATTGCAGAAGCTCTTACCTGTATATGCAAGCAGCTCGTCCATATTTTTACAGCCTGTAAGCCGAAGCAGCTCACTGTTTGCAAGCAGAATCTCATCATTTTCTTTATCTGCTCTGTAAACAATAAAAGCTCCCGGCAAATTATCAATAATATCCTTTATTGCAAAACCAAGCTTTGCGCGACTCTTTACTTGCTCACCCTCACAATATGCCATACAGCCGTTCTTCCCACGCATTTTCACCTTATAAAGTGCCATGTCCGCACACCGCATGAGATGTGAACGGTCATCAGCCAAAACAGGATACTCCGCAAAGCCCAGTGAAATGGTAAATGTATGCGCTTCACCTTTACAATAAAATTTTCTGGTTTCTTCTGTAAACTTCTTAAGAAAAGGCTCAACCTCCACTATCGTGCAATCCGGCATGAAAATGCTAAACTCATCGCCTCCGTTTCTGCCAAGTATAACATCCTTTGAAAAATATTTCTTCATGCTCTCTGCAAGCTTCTGCAGTGCACCATCACCCGCCGCATGTCCATACATATCGTTGACCAGCTTGAAATCGTCAATATCAAGCATCGCCACAACACAATGCTTTTGCGGATTCTGTCTCATATATTGCTCAACCTGCTCATCAAAGCCGTGCCTGTTGTAGATACCGGTCAGTGCATCAGTCACAGCAAGCCTCTTGAAATTCTTCCTGTTTTCATTGATGAAAATCAATGCTGCTGTAAGCCCTGTCAAAAGCAGGACTATAATTACACCTCCGATAAACATGTATATCAGGTAGTTATTATTGTAAAACCCACTCTTGGGTAAAATCTCAAGCCTCCACTTGTCTTCATACACGTCAAAGTCATATATCACCGGATCGTTCAACGCTTCCTTTGAACCGTAAACCCACTCATACGTATCATCCCACGGCGAAGCACACTTCTGCAGACTGTACTTATACCCAAAATTGGAAAGAGCCTCTACAGAATCAGAAAAAATTTCCGGAACCTTCAGTATAACAATTGTGAAGCCCCAAAAGCTCTTTTTACCATTTTCATCCTCCAAATAAACCGGATTGCGCACTGCTATACCATATCCGCCCTGCTTCAGCTTCAATGGTCCCTGCATAATTACAGTGTCATTATCCCTCGCATAGTGCGAAATCTCTCCTCTGTCACTATCATTTATCAGATCTATCTTGCCGGATTCATTCACATCCTCTGGATATATTTCATTCACAACTCCATTCGGTGCTATCTGTATACTCTGAATCGAATCGTCCATCATATTTGCTGCAATATCATAAAACTTATTTATATTTCCATCACCACTTATGACAACCTGCTTTAAGGTATCGGTAACTCCTATTCCCTCCATAAGCTCGCCATATATACGCTCCGTATATGTCATCGCATTGAGCTTTGCATTTGTCCTGTTCTGCTGCTCCTGACTCTCACCGACTACATATATAGCGCCGATTAACGCACACATGCCCAATATAAATACCACTGCCGGAACAATGAATCTCTTTTTTAGCTTTTTCATTTGTATCACTTCCTAAAATCAATGTCTATCTGTTCCATATAATTTTAATATTATAGCTCTACGATAAGAAAATGTCCATGAATTTACATAGATTTCCAACACTTCAAACCCATAAGCAAAACTAAAAGAAGCCTCACTCATTATTGAGAGAAGCCTCTACTTTCATGATATCCTGTAAATCTACTTAGTTCATATCAATATTTTTCAGTTGTTCAATATACTGAAATACTTTTTTGTCACTCTTTGATTTTTCATGTTTTATTATACCCATTGCTCTTTCTTTTCTTACTCTTAGGTACTGCCTCACAATTTTTTACCTTTACAACACGAAAATCTGACTCCATGTTCCCTATCATTCAGATCTTCTACACTACGAAGCTTTATGCCTTTCTTACTATATCAGCCTTTTGGAATTTGACCATCGACATACAGAATGTGATTAACTAACCACTCTGTGAGATATTTTAAAATTCCCATAATCTGTTCATCTTGATCTTCTACCTCGTCATTGTGAAGTTCCATAAATTCATCAAGTTTATGTATAAATTCCTGATGTTGAACTTTCTGTGTGAATATCTTCTTATAATTAATAGATTCCATATACTGCTCTTCATCACTAAAGTGTTTTACTGTATAATTTCGGAGATTTTCTAATATTATATCAATCCTATCATATTTATCCGGTGTAAACTCATCATGAAGCAGTTCATATGCCTCATCTGCATATTTAAATAACTGCTTGTGTTCTTCGTCTATCATATCTATACCGATATAATATTCTGGTTTCATTTCATACATAAATTAATCCTACTTTCAGTTTTATTTGTTTTATGAACCTGTTCAATACTATTCATAATAGGCAAATGCATTTCTCATGAATTTCCTATATTTGTTACTGTTATATTTGTGTTGTTCTGTAACTTTAATATGTATAAATGCTTTTAGCATTTCCATAATCCATGCAGGTTACAATATGCATATACTTCTTCTACCTGTTCACCATCGCAAAGACAAAAATCTGCTACCGGCTCCTGCCCTGGATTTAACTGTTTTCTGTATATTCCCTGGTTTGTATTTAATGTAATCCACTCAATGAAATGCTCTTCAAGCATTGGATGTTTTGTCTCTCCGACCACGACATGAACATGACTGCCTTCTATCGTATATACAGGTACATGCTTCTCGACAGCAGCATCTGTCACTCCGGCTTTTAATTCCTGCATAGGTTCTCCGCAACAAATTACAGGTACACCCTTATCCTTTACCTTTTCAACAATGTTTCCACAATGCTTACAAATATAATACCTTACTTCCATGCCTTTTTCTCCTTCCATGTGTAAAATTTATAATTCAATTGTCTCCATAATCTTTTTCAATGAATCTGCAGATTCCTTAAGCTTTAACGCTTCCTCGCCACTTAAATTAACAGGTATATCAGACTCAATACCATCTGCACCTACAATAGCTGGCATACTTAACGATACTCCGTCAATATCATATACTCCATGAATCATGTGTGATACAGGAAGTATTGATTTTTCATCTCTCATAATCACTTCGCAGATTCTTTTTACAGACATTGCAATTCCATAATATGTAGCATGCTTTTTGTTTATAATCTCATAAGCACTGTTCTTGACTGCTGTAGCTATTTCTGCCGTGTTTTCCTTGTGCTTGTAATGTCCACGCATTTCACACATTTCACTTAATGGAACACCAGATACATTGGCTGATGACCATGCTACTACTTCGCTATCTCCATGCTCACCTACTATAAATGCATGAACACTCCTGCTGTCCACAGATAAATGCTCACCAAGCTTATATCTTAATCTGGCACTATCTAACACAGTACCCGATCCAATAACCCTGTTTTCCGGAAGGCCTGATAACTTTATGGCTACCTGAGTCAGGATATCTACCGGATTCGCAACTACAAGCATGATACCCGCAAAATTTCTCTTTGCTATTTCAGGAATAATTGACTTAAATATTGCTACATTTTTATTTACGAGATCAAGCCTTGTCTCTCCCGGTTTCTGTCCCGCTCCGGCAGATATGACAACAATTGCAGCATCAGCCACATCATCATAATCTCCGGCATATATTTTCATCGGACTCGCAAATGGAATACCATGACTGATATCCATCGCTTCTCCTTCTGCCTTGTTCTTATCTGCATCGATAAGGACAATCTCTGTAAACAAGCCACTCTGCATCAGAGCAAATACCGATGCAGAACCAACAAAGCCACAGCCTATCATTACTGCTTTTTTTGAATTAATCACTTTCTTCTTCGTAATAATCTCATCTCCTTAATAATTCTCTTCATGTACTTCAAAATAGCTCTGTGGATGATTACATACCGGACATACTTCAGGCGCCTTAGTTCCTACCACAATATGTCCGCAGTTACGGCATTCCCATACCTTAACTTCGCTCTTTTCAAATACCTGTGCAGTTTCAATATTCTTAAGAAGTGCACGATATCTCTCCTCGTGATGTTTCTCAATTTCTCCTACTGCTCTGAATTTAGCTGCAAGTTCAGGGAAACCTTCTTCTTCGGCTGTTTTCGCAAAGCCTTCATACATATCTGTCCACTCATAATTCTCGCCTTCCGCAGCTGCTGCCAGATTTTCCTTTGTATCACCAATTCCTGCTAATTCCTTGAACCACATCTTTGCATGTTCTTTCTCATTATCTGCAGTCTTTAAAAACAATGCTGACATCTGCTCGTAACCTTCCTTTTTCGCTACAGAAGCAAAATAGGTATACTTATTTCTTGCCTGTGATTCCCCTGCAAATGCCTCCTGTAAATTCTTCTCTGTCTGTGTTCCTGCATATTTGTTTGCTGCCATCTCTTTTACCTCCGTTTTCTTTACTACTTTTTCAAAATCTGATGCCGGGTGCTTACATAAAGGACATATAAAATCATCCGGTAATTCCTCGCCTACATATTCATATCCGCAAATTCTGCAACGCCACATTGTCTGACCGTCCTCTGTTTTAGTAACTGTCACAGAAATGCATGCATTTGTACCTTCTGACTTAAGACTGATACATTGCTTTTCTATCCATGCTGTTCCTCCTTTACCTTCTCCCTGCATTTCGGGCAAATGCCTTTAAACGAAATATCATAATCCACAAATTCAATTCCATGAGTGTTATGAATTCTTTCCAGCAAATCCGGTATTTGATCCATATCCACATCAAAAACTTCACCGCACTTTATACATCTTATATGGTAATGATTTTTCAATGTAAAATCAAATCGGTTCGGTCCATCCGGAACTTCAACCTTTCTTAATGCACCTTCCTCTACCAATATATCAAGATTTCTATATACAGTTCCCTTTCCAATTGTTGGATATGCTTCTTTTATAAATTCATACACTTCATTTGCCGTAACGTGTCTTCTCATTTCGTATACGGTATTTCTTACAAGCTCTTTTTGAATGGTATTTCTCCTACTTGTCATTAGTTCTCCTTATTAGGATTGGTTCTTAATAAGGATTATATACCACTATCATCCCGTTGTCAATAAAAATAGTAATAATTCTCATTATTATAAAAGTTACCAAACTGAGCATCTTTTACCTGAATAACTATTTTATTTTGCGTTCAAATACATATTCTGAATCTGACTATTTCACCACGAGCCATCTTGGCATAGGTACCTTTTGTTACCAATTTATCTCCGGATAACTCACAAAATACAATCGTAATATATCTGTCCTGTGGTGTCAGAAACTTTTCTATACATTTTGAGTATTCTTTTGATCTCCTTTTTCTTATGGTGTCTAACTATAAGCGCTAGTGATTTATTGATGCAAGGAAAAGCTAACCGGTTGCTTATTTCTTACAAGTATTATTCTACGGCTTTCTATGGACAAAGTCGTTCCCCAAAGAATAGACTTGTAGTATCGTAGGAATAGACCTTTTGAAATAGAAAAAGTCGGTAGGCTATAAAGCTACCGACTCATCTTTACCGCAAAATTTGAAATTAATGTTCAATTGCAAGTTCCTCAATATACAAAAATTGATCACAATATAATTCATAATCTTCATCTGTAAAATGCTTAACTTTTGCTTCTTTAATCACTGTACCATTTCTGCTCCAGCGCAGATTCCAATTGCAATTGCATGGCTGTATGATTGGGTATAACAACCTATCATCTTGTATTTCTATATACCATATCCATTTGGGATTAGTCTCCCCTGCTTCATACGGCTCAACATCCCACAATTCTATTTTATCAGCATGACTTAAATAACTGGTTGATGCCGTATCCTCCAAAACTCCATAGTATGTTAATTCATGTTCTGTCTGTCCGCAATCTGGGAATCTAACCAATCCCATTTTCCGCCAAAACTGTTCAGATGTACGAGGCTCGCAGAATAATTTTACAGCCTTAAAACCTCTATCTCTAAAAGAATCAGAAATAAGATTGTAATAAAATTCACCGTAACCTTGTCCACGGTATGTAGGATGAATGACAAAAATATCAATGTCAATTCGTATGCTCTCGCATTCATTCCAAGTTACTAAACCAATACTCTCATTCCCATGTTTAAATATAATCAAATTGTCTTTTTCAAATGCATCCTCTATTATATTTCTATTGTTATAAAAACCATATCCTCTTTTATCACAATCCCGCTCACATTTTAGCCAATCTAATACTTCATCTAATTCTCGCTTCTTTGGCACTGTCTCAATAAAATTTTGCATAATATACACCACTTCCTCCTTTGTGCTCGTATTCACATCACAGCAAATACTTCTTCATCGTATTCTCTACATAGTCAATTACATTTTTCCACTCTAGTTCCCCTACATAAAAATTGCTCTTTTTAAACTGCTCCCAAAGTTCTTCCATATGTAAATCATCAGATATCAAATGTAATGTAGCTTCTATATCATCCTTGGTAAAAATAGTTTTCCTCTTTTCACAGGTGGCAGAAAATGCATCGTATAAAACCCGCTTCTCTATCTGTTCTTCATAGAAGTTCATGATACTGTAAACATCATAAAAATCTCTAAATCTGGTATTCGCAATTCCCCTATTTATTATTGTCTGCATTTTCTCAGCAAGCAATGTTTCCTTGTTATATGTAAGAACGGAAATCGTTCTATCCTCAAACATCAATTTATAGTCGTATTCTATTGCTTTTGGTGTGATTACATCATCTGTAGAAATATCGATTTTAATTGGTTGACGCATCCTGTCCAACGTAGCTTCCAACATTACGCGAATGCCCGGGTAATCAAACTCTTCCATAATAGTTCTTGTACTTTTAATTTGTAAGCTAATATTATCTTCCAGCGGGATGTTACAAATTTCTTCAATTATCCTCTGTACATCAGCCTCATTTAGTGGTAATGCTTTTACCGTTGTATCAATATCCATCGTAGCACGCATATCCACCCCAACAATTGACGCTACCAACATCCCACCCTTAAGAATAAAATTATCCCGATATGATGATATAGATACTCTTTCCAGAAATCTTTCCATCATAAAATTTCGAATTAGCGTAGACGCTTTATTACTGTTCCCATCTGAAATATTTCTCACCTTATCTTTTAATTGTCTTGATGAACTAATCACACTAACACCTCCACGTACTTCATCACTTCATCTCGAATTCCCATCATATCCGCATATACAATCAACTGCGATAGCTTTTTGTCCTTCGATGACATATATTCCTTGATAGCCGTTTGAAATACTTGTACTTCATACTTATTACGATTCATTATCAAATCGCAAATGCAACGCTCCTTATCGTAAACCTTAACTAAATTTCCACTGCTGGATGCAATCTCACAAATTCCTGTTTTGTATAAATCCGGTGCCGCATATTTCACCGAAACATCAAAATCATTATCCTTTAGATGGCTCGCATTATAACCCTGTGGCACAGTAACACACACAGATGAATACTCCCTATCTGTCAAACCGTGCAAATATAGTGCTGTTTCTCCGGAATAAATAATCGCACCATTTCTTTGTTGCAAAATGAACAACTCATCCGGCCACACATCATCCATTATATATAAACCTCTTGAGACCTTCTCCATGCCGTGTTCCTTAATATATTGTGCAACATAGGTCTTAGAAATATCTTCATTACACACCAAAGAGGTAATAAGATAACCGTTATATTTTTCAATAAAGTTTTCAATTTTTTCCTTTTTAGTCATTCTATTCACCTCTTCACTTTACTTCTGTGCTTTAATTATATGATTCAAAAGCGAGAAAGTAAACTCTTTTTTATTTTTTCAAAATAAACGAAGACATTCGTCTAAAATCATCTCTCATTGCTGCTTTTTGTGGGCTGTCTTTTCTTCTTGCCATAAAAATAACCTCCAAACTGAGTAATTTTATCTTACATCAGTTTGGGGGTTTGCACAAACTTTAGGTTACTCCCCCAATCTTAAACCTATTAATCTTTAATATATCTTATCAACCTCAGATTGTTGTCCTTGACAAGTATTATTCTATCGGGAATAACCGGAAGTATCAGCGCCCATCCGGCAACAAAAGTTGCCTGTGAGGAAACTTTACATATAATAATATATGAAGCTTTTCTACATATACTATCTGTATATCTTTCTGCAAAACAAAATAGTTTTATTTCCGTCTTGTGTATAGAACAGTTTTAATATATAATTGTTTTATAGATTGGAGGTTTGTTTATGAATAGAGATACTCTGAAACAGATCATGGTTGATCAGAAGGATATTTACTTAAACAATCCATTAATTGCCAGACATTATCCTTTGGAAGAAAATATAAACTATTGCTTTGTCGGCATCAGAAGATGTGGTAAATCCTATATGATGTATCAGCAGATACAGACCTTACTTGAAAAGAAGGTCCCTTTATCCCAAATTGTGTATGTGAATTTCGAAGACGAACGTCTTTTGGAAATGACAGCTGATGATTTGAATACCATCCTGGAAATAGGGCTTGAGCTTTCGGGAGCAGGTAATACGCCATATTTATTTCTTGATGAAATACAAAATATTGACGGATGGGAAAAATTCGTACGCAGAATTGCAGATATGAAATATAAAATAAGTATCACCGGAAGTAACAGCAAAATGCTCAGCAGTGAAATTGCTTCCACACTGGGTGGACGATTCGTGATTATGAATATATACCCTTACTCCTTTGCCGAATACCTGATTGCGAACGGTAAGGAAAAGAATTACCTGGATACCATCAGTACAAGTGATAAAGCGGAGCTGCTTGCACAGTATAATGAATATGTTACTTATGGTGCATTTCCTGAACTTGTGGAAATCAAAAATAAAAGAACCTTCTTAAGCAGCATATATCTGACAGTTTATCTCGGCGATATTATTACAAGAAATAAGATCACAAATGACTTTGCAGTTAAGCTTATATTAAAGAAAATAGCTGAATCCATTACCAAACCATTATCCTTTACCAGACTAACTAATATCGCAAAGAATGCCGGAACTTCCCTTGGCAAACAGACCGTCATAAACTATGTGGGATATATGAATGACTCCTATCTCATATTCCCTCTGACAAATTATGCTGCAAAGCTTGTGGAAAAAGAGACTTCCCCTAAATACTATTTCATGGACACCGGTCTTGTAGGTCTGATGCTTTTGGACTGTAAATCTGCGCAATTAGAAAACCTTGTAGCAATAGAACTTGTCAGACGCTATGGTATGGAAAATGTCTTCTATTTTGAAAACAATGTGGAGATTGATTTCTATGTTCCTGATGAAAAGCTTGCTATTCAGGTATCACTGCAGGTTCTCGATGATATGGATACACGGGAGCGTGAGACCAGAGCTTTTGTAAAACTTCATAACTTTATTCCAGATGCAAAATGCCTTATTATTACAAATAGCGAGGAAGCATCTATAGAATGTGACGGAATCCCGATTTCAGTACTTCCTGCATGGAAATGGCTTTTGGAAACTCCATAAATAAATTTGAGCTTACCCGTGTGATCAGGTAAGCTCTTTTTGCGTATTCCGCTTGAACGGAGCAGCCAGTCCGCTTTAGCGGTGAGGCTGTCCGTTCCAAACGGTGAAACTTAATTATCAACTCGGGTTACGCATGATTATGAATATGTGCCTTATCAACATGTGTTACATCCACTATTATTACAGCATCGAAAAAGGTGCTGATGATGAACAGGCCTTTGATAAAAGGATTGCTGGTCTGTACAGGGAACTGTTTGATGATAAGCTCATTGAAAGTCATAAAGAACCTATGAACAGTTTTTTGAAGTTAAGACTACGCCTAAGCGTGGACGCAAGGTTACTTACAAAGAAGATGCCATAAAGGAAGCAAGAAGGTATCTTGGATACCTTGCCCTTATCACAAATGAAACAATCTAGGTTTATAGGTGACACAATTAAAATAAAAGTGTTGACAAGCATACTGATTATGTGTTATATATACAGTTATAACAGTTAATGTGCAAATTGTTGGAGGAACAAATGAAATTATCACAAAATTCAGGAACACCAATCTACAAACAGATAGCAGACCAATTCAAGGAGGATATACTTGGCGGCAAGTATGAAAACGGTGAATATCTGCCTTCTATCAGGGGGTTGGCGAAGGACTTGAAAATAAGTGTTATCACAACCATGAAAGCATATGAGTCTTTGGAGCAGGAAGGTCTGGTGACCGCCATGCAGGGCAAGGGCTATTATGTAAATGCCCAGGATAGTGAAATGCTTAAGGAGCAGCATATGAGAAAAGTAGAGGAATCACTCACGGAAGCCATTCATGCAGCCAAGGTTGCCGGATTGAGCGATGAAGAGTTGAGAGCAACTTTGGATGCCTTATTGATGATGGATGAGGAGTAAGGCAGCTTTACCGAGTAAGACATTTGAGGAATGTATCATTTCAATAGAGGAGGATAAAAATGAACATAACAAACGTAATAGAAGCTAAAAACATTGTAAAGAAATACAAGGGTTTTACCTTGAATGTTCCGGAATTTCATGTACCTGAGGGGTTTGCTACGGCGCTGGTTGGAGAGAACGGAGCGGGTAAGACAACACTGATGAACATTCTGTCGGGTATTCGTCTTGATTATAAGGGCGAGATATCCTACTTTGGACAGTACTCGGATAAGGATAGAGAGAATAGTCCCGAGGTGAAGGAAAAAATTGGTTATGTAGGAGCTGATGCATATTATTTTCCTCAGTGGACCATTAAAAATATAAAAGAGTTAAGCAACCTGCTGTTTGATACATTTGATGAGAAAAAGTTCAATGATATCTGTACGGACCTTGCGATTTTCCCCGGACAGGAGATTGATGATAACAAAAAGAATTCTGCATTGTCGGATGGTAATAAGATGAAGCTGATGCTGGCTGGTGTCTTGGCACGTGACACAGATTTGCTGATTCTGGACGAGCCGGCATCACCGCTGGATCCGCTTATGAGAGACAGACTGTGTCAGATGATACGAAATTATATCGAGGAAGGAAATGGTAAACACACGGCATTTTATTCTACACATGATATAGCTGATATGGAAGGTGTCACAGATTATGTGATTATTCTGGAACACGGAATGGTTGTAGAAGAAGGTTTTTCAGAGGATTTGAAAGAAAAATATGTTATCGTCAAGGGTGATGAAAAGGATATAGAAGCTGCCAAAAAGATTTTGTATACCATCACAGTTAACAAATATGGATTTGAGGGAATGTGTCTGGCTGAGAACTTGGATCAGTTGGCGGGTTTGGATGTTGTTAAGGAAACACCTACACTGGCACAGATTTGCATCGCTGTTATGAAAGCAAATTCCATGCTGAAATAGAAGCAAAAGAGGGAGAAGAAAATGTTTAAGAAGATTAAATTGGGATTAACTCTTGTAAAATATGGCTTCAGACCGGGTACCAATCTCGTGATGTGCATATTGTTTTTAGCCATCGGAGTTGTTTTGGAAATCTCTTCAAAAGGAACAAATATTATCGGAGCTTTTTACTTCCTGCTTACAGGTGTGTACATCTATCATATGATTGAGTCTATGAGTATCTCCAAAATGGTGCAGACTTCCAAGATGAAAAAAGCATTGCAGACTACAGTACCGACAGCTACAAGCACACTGCTTTATCTGGTGATATTTACTTGTGTTGTGATAGAAAAAGCCATTCTGATACATAATTATCCGGAGAATACGCAGATTTACCTGGAAACTTTGCTGATAATTGTTGCTTATCAAGTTACAGCGATGCTTTACATCGGATTATGTTATAAATATTTTGTGGCTGCCACTATTTGCTTTTTTGCTGTCATTATGGGTCTTACCGCCGGTGCCCATATATTGTCCAGAAATAATCATCTTTCACTCAGCTTTCCGGTTGAGGTTATCATCGGATATATTGCAATTATAGTTGCGGCTGTACTGGAATACCTTATTTCAACGCTGATCTATAAAAAGGAACTGTCTAAGTTTGCTTTCAAAGGTGTGTTTGGAAAATTAAAGTAATAGAAAGGATAAATCATGAATAGGAAAAAGAAGATTATTTCTTGGCTCAGGGCCATGCTGCCATTTTTATATTTTCTATTGATTCAGGTATATGTAGGTGCTATCTTCGGCCAGATATTCAAATATTCCTTCTCGTACAACTGGATACAGGATAATTTAATAGTGATTCTGCTGATTGCACATGCTTTTACGGTATTTTTCTTTGGATTGTGGTACTTCACCTTCTGTATGAATGAGCATGATACAAGAGTTAAAGATGTGCTGAGCGTCAGAAGTGTAGCTACGGTCATCCTTTTGGGTTTTATAATGAACTGATATGGTTGATAAGTTACAAGGAACGCAGGGAAAGTAGAGGAGCTCTCCCACTGTTCATTTATGATAACTTCATTGAAAATCAGTTCTTACTTAGCATGAACTGTAATTTCTTCATCAGGGAAGGCTCTTCCGGCCTCTTCTCTACAGCACATCATAGTAAGTCCTCTTAAAAGATCTCACGGAAAGCTTATAGGTTACAACCATCGAGGCAATCATTAGAACACCCAAGCATGCACTGATAGGGATCAGATAAGCTGTCAGTTTGCTTAACGCCCCTATGGCAAAACCAACTATCAGGATAGCCGGCATCGTTACAATCACTGTCATCTGAGGGTTTGGTATTCTTCTGATAAAATTAACTGCCAGGAATGTAATAGCCGTATAGACCAGATATCCTATGAGTATTGTTTCAAATCCTCCGCAAAAAGCAGGATAGATTCCCATAACACCCCACATAACGGTAGTCTTAAAGAAACGAATCCCAATATCCCAAAGATAAGTATCTGTCAAAAGCTGTTTGCCATAAACCGAACTTTTCATCCAATTAATAGAAGCGGAATCTTTACTGCTGCTGGCACCAAAAGCCACGAAATCGCCAGAGAGTTCAACCAGCAACAAGAAAGAAGCAACTGTCACTACTATAGTTGTGCTAGCATTCGCCGATAGGACAGCAATTACACCGACAAATAGAATTAGAGCCGGAAAGACTATATGTACCAGTGTTCTGTATAGCTTGGATGTCATGGCCATATAGGAAGCAAAACTGTATTTCTTTCCATCATTCGGTCTTTCCCTGGGTGTCTCCTTCAGGCAAAGTATCAATCCAAATGCAGCAGCAAACACTGCTAAAACAATCACTGCCACCTGAAGCACAACAGAATCCTCAAAAGGAATCCATGACGCCGTCACTCCGAGCAGATTATAGGTCAGATGCAGCAAAATTCCCATAAGGATTGATTTATATCGATAAACAATCAATCCCAGGACAAGGCCAAGGGCAAAAGCATATACTCCCTGCACCAGATTACCATGCATAATTCCAAACAAAAGAGCCTGTACAAAATTAATCACCCAGAATTTGACTCCGGTACGGTGAAGCAGCCTCATAGTCACTCCACGAAAGACACATTCCTCTCCGATAGGAGCTAAAATGACTGTTGCAATCATACTGATAATGGAAGTCTCTCCCAAGCCGGTTGACTGTATTAACTCGCTATACGACTCCAAAATCTGCGGATTAATTGTATCAATCAACATGAAAAATGCTCTGGTGACATACTGTAGGCCAAAAATCTCAGATTTTTGTCTTGACAACTGAGCCACTATAAGTTCTCAGAAAATACCACTGAAGTCATCCACGCCTCATTGACAACCAATTATAAATTCTCATAATTCCCCATATTTTCAAATCTGAAATCAAACACTGCATGTTTATGAAGTATTTGATTCATCAATTGATGAAATTCTTCAAACTGTTCTTTTATTTTTTCTTCATCTATAGGTTGTCTATGGTGTTCCTCTGTTTTATTAATGCATTCCTGAATCTTAAAATCCCGATTTGCATACAGTAAATTTGCATGATCATAGGGCAAATCCAAATAACTAAAAATGAGTTCGCTATTTTGGTAATTGCCTTCCATCAGTGCATTATATGTTTTGATTACACATTTACAGACATCTGTCAATTCAATCATATAATCGCCATAAAAAGGTACTTGGTTCATAAACATTTGAATACCATTGATATAATCTTTTATTTTTTCTAATATATCATTGTACTTCTGAAAATCACAATTTACATCAAGATATCCTATATCTGAAACAGTAATTTTTTCAGCTAATCTTCTATCCAGTCCATCCGCTCTATACTCCTTTACAGGTAGTGCAATATTAATTGCCCCCATACCGTCAACAAGACTCGTATTAAGTGAAGACTTATATCTTACTCCATCAAATTCATCAGTCTCCCTTATCCATTGCATAAACAACTGCGGAAACACATATTCTTCAACAAATTTGGTATTCCTATCTTTTACTTTAACAGAGCATGCTGCCGCAATTGGATATGAGCTTCAATATCTGCTTCATCTATCACCATGAATCCATACTTGTCACACATTTCATAGAAAAATGGTGCGTTCGGATAGTGGCTGGAACGGATCGCATTAAAATTATGCTGCTTCATTAACGTAAGGTCGGTTGTAATCTGTTCCAGACTGATTGTAAATCCAGTAACCGGATCGGAATCATGTCGATTGACACCACGGAATTTAATCTTCTGTCCATTTAGGTAAATGACCTGGTCTTTAATCTCTATCTTTCTTAATGCAATGTGGTCTACAATTACTTCATTCTCTGTTTCAAGAATCAGTTTATATAGATATGGATTTTCTGTATTCCAAAGTTCCGGACTTGCGATTTCTAATACAGCTGTTCCTTCTTCAGCAATACTTCTCTACAATTCTCTGCTGGATGGACTCCATCATTACAAGCATTGTGATAGGACTGAGCTCTGCACCCAAGTCCCTAATTCCATATACTGTAAAACGGTTATCCACATCCACGTTTGTCTGGTGATTGAAAATATTCAATGAATCGCTTATGAAAAGCTCAAGGGACAATGCAATATCCTTTGCTTCCTCTTCCGGCTGCTCTAAAAGCAAGTCATAAAAATCGCTCATAATCGGAATATACTTCTCCCTGCTTCTGGCAATGTCGATATAGAGCTTTCTCACGCATCTGTCAATAATGGACTTCTGTCGGGAGTTTAAGCCATCACCGATCTCTCCTGTTCAATACCCTGTCTTCCCTCACGAATCTTTTCCTCGATAATATCATTGTAAGTCCGGCAAAAAGCCAAGGATTGAAGTTATCACCGGTCTGCGGAAGCTTTGGTTCCGTACCCTCACAAATTTACGTTGAATTAGCTTAGATGATCTTCCTACTTTCGTTAAGTGCTTCATATAGTCCTCCAAAGGTTCAATCTTAATTAATCTTATTTTGGATAATTGGTACACCGCACCTACTGCCTTTGCGTATGCAACAATAAGCATTTCATCTATTCCAAAATACTGTGCTGCTTCTTCATATCTTACAAATCGTTAGTAACGTCTATCAAAAGACTTTTACATATTAGATAAATGCATGTAAAATTTCTTTTACATAGCTTAATTGCGGTCTATTTAGCTTGTTTCCTGACTACTCAGGAAAAATATTTCTACCCTCGCCCCACCTGTATTTTCAGAATTTGAAAGTTTAATACCTCCACCATATTTTTCATCCACAGTTTTTGCAAAAAATAGTCCCATCCCATAATGGGCTTCGCCATTTCTACTTGTGTCATCCATAAAAAACTGCTCTGTGCCATGCAATAATGCTTAGTCCTGATATAATCCCTGCTCCAATGGATACCCCTTTTCCAAACTGAAAAGCCAGAATCAGCTGCCACAGATAAAGTGGAACACTGCTTCCCCACAGCAGCAATGCTGCAAATATACATCCTTTCATGATTTCGATATCGCTTGATGCGATTCTTCCAAATCCAATTCCGAATATGATTGCTGTCAATAGGATAGAGCACAGACACAAAACCAGTAGCATCAACAGTTTCGATAAAAATGCTGTAAGTTTATCCGGTAAAGACAACAGGTTTTGAAAATTACCTGCATTTTGTTCCTGTTCCATCACACTTGCTGTAAAAATTCCAATAAGTACCGGATACCAGCAGAATATAAATGTGAAAATTTATTCAAATTAGATTTGAAAGCAACTTCCATTTCTGGAGAACAAAGTGCGTTTGAAGGCTGTTCGGAAAATCAGTCAGAGGTTTTTGAAAAATGGCTGGACGAAAATGCTTCTGAATATTTGACAGAAGATGAAATGAAAGATTTAAAAGAGAAGATTAATGCAATGACAGCAGATGTAGATTTTTTGAATGCTCAGGAGGGATATAGAGGAACTTCCTATGAATCTGTATTTTTGTTAAGTGCAAGTGAAGCGGGGCTAAGAAAAGTAAATGAAATGTATGTTCCAGAGCAATTACAAGCAGGTTTTTCAGACATGATTGACGAATATGTTCATTTTAATGATTCGGCACGTAATTCTATCATGGAGAAAATGACACCAGATTACATGGTTGTTGGAATTGGAAGCAAAACAGAATCTTATAAGTACAAGTCAGAAATAATCTCAGATGAAACAGCTTTTTATACAAATGAGAAGAAAGAGATAAGTGGTATCTGCAATCATTTTTTAAATGGTAAAACAGATCAAAAATTATTTTGTAATGAGATGAAAGACCGTTTAAATGATTACTATGGAAGCAGGTATGAATTAAGGAATCAGCCAGAAGCTGTTGAAGGCAGAGTAAATAATATGCTGGACAAATTGCAGCATATGTTTGGCGTTTAATGTTGAAAAAGGGTTTGGAGAATAATTATGAAGACAGCCTCCTTTTCAAACTATAAACGTATATCGATCGGTGTATATACTACCGACTGTCCACTTTCTGATGCTGGATTTTTTATTGTTTCTGCTGTTTCTGTTTTAACATCTGCATTCTCTGATGCATCTGTTGCCGTATCTGCATTTTCCTGTGTATTCTCTGCTTTCTGCGTTTGATTCTTCTTTGTTTCTGCTCCCATATACATTCTGGCAACCCGGCGAATGTTATTCAAACCCATTCCATGTTCCCTCCCAGATTTGGTTGTTTCTGGCAAATCGCTATCACCAAAATTAAGCTGACCCCCAAAACTGTTTTTTATGGTTATCATAAAGATACTGTTTTTCCGAAAAGAAGAAATGCTGATATACGGATCATCTCCACTTACATTTTCCATGCAGTTATTCAAGGCATTATTCATGATCACACTCAAATCAAATGCATTTAACTTCGTATTCTGCGGATAATGAAAATCCGACAGAAACCGAATCTGCCTTTCTTTTGCTTCTCTCAGCTTTTCCATCAAAATGACATCAATTACCGGACTTCCTGTCTTTATTTCCGGAGATACCTCGTCCCATTCATTTTTCAGATGTTCCAAGTATTCTGCAGCATCATCCATATTATTATGTGCCACCAGATGTTCCAGTGTCTGTATATGATTTCCCATATCATGGCGCATGGAGCGGATATCCCGATACAACTTTTCGACTTCCTCGATATGCTTTTTCATGTCACTGATCTGATTTAATACCAGCTCTTGTCCCCGCTGTTCTTCCTGCATCTCTTTCCAGTTTTGAAACATTACAATCACAACAAGAATAGCAACTATGGAAATCAGATAGTGTAAAAAGCTTAAAGCTCCATAAAATCCATATGTATCAATCAAGTTCTTTCCAGTATCTCTTTCGTATATCATGAGATAATATTGTAAAATGCCATACCCAGTGACGCCTACAAGTGAAGGTATAATAAGCATTACCATCTCTTTGACGCTCATTTCATCTTTTTTGTATATATACGCTTTATTGATCAGTCCTATTGCAACCGCAATAAAAGCAATACAAAGTACAATATCCAAAACTCTGGTTCCAACATATAGTCCGTACTGCAACCACACTTTTTCTGCACTCATATTCCGAAATACAAGTGCTTTTGTAACAAGATCATCAAGTCTGGCTGCCATTGCAACCGTTAACCATCGGATCGAAAAGAACGTAATTGCAAGAAATATTTTCTGATATATATTTCTTCTGTCCTCTACATACATCACAAGAAACGCTGCTATAACTCCAATCAGATATGCGGAAAAATTATCAATCTGTGGCGGAATCATATATAAAACAAGCATAATCGTAATATAAACAATACTGACTGCCACAGCCCCTTTTTTCTTTTTTATATAGGGACAAACAAATTTTCCAAAATAGATTCCTGTAATCATAAGGAGTGCAATAACAGAAATTTTCGATGTAACCATCCAGCATTTTTCTACCAAACTCATCCGATTTCTTTTCCTTTCCTCTGATTATATTTCAAATATTGTTTTACAAACTCAGAATAATTCTGTTTTGCAATCAATGCAGTTCCATTTTCCATCGTCACACAATTTGCATCATATTTCTGAACATATTTGAAATGTACGAGGTAGGCTCTGTGTGTACGAAAAAAATCTGCTCCCGCAATTTCACTCAGTTCCTGCAATTTTCCATAATATTCAATATTCGTATCCCGTGTATGGATAATGACTTTTCGATTATATACCTCAGCATACACAATATCCTTCAAAAACACTTTCATATGGCTTCCTCCGGACTGCACCATCATGTATTTTTCATCCAATTGATTTTCAGAATATTCTTTAATGCTTCTGACTGCACGTTTCACAACTTCCTCAAATTTTTCATCTGAAAACGGTTTCACCAGATAATGAAATGCTGAAACATCAAATGCCTGAAAAACATACTCCTCCACAGCAGTTACAAATATCAATACCATTCTTTCATTTTTCTGACGCAGAATCCTTGCCGTTTCCATTCCATCCATTCCTGGCATCTGAATATCCAAAAATAGAATATCCGGCTCACAACCACTTGCAATCAATTCATCACCAGATAAATATTTTTCTATTACTGCATCCGGTAATAATTTCTTTATTTTTTCTTCTAATATCAATCCTATAGATTTTTCATCATCACAGATTGCTATTTGCATCTTGTCACTTCCTTACTTACATACAATTATATTTATTATATCGGAAAAAGTCTTTTAATAGCTAGCCGCCATGTTGTGAACCGACCTTTTTTTGTTGTGAAATAACATATCACATATATCGCTTTATTTGCTTTATTTGCTTTAATCTGTTCTATCTGGCACACCCTCCGCGAGTGCCAAAAACAACCTTAGCAAGCACTGCCTGTGTCATGACACAGGCGAAATCCCCCACACTTTCCTATCGTCTGTGTGGTCGAATTTCCATAGGGAAGTATCCCTAACCCTCTCTCGATTTTTCTTCGGTTATTCTTCATTTTACCGTCGAAATGCATTGACCTTTCCTGCCGTTTTTGCTACAATTTGCTATGGGTAATTACACCCAAAATTGAATAAAACATGAAACAGACTGTTGTAAAAATCGAACATTTTACAGCAGTTTTTTTGTACCCAAATTTAGAAAGGACGTGGCACAATGGCAAACCGAAACCGCACCCATCCGGTGCAATTTTATCTCAGCGATGATGAGCAGTACATCCTCAACACCAAATTCAAAGCATCCGGCATGAAGAGTATGTCTGCGTTCCTGCGCAAGCTGATCTTATATGGATATGTGTATGATGTTGATTACAGTTACCTGCGAAATTATAATACGGAGTTGGGACGTATCAGCTCCAATTTAAACCAGATCGCAAAGAGGGTAAACAGCACCGGAAACATTTATCAAGAGGATATAAACGAAGTAAAGGAGTTGATGAATAAAGTATGGCGTACACAAAAATCCATGCTATCAAAGCAACCGTTGATAAAGCGATAGACTACATCTGCAACCCCGAAAAGACCGATGAAAAAATGTTCGTTTCCTCTTATGCCTGTTCTCCGGAAACCGCAGCTTATGACTTCAAATATACCCTCGACCACTGCCGGGAAAACAGTCCAAACAAAGCCTATCATCTGATACAGGCTTTTGCTCCGGGAGAGGTCGGTTTTGAAGAAGCGCACCACATTGGAAAGGAGCTTGCAGATAAACTTTTAGAGGGAAAATATTCGTATGTTGTTACCACCCATATTGACAAAGAACACGTTCATAATCACATCATTTGTGCGCCCATAAGGGGCGAAGTAAATCCGCAATAACAAGCGGTCAGCACGTTGTTTCATGCTGATGGTCAATGACTTACCAAGCGAAGAAATTCTAATGGGAACATAGCACGTCATTAAACCCACAAGTTGACTAATTACCAAGTCACGACTGAGTGAGGGAGACCAAAAACTGACACAAGGGTAAAGCCCATACTGGTTGAACGACAGTCCAAGAGGCATAAGTGGTGGCTGTAACGGAAGGTAGTTATAAACGTTACACTGTGTATCGTACTTACAAAAGATGAGTATAGGAAACGCGAAACATATACACAGCTCACCTATATACATAGGAACGGACGGAAATCGTACCCGACAGTCAGTTATTGTTTTGTTACTTCGTTACTAAATGGGGATTGCCTAAGTCAGAATGCCTAAAGGCTATGTGCAAGGCACTGAATATCTGATATGGCAACGGAGCTTCCGTAGTAGTCCGAGGATGTTAATGGCATTCACATGGCGAAGGGAAGCAGTCTATTTTATTTCAATACTTGTAGAAAGGATGGTGTGCGAGACACTATGAGAAATCCAGAAAACGTATTGAACAGTTTACGCGAGCATTCTGCTCAAAACAACTATTCTTATGACAGATTATACCGTATTCTGTATAATCAAGACTTCCTTTTGATGGCATATCAAAACATCTATGCCAATAAAGGAAACATGACCGCAGGTGTTGATGGTCAAACCATTGATGCTATGAGTTTGGATAGAATCAATAGGATTATCAGCAATCTTAAAGATGAAAAATATAGCCCAAACCCAACCAGGAGGACATACATACCAAAGAAAAATGGGAAAATGCGACCTCTTGGCATTCCATCTATCGACGATAAACTTGTACAAGAAGCAATGCGAATGATTTTAGAAGCTATTTACGACAATAGTTTTGAAGATACATCGCATTGGTTGCCTTGATCCAGCGGTTGAACTCGCCTTTCTCGGTGCGTATGCCTTTCTTCTCCATTGCCCGGACGGTTGCGCCCTCGTGGACGGTGGGAAGAAGCTCCACGCCCTGACGCTCATAGCTTCGGTGGTCGATACGAACGTCAAGCCCCTTTTCCGCAAACTTGGCATTGCACATCTCCGCCCATGCTTCACGCCAATGTTCCAGCGTTTCGGGACTGCCCCAGTCGGTAGTGGGAACGGCGTTGAAAACAAACTCTCCGTTCTGGTCTCGGATACGGTTGCCGTCCTCGTCCAGTTCGTACACCCGGCGTTGCTTTAGTCCCCATTTGCCGTTCTGCTCGATGGGGCGGATGGGGCAAAGCACATGAAAATGCGGGTTTGGTATGCCGCCGTCCTCCCGGTCTGGCTGGTGTACGGCGAAGTCAACCACCATGCCCCGGCTTACAAAGTTCTCCAATAAAAATTGCCTTGCAAGAGCGATGTTTTCCTCAAGGGAAAATTCATTCTGCAAGGCAATGTCAAAGCTGTATGCAAGCTGGGCGTTCTTTCCACGCTCGGCTTTTTCCACGGCGTTCCATAGGGTCTGGCGGTCTGCGTATTCGGGCGGTGCATGGGACGGCAGGAGAATGTTGGAGCAAATCACACCGCCCTTTCTGGTGTAGTCGCTGTATTCGCCGTAATACTCGCTATACAATCGCTCCCCGGCACGGTAGGCGGCAGAAGCAATAGCGGACTGTCCTGCGCTTCGCTTAGTCTGCGTGACGCTCAGATGAAATAGTGCCATCGGCTTTCAACTCCTTTTCTCTGTTTGCTTGGCTGATGTGGGTAATCGCCATGTGACGGACGGCTCGCTGGACTTCGGACAGAGAAAAGATGTGTTCCATCAGCTCTGTCATTTCGGTGCGTGTGAGATCTTTGACCTCCGGGGCAAGGCTCTCAATCGTTCCGCCCAGATTGCAAAGGCGGTGGGTGCGTTTCTTTCGCTCGCCCTGTTCCAGAAACTTCTTTCGGTTCTCCAGACGCTCCAGCTTGTGCTGTTCCTGTGCAAGCTGCGTCTCGGCTCGTTCCTTTTCGGCTCGAAGCTGTTCAAGGGTTTTCGGTTTTGTCATTGTAATTGACCTCCTTTTTTGATTTTGCGGATAAAAAAAGACCGTCAACTTTTCGCATAGTGCGACCAGTCAACGGTCTGATTTTCGGTATTCGGTTTTTGTGTTCAGTTAGACAAACTGGAATTGGGTTAGTTAATCGGTGGAGCAGAAGGATTGCTTACCTTGTAGTAGCTCCCACCAATGATAATATATGCTTCGCTACCTCTATCTTCGTAGGTAAAGGCACTTTCACCTTTCACATAGAATTCATAACTTTCCGAGCCTTCTACTGCTTCTGGCTCATCGCAAGCAGTCAGCTTCAAATCATAGAACCAGTTAATAACAGGGGTTGTAGATAAATCATTGGAGTCATATTCCTCTGAACCAATTTCAAATGCAGTTTCTTCTCCTTGTGAGTAGAAAGACACTGTAATCATTGTTGTAGGTTCGGGGAAAGAGTACACTTCTGAAGCACTAACAGCCTTTTGATTGCAACCGACCAAACCTAACACACAAACTAATGCTAAGACAAGTGTTATCAACTTCTTCATACAATCACACTCCTTTGTCAAATTCCGATTTGCTTGTTCCATAAAATTCATTTTATTCGCCTTCAAACTTGCTGGCGGCGAACAGCATTTTATGCTGTTTGCGGACGGCAAGTCCACAAGGGATAGCCGCTTTAGCGGCGCAAGGGGGTGTAGCCACCTTGACGGAACGAAGTGACGCAACATTCTCGGTCAAGCAGTTTTCTTCTGCTGACGGAGAATGAAGCTCCGCAGGACGCACGATACTCCCGATAGGAGAGTATAGAAGTGCGCCCTTTAGTTCCTAAAGGGATTTTATCAGTTCGACAAACTTGAAGTTTTTTTTCTGCAACCCACCAATCAATTTTAACCGTATCGGCAGAGCAGTTCCCTGCTTATTTACTGGTTCTGCAATTCTCCATTTATATAACAGTCTTTAAAGGTATTGTTTCTGCGTACCGGTTCTCCTCCTATGTCAATATTCTGAATATTACTAACCTCTACCTGCTGAAATGTATTCTTAATAATCGCCACATTTAGATTGATATTTTCAAATTTACTCTTGGTAAACTGCACAGCAAATATCATGTTCATAATACACTCTAAGTTGTTTCCTGTACAATTCGTCACAGTCCCACCTTGCAGGGTTAAATCCGCAAGAAGATTTATGTCAGAAAAAGTACATTCTTCAAATGTACAATCTGTAATTTCAGACTGTTCCTCATAGCCGGATATTTTTAAATCATGCATAGTACATTTTGAAAAACTGCTGTCTGATATTATCAGATATAAATTTTCTAATGTTCCCTTAAAAACGGTATTGATAAATTGACAGTTTTCAAATTCAATCAAATCTACCTGATTATCTATAAACTGAACATTTCGAAAGGTACAATTTTGAAATGTCATACGATGACACTTTATATTATCCAATACCACATCTTCAAAAATCTCACCATCTAAGTCACAACAATCACTTCTCGCCGGATAGTATGAGGTGTTTACAACATCATTGTTTATTTCCCTTAAAATTCCTTCTTTGTTCATAATAATATTTACCCCCTCAAATCCCGATTTGTTGCTCAATTTCGTATTCAAATTATACCATAAAACTTGTGAACAAGTCTACCGCAGCTTTGGACTATATGAGAAAAGTCCGAACAGTTTTCTGCCCGGACTTCCTCGCTCAATCGTATATCAATTCCGCTTTCACGACTTCCTCTGCCTGTACCTTGCAAGCGTTCATCTGCCGCACCCATTCCATTTGGTTTTCAGCTTTCAGTTGCTCGGTCACGCCGTTTTGCTCTGCCAGTGACCGCACGATCAGCTCCATGCGGTTTCGTGCCGCTTCTTCAATCTCGGCGCAATGTTCAAAGAGCTTGTCGGATAGCACCAGTTCATTGAACAGTATCGGGCGGTGCATTTCTAAATACGCCTTGCGAAGTCTGCCGTAGTGTCCGATGGGCTTGGTCTTGCGGATAATGATGTTCGGGATAAGATAATCGCCGTTCCGTGTGTAAGTGATATTCATGCTGTTTGTACTCCTTTCATCGGCTCTCTCTGCGGTAAACTGCTGACGGGAACGAACACGCCCTTTGCAATATCCTCCGCACGAATGGCGGCTTTCTTGGCTTCGATTTCTGCCTTTTTTCTCCCCTTGATTTTGTCCTCGTATCGCTTCTGCGCTCCGCTGGCTTTCCGCTTCAAGTAGTTCTGATGAAGCCTGTCTTTGCGTTCCTCACGCTTGCGGATTTCTTCTAATTCCTCTGGGGTAAGCTCCACTTCTCCAAACGCCGGAGGAACGAATCGCCCGACAAAATTGAAGTAAATCTCGACCTCCTGTGTGGTCTGTATACTGCCCTTGCGGTCACGCTCATGCACAAGGATTTTCTCGATAAACTCGTTGAGCATGGCAATGGTCAGCTTGTCGAAGTTCTCATATTTGTCAATCAGAGCGATAAAACGGTCAGCGTCCTTTTCGTGCTTCTCATAGCTCTTGACAGCCTTTTCCAGAACAGAGATTTCAGCGGTAAGCTCGAACTGTTCCTTTTCGTATTGAGCGTCCAGAGTGGCGTATCTGCTGTCGGACAGCTTGCCTAAAATGTTGTCCTCATAGATTTTGCAGAGCAGGACTTCCAGCTCGGAAACTCTCTGCTTTGCTGTGGCAAGGCGTGTGCGCTGTTTTCTGACCTCTGCCGTCTGCTGGCTGGACTGCGCTTCCTGCACCACACGGACAAACTCGGCTCGGTCATGCTTGGCATACTCGGCAATAGCTTTGAGCATTTCGGAAACAAGGGACAGTACCACATCTTCATTGATACGGTGCTGTGTCGTGCAGAGCTTTCCAACTGGGACTTTGCTGTATTGGGAACAGGTATATTGAGAAATACGCTTGCCGTTGTTGGTACGGTGGACATACATCTTGCCGCCGCAATCGGCACAATAAAGCAAGCCTGTGAGGGGAGCTGCTTCGCCCCAGCCGTCCGGGTAGCGTCTGACATTCCCACGGATTTTCTGCACAAGGTCAAAGGTCTGCTGGTCAATGATAGCTTCATGGGTATTCTCGAAAATCGTCCATTCGTCCTCCGGGACATAATGGCTTTTCTTGTCCTTGAAGTGCTTTCGAGTCTTGAAGTTGATGGTGTGTCCCAGATATTCACGCTTTTCAAGAATGTTGCAGATGGTGGAAGAACCCCAGCCGTACACATCTTTGAAAGTCTTGTTTTTATTCACACCCTCGCCGTGCTGGGCAAGGTAAGCGGACGGAATGAGGATTTTTTCTTCTTTCAGCTTGCTGGCGATCTGATACGGACCGTAGCCCTCAATCGTCATGGCAAAGATACGCTTGACCACATCAGCGGCTTCGGGGTCAACCAACCATTGGTCTCTGGCTTCGTTCCAGAGATAGCCGTAAATGACCGTGCCTGTGAGGTGCTTGCCGGACTTGCCTTTGGACTGGAAAGTGGAACGGATTTTACGGCTGGTGTCTCTGGCGTAATACTCGTTCATAATGTTGCGGAAAGGGGTAAAATCATCGTCACCTCTGGCACTGTCCACGCCGTCATTGATGGCGATAAGGCGAACGCCACGCTGACGCAGGATTTCCATAATCTGACCTACTTTCAGATAGTCACGACCCATGCGGCTCATGTCCTTGATACACAGATACTCCACATTCCCGGCTTCCACTTCTTTCATCATTGCCAAAAATCCGGGACGGTCAAAGCAGGTGCCGCTAATGCCATCGTCCGTGAAATGGACAATGTTTGTAAAGCCCTGCCGTGCGGCGAACTCCTCCAACATTGCCTTTTGATTGGATATGGAGTTGCTCTCACGCTGTTGGTCATCATCTTTGCCAAAGTCATCACGGCTCAGTCGTTCGTACAGAGCTGTGATTTTCTCGTTTTTTCTCATAACTTGCGCTCCTTTCTTCGGTTTTAGGTTATGTGTTCTAAGAGACTTCCTAACCGCTTGATTAAGAAGTCTTTTAGAGCATACAACACCTGCGGCAAGTTTATATTTCTTATACTGTCTTACCGCAAAGTGGTTCGGGTTCTTCTGCTCCAGCTCTTCAAACAGCAGGTCAACCGCATTTTTGAAATTCTCATCATCTTCCCTTGCTTCACTGGCATCCACCAGATCAATCAGCATGGAAAAATTCTGTTCCTCCTCCGGTGCTTCGTACCAGATATATGCAATCAGTGCCGTGTAATAGAGCTTTTCGGCTTTCACCCAGAAATCCTCAGAGGCTTGCTGTCCTTCCCCTTTGGTATTTACAATGATTGTGTTTACGAGTTTCAGAATATCCTTTTCGCTCCGGATGTAAGCGAAAGGGTTGTAATGCATTGATTTTGCAAAGTTAATGGTATTAAGCACCTTAATCCGGTAATCATTCTTAGACAGCATTTTGCCACATTCCACGAGGACTGTGCCTTTCGGATCAGTGACCACATAGGAACTGTGCATCTGCATAAGGTTCGGCTTCACAAAAAAGCGTGTCTTACCGGAACCGGAACCACCGATCACAAGAATGTTTTTATTCCTTGCATACTTCGGCTGCTTTGGTCTGCCCGACATCATAAGCCGTTCCGTTGCTGTTAAAAGCACGTTATTTTCAAATACAGGATCAACATACGGTTCAATATCTTTGGCTGTTCCCCACCTTGCCGAACCGTACTCCACTCCCTGCCGGAATTTCTTTGCATTTTTTGCTTTATAATAAACTACCATACGAAATCCTATTCCGCATCCCACTCCTACCAGTAAATCTCTCGGCAGAAAACTTGGAAGCGGATTATGGAACGCACCTCCAATCCCATTGATTGTGTCCAACACCTTCTGTAATGTATTGTCACCTGCCTGCTGTCCATACAGCCATGAAACCTTATTCAGAACATATCCGAAAATCACATAGGGAGCGCACTTCAGGGCAAGCTGTTTCTTATTTACCCCTTTTGTTTTTTCTTTGAGAGTTTTCGGGATTGACTGCAAATCCTTTACAATTCCGTCAATGACCTTGCTTATAGGCTCTGTCCCCTGTCTTTGTTTTTCTCTCTGCTCCGCTCCCTGTTCTTGTTCTGTGCGATCATCTTCTGAAGTCCTTTCAGTTTCTGCCGTAATGACGGACGCTGTTGCTTTTTCTCATTAACTTTTACAAATTCCTTGAACGCCTGTGCAATCACATCGGCATCCTTACCCTTAAAAAATACAAGGTATTTTGGCGGCTCCGTGGTCTTATCCCGCTTCACAGCGAAATCTACATTGTACTTTCTCGCCACACGCTCAAAAGCCTTAATATTATCATCCGTGACCTCTATGGACTTTGCACCCGCCCCCTGACCGACCAGCTTTTTCACCGGTATTTTCCCGTGGGAAGGCTCTTTATGCTTCTGATGCTCCAGATACATCTTCATTGCCTTCTGGAGAACACTCGCGGTCAGTTTGGATGTCTTGATTGCAAGGGCAATCGTTTTTTGTGTTGTTTCCTCCTGCACAGTGTACCTCCTTCCTTATCTGCACCGATTGGATTCAAGGTGGAACCAACAGCCTGTGAAGCTGTATTTTCATTGCCATATCGTTACTTCTCCCCTTCCTTAAGGTCTTTATCCCACCAGTTCAATTCTTCCTCATAGAAATCATTAAATGTATCAGCAGGAATATTTTCTTTCTGCTTTTTTGCATTTTTAGTGTCTCGTACCACCTTTGCCACAATTACCACAGCAATAGCAGCAAACAGTAATTTCTTCATATTTTTTCTGTTCATTTCTTTTCCTTTCCACTTCTGGACGCTGTGACCAGAAGTTGTTGCAATAAAAAAAGCAGATACGAAACCTTTCGATCTCATATCTGCCTTAACGCTGTATATTTTTCTATATCCTTTTTGATTAGTAGAGCTTTGCACCTGCCGGAATTGCATCATCCAACATAACCAAGTTGAGTTTTTCCTCTCCGTTTACTGTATGGACAGCGGATAAAAGCATACCACAGGAATCAATTCCCATCATACTTCTCGGTGGTAAATTTGTAATTGCAAGTAATGTCTTTCCAACCAGCTCCTCCGGTTCATAATATGCATGAATACCGGAAAGAATAACTCTGTCAGTTCCTGTTCCATCATCTAAAACAAAATGTAACAGCTTCTTGCTTTTCTTTACCGCACTACATTCTTTTACTTTTACAACACGGAAATCTGACTTGCTGAATGTATCAAAATCTACCATTTCCTCAAATAATGGTTCTGTTTCCACCTTTGGCTCAACAGGCTGCTCAGTAACCTGTTCTTCTAAATTCATATTTTCATCGCACATATTCATTTTCCTCCAGACATAATAAGCTAATGCCCATTATAGCAGAAAAGCTGTGCTTTGAGAAGAAATTCCTAACTTAAAAATCGTGTACATCTTTGCACCGATCAGATTATTTTCTACCCATACATCGTCAAGCAACAAACAATGTGATAGCACTTCCAGATCATCCATGTTTATAAGCCGCTGAACAACTGTATTTGTATTCTTCGGTATTTCATGAGCTTCCATTGCAATATCCCGCCTTGCTTCCCTGCAATATTTATACAGTCCTAAGATATACTTATTTGACAGGATAAAACCAAACGCATCATTATTCCGATACATCATTTTATGCTTTTCCCATTCCTCCGGCAATGAAAAATAGCACTTTGCTGTTTCGATATAACAATCTCCGTCATAAACTGGCTTCATCTTCTTTTCCTGCCGAAGCATCTGATGATATATCTTTTCCCGGTCAAATATACTTCTTGCTCTGGTAAAATCAGGTGTCCTTCCACGCATAAAAGTGTAAACATTATTAATCACCGTTTTTCCCGCTAAAGACTTGTAATTGCCTACCCTGTGAAGGTACTGCAATACCTGTGTCAGCTTCTCCACAGAAGTAATCTCTTGATAATTATTTGTATCAATCTCCATTTGTTCAAAAGATAATGGTGTGCTTCCTTTTTTGATTTCACGCTCCATGATACGCTTGGTGTCTCTCATTGATTCCATATCAGTTCCTTTCCACTTCTGGACGCTGTGACCAGAAGTTATAAAATAAGCAGGTATAAAAACTTTCATTTCATACCTGCTCCTGTTCAGCAAGAAATTCTCTTTCCTGCAAGTTCCATTATGATATTGATTACTTCCCTAATGATTGCAATAATTTTTATTGCAAGGACAATCACTCCGATCATGCCGCCTATGACTGCGTCAAGTGCCAACACTCCAATGCTCCCTGCAATTCCAAAATTGCGAGGTATCAACAGTACGAGCATCTTTTGTATGCCGAAAGGAAAGCCACTCATAATCCAGAATTGAAACCAGTTCATACCGTTATCTCCCAGACATATCCAGTAACACATATCCAGCCATACTACAATAAATGCCAGCGGCAAAATCACCTTAAATAATACCCTTTTCATGCCATCCACCTCCATACATATCATGCTGCACTTCCTGCTGATAGAAATGATTTATCGTAGTTGGTGCATTATAAAGTGCTGTTATCATATACGCTTTGATATTTGTAATCTTCGTCGTTGTCTCTTTCATGCAACCAATCACATATTCCAGATGACTGCTGTTCAGTTTCAAGAATCTGGATTTTACAAGCTCATACGGATAATCCTCACCTGCAACTCGGATTGATTTTCTCTTTACGCACACTACTTCACAGATTATCCCAAATAATTCGTCATAAAGTTCTTTTTCACCATAACCATCATACTTCATGTGATGATCATAATTGATATTTTCTTTAATTAGTTCTATGTATGCCTGTGCATCATCCATCGAATCAATCACATCATCTTGTGGCTTTTCTGTTGCAGATTGATTGATAGGATTGTTATAACTCTCCTCAGTATGGTTATAATTAGTCTGATTCATATAAGTCTGATTATAGTTAGTATAATTAGGGTTCGATTCTCCGACTTCTTGAGGTTCGATTTCCGAACTTCCAGAGGTTTGATTTTCTGACTTCCGAAAGTTCGATTTTCTGACTTCTTGAAGTTTGATTTTCTGACTTCCAGAAGTTCGATTTTCTGACTTCTTGAAGTTCGATTTTCCGACTTCTGTGATTTCATCAGCATTAGCAGGCTCTTTTTCGTCCATCTGCTCTGAAATTGAAGCAAAATTTTTCACATAAATTATATCCGGTTTTCCAAGTCCTCTGCGCACCTTTTCTACCAGACCAATTCCTTTTACAGAATCAAGCTCTGCCAATACCTTAACAGCTTTTTCCTTAGCGCATCCCAAATCCTCCATAATGCTGTCTATGGTATAAATGATGTATGCACGATTTTCATCGTCAAACCATTCATTCTTCATAGACAGCGACATACGATCAAGCATAAGTCCATACAACAATTTAGCATCACTGGACAGCTTCTTAAATCTCTCGTCCTTTATCAGCAGGCGTGGAACACGATAGAATGAGAACTGTTCCGCTTCTATTCCGTAATAATAATCTAGCTGCAAAATTTCTCCCATTCTCGTCTCCTCCTTCCTACTGTGTATTCTTCCAGTTATCTAATAGCTGAAATATTATTTTTTCTATATCATCTGTGCTGTATGTATCCGGAAAATAACTGTTAATGCGTTCCGTTTTTATAACAACCTTACGCTCTACTGGCTTTTCTTTCTCCAGAAGCATACGCACCATTGGAAAAGTCAGTTCTCCCTTTTTGTCACTCTCCTTTAGCATGGCACTCTGCTGTTTGCTTATGACAGCATTGGTGTCCTGTATGGCAACCAATACCCATTGCTGTGCATCCTCGGATAAAAATGAAAGGTCAACAGCCTGCATAATGCCTATTTTCCCTGCATCAACCATATCAAGCAATGGTTCCGATAAGCGTGAAATCCATATATATCTTTGAACTGTTTTTGCACTTTCTCCTGCGGCTTCTCCAAGTTCTTCCAAAGTAAGTCCGCCTGTTCTGCTTCCCTGATGCTTCATAGCATCATATTTCATGCGGTATGCCTTTGCTTTTTCGCTTGGAAGAATATCTTCTCTTTGGATATTGCTGTCCACCATAATAATCGTGGCTTCATCATCCGTATAATTACGGATAAACATCGGCATTGTTTCAAGTCCTACCAGTTCACACGCATGTCTCCTGCGATGTCCTGCAATAATTTCATAGCCGCCCTCAGCTCTTGGTCTTGCAATACCCGGCATCAGCACGCCATGCTCTCTGACACTCTCCACCGTCTCCTGCATCTTTTCATCGTCCAGTACCTTAAATGGGTGACCTTTGAACTCATGCAGTTCTGATAATGCAATTTCCTGTACCTGCTCTATTCCTGCCTGTGGCTGTCCATCTCCGAATAAATCATCGAAGCTGTTCAGTTTTACCTTTGCGGCACTTCCTGTTTTATTCATCTGCAAGCACCTCCTCTGTCAATGACTGATAGGCACTCGCTACTTTTCCATTTGGATCATGCTCATAAATGCTGACACCTTCAGCAGAAATCTCCGCAGCTCTTACCGACATCGGAATACTGTTTTCAAATATTCTTACCTTGCTACCATAATTCTCCACAACCAATGCACTGATGTCTTTTGCATAATTCGTTCTGTTATCAACCATAGTAAGCAGAATACCTTCAATCTCCAATTTTGGATTGATCTGCCTTTTTACCTTTCCTATGGTCTTTATAAGCTGTTCCAGACCTTTTACTGGCAGATATGCTGCCTGCACCGGAATAAGGATGCTGTCGGCACTTGCAAAGGCATTTATGGTAATCATGCCAAGGGAAGGCATACAATCAATCAGAATGTAATCATACCTTTCTTTCTGCTGTTCTATATAAGTCCGAAGCACAAGCTCCCTGCTCATGACATTTACCAGTGATACTTCCAATCCCGACAACTCTATATTGCCGGGCATAAGGTCTACACCCTCGTCGTGCTTTAGGATGCCATAATCCGGCTTCATATCTTCTTCATTGATGATATTCGCCATAATGGTTGCAAGAGATACATCCAGTTTATCCGGCTCCTGAAAGCCTAAACTTGCTGTCAGGCTTCCCTGTGCATCCGCATCTATCAGAAGCACCTTTTTCCCTTTTTTTGCAAGTCCAATACCTAAATTACTCGTTGTGGTGGTCTTTCCGACTCCACCTTTTTGGTTTCCTACTGCTATAACTTTACACATGATGAAATTCCTCCAAATTCTACTATTATTCTTTTACATTGCTCTTTTTTACTTCTACATACGATCTATAATATTTATCTGTTCCCTTGTTGGGATAGAGGTCTGACATTTCCAGAACCTCTACCTTTGGGTGTCTCTGCATGATTTTTTTGAACCATGTAATATCATTTTTTGTTCCCATCAACCGAATCTTTAACATCAATCATTTCCTCCAAACATTGCATACAAATTTTTATTGTATGTGGCATACTCCGGATAGCGAATCTGTATTGCCTGCCAGAAATATGGTGCATAGCAACAGCAGAACAAATCCTCTACTGAATATCTCCGGCACTCATCCACCTGCTCCTCTGTGTCCTGTTCATCATCCACGCTCGGTGTACCATTGCAATACAGATTAAATGCCATTCTGACAACCTTTGCACTTCCACTGGTCTGCCAGCCTTCATGCAGGCACTCCGGTTTTACACATCCAGTCTTGAAATTATAAATTCTATCCACATTTCTTCGTGTATCTTCGTTCATTCCAATGCAATAGCAAAGTGCCTTGTGATATACATCTGCTTCTCTAACTTTCTGAATTTTTTCATAGTAGAATTTCTCATGTGCTTCACTGATAAAGTTAATATTTTCTTTTTCTGCTCCTAACGCTGTACTGTTCATACTGACTTCCTCCATTTTCTTATTTTGTTCCGTTGACCATAACAAAAAAGGACATTCCTCTAAAATTTCTTTTAGAAAAATGTCCTTATAGTACAAAATATGAACTTGAACTGACTCGATTTTAATTTAAAATCGTTTGTTTTAACCCTTTAAGATAGGTTATTTTGTCGTACTCCTGTCGTACCATACAAGTTGGAAGTCCGCAAACCCTTGATTTTATTGGTCTTTTTTATCCAATGACTTCATTGTCGGGAATTTTTTTGGAAGTTTTACTTGTCCTTTCAAATCCTTGCAATCCCTTGTAAAATGGGCTTTTCCGGATTTCATACTCTTCCCTACTTATGGACGTTTTTTTGACTTTTGCGCGTCCAAAAGATGTCATTCGCCTTAAAATACGTCTTTTTATTTTTATGCTTGTATTGCTGTGTCAAACACAACAATACTTAGCAAGTATAACATATTTTCCACAGTATGAATAGGTATATTTTCAATCTTCAAAGAGTTCAATCACAGGACTCTTTTCTAAAAAATATCCATATTCTTTGATAATTTCTCAATTACTGATTTGGTAACATCGGGGTTTGCTTCTGCATAGATATTCATAGTAGTCGATACATCCGCATGTCCCATTACCTCTTGAATTACTTTAATGTTGGTTTCATTCTCGCAAAATCTCGATGCAAATGTGTGTCTGAATATATGACAAGAGAATCTTGGAATCATAATAGGTTCTCTCTTCTCTTTTTTAGCAGCCACCTCTTCCTCAGAATTATGAGTATCTACAATTCTCTTAATTGCACGATTGACCGCTGCTGGATTGTGTGGCATTCCAAAACGATTTGTAAAAACAAAATTGGTCATACCATCTACATTCTCTATGCAAAAGCCTTCCTGCTTCTGCCTGTCATATTCTTCCTGAAGCACATCATATACCTGCTGCATCATTGGTATTCTACGATTTCCTGCTTCTGTCTTGGGCAACGAAACTCTGAATTCACATTTGTACGAATCATCCGCACGCTGATAGTAAGTTAAGCTGTGGTTAATATCTATGATACGATTCTCCATATCAATATCGTCCCAGCGTATGCCTATTGCCTCTCCTATTCTGCATCCGGTTCCTAACAAAAATACAAAGAACGGATACCAGTGATAGAAGAACGGATTCTTCGCAACATACTCCATGAACTTTCTCTGCTGATCCACAGTCAATGCTCTACGGCTCTTTCTTGAGCCGCCATTACGTTTTTTTACTTCACAGTATGCTCCATCCACCGGATTCTTCCTTATTATATCGTCACGAACAGCAAGCTGAAATGTTGGTCTTAATACTGTATTGATTGTCTCCAAAGTATTAATCTGTAACCCTTGATTGTTAATCAGGTCTGTGTAAAAAAACAACACATCTGAATACTTCACATCTTTGACCTTTTTCTTGCCAAATGTATCACGAATAAAATGATTCCATGTATACAAATAATTACTGTAAGTAGTGCTGCGCAATTCTGTTTTAGTTGATATGTACCTGTCAAACAAAAAGTTCACATCAGCCTTTCCTGCGACATAGACATCAAGTCCATCCAACTGATCTTTTTGTAACTGTTCTTCTCTTTCTCGAAGTCTTACCAAAGACTTTGCATAAATGGTCCTTTTCTTGCCTAATGGATCAATATATACATATGAGTATCTTCCGTCGCCTTTTCTGTAACCCTCACCCTTTCTTAATACTCTGCCTTTACCATCTTTTCTACAAGCCATTATTCTCTCCTTTCCGGAGAAAAGAGCCTGTTCTACTGATTAGCCTGCTGCTTCATTTGTAATTCAACACCCATTCTAATCAATTGCGAAATGGATAGATTATGAGTCTCAGCATACTCAACCATTATCTGGTATTCCTCTTCTTTGAATTTAACAGTTACCTTATGATCAAAAGGTTTATCTGCTTTTGGTCTTCCAGTTCTAGCCATCTGTATGCCTCCTTCATATCTTAGTCATATTATACTTTTGGTCTGACTAAAAGTCAATACATTTTTTCTCTCTTGGCTCATTTTTCTCCATACTTGTTTGTATTTCTTCTATAGTAATGCGTCATTTCTCATAATTACTTATAAAACTCGTCATCTACAATATGGAAAGTCTCCAGATATTCATCAATAATATCCAGATTAACCAACACCAGCTGATTCACTTTATAACATGCCTTTGCATCCTTAGCTAACTGCATAAACTTTGACACACTCATTGAATACATCTCTGCTCCTTCTGAATATCTGACAAATCTTTTATTATTAGTCTTTTTAGTTCTGCTGTCCATTTGCTAACTCCTCCATTACCATTTTGCGAGCTACAGGTAACAGATCAAACTGTCGTATCAATGCTCTGTCTATTTCTTCTCTCACGCCTGAATCCTCAATGACAGTTCCACTTTTTGCTCTAATGCAGCCTTTTGAAATTGTCTGTGCATCTTCAGGCATAAAATCAGATATCTTACTTAATCCAAATCCACTTACATCCTTCGGATTTAAAATCACATGTACCGGAATATCCTTTAACTTACTGCTCAAAGGGACTACTGACACCTGCGGTGCACCATCATGATTACTGGCATCACATGAAATAATTATTCCTGGTCTGATTCCGCCCTGAATGCCATGTGGGTTTTTCCCAAAATCCGCATACACGACATCAAATTTATTATATTTACCATACTTTCTTTTTTCTGTTCGTCTGCTCATATCTATGCTCCCTTCTTGATGTGCATATCCAATCTGCCCTCATCTACAGTCACCACAATGCCGCCTGCTTCAATAACCAGTCCTACCTTAAAATAAGCATCCGCAACACTGCTGGATATAGCTGCCATATTCGCAACAACTACTCCACTGATTTGCTTTTTGCGGATCATATTCACAATCTGATTCCACTGGCGATCAACATCTCTCTGCGAAAAGCCATTGCGTCTCATCTTTCCCACGATTGAATATTCTTTTCTCTTTACAAATTCATGTATATATTTGCTCTGCTTGTCTTCAAGCATATTTACTTTTTCCAATGGAGCCTGCACTGAAAGATATTCTATGCAATCCATCTTTTTAATCTTTCTTCTCATTCTCTGCCTCCTATGCTGACTTCAAAGCCTGCTCTATCATAAAATCAAATGTCTTTTTCAAATAATCCTGCTTATCTGCAGGTAACCGCTTTAGCCTCGAATCTAATGAATCCGGTGTACAGTCTATTGCAAGTAAGCTATTTGCGTCTGTTTCATAAACTTCCATAAGCATATACAAATTTTTCATGCTCAGGTTTCTTCCTCCTTGCTCCACCTGTCCAAGTGTCGAAACACTTATTCCAGTTTTAGCAGCAACCTCTTCAATGAGAAGTCCCTTGTCCTTACGGATATCACGAATCACCGGACCAATTTTATATCCTTCATATTTCATCGTCGTACCCTCCAATGTCCTGTGCCATTTCTCTAATCATCTCTACAGCTGCATCTTCTGTCTCGTACTGACCACGCCACTTCCCACTTGAATCATGTACTACTGTTCCGAATGCAGTCTGTGTAAATCTGCAATCCTTCACAGCCGGGACTTGTTTGTCCCGACCGGAATGATTTTCTGTTGTCGCTCTGCCAAAGGATTCCGTTAGCATCCAAAATCCTCTGCATGAGATACAGTAATTGGCACCGGACCGACTTCAAGAGAATAGAGCCATATGCCCATATCTGTGATGGTCTTAACAAATTCTTCCAAATCATAAATGTCATCGGTAATCTCATTCAGGCTTCTGACTACTACAACCTCAAAATCTTCCTCTTTAAGTGTTGCAAAGAAAGCATTCAGAGCTTCTCTGTCATAGTCCCTTGTCATTGAGCGATCACAATACGCATCATTTATTATTACTCCATTAGATATTGCCTGATCTCGCATACTTTCAACCATCTGGACTACATTGAGTTCCGCTCTGCGTGACTTTACAAATGCAATACCCTTTGCAGACTCCTGATTATCTATTTCATTGTTTCCTACTACGTTAAAGTTTCTCTTATTCATTTTGTTATCTCCTTTACGATTTCGTATTGGAGAGTTTTGGCGCCTCCACTCTCGTGGTGTGCTGTATCTTAAGCACATGATTATTGTATCCTGCCAGCCTTTAATTGCCGACCGTGTACAGGCGACAATTATGTCGTGTAAACACGACAATCACTTTTCAACTGACACGCTTTTCATCGCTTTCATCATTGCAAGACACTGTCTTAACTGCAATTCATCCATATCTGAAAGAACATCCATTGCCTCAGATAACAGTTCTGATTTTTCTTCATTCTCCCCATACATAATGAAATCAACAGATACACCTAGTACGATTGCCAGACTATCTAATGTCTGTGTCTTAAAATCTCCACCGTTTTCAATCGCAGATAATGCCTGTCTGCCTATGCCTGCTCTATGAGCTAACTCATCCTGTGATAATCCCATTTCCTTTCTCCTGTCAGCAATTCGTAATCCTCTCTCATAGTCCTTTTTGCTTATCTGTGCTTTACTGCTCATAAATCCTCCTTGCCGCCCTTGGAAACGAACAAGTCGGATTACCCTTTACAGCACAAAAAAGACGCACGAGGAAACCAGTATCATAAATACTGTTCGTTTCCCCTGCGTCTCTGGTGATTCCATCTTTCGATGTGCCCTTATCAGGTGGGCTGTAATTCAATTGTCAATTGTTATATTCTGAAAGTCCCATTCTCAGAATGTTCCTTCATCATTCCCTCGGAATACTTCTTAAGTATCATCACTCGCTTGCATCTGTCACACTTAATCCCAATATTCTGAAGTGCCACAGCGGAATCATCACCGCATACAAAGTATTCCATCATTAACTTGTTGCATTTTTTACATCTAATTTCTATAACATTTCCTTTGTTCAATTCAGTTCGCTCCTTATTCATACAAAATCATCAATCTACAATTCTGTACTCGTAAAGGAAAGGGAAATCACCTTTGCAAGCCTTTTGCCGAGAGTTCCGATGAATGTCTGCGCATTCCCCGGCTTTGCTGATCTAAAGCCAACTGATATGAATTGTGCTGTCAGCACACAATCACATCAGGCTCCGGCTCTTTCCATAAACCACATATTGTTATCTTCATAGAAAAGGAATATTTCCTTTCCATCTACCACACAGGTATAACGCTCTCCAACTCCACCAGCTCTTGTACTGGCTGCTCTGCGCTTGTCTTTCACTCGTGTAATCTCATACTTTCTGCCATCTTCCCATGTTATCTCTTTGGGAATGAGCAGTCCGTCCTTTGAAAACTCTGCAAGTACATCAACATACACCTTATTGCTCAATGTAATCACCTTCCTTACAAGATTGCTATTGCCCTGGAAGCATCCATCTTCCTTGCTATATAGCCTTTTTCTTCTAATATTTTCAGATGTGCATAAACACTTGAAGTCGATGCCACCCCTACCATCTTGCATATCTCCCTGATAGTAGGAGCATAACCATTCACACGCTGATATTGCATAATGCTTTCATACACATTCTGCTGCTTCTCCGTCAATGGTGCTCTGTCTACCAGATCAATTCTTGCTGCTTCGCTCATGTTCCGCCTCCCTCTTTATCCAAAGTATCCATGTGGATGTACTGTGTGTTCTTCTTTTGCATTGACTGCCGACAGAATCCTGTCCCGGTACATGAGTCCCCTCTGGATACTGTAAAATCCAAATCTTCTGCGTATCTCATCCACCGCCGAATCCATCTTCATCTGCTTTTCACGCTTCTCCACACTTGAGAACAAATCAATCTGTTCCCAATAATTATCTGTTACTAAGTCTGCACCTCGGACACCAACACTGCGGATTGGCTTGCTCCAGTTATAGTTTTCCTTAAATATCTGATAAGCATATGCAGCTATCTCTCCGGTTATATTCGTTGCATGGTCAATTTTTTTCTGACGGGTAAAAGAGAATAACTCATTATCCCTGACACTTATCTCAACCACTCTGCACCGGAATCCATTCTCACGAAGTCTTGCTGCAACACTCTCAGCCAGAATATAAAGAATAATCTTTACATCCTCATCGCATACTAAATCCTTTGGTGTCGTTGTGCTGTTCCCCACGGATTTGATTGGAGCGTGGGTGTTCTCCAGCTTGACAGGTGAATCATCATAGCCATTAGCAAACGACCATAAGATACTGCCCATCTTTCCAAGGTGACTGTTAAGCACTTCTTCATCTGCCCTTGCAAGATCACCTATGGTTTTGATACCAAATAATGCAAGCTTTCTGTTCGTACTTTTGCCAACGTATAGAAGATCTGCCACCGGAAGCGACCAAGCCTTCTGCTTAAACTCGCTCTTATACATAGTAGTGATAGCATCCGGCTTCTTGTAGTCAGAACCCAGCTTTGCAAATATCTTATTGAAAGAAACACCAACACTTACTGTGATGCCAAGCTCTGACTTCATTCTCCTGCTGATTTCCTGTGCAATGAGCAATCCATCCCCTTTAAGGGAGCTGCTCCCTGTCACATCAAGCCAGCACTCATCAATTCCATATGGCTCCTGCCTGTCCGTATATTCTGCATATATCTCATGTGCCATTCTTGAGAATCGAAGATATAAGTCCATTCTTGGTGAAACAAACGTTATGTCAGGACAGACCTGCTTTGCCTGCCAGAGTGCCATTCCTGTTTTCACACCATACTTCTTGGCAATATAGTCGGCTGTTAAGACAATCCCATGTCTTGCCTCCGGGTCACCGCCTACTGCCAGTGGCTTTCCTGCAAGCTCCGGATGATGCAGATGCTCAATCGAAGCATAGCAACAGTTGATATCTGAATGAAGTATTACCCTGTCTCCCATCTGCATAACCTCCTGCTGCATTTAATCTGTCACTACCATAACCTTTAGTCCAAGTATATGAGTAATGTTCCTTACAGGGCATAGTATAACCCCAAGAATAATCGACTGTCAACGGACACATGTGTCCTTTTTCTCATTATATTGGATTTTTAACTTGAATAATTGGCACTATTGCTATATACTATGGAGTGAAAAGAGATATTTGAAATCAACAAAATGAAAGAAAAGAGGCGTATGTATGTACTCAATCGGAGAAATCATTTCAACATATAGAAAAAAGAAAGGCTTGCTCCAACAGGATCTCGCTGATGAACTGGCAAAGGAAGGCATTACCATTTCCTATAAAGCCATATCCAACTGGGAGAGAAATCTTGCTGAACCAAGTGTTACCATATTTTACAAAGTGTGTAGAATCCTTGGTATTACTAATATGTATGAAGCATATTTTGGAGTAAATCCTGCTGATCCTTTTTCATCACTTACTGATGAAGGCAGGGAAAAAGCTATGGATTATATTAATCTGCTCCACGCATCCGGTATGTATGAAAGGCAGCTGGCTAAGATTATTCCATTCCGCAGCATTGATATTTTTGAAAATGCAGTATCAGCCGGAACCGGTAACTTCCTTGTAGACGGACCGAAAGAAACTGTACGGATTAATGAAACAATTCTTCCCGAAGGCACTACATTCGGTGTACGCATCAGTGGTGACAGTATGGAGCCTGAATTTCACGATGGTCAGATTGCATGGGTATTACAGCAGGAATCTGTTGCTAATGGAGAAATCGGCATCTTCGCTCTTAACGGAGAAGCCTATATTAAGAAATTGCAAAACGATAAAGACGGAATTTTCCTTATCTCGCTTAATAAAAAGTATGCGCCTATCAAGGTTAGTGAAAATGACCGCTTAGACATATTTGGAAAAGTTCTTGGAAAATCTGATGCTTCTGCTATTACAGGGCATTGCCGATAAAGCATTGCCGATAAAATTGCAAGTCCTTTTTATCGGACACATCATTTTGCATAATTGACAATAAGAAAATATCTATATCTATAGAACTGAAAGAAGGGATTTTTATGGCGGTTACCAATAATATCCGAGAAATCCGGGAGCAGCGTGGCATTTACCAGGATGACCTTGCCGCTGCTATCGGATACAGCACCAAAACTGTCGGCAGGATAGAGCGTGGGGACAGCACCCCCTCCGCCGAGTTTATGCTTAGGATTTCAAAATACTTTAATATGCTGGTGGAAGATGTATTCCATGTGGAAGATTGAGCTGGGCACATGACACCCAGCTCTTTTACTATCTGCTTTCAACATAAATTCTAAAAAGCGACGATTTTCGCAATTGTTGTCAGACTGTTCCTGTTGGGCGGTCTGGCTTTTTTAACGATAGCGCAAACATCGTCAGATTTTGTTGGCGGTCAGGTTGTATCATTGCGACTCCCTCCAGTAACCCGCCGTATCCGCCAGCGTCAGCGTATCATTCCATTTGAGGGTAAAAGAAACGGCGGCCTTGATCTCTCAAAACCGCCGATAGGGTATAAAATCGTAAAATGAGTGCACGAAATTGTCTGCCCCGGTCAAACGGTTTTTTTCTTTCCCCGGACGGGGCAGATAACTTATTATGCAGAACGGAGCCGATTTGAGCTGATCGGTTCCTTGTACTTTCTCCTTCAGCTTTCGGAAAGATGTATCACTGATGGCGTGTTCAATCCGGCAGGCGTCTTGTTCCGCTGTTTCCTGATCGACGCCAGCAGCCACAAGCTGCTCCGTAAAGAATTGATGGCGTTCATAGATTTTCTCCGCCACCTCCCGGCCTATATCGGTCAGGTGGAGAAATCCATCCTCGTCCATTGTCAGAAAGCCGCCATCCCGCAGAACGCCCACCGCATGACTGATACTCGGCTTTGAAAAGCCCATGTGCCGGGCAAGATCAATGGAGCGGACCATGCCCTGCTTCTTTTGAAGAATCAGCACAGCCTCCAGATAATCCTCCCCGGACGCATGAATCTTCATCGGTTCCTCCTTTATGCAAGGCTCCAGCCGGAAGACTTTTTACGGATATTTACAAAATCCTGATAAATCCCGGCTTTTGCCATAAGCTCGTCATGGGTTCCCTGTTCGCTGATCCGTCCATCGGAGATCACCAAAATCTGATCTGCCTGACGTATGGTATTCAGGCGGTGTGCAATCACAAGCAATGTTTTACCCTTTACCAGTTCATTGATTGCCTCCTGGATATAGCTTTCATTATCGGTATCAACACTTGCAGTCGCTTCATCCAGAATGACAATCGGTGCGTCCTTCAAAATGCAGCGGGCGATAGAGATTCTTTGCTTTTCGCCGCCGGACAGAGTAGAGCCGCCTTCACCGATGACTGTCTGGAATCCATCTGGCAGCGCCATGATAAAATCATAGCAGCGGGCTTTTTTTGCAGCCTCATAGACTTCTTCCTCGGTAGCGTCCGGTTTACCCATGCTGATATTGTTGTAAATGGTATCCTGGAACAAGTACACCCTCTGGAAAACCATGCTGATCTGTTCCATCAGTTCGGCGAGAGGTACATCCCGAATATCTGTACCACGGATTGTCACTTTGCCGGATTTCACATCCCACAGCCGCGCCAGAAGGTTCGCAATCGTGGATTTGCCACCGCCAGACGGTCCCACAAGTGCGGTCATGGTATTCTTCTGCATAGAGAAGCTGATGTTGTGCAGGACTTCCTTGTCCTGATAGGCGAAGCCCACATCGCTAAATTGTACTTCTGGCTGATCCGGCTGTGCCTGTGACAGAATATGTTGATTTCCGTTATCGGGAAGTTCGGGCTCGTCCAAAACAGCTTCAATGCGGTCTAATGCGGCATTCATCACGGTCAGTCTGGTTGCTTCTCCATAAAGAGCTTTCAGAGGTCCAAAGAGATCAAAGACAAACAGCAGCACGCCCAAAAGATAAGCCAGGGAGAGTACGCCTTCCTGATGTAAAAAAACGGATAAACCGAAGATAGCGGCAATACCCACGCCATAGAGAATGTTTAAGCCAGTGGTCCACGGTGTCATTTTCTGCTCAAACTTCGTATTGACATTCCTTGATTTTTTGAAGTTTTCCGTTAATTCGTCAGATTTTTCTCCGAGCAGATTGTAACTTTTGATAATCCCAATTCCTTCAGCAAAAGACAAGACCGCATCCGTCAAATTCTCGCTTTGGTTTTGACGCCCGACAGCCTCCTTGAAGGAAACCTTATTCATATATTTTGCAACCAGTGATGCCAGCAAGGTAATGATTACCGCAATCAGCCCAAGTCTCCAATCCAGTACGAACATAAAAACAGCTAAAACCAAAGTAGACAGCATATAGCTCATCATGTTGCCAATGGTACTCATAGAAACTTCCTCAATGAATACCATATCCGTACTGAGAACAGAGCTGATTTTGCCAATATTCCCCGATGTAAAGTAACCCATCGGCATTTTTCTTAAATGATTTCCCAACTCCATCCGTTTATCTGCAAAGATCATAAATCCAGCGGCACTTTGCAGACGATCGCTCAAATAGTGAACCACTGTCTGAACCACTACAACAGCTAATAATCCAAGTCCGACAAACAGACAGGTCTTTCCAGTCAGCGTATTATCAGCAAACCCGGCCAAGACAATAAACGCCATGAAGATCGGCATTTTGGAGAGAATGGACTCGACAAATGCACATAGAAATGCAGCCTGAATACGGCTTTTATACCTCCCGGAGAGGTTCAGGATTCTTGAAATCAATGCAAACATTTATCTTCCCTCCTTTGCAGTAGATACTTTCCACTCGGCGCTGTCCTGAGCCGCTTTCCACAACTTTTGGTATTCTGGGCAAGCTTGAATCAGCTCCTGATGTTTTCCGGTTGCCACCATCTTTCCGTGAACCATAACGCATATTTGATCTGCGTTCATTATAGCGGGAAGTTTGTGAGCGATAACTACCAAGGTTTTTCCCTCCACCAGCTCCGCAATAGCAGCCTCCATTTTTTCCTCATTTTCTGGATCAGCATAGGCCGTGGCCTCGTCAAGCACTACAATCGGGGCATCCTTCAATATTGCCCGCGCCAGGGAAATTCGCTGGCGCTGCCCCCCGGAAAGCATTTTCCCCGCATCGCCCGCCATGGAGTGAATACCTTGCGGCAGCTTTTCCAGAAACTCCATACACTGGGCTTTCTTAGCCGCCTGCATTACTTCCTCATCGGTAGCATCCAAACGTCCAAGACGGATATTTTCCAGCAGGGAGGTGTTAAACAGGTACTGATCCTGAGCCACATAGGAAATGCGGCTGTTCAATGCCTCCAGGCTCATATCACAAAGTTTCTGCCCGCCAATGGAAATGCTCCCTTTCTGCGGGTCATAGTAGTGGATCAACAGTTTTGCAAGGGTGCTCTTGCCAGAACCGGATTCACCAACTAGGGCAGTTTTTTGTCCTGCTTGTGCCACAAAGGTAATATCGTGGAGGACTTCGTTTTCCGCTATTATCGGTTTCCCATCTGGGCCAGGCTGTGTCGTCTGATACGCAAAGGAAACATGATCGTAAGAAATGTTAAAATCCTGTCCGTGGAAATCATCCTCAGCAGCTTGCAGCGGTGCCGTATTTAACATCTGTTCAAGTGCCGTGATCTTATAATTCAGATTCGGAATAGTCTCCATAAAGCCCAGTGCTTTCAAGAGAGGAATCCCAATGCTGAGGGAAAGGCAGAGGACTAAAATCAAATCAGGCAAAGTGCTTATGCCACAGAGAACAAACCATGCCCCAAGAGGCAAAGTCAGAATAACAGTACAGGGCAGCAGACTTCCGTATATCGCCATCCAGGGCCAGGCGGCCTTATACCATGCCAAGGTATAATCCCGATAGTCCGTTACATCCTTGCGGAAGTTCTCGTAAGATTCACTTTCCCGGTTGAAAACCTTGACAACCTCCATACCATTGATGTACTCAATGATCGTGTTGTTCATTTTCTGTGCAGACTGATAGTAGGGACCCATGCGCTTCATTCCAACAGAGAAAATGAAAATGTGGTGTGGTTAGCTTCTTCTAACCACACCACATATAATAGCAATTTGCTCCCACGATTCCAACCCAAAACCAATTTTATTCTACCCAAAATCAGTATTTTTGCATTTATCCAATCGTAACTTCTGCTTTATAGTTTTTCGGATTCACTCCGTATTTCCTTTTGAACGCCGCTGCGAAATTGCTCGCTTTTGAATATCCCACCAGTATAGCCACCTGGCTGACATTCAAATTACTTTCTAACAGCAGGCTTGCCGCCTTTTCTAACCGCTGGTCGATGACATACGCATGAACCGATGTTCCGAACAGGGAGGAAAAGCCCTTCGTCAATTTTGAAGTGCTGATATTGACCTGCCGCGCCAATTCCTCGCAGCTCGGAGCCAGGGCAAGCTGGCTGTCAATAATTCGCTTTGCCTCTATGATGGAATCCCGGTCACTTCTGGAAATTGCAACGTAGGTTGACGCGAGAATACTCAGCTCCAGGACCTCGCTCAAATATACCGATAGCAGCTCAAAGACCTTGCTTTCCAGAAACAGGTATCCCAACCCGCCGCGATATTGCGTGAAGTCTTGCAGCTCCGCAAAAATGTGTTCCATATAGGGCGTGATATTCACCTTTGATATGCCGTCCAATAATTTTTTCTGATAGACCTCGATCTCACCAGCCTCAAAGTAGTCATTCAGAATCTTATAGAAATAGGATAGAGGTATTTTCACATTTTTGAAAAGGAAATCGCTCTTTTTAGAATAGCACAGATATTCCATTTTCCCGTGGCCGCGATAAATACAGGATTCACCCTTTTGTATGCTGGCACTTTGCCGGTTGTCTGCAATATTCCAGGAAACACCGTCATTGAAGCAGAACAGCATTTGTATGTATTCTTCACTGCTCACTCCCTGCACGTTCATATCCGAAAAGTAATTCATTCTCCAGTCTGAAACAACTGCTCCCTGTTTCGTGACGATCTGCGAAATCTGACCGGTTCCCATGTCTGCCGGAATATCTATGGTGATCGTCTGCGGTGAATTAGAGAGCAGATCACGATAAAGATTATTCATGTATTGATTTGTCATGTATGAGCGCCCTCCTTATGGTTAGTCTATGCTAATCATAGTTTACAACACCAACCTGGAAAAGTCAATTTGTATTCCTTGTGTATACCGCAGAATCCATTTCACATCAAAACATCGTAGATACCACTTCAATGCTATTTCAAAAACGTAGTGGCAATTAATTTACGAATTATGCCTACTCATCGTACATTTTTATCCTTTTGCATTATTATTTCTTTGTTCTTATTATCATTTGCAGCATTATCTCTCAAATAATTTTCAAATGCATCTGCATTATACTGATATTCCTGTGGTTCAGCGACCATCGGTGAATATACAACCTCTGCTTCCACTCGCTCAGCTTCTGCCCTCTCCGGCTCTGTCTGTTCCACGCTCTTCACATTACCCTTATGCTTTTCCTTATCTATCTGCACATTCATTGCCAGATTATCCAGCTTATCAATCGAAGCGTCCAGATGCAGCTCCATTGATACAAGCAGTTTTCTCACTGCTTTCATAGGGGTAAGTACCGCCTTTGTGAGAGGGTGTTTCTGTTCCTTCTGTGAATAATCTACCTCCAGTTTATCTGCAAAAGTACGAAATGCATTGGCTGCTGTCTGTCCTGCCTCACGAAGTCCTTTTCCAAGCAATGCAGTTTTGGCTATATCCTTATCCGTAGTTCTGATTGCTCCTCTTACATTCTCCCGAATATTCAGAAGTTTATTCTTTATTTCTAAGAACTCTGATACTCTGTATAATGCTTCTCTGCCTTTTACCTTAGTCTCATATACAATGCTTTTTGCAGTAGATTTCACCTGCACTTTCACCTGAAACACCTGTGATTTTATCTGTTTGCATCTGGTATTAAGTCGCTCCTGTGCTTCTGACAATGCCTTTTTTGCATTATTGACAAGTGTATCTTCCTGCATTTCTTTGATCTGCTTCTGCATATTGGTAAGTTCTTCCGTCATGGAATCAATCTTTTTCTCCAGTCCATCCACATAGCTGCATATCTCAAATACATCGTTTGCCTGCTCTTTCATGGCATTTTTCTTTAATAATTCGAGAAGTTCTCTTATAACCTCCTCATTGGTAAGTGATTTTCCTGCTTCCATATCCATTCTGTTTCCTCCATTCTGTAAACGGGGCAGCCTTGACCGCCCCTGTACCTTAATTACTAATTATCGAAAGGGTGTAGCCTCTTTGTCCTTCTCTTTATCGGGATTGCCATGATGTTTCTCGGCACTCTCCCTCGCCTTTTCGTTGCTCTTATCCTTTGCTTTCTCATATTCCGAGATAATCTCATTGTAGAGTTTTTCCCTGAAATTCTTTGTGACCGGATAGCAGACATCCTGGTAGATTGGCTTGCCCTGCTCGTCCACCTGCTTTGTCTTATAAGAAGGCATTGATACAAAGATTTTCTCTTTGCCCTGCACGATATTGATATTATTTACAATGAAACTGTTTTCAAAGTAAATGCGGGCAAGTCCTTTGATGTTACTGCCTTCCCTCTCATAAGGTGTCACGGTTACGGAAAACTCCGGCATTTCCTGTGTTCTGTCCTGCTTCTGTGTCTCCTCTTTCTCCGGTTCTTTGATTCTTGCATAAGCATCAAGGATATTGGTATAGAGTTCCTCTCGAAACTCTGCTGTGATAGGATTGCACACATCCTTATAGATCACACCGTTGCTTAGGGAGAAAATCTCCCTAAAACCCTCTGTTTATGAAAGTGGGGGCGCTTTTTGCCCCCACTTTGCTACTTTGGTGGCGCTTTCTGCCCCCATTTTGTTATTTTGGGGGCGCTTTCTGCCCCCACTTTTATTTTTACTTCAGTCCGGATTTTGTCGTGTCCAAATTTTGGGGGCACTTTTTGCCCCCACTTTGACATTTTGGGGGCGCTTTCTGCCCCCACTTTGCTGTTTTGGGGGCGCTTTCTGCCCCCACACATCAAAATCCGGTTTCTCATGCCCTGACTGGTTCATCTGCTCGCTTATTCATCCTGTTCAGATTAAGCTTTGCCGCTACAAGCCACTCGTTGTAATCCTTATATCCGGCAGGTGGCGGACAGTCTTCTACCTCATATCCAAGCTCATAATACTTTCTCATAAGTTCAGCTGCTGCTTTTCTCCCCGGCTCATCTCCATCAAGGCAGAACCGGATGGAAGTAATCTGCGGATATTCCCGAAGAAAAGTCTCAAGTGGTGCATCTGCAAGCATCCCAAGTGCCAGCTTATTTGATTCATAATCTGCGAAGATATCGGCATAACTCATAAGGTCGATTGCAGCCTCAAATACTACAAGCTCTGTACTGTTTTCATTCACCACATTAAATCCATAGTTCTTATCATTTCCTGTGACATCACACTTGAATGACTTACCCTGCTTATCAAACACTCCCCGCATACTTGCAAATCTTGTCACTCCATTTTTATCATTTCCTTTGAAAACAACATTGTGATAATGCCTGCTCTCATAAATCAGTCCTTCTTTTAAAAACAAATCTATGACTGCTCTGCTGATTCCTCTCTCCTGATTCAGATAGGAAATAAGATAGGAATTATCTCCTGCCGGTTCCGGTAGGACAAATGGCTTTCTCTCTTCTGCCTGCTTCTGCGATACCTGATGAACAAGTGGCTGCTTTACAGGATTCTCGATTCTTCTGTATCCTGCAAAATCTAAAAGCCAGAATACAGCCTCTTTTACACTCATTCCACAGAATACCCGTAAGAAATCTATCTGTGAGCCGCCATTGTTGCCTTTGTCAAACTGCCTTGACCATCTGTACCAATGGCTTCTGTTATAGATACGGATGGAATCCATCTCCTTTAAAGTGTGGTATTTGCCAATCCTCTTTACTGTATACCCAAGGCTTTCTGCAACTGCACACAGATCAACACGCTTTGCTATGGCAAGCTCTTCATCCGTAAATCTTCCATCCATGTTTTCACCTTGCCTTTGACCTTGTGCAGAAGCTCGGAACTTTCGTATGGTTCTGAACGCTTGTTACCATACTGTTGTAGTACGACAAGATTTTGCTGCGGAGAGGGTGTGCTGAGCTTACACATTCAAGCACGGCATTGTACCCTCCGGTAGAAACGTGATTGAAGCTTGCGTCTCTTTCTCCGACAATCGTTTCCCAAATCAAAATCTGAGTGGCATAAGCGTGTGCGATACAGTTTGCGTCGCTTTCATTCTGCGACTTCCAGCTTGTCGAAATACCTCCACGGTAGCCGTACTGCAAGATACGACCGATAAGCAGGCGAATATCATCGCCGGAAATCGTACCGTTCGGACTGATGTTGTTGAAGAAGTTCTCGTCCTTTTCGGTGAGAGTATCTCCTGTCCGCTGACCTGTACCCGGCTCGATACAGTAGGCGATATTGCCCGAATACGAACCCATTGCACGAAGTCCCGTATATTTCGTGGACAAGCCTTTCCAACCGTTCATATAGTTGAGATTGCCGTGTCCCCATTCGCCGTTGTTATTGGTATCTCCGCTTCGGGGATAATCGACGAGGTACACATCGGCTTTTTCGCCTACGGCTGCAAAGGCTGTCGTTGCCCCAATGCCCATAAAAGCAGTAAGGCTCATAACCGCCGCCAACATAAGCGAGACGGCTTTCTTGAATTTTGTTTTAACCATTGCGTTTTCCTCCTTGAAATGCAAAAACGCACCGATTTTACTCAGTGCGTCCGCTTAAAATTATTTTGTTTTAGCAGTAGCCGATATAGATGTTGTAATCCGTATCGGATAGCTTTTCTGTCCATATCCACACAGCGGTAAAACCCTCGCTGTTCTTGTATCGGTTCAGTCTGCTTTCAATATCAGACTTGATACCGCTTCGGTTAGGATTTGCGGATATGGGGTTGTCCCAACATTCTGTCGCCGTGATGTCAAGAGAAAGCCCTATGCTTACCGCATACTCTTTTGCGTAACTAACATAAGGGCTGACATCGAATGTCTGCTTGTGCGGCTCTGTCGGTTTCGGTTCTGCCGGCTTTTCAGTCGGTTTTTCAACCGGCTTTTGTTCGGCAGTTGTCTGTTCTTTTGGCTGTTCCGTTTGTTTTTCGGGTTCAGCCTGCGTGGTTGTCTGCTTCGGTGGCTCTGCCTTTGGCTTTTCGGTTGCAGGAGTATCAGCCGTTTTTTCTTCCGCCGGTTTTGTCTGTACCGTCATAACCGTCTGACTTTCAGCGGTTGATTGGCTTTCTTTTGCCGTAATCGGTGTTTCCTCCTGAACTGCCGTGCTTTCCGGTTTTTTTGCCGTATCTTCCTGAGAATTTGTTTCGGTATTACCAGCCGGAAAAGAAGTCTCCGTTTTCGTTATCTCCTGTGCAGCTTCTTTGGCTGTGTTACCGTTACAACCTACGAGGAAAATCATCAGGCAGGCAAGAACACAAGGTATCAGCCTGTTTTTCATATCCATCGCTCCTTTCTGCTTTAATCGTAATCAAAACCGGTCAAAACATCAAAGGTGCGATTGGCTGAACTTTTTATCGTAGCAGACATTTTGCTTTTGCTCCAAATGTGCAAACCCTTTAATAGACAGCTATATGTTATTGAGATAGATATACTCAAGGGAGATAGAGTATATTTTTCAGCAGGTTAATAGCCGGTATATATAGGGGTTAGAGTGTGAGAAAGGGGGAAGGCTATCGGCTGTCACGGTCGGCTCTGCTTCGCAGAAACTTGTTGTAATGCTCCAATGCCTTGCACACAAAATCCTCCGTTTGGCTTATGGGAATATTCTTCGGGATAAGCTGTCGAACCCTGTCGCCCCTTAAAACAATTTTCTCCCTTTGGTTTGGTTTTTCCTCCGACATAATCGCTTGGATTGCTTCGGTTGTGAGCTTGCCCTCCTCAAAGAACTTTCGCATACGGATTGTTTGGTCGTGGGACGGAGTTGCGTCGTTCAGGTCGATTTCATCAACCACATCACGCTGACTGTCCTCATCGAGAAAAGACAATTCAACCGCCGGTCGCATTTTAATTCGCCCCTCATCAACATATTCCAAAAGTTCGGGAACAAGGTTTGTAAGGCGAATATATCTGCGAACTTGGGTTTGACTGTCACCCGACTGCTCTCCAATTAGTTGTGCTGTTTCTTTTCCGCTTGACTTCCAACCCACTGGGTCGGAAGTTAGGTCTGTTCTTTTGCCTTGTCTGCTCAATGCTTCCAAACGCATTTTGTAGGCATAGGCTTTTTCCGAGGGAAGTATCTGCGACCTTTGGTAGTTGCTCTCAACCATTAAAATCGTGGCTTCGTCTCGGTTCAGTTCAACGACCTCACAACGGAGAGTATCAAACCCGGCAAGCTCACAGGCTCGCTTTCGTCTGTGTCCCGATATGAGTTCGTATCTGCCGTCCTCTTTCTGCCTTACCGTCGCCGGAGTGATTACCCCTCGTTCCTTAATACTCTCAATGAGCTGTGCCATATCCTCGTCATCACGCACCTTAAAAGGGTGGTCGGGGAAATCGTCAATCTCAGTCAAGGGAATATCTCGGATTTTTGAAAGTTTTTCTTCATCTCTCTGTTCCTGCGTCGAGAATAAGTCATCGAGCTTCGTGAGAGTGAAGTCGCTCTTTCTTCCTGCCATCGGCTAACACCTCCTTTGTAAATTCGGTGTACGCTTTTGACACCGTGCTGCCCGGTTCGTAGGCAAAAATGCTCTTGCCTTTGGAAGAAGTCTCTGCGGCTTTTACGGCAATCGGGATATATGTTCGATACATCTTGATTTGACTACCGAAGTTCTCTCTCAGAGCTTCTACCGTGCTTTTGGCGAGGTTGGTACGGCTATCCACCAAAGTGAGAAGCATACCGTCAATCTTTAAGCCCGGATTGATACGCTTCTTAACTCGTGAAATGGTCTGAACAAGCTGCGTCATACCTTTTGCCGGTAAATACTGAGCCTGAACAGGAATTATTACGCTGTCTGCCGCAGATAGAGCATTGATTGTTACCATTCCGAGGGAAGGCATACAATCTATTAAGATATAGTCGTATTTGTCCTTCACTTCGCTTAGATAATTTCTCAATGCCGTCTCTCTGCTCATTGCGTTGACAAGGTTAAATTCCATTGCTGAAAGCTCAAGGTTTGCCGGAACAAGGTCAACACCTTCGTCGTGGTGCAGAATACCGACCGTAGGGTCATTCATCGTTTCGTTTATGACATCTGTGAGTTTCGTTGCAAGCGTGATACCCAAGTTATCCGTATCCTTCCAACCGAGACAGGTGGTTAAGTCGCCCTGTGGGTCTGCGTCTATGAGCAACACTTTCTTTCCCTGCATTGCAAGACCGACGCCGAGGTTTACCGTGGTGGTCGTCTTTCCAACTCCGCCTTTTTGATTGCATATAGCAATCGTTTTGCAGTTCGACACTTTGTGCGTCCTCCTTTCGTAAAATTCATAGCCATCGCAGTATGGCTATGTACTTGACCGGCTCATTTCCTAACCGGTCGGGCAATATTTGTTCTCAACACCCCTTGCCGAGCAAAAAGCTCACGGGAAGTCACTAAGGAACAGACTGCTAATCTGTATCATAGGAATTTCACCTCTGCCGGGTACTCCGCCAGCTCCGTAGAGAAGTATCATTATCCTTCTGACTGTCATCGCCGTAACAGGGGCAACCTATTACTTATACCGGGAGTTCTCGCTGTTCTGCAATGCAGAAGTCACGGCGTACCCGATAAGGTGGCTAAAATCATCAGAATTAAAGTCTTAGTGAATGATTTATTCAGTTGTCAAAATACAAGTGAATGGGCTGACCTTTTCGTGGTTCGGAATTAACCCCTTCACTCATTTGGACAAAGGGGGTCAAAATGCACACCCAAAATCACCCCTTTTTCAAAAAATTCTTGAAAATATTTTTTTAGAAACAAAAAAGCCGCCTATTTCCCTCGTAATTGAGGTCAATAGACGGCGGGTAGAAATATTCATAATTTTGGTGTATAATAGGAAATTAAGAGAAAGACAAATTTGAATTTGTATAACTAAAATCTCAACTTTCCTTATTTTATGCGACTTGGCGGTATGCCTTGCCACTCTATATGTATCCTTTTCCCTTGTTTTTGCCCTTATGAGGTATCTACAAGGGAAAGTTTTTCTTATTCGATTTTATTCTCCAACCACCTTATCAAGTAGTCGGGCTGAGTTTCGCTTACCTTCTCGGTTAGCGTGTGCATAGACATTCATAGTGGTACTTACATCCGAGTGTCCAAGTAATTCCTGTACATCCTTTGGTGCTGCTCCATTTGAGAGCAGGTTTGTGGTATAAGTGTGTCGCAGGGTGTGGAAGTGGAAATTATCATCAAGCTCCGACAATCGTTTCCTTGCTGTCCTTAAAGCTGTCTCAACCGTTGCAGGGGCTTCGTATGCTCCGTCCGGTCTGATACATACAAGGTCAATCTCGTTGTAATCAAGCGGAATGTCCTCTGTGCCATCCAAATGATAAAGCTCATAGTAGATACGATTCTTTTCCTTAACTTCCCTGTAGTAGTTCCTCTGATAGAGTTCTCCGTAACTGAATACCTGCTTTCTCTGTTCCTTTTTCGCTTTCTTTAAGATGTCAGCGAGCGTATCACAGAAATCCACGATACGGACTTTCTTTCGCTTTGTCGGACCAATCTCGGTCTTGTGCCTTGCTCCGTTGTAACGGACACTTCTTCGTACTGTCAGATACTGTTCCTCAAAGTTAATGTCACTCCAAGACAGTCCGCATACCTCTCCAAGTCTAAGACCTGTGTAGTACGCTATCTGTACCGGCAGGACAGCAGGCTTGTTTCTTTCTTCCAGATACTCCATAAGCGTTTGATACTGCTCTGGTGTAATCGGGTTGATAACCTCTGCATCCTCATCATTATCAGAAAACAAATCCACATCTTCCTCGGCTTTCCTACGCATTACCACATACTGCATTGGATTGAATGTGATGTACTGCTTTGGAAAGACTGCAAATCGGAAGGACTGTTGCAGGACTGCGTGGAAAGAACGGATATAGTCGATGGTGTAACCCTTTGACTTAAAATTTCCTTCCTCACCGCCAAATGCAAGTAAATCCATAAACTTCTGCAAATGCTCCGAAGTGACTGTCTTTAGTTTTCTGTTTCCGATTGGGTGTTGTTTAATCCTGTTTACTGCCTGTAAATAGTTACCGACTGTACCGTTGCTAAGTGAACCCGTTTTCAAATCTTCCTCTGCCCATACATCTAGCATCTGTCCGAGTGTGAGGTTGTCCGCTTTGGCTAGAAATTTCTTTGCGTCATAATCCTCCATAGCCTTGCGTAACATTTTCTCTGTCTCTGATTTGCTCTCCGTACCTGCAAATTCTTTCTGAACCAAGTTACCACTTGCATCCTCCACATAAAAGCGGTAGTACCATTTCTTGCCTTTCTTCCTTACAGAACCTTTTGCCATAATCGTTTCTCCTTTCGATATCGGCAATCGGAACTGGTGAAATGCTTCTTGCGTGTAAGTATATCATAGCTCCGTCTGCCTATCTATACCGAATCGGGATCTTTTTCTGATAAAAGATTGGCTAGTCGATTTTTCGCTGTCTCAGGATTCTTAGAATACAGTCTTACAATATCGCCCATATCGTTCAATGCGTTGACGGTGTGGGTGATTTCTCTAAGGAACATAATCTCATTGTATTCCTTATTGGATTCAAACCCCATTGTCTGGGCGAGCATTTTGTTATCTGTATTTCCTTTGAAATTCTTACAAGCGAACTGGAACGAATCCACGAACAGCTCGTATTCCCGTAACATCAGTAGTAGCAGGTCTTTGGAAAAATCACTTTCGGACTGTTCCATATCATAAGGGAGCTTATTCAGAATGGAAGTCATCACATCACGAATCTGTAATTCTCTTTTATCCGTAATGTCTGTTTCGTATTCGTCCGTCTCACCTTTCAGCCATTCCACAGATACATGAAGTGCATCTGCCAGACCTTCTAAGGTCATTTTCTTGGTGTTATCAATCGTTCCTGCTTCGTATCTCTGAATGGTTGAGGCTGTCACGCCCATTTTTTCAGCGACATAAGGCTGGTTCAATCCTAACTCCTGTCTACGGCTTTTTGCTCTGCTACCGATTGTCTTTCGCAATTCTTTATCTTTTAACATACTTGCGAACCTCCTTTTTCGGTATGTCATTACTATACCACATAACACGATATATTGCAATACGCAATTCTATAAAAGATGATAGAATTTCGTAAGGCTTGACATAGCGTTATAAAAGATATATACTTTAATCAGAATTGCGTAACGCAAGTTTTAAAAAAGGCTAATCCTTTCTTCAAAAAGGAACATCCTCTGATATACAAGACTTGTAATCCTACGCAGGAATGAGGTGATCGAATGACAGAATTAAAGTTTGCTCTCTCCATTGAAGAAGCTGCCGACTATACAGGTATCGGAAGAAACACTCTTAGAAATCTTGTGGAATGGGAAAAGCTGCCTATCCTTAGAGTGGGAAGAAAAATCTTAATCCGCAGGGAACGATTAGACGAGTTTCTGATTCTCAATGAGGGGAAGGATTTACGAGACAGACACGCAGTAAAAGCGGTCAAGGGAACAATGAAAAATGAATAAGGGACAGTCCTAAGACCATCCCTCTGGTATGTATCTGACTAAAAGCCATGATATACCTACACGCAAATAGATTATATCACGGACAAGTCCTCAGATACAACCAGAACTTTTGGAAAATGAGGACAAGATGGATGTGAATGGGTGCAATCGTCCACCCAGTTATAGCTTGTTGGTAGGACAAGTCCACCCAAGATGCAAAAGGTGTTATGAATAGTCCACCCAAGCCAGAAAATGAAGTGGGTGCAACCATCCACCCAAGTGAAGCCGACTGGTAGGACAAGTCCACCCAACTTACAAAAAGTGCTGTGAGAAGTCATACCAAGTGTAGCTATGAAAAAAGCTGTCCGACCTATGACAAAAAGTGTACGCTACTATGATTTTGAGTGTCCAATCTATGGGGTACATTTTCAAAGAGTTAATAGTAAAAAGCTCTATTAAAATCAAAATGTAATAAAACAATGCACTATTAAAAATGAAATTTAATAGGAACTTTTACTACCACTTCCTTGCCAGACACAGTTTAAAAGTAAGCGAAGTAACACAATGCTATTGTCAGGGCAAAAATGCTAACGAATCGTGCTATTGTTTTTTCGATTTTAATAGCAGACTTCTACTGTTTCTACGGTTTTTGCTAAAAAGTCTGAATAATAGAACAATGCTATTGTTAAGGCAAAAGTGCTAACGGATTCGTCTATTGTTTCGCTGATTTTCATAGCAATCTTCTAGCATTTCTGTTAAGAAAAGGGAGTGCCGGATACGGCACATAAAAAGTGTGCCATTAAAGGCACAAAATTAGGTGCTGAGGGAACAGTTACAGCTAAAAGTGAACTTCATAAGCAAGCCCTCGGCGTTTGAGAGCGAAATACACCCATCGCACAAAACTTCGTTTTGTACTCTGTGTATTTCGCTCTGCGAGGCTTAGCCGCCACAAGGCGGATGTGTTCGCAAGACGAGTGCCTATGCACTCGCTCACAGGGAAAGTTTACTACTCACATCTCATCTATCTTATCTGTCCTCTTTTCCAAAATCAAAACTGGGAAAGGAGGAAATCGCTATGCCAAGAAATTCATTTGTGCAGATGTCAAAGCTCCATAATGTTCGTGGAAGAATCTATTATATCTCCAGTGACAAAAAACAGGAAAATCTCTATGCGGTATATGAAACCACAGACCGAAAATTTTGGACAGAACTTGCCAAGTGCAATCAGGCAGAATTTAAGAAAAGCGGTACAGAGGGAAAATGTATCGAAGCAAGAGAATTTATCATTGCCCTGCCGGAATCCTTTGTGGATTATCCGCCAGACGGACTATTAAAATATATGACGGATAAATTCAAAAGTCGGTATGGTGTTGATTGTATTGCAGCACTCCATCATAACAAACGAAAGACGAATTATCATATCCATCTTATCTTTGCAGAACGAAATTATCTTGACGAACCGATAGAAAAGATTGCCACCAGAAATATGTTCTATGATGAGAAAGGTAATCATGTTCGTACCAAGAAAGAAATCCTAGACGAGAATGGAACTATCCGTAAAAGGTGTAAGGTGATCAAGAAAGGTGAGGTCTACGAAAGACAGATGTTTACCATCAAGGACGCTCGCTTTAAGCAGGAACATTTCTTAGATGAGGTCAAGGTATTTTATACCGATGTCATCAACGGACTTGTCAAAGATGAGAAAGAAAAGCTGTCTGCATTCAAGCGTGGGGATGTCTATCTTGCCACTAAGAAAATCGGTAAGAACAATCCAAAGGCAGATAAGATTACACTCAATAATAAGGTCATACAGGACTGGAATCGTACTGTGGATCACGCTTTGGTATCGGGGATGGAGCGAAAGGAAATCTTAAAGGTAAAGCAGGAACAGATTTCAACTCCGATTAAGGAATCCATTCACAAGTATGGCAATCATCCGGAGCTTTTGTTTATGATTATCTTTCGGGCAATCGAGCTGTTAAAAGAACTCATAAAGTTGCTGATACAGAAACAGGAACAACAGAAAGCCAGAATCTCCGACCTTATGGAGCGAAGAAATGAAAAACAAGAGAAACAACCAGCTCCATCCGTTACACAGACAGACAATCAGACAATTCCTGCTGTGACCCAACCATTCAAAGCACCTGCTACTACTACCGCAGAAAAGACCGTTATTCCGCCAAGACCAAGAATGTCTGAGCTGGCACACGATTATGAGATGCGACTTGAAGAGATTATGGAGAAACTTAAACGACAAAACAGAGCCATTCATACGCAGGAAGTGAAAAAAGACCTTATTGACGAGGATTTGAAGAACTGTACAGGATTATTCCAAGGAAAGAAACGAAAGGAATTGCAGGCACAGTCTAACAAATACGCAGAAACGATTAAGATTATGAAGCAGGGATTATCCCATATCGTGCAGGATTACAAATATCCAACGGTAGATGCGTTCCTGCAAGTCTATAAACAAGGCAAGTCCGAGTATGAATCCTATGTCAAAGCAAACAAGGAATGGAACTCCAAGTATGGAGAAAACTCAATCCATCGAAAGCTGGCAGAAAAACAGGCAGAAGTTCAGAAACGGGAACAGGACAGAGATTTTAACTATCGTTCGCCATCAGACAGAGGAGCTAGATAATCTAATTAAATTCAAAAAAGATAAAGACCATCAAATTCTTTATCTTTTTTGAATATTTATGAAAAGTCATCCTGCTATTTAAAGTGTCTCATTAGATTTTTAATTGTTTCGACTATCATAAGAATGATTACGCAGAAAAAGGAATAAAACAATGTGGTATTCATCTTCGTGTTTCCAATTTTATAAAACAGCAGAAATCCAATGCTAACAATTATCACAGAAATAAGTTTATGTATCCATTTTTGTTTGGTGGTTAAACATATTTTATGGTTACTTATAGGTGCAAATAATATACACATAAGGACAAGTATCAAATATCCTAGTACAGTTGGCTTTAAATAGATTATAGCCCACTTATCAAGACAACCGAGAAAAAAGCTGCCTAAGATACATGTTAACTGCGTTGGAGCATGGGCACCTCCGGTATAATGTCGTAACAATGAAAAGGTAATTACCCAAATTAGGGTATAGCCGAGTGTATGTGATAAAACTCCCCATACGAACAATAACACTATGGTTATAAAAGTATTCAAAAAACATTCTAAGCCATATATGTATATTTCTAATTGATCCGCAGAAACATCCTCCCCGGATAGTTCTGCTAACTTATTAGCAATAGATGTAGCCCACTTCGTAATCATTCAAAATCCCCGCTTGTATCAAATCTTGTTGTATATTTGGCAAAAGCACTTATCACGTCTTTGGAATAAGAACGTGCGATTTGTGTAGTTAGATGATTTGACAATTCAATCGTTCCTGATGTAATACGATAGATATGTGCCATATTTACAATATAAGAACGATGGGTTCGGATAAATTCACTTGGCAAATGGACAATAATCTTATTTAGGGTAGACATTTGTTCATAGCATTTGCCGTCTACGGTCAATATATCCACATAATGTAATCTGCTCGAAAATGTCAATATATCTGCATAGGGAATACTTACAATTTCCTGCTTGTTTCGGTATATGTAGGTATTATTAGATAACTCCTTCGCGATTTCATCCAAACACAGAAAAAGAGTATTTTCCTTGACGGGTTTTAGCAAGTAGTTTAAAGCTCTGACTTCATATCCTCGGAATACATATTCTCTAAAAGCTGTTAAAAATACAATAATACCTTGATAACCAGATTCACGAAGGCGTTTAGCAACCTCAATTCCATTCATTTGCCCCATTTGTATGTCAAGGAAAAATGCTGAAGCCTGTATAGTTGTGCCTTCAGAATTTTTTGAAAAATATTCTTCGCCCGATTCGTATTCGTCAATTTCAATATCCCAATCATATTGCTGCCCGTATTTTCTTATTCCATTTTTCAGCCGTTCTGATTCGATCACAGAATCTTCAAGTATGGTTATTTTCATTTTCATAGTAGTTTGTTATTCTCCTTATCCGGTATCATAATATGTACGGAAAAAATTTTGTTATCAGATGTAATCTGCAATACGCCATCTGCCTTTTCTACAAGCTCTTTTACTCGTCTTATCCCAAGTCCATGTTCTTTTCCTTGTTTAACACTCAAAATGTCTCCATCAATGCTACCTTTTATCACACCATCATAATTATTTTCAATGTGAATCAGTATCATATTCTGGTAAGGTTTAATATAAAAATAAATGTATGGATGCTCGGTTGGATCAGAGATTATAAGTCTTTCTCCTGCTTCAATGGAATTATTCCATATATTTCCAAGTATGGATGAAAGCTCAACAAAATCAAGCGGAAAATTTTCAGGAGCCATAATAGAATATTCTGTCTTAATTCCGTGTTTTTCAGCATAATCAAGTTTTGCGGTAAGTATGCAGTCAATAGCAATATTTCCCGTTGCTATGGCACTTTGCGTAGTTGCAAGAGTGTTATGGTATTGCTCTGTATATGCTATAAGTTCATCCCATTTCTTGTCTTTTGCTAATACGTTGATTGCATCCACATAAATCTGCATATCATGTTTCATTTTTCGTAATCGTTCAGTTGTCTCAGATAAGCTATTGAACTCAGTCCTTTCCAGCTCATAAATCTTTTGTTCTTCCAGTAATCGTATGTTTTCTTCTTTTGAATAACCTAGCTGGTATATGTATAGCATCAATACTAAAAATAAAATAATAAAAAACAAGTCAACCAATGATAGCCTAGCTGAAAAGGATGAATCACCAAATTTATCAACAGATTCCAAAGTCAGCCTTAATATGTAGTGCCCGATTGCAAGTCCAGAAATTGCGATGAAAATATATGCAACTTTTTGGAACGGTGAAAGAGATATGTCTTTGTTTCCAATAGAATGAAATAACAAGACAAAAACAGCTATCATTGCCAAATATAACATGGTATATGGCTTCCGTAATGTTCCACCTAATAATAGCTCCAGAGACGCTCCTTTATAAAGAGTAACGGGAATAAAGAACGAAATCTGTTCTGCAACTAAGCAAATGATGGAATACGAAAAGCCCCAAAAGATACGGCGAATTATACTATCACGATAGAACAATACTGCATATCCAATGTCCAAAACACAAGATGACATCAAAGTGCTGTAGGATGATATTCCCATTTTATTCAGCGTGCATAACACAGCAAACTGAAATGATACGAAAAGAAACATCAAAACTGCTTGATGTTTATAATTTGCTCGAATACGCAATTTTTTATGGATAAATATTATAAACAATGCCAGTTCTAAGAAATTAACAATATATTCCCATATTGAGTCAATATATAGCATAGCTACCACTTCCTTTAATCATTCTCCGTCATATTTTATCATCAATAAAGTAGGTACACAACATAATATGCTACCGTTTGTGCATAGTGAGCTACCATTCATGCATAGAGGTATTGAAAAGTATAAAGATTTTGTTATATTCAAGGTATACTACTACATCTTAAGTATTCTGAGAATCTATAATATGGAGTGGAGATGATAAGATGTCGTACTTTAGGAATATTAACAGGATATATAATGTGTACTAGTATGTGTTGCGTTTCAATTTTCATAAAGATAACCTTTAAGAATAATTGAAGATAACCGTTGTTACATGATTGAAAAGGAGTGAAGGAGTATGCATTTTAAAAAATCTGTTTTAAAAAATCATTTATTGTATAGCATTATAACTTTAATGGCTATAGCAATGCTATTTCCTATTACGGCATTTGCACAAGCTTATGTACAAACATGGGATCTTGTTGATTCTGGCAAACATCTAGACTATGACAAAAACAGCACTTACATGAGTTATATTAACACTGGGGCTGCCACATGGAATGCATATAAATCTGGAGTAATCAGAAAAGACAGTGCTTTTGTTGTAGAAGATGTATACGTAAGCGATGTCAATGCTTCGAATGGATGGGCAGGCATGACATATTCTAGTGGTAAAATTGAACTCAATACCTATTATATGAGCGGTTATAGTAATAGTAAAAAACAGAATGTAGCGACACATGAATTGGGACATGCATTAGGGTTGGATCACAGTACTTCAACAGATGTTATGGATGCAGCAATTACGGGACATACTAGTACGCAGGCATTATCTCAAAATGATAAAGATTCATATGATGCCGCATATAATAATTATTAGGGGAGGGAGAACGCTATGAAAAAATCAAGTATCTATGGTATTTTGTCTATTGTTCTTATCGTAGGAATGTTTTTTACAGGATGTGCATCCAAAAATAATGCAAGTCAACTGAATACAAATGTATCTAACTTGCCAATCCACCAGATGCACGCATCTTTTGTATATGATACTGATAACATTCGCGAAGCTGTTGGTATCTGTGATTACGTATTTGTAGCAAAGGTTGTCAGTTGCGATGGAACCGAGTATCGAAATGTTATAACGACTGAAGATGAAAAAGGAAATCCTAAGGAGGTCGGTTCGCCTTACACTAATTATACTATTCAGGTTCTCGAAAATATAAAAGGTGAACTTATTACAGATAAACCTATTCCTATTGTTAAACAAGGCGGAATTTCAGAAAAACAAGATGCTATTTATCTGTTTGAGAATGATTCACTGCCTTCCGAAAATTCCATTTATATCTTTTTGGCATATGCACAAGAGGATGGTTCGTTACTAATTTCTGGTCCAAATTCAAATGTAATGTGTAACGATTCGAATATGTATTCTATTAATTCTGTCTCAGAGGAAAAATCAGTTACAGAATACGATGAGTTTATTACATATAAAGATGCTAATGATAATGAGATTATTCCAGTTGATCGAGAGCGTTATAAATCTATATATGAGACTGACAATAATTAATCATTATTTCTGAAATATATAGATTAAAGATGGCAGGTAGGTGCTTAACCTATCTGCCATCTTTTCGGTTTTATACCTATATGTAGAACAGTTCGTGCATGTTGGGCTACCATTCGTGCATAGAGGGATTGAAAAAATTAAATACTCTGTTATATTAAGCACATACCATGGTAAACAAATAAAGTTGTCTGTAATTGTCAGACAATTAAGGAGGGGGGGGGGTGAAAACGATGGACAATAAGCAAGTAAACAAGGCACCCCAGAAAAGTGCCCGTCTCGTACTTCAGGCAGTGACTGCTATTGCTCGAAGTAATGCAAATTCATTGTGCCGTGGTTTGTTGTATGAACCAAAAGTACCAACGCAGTTAAAAAAATAAGATTGGGAGGAATTGACTATGATGTTAAAAAGTTTAAAACAGAAGATTGCAAAAGTAGGTATTGGTTTGTTTTGTGCAGGATGTGTATTTCTTTCTTCAGCAGCATATTCTCAGGCGGCATCTTACACCGCTTATGCACTTAAACTGAATAAGACTAATAACTTTACCTCTATGCATGCAAAAACAACATCCGATGATTACATCACAAATGAGGTAACAGCAATTACCAATACCTCTTACGCAAATTTCTGGGCTGTCAATAACAGCAAGAGTAAAATATCTAATAAGTATAAGCAGGGTGTTGGAACAGGATCTTGTAATTTAATCTTTACCAAGAGCGGTTATAATTCTACTAACACACAGGTCGGTATGGGAATGGAAAATTATCAATCTCAATTATCAACTGCATTTGTAAGTGGAAATGTAGATTTTAGATAACAGAAGGGATGGGCATAAACCTCTTCGTGGGTTTATGCCCTTTTGGTAAAGATTATGAAAAAAATGGTTCTTATAGAAATCAAACATTGTATTGATCGTGCAGAATATAAAGTTGTTTTTATTGCTCTAATGATTTTAAATATTGCTTCGTATATTTTATGTGTAAAAAATGATATAGGAAAAAGTTATCAATTTATTCGTTCAGCAAATGAAAATTTCGTATTACAGGGCACTGAAGCGGCATATATTCCATATATAATGTATCTGTTATTGCCTGTTTATGCAACAATTATTGCATCACTTTCCTTAATAAGAGAAGAAAAAAGCAATAGTTCAATCCTACTTATTCAAAGAATCGGGAAAAAGAAATATTTAGCAGGAAAATTATTTGGCATTCTGATTGTAACCTTTTTGACAATAACAATACCAATGCTCATAAATTTATTATTATGCCACTTGACATATCCAATACATGGATATGACAGTGCTTGGGGAGAACCTGATTACGCTATAGGTTTGGTATCATATAACGCTGACAATTTTCTTGATATGGTGAGATTGCAACATCCAACTTTATATAATCTAATATACATTTTTAATTACGGAATTTTTGGCTCGGGATTAGCTATCTTAGCTTATGCTCTTTCATATTATAACAAAATGAAAGTTCTATATTTCGCAAAGATACCTGGTGCTTTGTTTATATTCTATATTGTTTTTAATTTGATTGTTTCTGTCTTTGGGCTAAATGAATTCTCTATACAAGGTTATATTATGCCTAATGTTCATGGAAATATAATAGGAGAAATTGTTCTGATATTGCTTATTTTTGGATTAAGTATTGGCATTATACAGAGAAAAATAAAAAATTATGAAGTTATATAAGAAAAAAATTTTGAATGTTAATGTTGGAAAATGCTTACTAGTATCACTTATAACATTTGTAATTAGATATTTTTATGCTAATGTGTACTTGGGGTTTCATAATAGTCTGGTTACAATAACAGAAGGAGTACGTTCACAAATATATTTTGGGGGAATACTAATAGATCATTCGTTTGACCTTATATCTTTATCATTTTTTGCGATTTTGTTTATCCTTGAGATTTGTTATCTTACAATGGACTTATTTAATGATGCAAATGATAACATGGTAATTCTACTTCCTCGTTATGGGAAAAAACACATAATTTATAAGGATATATTAATAAAAATGATATTACGTGACTGTATTGTAGTTGTTTCCGATTATTTGTTTTTTCTTTTTGTAGAGCATACCTCTAATGGCTTAGAAGATTTCAAAGTTATTTTTATGCTATTGATAGAGATTTTTCATTTGCAAATGATTAGTTATTTGTTTTCATTTTGGAAAGATTCAATTATAGGATACATCGTTGCATTTATTGTATTTTTTATTCCAGTAATGGTGTGTGGATTTTATTTTTCAATGGGAAATGTTATATGGAAAATTTGGCATTATTCCTTGCTACATATTCCTTTATTTAATTGGCATAACAAGCTTATTATATATTATGTCGAAGAAAATTACGAATGGACTACAAGCAATATAGATTTATTGAATTTTAAGTCAAGCTGTCTCATTTCAGTTATATCATCCGCTGTTTTGGTGTGGATAGGTAAATTTCTTTGCGAAAAAAAACAAATATTGTGAGGTGAATGATATCCATGAATTTATATGTAAAATCTATTTCAAAGTCAATTAAAGGTGAAAAAGTGCTTGATGATATCAGTTATACATTTGAATCTGGTAAAATATATGGAATATATGGTAAAAATGGTTCAGGTAAAACAATGCTACTCAGAGCCATTGCAGGTTTTATAAATACAGACAAAGGATACATAAAATATAATCACAAGGCATTACATAAAGATATGGATGTTTTACCAGATTTAGGAGCTGTTATTGAAAATATTTCTTTTTGGAGTATGTATTCAGGATTTGAAAATTTGAAAATGCTTTCCAATATAAAAGGAATTGTATCAGATGAAGAAATATATGAAATAATGATATACTTTGGTCTTGATCCCAAATCAAAGAAAAAAGTAAATAAATATTCATTAGGAATGCGTCAAAAACTAGCTCTTTGTCAAGCACTGATGGAACATCCAAAAATTTTGCTTTTGGATGAGCCAACTAACGCATTGGATCAGCATAGCATTGATTTATTTCGTGAACGTATATTGGAAGAAAAAAAGAATGATACCATTACTATACTGACAAGCCATAATAAAGAAGATATTGAAATATTAGCGGATGAGAAGATATGCATGGAATTTGGTAAAATTAAGGAGTTGATGTAATGAAGAAATTTGTATTAACTATCTGTGTTGTAATCATTTGTATGGTGACAGCCTTATTCTATGGAAAGACTGGGATAAAAACAACTACAGGGGTTCATGATCCTGATATTGCTTTATCAGAAAATACAGCTATGGAAATTTTCTATACAGGAGGGCAGAAAACTTCTTACTTTAACAATGAAAGTAATTACTCATTGGATGATATGGAAAAAGATTCTTCTTTAATAGCTCGTATAACTGTAACAAATTCTCGTGAAATGAGTTTACGATCAACAAAAACAATGGTAAAAATAGAGGAAATCTATAAGGATAATTCTGCTAATCTTTCAGTAGGTGACTGTATTTACATTATAGAACCTGTATCATTTGTTAGAGGTGAAGAATTTTACACTAACGGATGGCAATATCTGAAGACCGAAGATACTTATTTAATATTTTTAAAAAATCTAGGATGTATTGATGGGTATAAATACACCAAAGAGGAAGAAAATTCATTTATGCCTGTATCGGAAATATATTCAAAGAGAAATCTAACTCATGATGAAAGTTGTGTGGTTTTTGATTCGGCGGAAACTCTCTATTCAAGTATATCTATGTTTGCATTTTTGACCTCAGAAAAAACTATAGTAGATAATTATGAGAAAATATGGAAAAACATTACAAATTCAGGTAAGTATGAATGATTTAATTATTTATGAATGAATCTCTCCTATTCTATTTCCTGTGAGAAGCGTATCAATGTTAGAAATTCATGGAGATACTGAATTAAGCAATATGGAATCATTCAATCTTAAAGAAACTAAAAATGGAGATAATAGAAATTGAATAAAAAGAAATTGGCAAAGAGTGTTGTAGGCATTGCTTTAATTGTAAGTGTAGCTATACTTATCGTTGTATGTGTTGGAAAAATAAAGCACATTCAGAATAAAAAAAATATTATTGGTACATGGAAGAATGCAAATGCAGAGGAAGTGTTTACCTTTCAAGAAAATGGAGGACTTGTTGTAAACAAAGATATGCCCGAATTGGGTATTACCTGTGGCAATGCATTATATAGCATATCTTCCTCAAATATGATTTTTGTGGAACAGAGAGATAATAGCGTGAATTTTGAGATAGAAGTAGATCAAAACGAATTAACAATCTTCTTTATGGGTCATAAATATTGGGAATTAACAAAATAGCAATTGCATATAAAGCGATACTCATGATATCCATAACCATAAAATATAGAGCCGATGAATCACTCGTTATTTCGATTGTGAGTTATCGGCTCTATTTCATTATTTATGGAAGGGCTAAAGAAATATCGTATTTTATAGAAATACTTTTGACAGATTTCTTCTCATTTTTATGTTCTTTTATCAAGTGCTATACCATTCCATATTCATCGCATTCACCCAATCTTGCATTTCTGAATCAAGATACAAACGGGCATATTCTAGTGGATTGTCAATCGCCAGTGCATCCAACATTCGTTGAGAGTTAGGAGTAGTAATCAATCCATCTTCTGCCTTGCCACAGTCAATCCGAAGTATGTAGCCATTGTAATAATTGATGTCTATGATGTTGTGATATTTATTATATTCTGCATGAACGATATTCATATTGCAAAGTCCTTTCTCTTATCTGTTTCAGTTGTAGAAGCATCTTGACCAGTTCCAGCCGATTATGTGATTTATATAATGTTATTAGCTGTTACCGGATTTTGCTTCCCTTGTTTTTGCCCTTATGAGGTGTCGTAACACAAGGGAAAAGGATATAACATAAGGGAAAGTCTAAGGGAAAGCTCACTTGCCAAAACTGTAGTAAAATCAAGGCATTGCGGATTTTATCGTAACACTTTATAATACCAGTTAGGTGTTAAAGAATTGTAGGTATCAAAATTAACATTTGACGGAGAGATAGTATGGCTATTATTAAAAACGAAATACCGATTTTGGAGTTTGATACAGAGCAGACAGCAGTTCTTAATCCCACTCATGAAAATCTTGGTTTGAACTTACCCAAGAAATGTGTGTTCGCATTTCTTGGTGCTTACATAGATGAATATGCCAGTAAAAGTGATACCAAACAGGTATCCACTTTTGAGAGTGCAACGAAGCATTATCCCATTTACATCACCAAATACAAGGGTGAGGACATTGTGCTTTGTCAAGCACCCGTTGGTGCGGCAGCAGCCACACAGATACTTGATTGGCTGATTGGTTATGGTGTAAGAGAGGTAATCTCGGCAGGTAGTTGCGGTGCTCTGGAAAAGTTCCCCGAAAGTACATTCCTCGTACCAAACAAGGCTCTGCGTGATGAGGGAACATCTTATCACTATGCGCCCCCTTCTCGATTTGTGGAAATCAGCGAGAAGGCAAGAAAAGCAATTGAAGAAACCATTCTTGAGCATAGTATGAAATATCAGGAGGTTATAACCTGGTCAACGGATGGATTTTTCCGTGAAACCAAAGAAAAGGTGGCTTATCGCAAAAGTGAAGGCTGTGCAGTTGTAGAAATGGAATGTTCTGCTCTGGCGGCCTGTGCTGATTTCAGAGGGGCAACCTGGGGTATGATACTTTATACCGCAGACAGTCTTGCAGATGTTGACAAATACGACGAAAGAAACTGGGGCGGTAATGCATACGAATATGCACTTACGCTCTGCCTTGATGCGGTTATCAAATTATAAGAACAGTTAGAATCAATCTTTTTTTTGTGATATAATTTTATTGAGGTGAATGAAATGAGGACTGAAAAAGAAATATACGATTTAGTTTTGAATTTTGCTTTTCAAGATGAGAGAATTAGAATTGTAACTCTTGAGGGGTCTCGCACTAATGTTAATATACCAAAAGACAATCTTCAAGATTATGATATTACTTTTTTTGTTATAGATATGGGAGAATTTTTGAAAAGCGATGACTGGCTTAGTGTTTTTGGTAACAGAATTATGATGCAAAAACCTGAAGATATGGAATTATTTCCTCCAGAAGAAAAAGGATTTTCTTATATAATGCTTTTTGATGATGGTGTAAAGATTGATTTAACTTTGTTACCTGTTTCAATGCTTGAGGAGTATCTTACTCGCGATAAACTTGTAAAAATCATGTTAGATAAAGATAATATGATTAAAACAGAAATAGTTCCCACAGATGAAGATTATTACATTAAGTGTCCAACAGAAAGAAAGTTTGATGACTGTTGTAACGAATTTTGGAATGTTGCAACATATGTATCCAAGGGCTTACTTCGTGGTGAAATACTATTTGCAATAGACCATATGAATGAAGTATTACGTCATGAGCTTCTTAGGATGATTAGTTGGTATGTCGGTACTGAAAAAGGATTTAATTTCAGTTTGGGTAAAAACTATAAATTTTTAGATAAGCATATTTCAAAAGAATTGTGGGATAACTTACTAAATACATATTCAATGAGTTCGTATGAAGAAATGTGGAAATCGTTTGATTTGTGTCTATGTTTGTTCAAAAAAATATCTAAAAAAGTGGCAGATTCACTTGGTTATAATTATCCTGATTATGATGAAAACGTTACAAAATATTTGGAAACACAAAAGAGAATTTCAAATAAATATCTTTATGGTAATAGGTATTGACAAATTCCAATTTGTCGAACTTACTCTAAATTAGCAAAGACCGCTTACATCGTGTAGGCGGTCTCTTTTCGTGTTCAGATATATTTGATTTTGAACTTTCTTCTCTTGGCTGAAAGCACCTTATAAAGAATATCATCTACTGCATCGGTGCATCTGCCTTGTGCTGTCAGGCTGTTCTTCAAACGAATAAGTGATTGTATCAATCTGCTATATTCGTCATCATTTAGATAGATATGGAACTTTTCTTCTCTCATAGTCGTTTCCTCCATTCATCGAATCTTCTTTTGATTACCGAAACATCTACTTCGACATCAGAATAAATAAAGATATGTACGCTTTTGAAAACTGCTTTTACTCTGTCGGCATACTCCGTTTCCGTTTCGGTTGTCTTAAAAGGGAGTTTTACGAGTTTTATATTTCGCTGCTTGCAAAGGTGGCTTTTGAGAACCTCCATATGTTCTGAGCCGTTCGTAAATTCTATCGCCAGCTTTTCTGACGGAATGTAGGTTTCAAGAGGTATTCCTAATAGTTTATCTGAACCGAGCTGTACCTTTAATCCTTTTTGATTGGCGTAATAGGCGACCGCCAAGCCGGGGAACACGGAGCGATATTCTTTTTCGCACACAGTGCATTTTTCTCCGATAATTGTTCTATCGCTGATTTTTGCTTTCCAAGAGTGTCCCAGTGAACATTTCCACCACACTCTTTTCATCGACCTTCTTGACACTTGTGTCGGGAGCAGAGAGTTTTTTTCGTAATCCCATTCAGCAAGCAGTTTCCTGTCCGTTGTGGCTAAATCATTGTATCCTGCAAGAACTGTCCTGTCCGCACAAACCGGGCATACTGTTCCTTTTACACGAGCATTGATAACGGACTTCCACTCATTGCCACAGGTCTTACACTTCCACCAAACATTGTGTCTTGATTTTGCGTTTACCTCATCAGGCATTAGGGGATAATTTCTTTCTGACCACTCAGCCGCAATGTCAGGGTGCGTAGTCGCCAAGTCATTAAATCCTTTGAGCAATGTATATCCACTACAATACGGACATCTACTCCCACCGGCACGGGTTGAAATAAGAGTGTACCACTCGTTTCCGCAATCTCTGCATTTCCACCAAGCCTTACTGTTTGCAAAGGCTGTTACCATTGTAGGCAGCAACGGAAGATTTCTGTCAGACCATTCAGCAGCAATATCGGGATACTGTGAAGCAAGGTCATTGAATCCGGCAAGGACTTTATTGTGTGAGCAGTATGGACAGCCTGTACCGTTTATCGTTCTGCTTTTAACGCTTGCTTCCCATTCGTGTCCGTGTTTGCATTTCCAAATAATCTTCTTATGAGAAGCGACAGATACCTCGGTTGGCTTTAATTTGTTCTTTTCAGACCACTCCTGAGCCAACAGGGGCTTCAATGTGACTAAATCATTGATACCCTCTATTACTCTCGCTCCTGAGCATATCGGGCATTTCTCGCCCTTTGAACGAGCTTTAACGCTCGTTTCCCACTCGTGTCCGCAAGCACCTTTCCACCACACTCTTTTATTTGAACCGAAGGTTATCTTATCCGGCGTCAGCGGTAAATTCCTCTCTGACCATTCAGGAATTAGCTCCGGGTGAACGCTTGCTAAACTGTTGCTCATAGTATAACCACCCCTTCCTCTGTGATTATCCTCATTATATTGAGAAAAACAGAATTGGTGTAGTTTGCGATGTAGTCCGAAAACTATGAGAAATGAAAGAAGCTCCTGAGAAGATGTAGCTTCTCAGGAGCTGTGTGAAACTCAAAATTATGCGATTTTTTAGTCTCTGCACCGTTTTTAGCACCGATTGGTGTAAATTTGGTGTAAAGAGGTAAATTTATTCGGTTTGGAAACTCCCGAAACCCGCATAAACACTGGTTTTTTTCGAATTTTACTTGTCGAGGGGCTTCATTGTCGGGAATACCCAAGAGGATAAAGTATTATTCCACATTATCAGGTATTATCCCATATTTGCTGCATTTTCAAAACGTATTATAAGGTATTATTCCGTACCATGCAAGCAAAATTCGTAGTAACTTTGTAGTATATCAGTTATTTTGTTGTTATAATTCACACATTTAATCTTAGGACTCTCTCCTAAAATATATCAAGATTGTGTGATAAGTTTTCGATTGCTTCTTTTTTCTTTGCGTCTGTGACCTCCGCATATATATCCATTGTTGTTTCGATATTAGCGTGTCCCATGACAGCCTGAATGACTTTTACATTTGTTTCCTTTTCGCAGAACCTCGTGCAAAAAGTATGCCGCAGGTGGTGGCAGGAAAAGTTTGGAATAATGACAGGTTGCCTTCTCTCTTTTTTGGCATTTATCACTTCTTCCGCATTGTAATTCTCCAAAATCCTTTTGATTGTTCGGTTGACTGTTTGAGGATTATGGATATTACCGAAACGGTTACAGAAAATGAAGCCCGTCATACCATCAATTACAGTACTATTAAAACCATTTTCTTTCTGCACCTCGTATTCCTCTTTGAAAGCCTCATAAACCGCATCCATCATTGGAACAGTCCGAATACCCGCTTCTGTCTTTGGAAGTGACACCGCAAACTCTGACTTTCGTGTCTTGTTCCCTTCTCTTGCATAATAAGTCACGCTATGATTGATACTGATAAGACGTTTTTCAAAATCTAAATCGTCCCACCTCAGTCCAATAACTTCTCCAATTCTACACCCAGTTCCTAATAATACTGTAAATAACGGGTGCCAGTGATAAAATACCGGATTGTTTGCGGTATAATTCATAAATGCTCTCTGCTGTTCTACCGTCAAAGCGTGTCTAATGCCTTTATTCTTTCCTGCTTTTCTTTTGATTTCTGCCATAACACCGTCAGAAGGATTCATGCGTATTATTCCATCACGCACTGCCAACTGAAATGTAGGGTGTAAAACCGTATGGATTGTGTCAACCGTGTTTGCCTGCAAATCCTTTTCATTCAACAGGTAATAGTAGAAATACATTACATCGGAATACTTAATCTCTCCGATTTTACGCTGTCCAAACCCCTCCCTAACAAAATGGTCATACATATATAGGTAATTAGAGCGTGTTGTCCTGCGTAAGTCATACTTCGTTGACATATACCTGTCAAAAACATAATTCAAGGTTGCACTTCCAGCCACATAGACATCCAATCCGTCAAGCTGATTTTTAATCAAATCTGCTTCTTTCTCCCTTAGTGTCTGTAAATCTCTGGCATATACAAATCTGCGTTTCTTGAACGGATCAGTGTATGTATATACATAAGTGTTATCCGTTCTTTGGGATTCCCCCTTTCTTAAAGCTCTGCCTTTGTTATCTTTTCTTGCTTTTGCCATCTCTGCTCCTTTCTTCAAGGAAAGAGATTTTGCACCTCCGCATCCGGTGTCTTAAGCAATAAATCAACACCCGTATGCAATAATTGAGTTATGGTCATTCCGTGACTGTCCGCATAATCTTTCAGCTCTCGCAGCTCGCTGTCCGTTACCCTTAAACTTAATGTGTTCAATTTCGGGGCATCAGACTTTGGTCTACCCATTTTAGCCATCTGTATGCACCTCCAATCACTTCTATCTACCATTATACTTTCCGTATACGAAAAGTCAAGTGTTTTTACTGCAAAATCTCTCAAACCCCAAAATTGTCACACATACAATCTGAACGTTTCCAAATATTGCTCAAAAATATCACAATTTACAAGTACCAGCTTATCGACCTTATATATTGCCTTTGCATCTTTCGCCATCTGCTCAAATTTACTCTGACACATACTATACATTTCTGCACCTTCCTTGTAACGAACAAATCTCTTTCCGTTTTTCATTCGCTCCACTATCATCACCTCTTTCCGACATAAAATATGTAGCTTATTATCTGCCCATGACAGCCGCAAACTCTTTCCGGCTCTCATCAGCAGACAAATAATCTTTTCAAAAAATCCATACAGGTGGCAGCTCATTACACCGCCCACATCGGTATCGCACCGTCAATCAAATTTGACCGGAAATCTCCGGAAGTATCATTATCAAAAATATGTATCCTCGCCCCACACAACTGCTGTGCATTTTGCCAGACATTCATCGCTCCTTACCTTAACTTCAATATCAGCAATCAATATTCCCTCGTATGCACTTTCACAAAATAATGAAAGCAGGTATCTCATGGCGTGTCCGCATAGTGGCTCCACATATCTCACACGTCCTGTATGTATTTGTCTATGAAATTGTCAAGGTACACTCGCAAGCTGACGCCTGCATTTTGGATAAAATCAAATCGGACTTATCAGCCCAAAAAGCACATAAACACTCTCCCGTCTGCTATGAACGGTTCTGTAAAAATTATGTGCTTTACAAGAATGACAAGTTTAGAGTTTCAGCTTATCCGGTCCATACTTACGGATAATCTGCAACAGCACCTTCTTATGCACCCCTTCCGTCTGCTCATACATTTCACGCAAATTTTCCAGCTCCATCGGAGTAAGTGAATTGATATGCGGATTGTAATCTTCCCTTATAAAAAGCCCTCCGTTTTCTCCCGGCTTCGTGTAAATCGGATACTGTGGAGATAAAGCCTGAATATCGTACTGTATCGTGCGAATAGAAACGCCAAGCTCCTGCGCCAGCTCATTCGCTGTTGTATGCCGTCTGATAATAAGAATGTTGATAATCTCTATTCTGCGATTCATCGTATTCATGCTTCACCTCCTCTCTGTTAGTCCTCCAAATTTATTGTAAAGGCAGACCCCGCAAGAACTTTGCTTATTGTTAAAAGTTTCTTTTGCAAATTTTTTTCACTGAAATTTCATCTGCCTGTCCGTATGTTCCGGCTTATTATTTTTCTCCCTCTCCCCTGCTTTCTTTGGTTGACTTTCTCCCCTCCGCTTGCTAAAATCTTTTATGGATAAAATCACAACTTTATAAAAACACTCAAACTGCTATGAGCTTTTGCGGGCATTCCATGTCTTTGCAAGCCGTAGCAGTTTTTTATTGCTTCTGCAAAACTACGCAGCCGGACAGCCTAAAGGCTATCCGAAAAACGGGCGGTAACGCCCTTATGTGTTATAGGACACTCGCCTAAGCTCGTACAACACGCAAATTCCCTTCGGGCAATTTGCAGAAGAATAGCAAGCACTGCCTGTGTTCCCTCACAGGCACCATTTTCCCAAGTTTCTTCCGAGTGGAAACTTGAGAAAACTGGCTTGCAAGGGGCATATCCCCCTGGCCCCCTATGCGCTGCAAAAATCAGTAATTACCCCACCGGGATTTCTGATTTTTTTACGCTTATAAAAACACACCGCCGGAAACGGCATATCAAAAATTTTCTATTTAAAAAGGAAAGGGAAGGATTAAGCAATGGCAAAAAGAGAAAGACAAAATGAATTGAAAATCTATCTAAACAATGATGAACAATACATACTCGAACAGAAATTCAAAATCTCCGGTATGAAAAGCAAGTCATCCTTTATACGGCACCTGATCCTGTACGGATATGTCTATGACGTGGACTACGAACACCTGCGGGAATACAACACAATCCTCGCCCGTATCGGCAACAATCTGAACCAGATTGCAAAGCGTATGAACGCCACGGGCAATGTCTATGAAGCCGATGTAAAAGAAGTAAAGGAGCTGATGAAACAGGTATGGCAATCACAAAAATCCATGCTATCAAAGCAACCGTCCATAAAGCAGTAGACTACATCTGCGATCCGGCAAAAACTGATGAAAGTATCCTCATTTCTTCCTTTGGGTGCAGTCCTGAAACCGCAGCTTATGACTTCAAATTTGCCCTTTCAAAAACCAGTCAGGCAGACACAAACAAAGCCTTTCATCTGATACAGTCCTTTATGCCGAGCGAAGTATCTTACAAGGAAGCCCATCAGATCGGCGTGGAGCTTGCCGACAAACTACTGGAAGGAAAATACTCATACATTGTGTCCACCCACATTGACAAAGGACACGTCCACAACCACATCATTTTCTGTGCTGCAGATAACGTCAATCACGAAAAATATCACGACTGCAAAAAGAGCTATTACCACATCCGGCACTTAAATGATGAGCTGTGCAGCGAGCATCAGTTATCGGTCATTTCTCCCTCCGACAATCGTGGCAGAAAATACAAAGAATGGCTTGCCGACAAAAATAGTTCTTCATGGAAAACCAAGCTCAAGAACGATATTGACGAAGCCATACAGACCGCCGATACCTACGAGGATTTTCTTGATCTTATCCGTGCAAAGGGCTACGAAATAAAAGGTGAAACCTTTGGTGAGAATGACTTAAAATATATCTCTTTCCGTCCCCTTGACAGAGAGCGTTTTGCCCGTGGCAGCGTCAAATCTTTAGGTGCGGAATACACCAGAGAAAGGATTAAGGAACGGATTGAAGCGAAAGCTCTGGAACAGTCCCAAAAGCGTGTTCCTTTTCCCCGAAAGGCAAAACCTATTATCAAAGATTATTCCTCCAAAAAGCTCATTGACACCTCAGAGGAGAAGTTTACACAAAGTCCCGGTCTGAAACATTGGGCTGATATTCAAAACCTCAAAATTGCAGCCGCAAGCTACAGCGGAGCAGGCTCCATTGCCGAGCTTGAAAAGCAGCTTGCTGCCAAGTCTGCCCTTGCCAAAACCGCACGAAACAGCCTTGTGGAAACCGAGCATCAGCTTAAGAATTTGGGACAGATTTTAAAGTATGCCGAGCAGTACAAAGCCAATCATATCTATCATGTCCGTTATCAGAAGTCAAAGGATCAGGACGCATACCTGCGCCGACACGAAACCGAGCTGCTGCTCCATGACGGTGCCGAAAATATGCTAAAACGATTTGGCATTGACTTAAAAAACCTTGATGTCGAAAAACTCCGCAGCGATTACAACGCCTTGTATTCCAAGAAAGAAACCTTGCAGAACACTTATAAATCTGCGGAAAAGGAAATCAATGCCTTAAACAGAAAACTTGATAATCTAAAGCAGTATCTTGACCGGGATTCACAAGACCATCAGACCTCTGACCGCAAAGCAGAACGGAACCAGAATACCCTCTGATCAGGCATTAAAAAAGGTGTATTGTATTGAGGGTTTTTACCTCATTGCAATACACCACAATATGTGCAGTAAGTCATATTTGATTTTGTTTTCAATATGTAATACCTGTCTTTTTCTCTCTTTCTTCTTTTTATCATGTATTCTACTCCATATAAAATCTGTATTCTACTGTAATTCATTCCTGACGATGTGTATTGTAAACTACTAAGGAGGTGAATTATAATGCAGGACATAAAACAAAATCTTGCCGATGCAATACGGAAATCCCGTACAGAACTTGGGCTTTCGCAAGAAAAGCTGGCTGAGATTTTAGGCTTTGACAGCCGTACTATACTCAATATTGAAAACGGGCGTGGTAATCCAAAATTTGAAAAACTGTATCCCCTTGTCAGGCATCTGAATATTTCCGCAGACAGAATTTTTTATCCGGAAAGCGTAACTCCACAGCCTAACCTTCAGAAACTCTTTATCATGCTAAATGACTGTACGGAACAGGAAGTTGCCGAGCTGCTCCCAGCGGTTCACTATCTGCTTGCGCTGATGAGAAAACGGGACAATTCAGAACAATAAGAAAAACCAATAGAATCCCATTTGCGGAGCTATTGGTTTTCTTCTTTTCACAACTTCTACATTATCCCTTATATACATCTTTTTAAATATCTACATAATCATCCCTTAACTGCAACCAATATTTACTCTTTTTTACTGCCTCATATCCGCCAACTATATCTATCTTTCCATCGTCTAATACCACAATCTGATCCACCTCACTTAATACTTCTTTTTTATGTGTAATCACTATTACCGTTTTATCTCTAAGCCCAGTGTGCAGTAATGCATTAATCTGTTGCTCTGAATATGCATCGGTGTTGGAAGTAGCTTCATCAAATATAATGATAGGTTTATCATGGATCAATGCCCTTGCAAGGGCTATCTTCTGTTTCTGTCCGCCAGAAAGCATTGCACCATTTTGACCTACCACATAATCTAAGGATACTTCTTTTATAAAATCTTCTAATCCACTGTCTCTACAAGCTATTTTTAGCATAGCATCGCTTACCTGCTTATAAAGACAGATATTATTCCTTATGCTGTCATTAAAAAGATATATCTGCTGGCTGACGATGGAAACCATTTCTCTATATGCCTGTAACGACATATCCGCAATATTTGTTCCATTCAGTAATATCTGCCCATTTTCTGGTTCATAGAGCCTCGTAAGTAGGTTGATAATAGTAGTCTTGCCAGAACCATTCCTGCCTATAATAGCCGTTTTGCTTCCTTTTGGAAATATAACGCTCACACCGTCTAAAATAGGCTTTCCCTCCTCATAAGCAAATGATATATTCTTTAACTCTATATCTCCAAACTGTGGGGATGTTGTTATCTTCTGGTTACTGTTTTCTTCGTCTAGTTCCATAAACATATAGTATCTTTTTGTCGATGGAATAATCCCTGACAGCAAGTAACCGATGTTCAAGATGGCAGAAATTGGTCCTGTCACATATGAGCTGTATGTAATAAATGCAAAAATACTACCAACCGAAAGCTGCATATTGAATACTAGATTAGAGCCAACTATATATATCAGCGTTATCAACAAATGTACTAATACATCATCCGCCGCACTATTCCACTGACTAAGCATATTCATTTTCTTCTGCTTGCGAATCACTACCCTTTGTTTTTCATCAAACTCTCTGTGCTTGTTGTCTAGTATATCAAAGAGCTTTACCTCCTTTACACCGCCCACCGTATCTCCAAACCAACTAGAATATTTTTCACTGTCAAGGATAAATTCATCCATGACTTTCTTACGGTATTTTGCAAAATATTTCATAACAACAGCCTTGATTGGAATAAACAGCAATACTAAAATCGTCATACGGTAATCCAATATAAAAAGACCAATAACCCCTCCAACCATGCTGAATGCCTGTGTCACAACAAAAAATGCACTTTCATCCGCAACGGATACCATATTTGCAATATCTACACTAAGATTATTAAATATTTCCGCAGCATTTCTATCATCAAAATAATTTATTTTCATCCTCATCAGATGTTCATATGCCTGATGCCATAATGAATACTGTACTTTAGCAACAATTTCCACACGCACTTTCTCTTTGATAATATTCAAAGCTGATATGAGCATATATATAGCAAAAGAGCCTACTACCAAATATAACAAAATATTTTTATTGCCGCCAATAAATCCCTCATCCATAATTTCTTTACTAATAAACGGAATACATAAATTTAATCCGGTAGATATTAAGAGACATCCAAATATTATGAAAATTTTTCTTCTGTGCCCATGTAGCAAATATGTTAATTTATGAATTATATCCTTTTCTGTCATTCAATCATTACTCCCTTGTAAGCAGTTCAATAATATACTGCTCTGGTATACCTTTAATTTTCTTAAACACCTTGCTTTCTTCTTCACTATAAACAGAGATTTCTGCATCATCTGCATATATATATACATCAGGCTCTATACAAATTTCCGTTTGAATATCCTCTTTTGAGTAATTACCCAAATCGCAGATTAAAATATCATATTGTCCATAAAATATTTCACTGCAAATATATTTTTTTATATCAGTTCCTTTTTTCTTCTCTACCGGAATATATCTAAGTCCAATGAGTTCCCCAACAATTTTGTCAGTTATACCATATGCGTTGTAATCTTGCTCAATCATTTTGCGGCATAGTTCCCGAACCTTATTTAGCGAATCACAGCCTTTAACAAAAATTACTGGTATTTCAATATCTTCATTATCAGTATATGAGTTCAGTTCTATTTGCCTTTCCCTATTATATCTTGACCAAATATAACAATGATCGCTTGTCATTTCCAACTTATCATTTCCCAAGTATATTATATTTTTCCCTGCATCAAGATAATGCTCAATATTATCCATTTCTCCAAGAATAACCGTATCAGAACTGTCTAAATCATCTGAAACACAAAAACTGCATATTCTAGAAGGCAACTGCACATGACTAAGATACGCTGTTCTAATCCAATCAACATAAAAACAATTTATATCTATTTGCTCCTGTGAAAAAAATCGTCTAATATAAAATGGAGTAATACCCTTAAAATAAATATCAGCAATTTTAGAAGTTACATAAGGCGTTGCAATACTATTACTAGCTCTTGTCTGATGCATTTTACCATCAACAAGAACTGTATCGCTCCCATATGTTTCAACAATGCCAAATCCAAGCCCTGCACTATAATTTACTTTATATTCCCGCCTTTTTAATACATCGGATTTTCTCACTGCAATCACGTTCGTAAATCCGGCAGGATATGTTGCAAATCCTGAATTAGACAGGGCAGCCACAATAATCAAACCTGAATACGCACACTCGTTAATGATTTCTTGCAGCAATCTTCTGTCTTTGAAGTATGTGCTTCCCAAACTCAGATTGATAATATCAACAGCATTATTTTTACACCATTCCAGTGCCAAAAGCAAACTCCCTACTTCACCCTTCCCATATGAATCCAAAATAGTGATACTGCTCAGTTCATATGATTTTTCTATGTTTGCTTCTATTACTTTGGCACAGGATGATCCATGCGACAATTTATCACTTTCAGATATAACCAATCTGATTTCATTACCAACAACTTCCATATTTTTATATAAATGAACTTGTCCGCAAAATACTCCGTTATCTATAATGCATACATGTACTTTATTGTTTACCATTAAAATCACCATATTCTTTTACGTATCCAATGATACAACTTTATTTATCAAAATTTCTCTGCAATACTAAAACCTTAAAGCATATATTAAATTCGTTTTTCGGTTTAATATTCCGTCATCAATGACATAAATATGAATCTTCTTAATTGACATTCTTCTCTCCGGTTTTTCTTACAATATATCCTAATAGGCAATCATATTTATCAAAGTTTCCGTCTAATACAAGTGGATTAAAGTCAATATGAAATTCGTTTTCTAATTCCATATAAAGTTTCAATAAATCCCTTGCCTGCATACCAGCACTATCACTCAACAAACTCTTTGAACGCTGATCGTTTGTAAGTCTATTAACTAAGTAACCCATTTTTTCTATAAAAATATCATCTAACCTTTTCTTTATGCTTGTTCTGTTATCTTCCATATGCACCTCACATAAAATCTAATGAACCATATTCTTCCAATATCTCCATAACCCGCTCAAAAAATAGACCATTCATCACATCTGCTTCATTAAACAGCTTGTTTTTTGTCAGTAAATCATCATATATTTTATCTCCATGATAATATTGTATCCATGCTTCCTGTAAAGACGATTCAACAATTCCTGTATATGTAGCATAAAACAAATCCGGAACTGCACCAAAACGGTATTTACAATAACTCTTCTGTTCTTCTAAAAATTCATCTGTATATTTCAGATTATATAAATTTAATATGGATACATCTGGCTTGATTGCGGAAAAAACAATGCTGGCTAAGTACCCGAAATCCAATTTATGTTTTTGGCTCAATTCCATTGTTTCACCAGGAACACTAATCAATACAACATCCGGCTGTTCTTCCCGGCATAATTTTTCGATGTAGTGATTAATTCCATAAATTTTTTCTGAAAAACTCATGCCATTCTCAAAGAGAAACTCTGGAAATATCCTAGCTCCAAATAACACACCTTCCCTACGGGAGCTTATATATAAGGTTTTGTATCCAGCACTCACGAAGTCATTTCTAAGTTTGAGTCCTACCTGAAACTTCTGAACATATGGACCAACCCCCGCTATGCTTACAATGGGTATATCAAAGTTATGTAACACTGTACTTATATCAGCAGCGACTTCATTGCAAATAAACGATGTACACACCTTTAATTCGTCCGACATTTCCTCTATAGCCTGTCTGTCTACATCTCGATCATCCCTAGCCCAATAAATCTCTATGTTATTCTGTGCTGCTATTCTAATAATATCTTCAATAACCCTATGTTCTAAGAAATGGTAGGAATTAACAAGAACAAGCACATCTAACTGGCTGAAATCAAACTTATCAATAACATTTATAATATGATTGGGACTTGAAATATTCCAGCCACCCAATGTCAAATAATATGTTATTTTTTGTTGCCTTCCTTCCAGTTGTATCACATCATTATTCGGCAAGCGCATGAAATCCTCATCTACAGGAAAAACTGCCGCACATGGCTCATTCGTATTCATATCAATTCCCCCTCAATCCTTCTCCAAATTTTGAATGATATTCTTTTAGTACAATATAATCCTTTATACTTTCCTCTGCATTCATTTTTGAACTTTTGCATTTAGCTAATCTTTTTTCTTTTGACAGTTTATCACCATCCACCGCTGAGCGGAAACATTGGATACAGAATTGAAATGCCCAACAGTTCTTACATTCATTCTCCGTTAATTTACCAATGTTTAGCAGTTCCCTGATTCTGTCAAAATCAAATCCACTCTTAATATTACCTATCTTCGTAACATTTGCACTTTCATCAACACGCTCGCATGGGTAAAAATTACCATCCGCATTTACAAAAAATTTATGCACTCCGATTAAACAGGGTCCTCCAGGATGCGCAAATTTCTTATTTTTTTCAATTCCTACTTCCCTTTTTGCAACTAGCTTTTCCAACTGTTCAATATAGGCAACAGACAGCTTGCTTCCTATCTTATCTAATTTACCACAACTACATAAAAAATTCTTGAACATTTCATATTCATAAGCTATGGAAAATGTTTCATCCTTTTCTAATTCCTTCTTTAATCCATCTGTACTGACCAACACTCCATTTGCTGTTATACTTTTTACCGTTTCAAAGTTCATAAAGAAATCATTTGAACAACTAAAATCATTCGTTGGGTCCAATACTGCATTGAAACTGACATGCCAAGAAAAATCAGGATACTTATTTAAAAACATTTCTACATTTTTCATAACTGTCTCAAAAGAACCACTTTTTCCGTCTGCCATAACCCTATTCTTATCTTGTATTACTTGAGGACCATCAAAGCTAATGGTGACAAAAAAGTTATTTTTTACAAAAAATTTCATAATTTCTTCTGTCAATAATGTAGCATTCGTTGTCAGTGTAAAACTTAAATCTTTGCCAATAAATTTCATTTTCGCATACTCTACACATTTCTTTAATAAGTCAAACTCAAGTAGAGGTTCTCCTCCATAAAAACCAATGCCTATTGATGTAGTCATACTGCTATGTGCATACAAAAAATCAATGGCACTTTTTGCCGTTTCAAATGACATTCGTTTATTACTGTGAACCCGGTTGGAATAAGAACCCGAATAGACACAATATTTGCAGCGCAAATTACAATTCTGCGTTACCTGCAATGTCATAATCCTCATACAGTTATTTAAAATTTCTTCTAAATTCGTACCTTGCGGATATTCTATTTCATAGCCAGTATCTGTTTTACTGAACAAATCATATTTCAAAAGCCTACGGACTTCATCTTCCAATTTATGAGGAATTTCAATTTCTGCTTTTATATTTTCATTACTTTTGAAAAAATCAAATAAATCATTGCTTATATTTACAATCATTTTTGAATTTACATCATACAGATAATACTTCGTATGTAACTTAATCAAATGGATAAATGGTGCTTCTACTTTCATTTGTACCTCCTATTATTAAAGGGAGTTAAATTGTCAAAAACAAGCACAATCTAACTCCCTTTGCACATTGTAGCAAAAGCACTGAAAAAGTCATTTTTTCAACAATCTACCTATTCATTGAAAAATGACTTTACCAGTAACCTGCATTACAGCCATACAATTGTACCTGCTGAATCAGCCTTTACATCTCCCTGAAAATAGTTTCCAGTCGGATCATGACTTGTGCTTGAACATGTACATGTAATTGTAAGACAGGTACATGCCGAAGAACAATACGCAGACAAGCTATTTTCATGTACTTTTGCCTTCTTTCCTAATTTTTTCATCTTTTTCACCTCCTCTTCTATAAATTTATGGTCATAATACCTGACAAAAGTCAAGCCTTTACCATCTGCTGTTTAATTATTTAAGCATAATCAGAAAATCAAATTTCTTCCTCTATTAGATTTTAAAATCAAAATTTTTTCCAACTTCTGAAGATGTGTTGGTTGTAACAGCTTCTCTATTTTGGGCTGCATCAATAATTACCTGCATATCTTCATTGTCAAGGTACACTTCCCCATCAGTCGCATTTTCCAACTTCTCGGAAAGCAGTTTTTCCGCCCTGTCCTTCACAATTTCATTTTCATCCTGAATACCTTCAGATATTGCTATTTTTTCACCATCTTCTTTAGCTTCTTCAGCTTTTTCTTCCAGCTTTTCCGCAATCTGTTCTGCTTTCTTACGTGCATTTTCACGGGTTTTTTCAATCTGCTTTTCGGCATTTTCCTGCGCTTCTTTACGGAGTCTTTCGTTCATCTCATCTTTTCTTATCGAAACAGAAAAATGAGAAAGATTTCCGTTTTCATCAATATAATCATGCCTTACAATTACAGTGGACCCTACTGATTTTTTATAATTATCGAGCCATTTTAAAGCAGATTCTACATCCTTTAATCTCTGTGTATACTCCTTTGCTGCTTTCGGATCATTCTGCATTTTCTCCACAAGCTTGGGGTTGACATCTACAACATTCACTTTGCCGTCATTACTTGTATTAAGCCCATATCCAATTTGCAACTTCATATAGGGCACTTGCTTTTGCAAACTTTTGAGATATTCTTCATTGTTACTCTTCTTTGTGGTTTCCGTTTTTACCTCAGATATCTCGCTTGTTTCACTTTTTTTAGTCTGATTATAAGTATACAAGTTTTCATAACTATTTGTATAACTTCCTACACTAGAAATTGCCATAAAAAATTCCTCCTATCTTATAAATTTTCAATATACTTTAAACTTTTATATCAACATCCATAAATGGATGTTGAAACATTTCTCATAGTCAAAGTCTACACTTTCCAGCTTCCCCAAAAACATATCCGTTAAAAAGTGAAGAAGTGCTTGTGCCACTTGCACTCACTATATCATAATCACAATTTTCACAGAATTATTGTATTTCTCCGAAATCTTAAAAAAACTGGTCAGCAATTTTTCAATTCCCTTTTCGCTAATAGTTCATTTGAAATATTTTTCAGAGTAAAAAAATCCGGATTATTTATTTTTTCTTTATCGAATACTACACCATATCGTTCTTCTATTTCGACTAGAAAATAAACAATATCTCTTGCATTCATTGCATACTTTCTGGAAAAAAGGCATTCATCATCACACAATTCGTCTAGTTTCTTTCCCGAAATATTTTCCAACATTGGTTTCAATTCTTCCACCATATACTTTTCCTCCTTAGAGTGTCGGATAGTTGTCATATCCCACCAATGTATTAATTAATTGCTCGCTAAACTGTTTAATACTATCTGAATCATACACAGAGTAAGCATTACATTTCCTTACTTCTTCATCAATAAAATTTTTATCCAGTGTTACATAAGTAAGAGTATCCAACGATTCTGTTACATCCCAATTAATAGAACTATTCCCAATAAAAACCGCATCCACATCATATTCATATTTATACCGCAACGAATCAACGATAGCATTGATATAATCCCTATTATAATCTACATACGTTGTCGCCAATACAACATAATCGGGAACAACAGCGTTTGATACCATAAAATTCAAATAGCCAAAATCATTATTATATTTCTCGCTGTAGGGCATTAATCCACCAGGCACACCTATAATGATAACATCAGCATTTTCAGACTTAGACAGCTCATAAATATAATGATTGAACCCAAGTATCCTGTCCGTCACCTGCAAATTGGAATACATAAAATTGGGGAAACTGTGGAAACCTAAATATTCACAATATCCTTTTGTTCCTATTTGCGAAACAGTATATCCTTTTTTTTGAAAGCACTCTCTTACAATCAACTGGATGTCAAACTTATTTGTCCTGTCCCCAGTTCCAATCACAAGGACAACAGGCTTATCTATTTTCTTAATCTCTGTTCCATACAGCTTATCATCTCTTTTTAAGCAAACGTCATTTCCATTATTCCTCATATCAATAATTTCAATATTCAAACTTTTTGCTTTATCAATAATTGTTCTGAAACATTTATCGTCTAATGATATAATTGATGGCATAAGGAACAGCTTTTCAATCTGATTGAATTCTATTTCCTGTTCATGCTTCACTATAATACCTGTTTCTATTCCTATCTTACTTCCAGCATCCTTGCCTACATACCCCCAGCCATTTGGTGATGCCACTTCAATAATTTCAAAATCTGGAAATTTGTGCATAATCATATGTAATAGCGATATATCATACGGATACATCAGTGCCCTGCTTGCAGCTGCCATCTATTTCACTCCCTTCTCAGTTCAAATAGATCACATCATCGTCCAATCCACTCATTTCATGCAAAAGACAATAATCTTTAAAATCATTTTCTATGCTTTTTCTTACTCCAGCACAATGTTTTTGTTTTAATTCTCTTGATAACCCATCGCCCTGATCCAAATGTGCAGTACATATATAACAATATTTTGCACACCAACAGTCCCTACACTGTTCCTCAGTCAGTTTTCCAACATTCAAAAGCGTCTCAGCCTTATCTAAATCAAATCCCTTATCTATATTCCCTATGATTGTATCTGCCGAACACTCACAAACTTTCTCACATGGATAAAAATCACCCTTTACATTGACAAACAGCTTATGTGTACCCGGAATGCATGGTCCTCCGGGATGCGAAAAATCTTCAACAAAACTGCTCATTTTTCTCTGTGCATACACAGTTTTGATTTGCAAATAGTATGACTCCACAACCTTTGATACATCTATTCCTTCTATTTTTTCTGATTTTGAATAGAACATCTTAAACAACTCATATTCGAATTGTTCAAGATAATCTTTATTAGGAACAAATTTATCATTATCCTTAATCCCTTCCCTCGAAAGAGAATTGAAAAGAACCCTATATTCCTTAAGCATATCTTCATTCATAAAGAAATCATTTATACACTTTATATCTGATGTGGGATCAAGCACACAATTAAACTGGACATTATCTTTTTTCTCAGGATATCGTTTATATAATCTTTCAATATTTTGCATTACTATATCAAACGAACCGCTATCATCAATTCTGTGCCTATTGCGATCATGATAATTCCTCGGTCCATCCAAACTTATTGATAAATTAAATTCATTCTCCATTAAAAAATCAATTACTTCTTCTGTAAGAAGAGTCGCATTTGTAGTCATAAAATACATTATTTTTTTGCCAAAACATTTTTCTCTACAATATTCAACAATTTTGCGAATCAAATCATATTCTATTAAAGGTTCCCCTCCATAAAATCCAATATGAGCAACAGGAATATCAAAAGAATGTGCAATATAAAAATCAATTGCTTGTTTAGCTGTTTCAAATGACATATGCCTGTTACTATGCTCTCTATTATAATAACTCCCTGAATAGGGACAATAATTACACTTTAAATTACACTGCTGTGTTACCTGTAAAGTAATTGATTCCACAGAACTATGCAAATATCTATCCAACATCTTAGTTGCAGGATGTTCAATCTTGGTCCAATGACGTTCCGACAGAAAACCCGCTCTTTTTAGTTCATCTATTATATTTCCACATTCGGATTGCGAATTAGGACAATCCTTGTTTTTTTCCCATTCATTCAGAAAATCATATACACTTTTATTAATTCGGACTATTGCATTGGTATTAAAGTCATAAAAATAATATCCTTTCGGAGTATAAAAAGTATGAATATAAGGTACTGACATTTATTTTTTCTCCTATAGCATTGCGGCATCCAAGATTAGATGCCGCATGTTTTAAACTTAATTTGTTGGTGTCTTTCTTTCTGAATCAGATGCCTTTGCATTATAGCTACTCGTGCCTGAAGGACATGTCCCCCTAGCTTGCTCATCTTTGTCATCTTCTTCCGTAATCAGAAACCTCCGCTCTATCATCGCTCCAAATGCCATACGCATAGGTACTGAATATATGCTTCCCTTCACATATGGCATCTAGAGTTTAGATGTCGCCTACTTCAAGCCCTAATTCGTTGGTGCTTTTCTTTCTGAATCAGATGCCTTTGCGCTATAGCTGCTCGTGCCTGAAGGGCATGGGCAATTTGAACATACGCAGAACTTGTATGCCTGCAAGGACCTCTTATCCAGAGTAACCTTTTTTCCTAACTTCCTCATCTTTGTCACCTCCTTCCTACTACAATATATTTATGGTTAATATATATTGTATATCAAGCCATTGTGATTAGCGCAAACTCAATCTTTCTCATCGCTTTTTTATCTGTCTTGGATTTAAGAAGTTTTATCAGAACTCTTATCTTTCTCTTTATCCTTGTTTTTGTCCTTGACCGTATCTTTATCTTTGAACTTATCACCCACTTTTTCATCCACGGTACTACCAAACAGCTTCGACAGCGTGTCGGAATAAGCCCCGCTCTTATTGTAGGTTTGATCCACTCCCTTTGTCCTCGCCGCAGCGCTGGATATCGCCGAAGCTTTCTGCTCAATCTGGCTAGCAAATGAGCCATACCCTGTAAACAGGGATTTTAAAGTAGAAATATTGTCAAACTCAATACCGCTTTCTCCTAACGTTGTTTTTTTCTTCAAGCCTTCCTCATCAAACTCCAGCTTATTGCCCTTTCCAATGGTAATGCCTACTTTCGAGAGCAGATTGCCCGCCTTCTCCGTTATACCGGTCATCCATGCCGCATTGCGCAGCACATTCTTCGTTTCTGAATTTCCTGCCTGTTCTACCACCGAATTGTAATCGTCAACAAAGGTTTTAACCGCCTTTGTGATCGCATCCCAGTCATAATCCTCGACCTCGATTTCTTCTCCGGTTTCCTCGTCCTTTTTCTTGAATTTCTTTTTCTCATAAAGCGAGACATCGCCCAACACTTCCGCAGACTTTTTCAGCGAGTCCGCACTGGAACGCATCAGCGTCAGTGTTTTGGAAGAATCACCGAACTGTGACAGCTTATCCGCATCCTGTTTCGCATAATAAGCCTTCATCAGTTTTCCATAGCTTCCGTTTTTAATCATGGCATAGTCCGACACATTGATCCCGCCCATGCCATTATCTATATAGGGAGCACCGCCGCCAAATAACGAAGAATAATCCATATTTGTGTTATATTTACTTGCGTAGTCGCTGAAACTGTTTATTTCTGACATAAGCCTTACCTCCTTTACAAACGGACATCAACATGGGTATAAACTGCTGGCTGTGCCGCCGGAGTTTCTGGAACGGCTGTTTGGGCAGGCTGTATGTTCTGTGCCTGTGCGCCGTTATCCTGCTGCACATTTTCTATATTTCCTGTCTGTGCATCTGCACCTGATATGCCATCCTGCGCTTTCTCTCCTATTGCACCGCTGTCTGCTGTCTTTTCGGTCTTGCCTTCTGCCTGTGCCTCTTTTTCCTCTTTTGCATCAGAAGTTTTCTTCTCAGTGCGTTCTGCTGCTGCAGCTTCGCTGACAGCCTTATTAGCCTCTGCAAGTGTATTCATCTGTGAGGCTGTTGCATTTACGGCTTTCTGTTCCAAATCCGCCAGCTCCGCTTCCTTAGCCTCTGTACTTCCACTCTGCTTTATTTCTGCCTTTAAAACATTCGCTCTGCCCTGCATCTGTGTTGCCACGCTGCCCTGCACTTTTGCCTGCTTCATGGAAGAATCTGCGGAAATCATTGCCTGCATACTTGCCTGTGACAGCCCGCTTCCCTTATTTCCCGACTTTGCTGCTGTTCGATTTCCGCCGAGCATATCGTCCATAGATGCACCCTTAGACTGCTGTTCTTTTCTCTGCTCAATCTGATGCTGTCTAAGCTGCATATTCAAGTCGCTGATCTGCTGTTGAATCTCCTGACGCTTCTTCATCTTTTCTTCTAACGTCATTTCCTCGTTGGAAGAAAGCTCCTGTAACTGTTTCTGTGCATTGGCAATCTGGTTCTGAATGTTCTTGCTGTAAGAATCCATTGCCTGATTCATCCCTATCTGCGCTGCCTGCGTATTTGCTCCACTAATTCCGTTAATTGTCATTGTTTCGTCCTCCTTGATAAATAAATTTGAAATCCCTTTCCCAAGTAGCCTATAATTAATGTTATAGATTTTCTATTCTCTAACAAATTTATCGGAAAATTACTTGTGCTAATCAACCGATATGTTGTGAACCGCCCTTATTTCGTTGTAAACCATTTATACAATCTGGAGCATGATTCCCACCGTCACCTCATCCCCATTCTGCTCAAATGACAAGTCACCCATATATTTTTTTGCCACTCTACGCATATTTTTCAAGCCGATTCCATGCTCACCATTCTTCTTGGCAGTATACGGAATTCCCTCTGCCGGGTCAATCCGAAGCCTGCCCTTAAAACTATTGCTGATGATCAACATAAAAATACTGTTTTTACGGAACGCATGGACTTTGATATAAGGTTTTTCTCCATTTACCGATTCCATGCAATTATTTAATGCATTATATAAGATAATGCAGACATCAAAAACATCCAGCTTTGTATTTTCCGGATAACGGAAGTCACATTCAAACCGGATTCCACGCATCTGTGCTTCGTTGCTTTTTTCCAGAAGGATCATGTCCGTAACCGGATTACCTGTCCTGATCTCTGGCGTAAGCTCCTGCCATTCACTTTTCAGCCTTCCGAGATATGCAAAAGCCTCGCTGCTGTTATCCGCACCCATCAGACGCTCTATCATCTGGATATGGTTTCCCATGTCATGGCGCATAGCACGGAGATCTCCATACAATTTTTCAACTTCCTTAATATGCATTTTTATATTGTTTATTTGGCTTTCCAAAAGTTCCTGACCTAACTGTTCTTCCTGTAAGCTTTTCCAGTTCTGAAAGAATACAATTATCACAAGGATTGCTATTATGGACATTAAATAATATAGGAAACACAGCACATCATAAAATCCTGTCATTTCGGATTTTACCTGATAAAAATGAAAAATCATATAGCCAACCATGCCTAACAACGATGGCACAATCAGCATCAAAAGTTCCTTTTTTCCCATATATCTGTTCTTGTACTCATAAGCTCTATTGACAGCCTGAATGGACAACAGCAAAAGTAGCGAACAAAACAGTATATCCATAATTCTTGTCATTACATACAGTCCATAATGCAGCCATGACATCGCCGCTATCGCCGAATTGAAAAGAACAATATCCAGAAAGAAATCTATAATCCCTGCCATAGAAGAGGACAGCCAACGCAGCGTAAAGAAAGTGACCGACAAAAATATTTTTTGATTTATATTCTGCCTGTCCTCCACATACATCACGGCAAATGCCGCCACTGTTCCAATGAAATATGCAAGAATATTGTCTATCTGTGGCGGCATGATATATAAAACCGTCATTACCACCCCATACACACTTCCCGTCTTAACTGCTTTATCTCTGCCCTGCATATAGGGTAATACAAATACTCCAAAACAAACGCCGGCAGCGATAAGCTGCACAATAATTGATATATAAGATGTGATATTCCAACATAATTCTATCGGACTCACTTGATTTCCCTGCCTTTCCTCTGATTATATTTCAAATACTGTTTCACAAATTCAGGATAATTCTGTTTAGCGATTAACACTGTTCCCTTTTCCATAGTAACAGATGCAGCATCATATCTATGTACAAATCTAAAATGAATAAGATATGACCGATGCGTTCTAAAAAAATCCTCCCCTGCCTTTTTCTCAAGATTTGACAGATTGCCATAATATTCTGTATCGCCGTTTACGGTATGGATAATGACTTTTCGGTTGAACACTTCCGCATAGATAATATCCTTCAGCAGTATTTTCGTATGGTCTCCTCCTGCCTGTATCATCATATATTCTTCATCAAGTTCTCCATTTCCTTTCTTCCTGCTTTCAATCTCCTGAACCGCATTTTCAAAAACTTCACAGAATTTATCATCTGACAAAGGTTTGACCAGATAATGAAATGCACCTACATCAAACGCCTGAAAGACATATTCCGGAGCCGCTGTAACAAATATGATGAGTGCCTGTTTCCAATCTCTACGAAAAAGCCTTGCCGCTTCCATTCCGTCCATCTCCGGCATCTGTATGTCTAAAAACAGAATATCTATTTGTGTTTCGCTGTCAAGCAGTTCCTGCGCCGAAAAAAATTTGCATACTACCGCATCCGGCAGCATCTCCTTGATTTTTTCTTCAATCATATCACACATAAACTGTTCATCATCACAAACTGCAATGCAAATTGCATTGTAAACTGCATTATTGCCTGACAAGCCAGAAAAAGCGTCTTTGGCAATCGTATGCTCCATATGCATCACATCCTTCTATAATTTTTCTTAAATTATATCACACAATTCCGCATCTGCTTATGTATGTTGTAAACAACCCTTATTTTGTTGTGAAAAAAATTCCTCCGGCAATAAATCATTTCGGGGTTCAATTTATCGGCTTGAATTAACCGACAATATTCTCTGCCTTGCCTGCTCCCTCTGCTCTTATTCAAAGATATTCATACAATAAAAAAGCAGAACACAGCCACAAAAGCCATGCTCTGCCCATTCAAATTTTACTCTGCTACTATAAACTCCAGCTCCGCAAATTCCTGATCCGTCAAGTCAATCAGTTTTACAATCACCCGAAGCGATAATTCCATCATCTCATCATCTTCCAAATGCTCCATTGCATCACTGATACTCTTTATGACCTTTGCCCTGCTTCCCAAACCGGAAGCTGTACCTTCTTCCGTATAAATACTGATTAAATTGCTTTCTTCCACGGTAAATTCATTTTTCATTGCTTACATCTCCCTCTGATTATTTTTACTGTTTTCCTGTGCATCATGGTCTTGATTCTGTCCTGCCACCTGTGCTTTTTTCTCGGCAAGGCGGGCTTTTAGAGAAATCCTTGCGGCAGGCTGTTCTTGCTCTCTCTTTGCCGCTTCCTTCTGTGCTTTTTCACCAACACCGTTATTAAAGGAACTGTCCCCAGTTCCTTGCACATCATCGACCATGTTATAGTTCTGTTCTTCCATGCCATTTATGGCATTTTCTTCAATCTTGGCAAGGGGCGTATACTCTGCCAGCTTTTCAAGCAGTTCTTTTGCCCGTTCTTCTTCCTCCGGTGCAGCTCCTTCAGAAATCGCTTCATTTAGCCATTCTGTGATATGTTCCGTATCTCCCTGATTTAACATCTCTGTAAGCTCCGCTATATTCTCGGTCATACTATGCACATCATTACGATAACTATATATATCATAATCATACACAAAACGGTCAAGCTCTACTGCAAGCTGCCCCGCCTTATCCAGCCCCGGCATACGCAGTTCCCAAACCCTCGCTTCCATTTCCTCTGACATCACACCGTCTATCTCCATTTCCGGCAGTTTTGCCACAAGCTGTGCAATAACCTCCATAGCCTTCGGATTGTTCTTAATATCAGGGATATGCTCTAGGATTTCAAGGTCTATCCGTCTGCCCGATAAAATGTCAATCTCACTATCCTCATAGGGTTCTGTTCCCGGTAAATGGACATTGATACCGATTGCGGGTATGGCGTTCAAACGCTCCGGCGGTATCTGCTTCCAGATTGCAATGGCTTCCTCCACGGTGGAAATATTCTCATAAAATTCCCCGTAATTATGAAATTCGCTGCACTCCGATACCATTAAGGTTACTTCTACTTCTTTTTCTGCCTGCTCCCTTGCCATCCTGATACCTTCAAGATACTCCTCCACCTGTGGAAGATAGGTTTCAAGGCTTCCCGTCCTTTGTTCAGTAATCGGGTTAATATCCACCTTTATCCCGCCGATATGAAGTCCGTCCTCATTAAAAGTGTTAAATAAATCGTCCTCACGCTCATTTGTGGAAAGCTCCACTACCACATCAAGGTCAGAGCCTTCACGCTCCAATCCCCGGCATCTGCTCCCGACTACTGCAGCATCCACTATTTGTGCATCAATGCCATATTCGTCTATTTTCGCCTGCACATGGACTTTGACGGTTTCCTCAATCTCTGCCGGATTCATCTCGCTTATTTCATGGAACAGCTCATCCGTCTTTGCCTTAAAATCTGCCACCACACTGCTCTGTGTGTTCTGCATATTCGTAATAGTGGAGCCTTCCACACGGTCAGCGTACATATTTTTAACAAGCAGCTCATCAAAATCCATCGGTATCAGCTTGCTGTCTTTCTCAATGTTTCCCTTTGCACCGTTATGATCCGGTTCCGCTTTCAAATCCTCCACTATGTCATTCAGTGCTTCCCTGATACTAATATCAGGATTGTCATACACGCCGCCGTCTATTTCTTTATAATCCATACCCATAATGGAATAATCATAGCCGCCCTCTGTTTCCTGTATGGTGATATAGCGGTCTGCTATCTGAAATGCAAGCTCTGTTTCGTGAGGTTCCTCCTTATCTTCCATTCCCGGCTTCTGGACATCGTGTCCAGAGGTGTCCTGCCTTTCTCCTTGTGCCTTTTTCATCTCTGCAAGCACCTGTTCCCTTTCCTCTCCGAGATCAATAATTTCGTCCCCGTCCTCTATGCTCTCCGTTTCCGGCTTTTGGACACTCTGTCCAAAAGTGGCATCTTCCGCAATTTCTTCCTCCTGCTCCTCAGTGGCTCTTGCCTGCTCAACGTCTTTGTACTCTCGTTCAATCAGACCGAGAAAAGCCGTCCCCATTTCTTCATAGGAAATCTGCTTTTTGGCATTCCCGAAAGTGACAGTCACCGCATCATTCCCAAACACTGCAACGGCATCATCTTCGCCTATTCCCATTACCCGTTCATATCCGCCGATAAGAGCCTTTGCAAGCTCCTTGCGAATATCCTCGCCGCCATGCATACGGCGGGCTATATCATATATTTCAGGCTCCGGCACCATGCCATCGCCATACAACGCTTTTTCGCTCGGCTCGAATCTGTCGATATACCCGTCCTCAAAAAAACGATACCCCAAATCTTCAATCTCATCCCATGCAAGAAACTTTTTCGCAATCAAAGGTGCATTGTCAGTTTCAAGGAATTGTTTTTCTTCATCGGTAAGCTCCATTTCCGCTTTGTCTGCTTCCTGCGTTTTTTCGCCCTCCAGCGTCCTTGTAAATTCCGGAAGCTCCGTAAATCCAAAGGAATCTACAAAATGGGCAGTATTTTCCCCGTCCTCATGCAGCACCACGATGTCGCTGACGGAAAGGGAATGTCCCTTGTAGTCTGTCGGGTGATCTATATTAAACTTTTCAAAGACTGCTTCCAGCGTTTCCCCCTGCGTCTGTCCTTGCAGTTCGGACAGTTCACCCACATAAATCAGGTTGTAATTCTCCCGTTTAATGGCATCAAAATTGTACTTTGTAATGCCCATGCGTTTCAGTGCTTCCGTCCCCTCAAAGCGGAATTGTCTTAGCTCCGGATCATCTTTTAACTGATATATCCCGTATTTATCCGTGCTGCCATACAAAAGCCGGGTTTCCTTTGCCGCTTCATTCTCCGAAAGCTCCTCCTGCATTGTGAGGAAATTTCTCTCATTCTCCCAATCCTTTTTTTCAATGCCAAAGATTCCCTCATGCTCCGTTATCTGCGTTCTGTCCTCCACGGTTGTTTCAGAACCGTCCTCATGCAGTACATATATCGGTAAATCATGCTCAAATAATTCCAATGCCCTCTCTTTCGTAAGCGGCAGCATCTCATTCCATGTATATCCGTAATCCTCCATTTCCGACAAGCCGATCATAGGGTCGGGAAGTGCATCAATCTCTGCCTGTGCATCAATGACCGCAAGGGCTGCTCCCTGATTGCCTTCCGTTTCCTCATAATAGATATGTTCCGCAAGCTCCCTTGTCTTTTCCATATCATTCAGCTTATAGGCATAATTTACAATCAAGTTACGCTCATCATCGGAAAAAGCGGTCTTTGCATATTCCAGACGGTTGATGATACCCTCCGCCTGCTGTGCCGGGGAAAGGTGGTTCATCATTACTACCTCTTTTTTATTCAGGTCAATCTCAAAGTCATTAAACTGCGGCATACCGGAATTTCTGCCGCCGTCCACAATGATAGGGATATAATCAGCCCCATAGCTTTCCAGACAATCATGGATATTCTTCCTGTCCTTTTCTTCCAGCTTTGTAAGCGCACCCATGATTTCCTGTACTTCCTCCGGTGTCTTATTGGTAATGCGCTCTATCTCAAAACCTTCCGCATGGGTAATCTTCAAAATCACATCATCCGCCCCGATTGGCTCCTTTGCCCTTTCTTCCCATGCCATTTCTTTCTTTAAGTCAATTATCTCATTTGTATCGGTAATGTACCGGACATCAAGGTGGTACTCCCCAAATTCCCTTGTTTCCTCATTGGCAATCTCCGTAGTCCATGCACCTCTACTTTCCAAATATGCAGCAACACTCAGCCTGTCATCATCGTTCATGGCAGAGAGAGCTTCCATAATCTCCGCCGCATCCATTCCCCTGACATTTACAAGGCTGTACTCGGACAGATCACTGTTCTGTATCAGCAGACGGCTCTCCTTTTCCAGTCCATTTATGGACTTATCCTGCATCAAATCCCGGTCACGCTGTATTTCCTGAAGCTGCCCTTCAATGCCCTTAATAAGCTCCGATGAAGTTCTGCGGATTGTATCAAGGGAAGATTTCAGCTCTTTCATGTCCTTTCCGCTGCTCCACCCGGCAATATATCCGAAAGAGTAATCTGACGTATCTATGCCGAAGTGCTGGCAGACGGTATAAGCGATGCTCTCCGCTTCCACCTCTTTGGTATTCCTGTCCTTTACAGGTGCGTCAATATCCTGGCTGATTTCCTTGTTATGCAGCATAGAATGTGCGGTTTCATGCACCATTGTTTTCAGTGTCTGGCTCTCGCTCATGTTCTCCTGCACCGCAATCCGGTTTTCCGTTGTATGAAAATATCCTTTGGAATCTCCGGGAATGTCCTCAAAGCCAATGGGAACCGGAGCCACATTCATAAGTGCCTGCACAAAGTTCTCATAGCCTTCCACTGCAGACAAAAGCTCCTGCGCCTCCAGCTCCGGTATGGGCTTGCCGTCCGTCTGTGACACGTCAAAGACAGATACCACACGGAATGCCGGGATTGTAACCTCCACTTCCTCTTTCTGCGGCATACCGTTTTCATCAAAGGTCATTTCTCCGGTCACAGGGTCTAACTTATCCCGTTCCTCCTTGATCTTGTAAGGCATCGGGGCAAGAATACGGATTGCTTTTTCGCCTTTGTTGACGTGTCTGCCAAAATTTTTCTGCCACGCCTTGTAGCCTGCCACTAAAGTCGCCTCCGGCTTCTGCATGGCGATCAGAAGCGTATTGTTAAAGCTGTAATTGTGGAATTTTGACATAGTGGAGAGGTAACTTTTATACTTTTCACTCTCAAAAAGCTCTTTTAAGCCTTCCTCCAGTCTGTCGGTGATCTCTTTTACTTTCTGTTTCTCGGTCATATGAACTGTGTTCGTGTTGATGACCGTGTTTGTATTATTATCTACCATAGTTTTTCCTTTCCAGAGCTTTTACTCTTTTTGCACGCAAAAATACCGCCCTGTAAATTCACAAGACGGTATTCCTGAAATAAAAAAGGTGCATGGCTATTGATACTCTTTCCATACACCTTTTAGTTGCTATTAAATTGTATTAGAGCAAGCGCAGCAGCTGCACAAGCTCATGCGGTTCTGTTGTTCCCGATGCAGTCTGACGTGTATCAAACTGTGAGAAACTGTTATCCCGGTAAAACGATAATAATTTTTCCTCTTTTTCTGCTTCTAAGAATGTTACCATTCCGCCAAACATATATTGTGTTTTTTCAATTATCATCCAAGCCAGTTCGATAAGCTCTTTTCCGGCAATCTCTCTGTTCCTGCCATCTGCATAATTTTTCCCAAGCTGAGCTATAAGATAAGCAGACATGGTATAGGTATCCGACTTTACATCTAATTCACTAACCCGCAGCAATTTTCGTTTCGTGGTATTGCTTACTGTTTCACCACGGATTGTCAACGGCTTTAATGCAAGCGTAAAATAACCTAACATTTCTCCATTATCCTTGGAAAAAACAAGATATGTAACCGACTGATTTTTTTTGGTAAACTCTATTGCATTTTTTTTCAAAAAATGTTCTACATCCGGATTCTTTGGACAAGAAAATCCGGAGAGCAATTGAATAAGCGCAGGCTCCCCGGCTTCATGGTCATCTCCCAATGCCAAATACTTACGGATATTGATTGCAAAAAACTTATCCGTTATTGGCATTTAATTTCTCCTTTGCTTTCTTTTCTCTAAACCTCATAAACTCTCTCAATTCATCCTCAGTTTCAATGAATTTTACATTTACCGGAGTACGGACAGGACGGTTTTTGGCAGATTCTTCAATCGCATTGACGAACATCTCCACCTGCTCCTTGCCGGAAATGACAAAATTCTTCGTGATACTTGAAGTTGCCATATAAACACCTCCTTTATTAGTATGGCTCATCTTCGGTTAAACATACTTCTCTAACTATATTTTATTATCCAACTGCCGTTTTTGCAACAAAATTTTTATGAATTTTATATGACTGCCTCCTTTCCCTTTTCTTTCTTCTTTTCCATATCCGGCTGCCTGTTCTGCGTTCCTGCCTTTTCCTGCATTTGTGCCAGCTTTTCTTTTAAGGAAGTTCTTGTACCCTTTTCCGCTGCTTTCTGTGGCTCAAGCCTGCTGTAGATTTTATCCAATTTTTCAGACATTCTATCAATACTGTCAAGATTCTCTTCCAGCCTAGCAATGGCTTTCTTTACAGGCTTATTAACTGCCCTTGTCAGGGCAACGCCTGACTTTTCGTCAGACGCCTCTTTTGTGCCTTTTCCAGCCAATAGTCTGCCCACGTTGGAAACGCTGTTCCCAATCTGCTTTAATTCATCTCCAATACTGTCTATCTGGTTAGCTGTCTTTTTGTAGTCCATCATCACATCAACCAGATGCTCCCGGCAGTCTGCAAGCACTGATTTCACGCCAGAAATTCCTTTTTGTAACACTTTGCACATTTCCGCCTTTCCTTTTTCCTTAAAAGCATTGAATGCCTGTGTTGCTGTTTCTGCTAAATGATCTTTTACTGCTGACAAGCGTTCCGACAGGTTTGCGATTTTCTCCTGAAGGTGTGTCACCTTATCCACAAGGCTCTCTGTGACCGTTTTGGGCTGGTTTTCCCGCAACTGTGAGAGCTGCTCCTTGACACCCTGCAGCTCGTCTGTCATCACGGCAAGCTGTAGCTGCATACCTGCCACATATTGAAAAAGCTCCATAAAATCTTGTGACTGTTCTCCCATGCCCTGCCGGTTAAGCAGTCCCATGAACTGCTTTAGCGCATCATTTTCCTCTATGTTCTGTTGTGTATTCTGTTTTGCTGTTTCCATTCCTGATACCTCCATCTGTTTTTATTCACAATAAAAGCAGCCATTTCTGACTGCTTTTTTCGTACTGCCATATTTTTTTAACACTCTGCAACACCCTTTATCTTTTCTATCCTTGACATAAACTGCTCTGAAAAATCCAGTTCCTTTAATAAAGACTCGTCATGTGAAACAAATCTGTCCCTGTATCTGTTCATAATGTCCAGCATCATTAAAAAGCAATCCTGATGATACAGGAAACTTATCAAGCAGAACAGATCACTTTCTTTCAGTTTCCCTATTCTGAAATAATTTTCAAAATCATATTCATTTGCAAATTTGCAGAACACTAATTGTTCCAGCAGTATGTCCTTATCCTCTTTCGTCTGTGAAAATAATTGTTGCAATATTTGTTCCTTTTCCATATTTTCTCCTTTTGCATAATAATCTCCGATTTTGGTAACTATAATCATCTCCATTATAGGAGCATAATAAAACATATTCAATAGAAAACCGGAAGGAAAATATCGCAAATAATGATAAAATTCGACAAACTCTTTAAAACCTTAAAAGAAAACGGTATAAGCCAGTACAGTCTTTACACCCATTACGGTATCAGCAGGGCGCAGATTCAGCGGTTGAAAACCAACCAGTCTGTCACTACCCACACGCTGAATGTGATACTGAATATTTTAGGCGAGGGATTTACCCTTAATGATATTGCAGAGTTTACGCCTGATGAAAAAGAGGAAGAATAACTGTTATAAACATTCTCCCTCTTTTTATTTTGCTAATGTATGTTCTCTTTCTCCCTCCTGTCTGCTTAATGGAAACGGCAGCTTTTCACAGCTACCCGTTCAAAATAATTATAAAATTTCTGCTTTATCCTTTGCTTTTTTTGGCGTGGCTTTATCTGCATCTCCCTCGGCAGCTTTGACTTTGAACGCTTCCAGCTTTTCCTTTAAGGATACCCTTGCTGCAGGTACATCCGTATACTGCCTGCCGCCTTTATTCTGCCCCGTATCCGTCAGTTTCTCCGCAAGCGGGATATTCTTTGCAGAACGGTCTGCAACCTCTCTATCTCCCTCTGACGTTTCCGGCTCATCTTCCATGCCGATCCCGTCATTGCCCTTTTCGTCCATGTTAAGCAGGGCATTTAAGGCAGACAGACGGTCTAACTTTTCCGCTAATTCCTGCTCCTGTGAAAAAGGCTTCTGCACTTCCGCTTTTGCTGTTTCAAGCTGATGCTCCACGTTTTCAAGTTTGGTCTGCGCTTCGGCAAGCTGTTTCGGCATAGATTCCAGAGCGTGATTGATACGGGCAATGTTGCCGAGTGGGTCTGAACCGATTTCCAAGTTATGGCTTAACTGCCCTTTTAAGTTCATCACAAATTTGTGGTTGAACGAATCAAAAGACACCGCCATTTTAAACCCGGCATATTCCCCGACTGTTGCAGGCACATTGACTGTTTTCATTTCCTTGCACATCTCCACAAGTGCAGCTCCGGCTTCTTTTTTGTCCGTATAAGCCTTATCCCCGACTTTCATAAAAAACTGCTCTTTATCTGCCGGAAGTTTTGCCTTTGCGGTCTGAATGTCCGCCTGCATACCGCTGATACGCTCCTTCAGAATGGCGATCTGCTGCGGATAGTGCTTTGCGATATTGTCCTCCAGACGGTACTTCTGGCTGGTGTGGTTGGCTTTCATCAGCTTCAGCTTTGACACCTGAATATCGAGATCCATCTTTTCTTTTATATAGGGATTGCCCGTTGCCAGAGCCTTTACTTCCGCATAGGTCAGTGCAGCCTCGTCCACGTCCTCACAGCTTCTGACCGGGGATTTGCTCGTCATGATCTGCCCGATGAATTTCTGCTTGTTTTCGATGAGCTGCCACGAGTAGCTGTCAAACGTATTCTCTGTCACATACCGGTAAATCTTTACCTTTGGATTCATGTTGCCCTGCCTTAAAATACGCCCCTCCTGCTGTTCGATGTCGGACGGACGCCACGGTACATCGAGATGATGTAAGGCAATAAGCCGATCCTGCACGTTGGTTCCGGCTCCCATTTTCTGCGTGGAACCCAATAAAAAACGAACCTGCCCGCTTCTTACTTTTGCGAACAGCTCCGCTTTCCTTGTTTCCGTATTTGCATTATGTATGAACGCTATCTCCTCCGGCGGTACTCCTTTCCCGATCAATTTGTTTTTTATGTCATCATATACATTAAATGTGCCATCCCCCTTCGGTGTGGAAAGGTCACAAAAAATTAACTGTGTGGACTTCTGCTCCTTTGTCTGCTCCCATATCTCAAATGCTTTTCTGACACAGGTACTCGCTTTTGAGTTTTCATCATCAGGAAGCATATCGTTGATAAGCCGCTGGTCTAACGCTAACTTTCTCCCATCGTTGGTAATCTTGAGCATGTTGTCAACCGCTGCGTCCACTTTCCTGTCACGCACCGCCTCCGCACGTTCCGCAAGCGATGCCACCATATCCTGCTGGTATTCACTCGGCTTTAACACCACGTTTTCATACTCTGCTTCCGGCACAGGCAGCTTTAACATATCCGGCGTCTGAATATCTGCACTTTCTTTGAATAGGGAAATAAGCTCCGGCAGATTGAAGAACTTCGCAAACCTTGTTTTCGCCCTATAACCTGTTCCCTCCGGTGCAAGCTCTATGGCTGTCTGTGTTTCTCCAAAGGAAGATGCCCAGCTGTCAAAATGCCCAAGCCCCAGCTTCTGAAGCGTGCCATACTGGAGATAGCGCATATTGGTGTATAATTCCGTCATGCTGTTGCTGATCGGTGTGCCTGTCGCAAAAGTAACTCCTTTGCCTCCCGTTATCTCATCGAGGTACTGGCACTTTGCAAACATATCCGAGGACTTCTGTGCCTCTGTCTGTGCAATGCCCGCCACATTCCTCATTTTAGTGTAAAGGAACAGATTTTTATAGTTGTGGCTCTCGTCCACGAAAAGCCTGTCAACGCCTAACTGCTCAAAGGTCACTACATTGTCTTTTCTTGATGTATCATTGAGTTTTTCAAGCCTTGTCTGGAGTGCTTTTCTTGATTTCTCCATCTGCTTGATTGTGTAACGCTCCCCATTGTCCGCTTTTGCCATTGCAATCGCAGTTTCAATTTCGTCTATCTGACGCTCGATCATTGCCGCCTGCCTTTCCTGTGACAGGGGAATTTTCTCGAATTGACTATGTCCGATAATGACCGCATCATAATCTCCCGTGGCAATCCTCGAACAGAATTTTTTCCGGTTGGCAGGCTCAAAATCTTTTTTCGTGGCGGCTAAAATATTAGCTCCCGGATAAAGGCGCAAAAAATCACTCGCCCACTGCTCTGTCAGGTGGTTCGGCACGACAAACAGGCTCTTTTGACATAAGCCTAACCGTTTGCTCTCCATTGCCGCCGCTGTCATTTCAAAGGTCTTTCCCGCACCGACACAATGCGCCAGTAAGGTATTATCCCCGTATAAAACGTGTGCTACTGCACTTTTCTGATGTGGCTTTAGCTCAATGTCCGGTGTCATGCCGGGAAATTTCAGGTGTGAACCGTCATATTCCCTCGGTCTGGTGGAATTGAACAGCTTATTGTACTTTGCCACTAAGTCCTGCCGCCTGTCCGGGTCACGAAAAACCCAGTCCTTAAAGGCTTCCCTGATGGTATCCTGCTTCTGTGCAGCAAGGGTGGTTTCTTTCTTATTGAGGACTCTCTTTTCCTTCCCGTCCTCCTCTATGGTGTCATATACCCGGCTGTCTTTCAGATTCAGCGAATCCTCTAAAATCTGGTAGGCGTTCCTGCGGCTGGTTCCATAGGTCATGTTCACAAGCGCATTTCCGTAATCCGCATTTTTGCCCTTTACGTTCCACTGCCCCGTCACGTCCGAAAACTGTACGCCCATGATGTTCCTGTCAAATAAGTGCTGCGGCGTTTCAAAGGTGTCACGCATGAAATCCTCCAGATACTCCGGCTTTATCCATGTTGCCCCGATGCGCACCTCAATCTCGCTTGCATCAAGCTCTTTTGGCTGTACCTGTGTAAGTGCCTGCACGTTGACGGCATATTCCGGGTGGTTCTCCGCATAGACTTTTGCTGTTTCCAGCTTGTCACGGACATTGCCGCTTAAATACTCGTCCGCAGTTTCCCATTTGTCCGTTACGGGATTGTTAAAGATTACCCCGGTCAGTTCCTCTTTTATCGTGTCAGTGCTTTTTCCTGACAGCTCCGCCATATAGTCAAGATCAACCCTCGCCTTTTCCGACAGCGAAACCGCAAGGGCTTCGGCTGCGGTGTCAACGCTTGTGACAACCTCGGCTTTTTTAATGGTACGCTTGGTGAACATATCCGCTTTACCCTTAAAATTGCCCTCATCGTCCAGCTTTTCCAGCGAACAGAGCAGGCAGTAGCTGCTGTCCTGGTTAAACGCCCTTTTGTTGGTCTGTGAATTGATAAGTCCGTACTTTTTGGAGAAAGCATCATACAGTGAATTTAATTCTGCCTGCTTCTCCTTAATGACGGTATCCGGATATTCCTGAAGCTGCACATTGATCAGCTCCTGCGTACAATCCCTGATGCCCACCATTCCTTTAATACGCTCCAGCATGGAATCTTTCATGTCCACAGGCTTCATGACGGAGTTTTCACGGTAATAAACCTTATCATCCACAAGCGTATAGCTGTAATTCTTCACGTCCGGGTCTGCCGGAATGGTCTGGTCTGCCATCTCTCTGTCAAACTCATCAAGCTCCATTTCCTCAATTTTCCCGTCAATGCGGCTTACCGCTTCCCTTAACTGCTCTGCAAAGGGTCTGGTGGTATCGGGTGTGCAGGTGCTTTCCATGCCGTATTGCCCGCTTACCATTTCCATTTTTCCCACGATCATCTCCGGATGCTCAGTAAAATAGCTGTTCATGGCAATGCCGTTTTCATCTTCCGACAGATGCACCCACTCCGGCTCCAAGTCCATTACCCGGTCACGCTTCTTTAAGAATAAAATATCGGAAGTGACTTCCGTTCCTGCGTTCTCCTTAAACGCTGTATTGGGAAGCCTGACCGCACCTAAAAGCTCCGCCCTCTGTGCAAGATACTTTCTGACCTCCGGACTTTTCTTGTCCATTGTGCCCTTGCTTGTCACAAAGGCAACCACACCGCCCGGACGCACTTTATCCAAAGCCTTTGCAAAGAAATAATCGTGTATCAGAAAGTTATTTTTGTCATACTGCCTGTCTGCCACCTTATACTGACCGAAAGGCACGTTGCCGATTGCAATATCAAAGAAATCGTTTGGATAATCCGTTTTTTCAAAGCCTGTGATTTTAATATCTGCTTTGGGATAAAGCTGCTTTGCAATCCTTCCGGTAATTCCGTCAAGCTCCACGCCGTAAAGCCTGCTTTCCTGCATCTTCTCCGGCAGCATACCAAAAAAGTTGCCGATGCCCATAGAAGGCTCTAATACGTTGCCCTTTTCAAATCCCATGTTTTCCAGTGCTTCATAGATGCTGCGGATAATCACGGGGCTTGTGTAGTGGGCATTTAAGGTGCTTTCCCTTGCGGAAGCATATTCCGCATCGGATAAAATCCCCTTTAATTCCTGATATTCATTGTGCCAGTTCGCTTTGGTTTCATCAAAGGCATCGGCAAGACCGCCCCAGCCAACATACTGTGATAAAATCTCTTGTTCCTCCGGCGTGGCGGTGCGGTTCTCGCTCTCGATTTTTTCAAGGGTGCGTATGGCTTCCACATTCCTGCGGAATTTCTCTTTTGCACTGCCAATACCGAGGGCATCGTCCGTGATATGGAAATTGACTGCATTTTGCCTGTCGGTCTTTGGCTCCTGCTTTTGGACATTGTGTCCTAAAGTGTCCGGTTCTGACTTCTGGACATTCTGTCCGGAAGTTTCCGGCACTTCATGCGAAACACCAGACAGCTCATCATTTTTACGGTTAAAATCTTCCCATACTCTCCCTGATACGGCAGAAAAATAAGGAGATTGGTTTTCCATAATGTCAAACTCAATCTCTTTCAGTTCTTCAAGGCTTTCTGCCCCTGCGATTTTGTTATGGAGCTGGTAATATAACGCTTCCCTGCCAAGTATGCCTTCCAGCCTGCTAAGCTCCGGCTCCGGCATACGCTCCCAAATATCATTTTTTTCGGTATGAATGGTAAAACCTTCGCCGTCATCATGGTATTGTAAGGTATATTGCAGTTTGTCATGCTCTCCACGAATATCACACTCAAAATCATATACCGTAGTCCGGGAACCTCTGTTATAATCCTGACTGATCAGTACAAGATTCTGTACGTCCTCCGCTGTCAATGGCGGTTCTGCATTTTCATAAAAGGGCGTCTTGGCAGCCTCCACATAACTCCACTCGGCAGCTTCCTTTTCCGATACTTCCTTTTCAACCTGTGCAAGATATTCCTCCGCTTCTTTTCTGTCAGCAAAGGTATGTACCGTTCCGTCCCCATCGTGATAATACTCCTCACGGACATCATCCCAAATGGCAAAATTCTCCCCCGGTGCAAAGGCGTCGCTTGTTTCTGTTACGGAAAATCTCTTGTATGGCTCAACCTCGTTTTCCTTTGCAGCCTGCTCCGCAAAAGCAAGCATGGCATCCGCTTCTTTGTCAGCTTCTCCATTCTCCAGCTTTTCACGGACTGCATCGGTGTCAATATCAGGGAAATCATCACTGCCCTCAAAGCGTGAAAATACTTCCGCTTCGTGTCGGTCAATGTCCCTCATGGCTTCGATGTCTATGAAATCATCTTCTATTTCCTCCCTGTCCGGCTTATGGTCATATTCAAAATGCGTATTCCCGTTTACCTCTGCATAGAAGAAATCGCTGTCCTCTGTGGAATTGCAAAGCAGATAACTGTCCTCACCGGACTTCCATTCATCTATTTTTATACACTTCTGCCCGTCAATGGAAATGGTTTCCGGTTCCAAATCCTTCCGCATTACAGAAGGATTGACATCATGTCCATAAGTTTCCTTTCCTGCCTGCTCCCTTTTGTATTCGCCTTGTTTCTGCATAGAGCTGAATACCATCTCATCATATCCGATCACATCAATCAGATCTGCATGGGTATCTATATATTCCTGCGCCAGCCCACGATTGATAAAAAACCTGTTATGCTCCGGGTAGGGTACAAGAAGCCCGTCCTCCCCCTGTGTCACAAGACGGTAACGCACTCCATCCCTGCCATCTGCATATTGGTGGGTATAAAAACCTATCCCCGGCTCTGAATAATCCTCTGACGATTCCAGCGCAACTGTGGTTTTCTCCACTTCTTCTACATCAACAGCAGCAAATTCTAAGGCGTAATCTTCGCCGCTTTCCTTTGCCCCATCCAATGTTTCCGAAACAGTAACCGGGCTTGCATCTGTATGGTGGGTATTATATAAGGCATACCCCTCCGCTTCCTTGTCAATCCATAGAAATTCCCCGTCAGGCAGCTTTGCGCTCCACTCCGTAGGCTGTCCGTTTTCATCATCACCCTCATGTATGATATGCCACTCTAATTCCCCTTCAGAAATATCCAAAACATCATTCTGCTCCGGTTCCTGCACCTGCTCTGCTTCTGCCTGTACCGCAATCTCCTTTTCATGCTCAATATATCTTCTTGCCTGATTGATAAAGCCATTCAGCACAGCAGGGTGTGAAGCGGCAACAATATCCCGGCTTTCATACATTGCATAAGGCGTGATAGACTTTGCCCATTCTTTGTTTTCCGGGGAAATCCTGTCCTCCTGTCTGCGGTGCATGACAGTATTTGCAAGCACATAGCTGACACGTTCTATCCCGTATTCCTTTATGACACCCTCCGCTGTTTCCTTTGGCAGACGGTATCCGTCAAAGTTTTCAGTGATTGCCCTGTCTATGGCATCTTTACAGGCAGCCTTTGTATCACGCTCTATTTTTTCCTGTGCCTTTTCAAGCTCTTTCTGCGCCTGTTCTTCTTTATATGCCGCAAATGCTTCTTTTCCCTTCGGGGATAAATACTTATCTTCCTGAATGAGCTTACGGATACGTTTCTCCACCACTTTCCAGGATAACAGCACCTCTGAATAAGGTTCTGATAAATTTCCTTTTTTCAGACTGATGCCCTTGGAATCGTGATCCTCCCAACTGTGGTCAGCCCCGGCAAGCGCATGGGAGCTGCCGCCTATTCCATACTCATGTTTTAAAAAATCAGCAGCATCTTTGCTGTTATGCCCCTCCATAAAATAATCATAGATACGGAATGAGCCATGATGATAACCACTCCCCCTGCCGAGCCTGTGGTCTATCTCGTCCTGCGTGATGAAATCCTCTTTTTTCACTTCCACCCGGTCATCTGCCGGAAAAGTTTTCTTTTTCAGGAGCAGATTATCAAGCTCATCCCGCAGTTCCTCTTTGGGCATGACAGAACGGAAACGCAGCTTCTTTTCCCCCATTTCAAGCTGGTGCAGTGCCTTATCCATGTACGAAGCTGCCATATCCACACCCTCCGGTGTCGATAGAAGCTCCACTAATCCTGCATGGGAATCCGGATAATTTGCAGCTTTCAATTCCAGTTCTTCCGGCATTTCCTCCATACCGTCACGGAAAAAGAAATACAAGTGGTTTGCAATGCGCCCACGCTCCGCCTCGTCTACAAGGTAGACTTCATTTGCACTCATATAAGTGCCGTTCTCCACCTGTGAACGTATCTGTGTTTCCAGCTCCTTCCAGCTCATGGTAAACCTGGGATTTTCCAATGCCGATGTGCCATATCCGGCTGTCATTCCCTGCTCATCAAACCATACCGCTGTCTGTTTTCCGTCAAACTCAAAGCCTTTTCCGGTGGTTCCGTATTCCTTTTTCAGAAATTCCGCCATTTCCTCCGGCGTCTTGCCCTGACAATACTTGGCATAGATACGTTTCCGACTGTTGTCCCTGCCGCCCCCGCTTCTAAGGATTGCGTCAAGCTGCTCCTGCGGTATCGGCATTGCAGGCGGCACTTTAGACACTTCCTCAGCCTGCTTCATGGCGATATTTCCTACCTGCTCGCTAAACATGGTAAAGAGGTCAAGCTGTTTATACATTCCGTCCATATCAATCTGCTCCGCCACTTCTCCCGGCAGTAAATACACACCGTCCTCCATATAGGAATTGACAAGGAAACGGGCATCTTCCCATGACAAAAGCGTTTCATTTTCTGCCCCGGCTTTTCCCGTCATGTTGATGTAAAGCCCTTCTTCACCGGCATGGAAACCTACGGAAGTACCAGCCACATCCAGCGCATAATATGTGCCGAATGGAAAGCAGTTCCTAAAATATTCCGTTTGCAGCCTTGTATCCTGCTCCATTGCAAAATAGCCTGCAATCTCCGGTCTTTTATGGATCAGAAATTCATCAGAACATAAAATGCCTTTCCGAAGCCCGGTAACATCTTCATTTGGAACAGCCTGATCGTTATCCAAAAAAGAACCGGATAATGAATTGTTTTCACTATCCGGCTCCTGCTGTTCTTTATTCTGTTGTGTACTGTTTTCTAACTGTAGATCAGCTCCGTCAGCACGGTTTCCTCCGCTGAATGTCTGATGCTGTTCATCAGTCCCACCCATTTCATCTGATCGGCTGCTTTCAGTGCCTCGTCCACTCCCTCTGCTTTTGCCATCTGCTGTGTCAGGAAGTCCATTCTCTGCTCTGCCTGCTCCTGTATCTGAAGGCAGTGTGCTTTCAGCTCGCCCGTCAGCACCATGCCCTGATAAATCCCTTTCCGGTGTTCCTGCAAGAATTTCTTTCTCATCAGCCCGTACTTCGTGAGTGCCTGTTCCGGCTCCTCGTTCGGCATCAGGTTCGGGATCAGATAATCCCCGTTCTTCTCGTATGTCAGTTTCATTGGCAATGCCCTCCGTTTCTTTATGGTCAGTAGTTTCCGTTTCATTTTGTATCTGTGTTTCGCTTTCACGCTTTAAAGCATTATAGTCCGCTTCTGCTGTATTTGCAAGCGGAATTTCATCTAAATTTTCGGCATTTTTTAAAATAGTGCCGGACTGCTCTAAAGCCGCTTTTTCTTCTGCCCTTTTCCGGGCAGTCTGACGGTCATAGGCTCTGATTGTATTACCGATTTCCATAAGAAGCGGCTTGCACATTTCCGTTGTGGCACTGCCAAGCACGGATAAGGTCTTTGTGGTATTAAATTCGCTGATATTGTCAAAATCAAGCTCCTCTTTCCACTGCTCCATATCCGCACCGCAGCGTGACAGAATGGTATAGGCAATGCTTGATGCAAGCGTGTCACGCAGCCGGATTCCCACATTCAGCTCGTCAAGCTCCTCTAAAAAACTGCCCTCTCTGACATAACCGATTTCCGGAAGCAGCTCCTCATAATAGTCGGACGCTATCCGCTCCGCAAGCTCTATCAGCCTTTTTTCAAAGGGCATCTGTGCGTCTGTTTCTCCGTAAATATTTTCAAGCCGAGCAAGCACCACATCCTTATGTTCCTCCCTAAGTTCCCACAGGTATGGATCACGCCCGATTCTCCTTGCTTTATGCACATCGGATACATCAAAGACATATTTTAATCTCGGACGCTCGCTGTCCGTGTCAATCAGGGCGATCCCCTTTGCCCCACGGTTTACCCAGCAGTTCATTTTTTCATTCCATGTTTCAAGGGAAGCGCAGGCACTCGCATCGGGTCTTTGGGCATAGATGAGCATCTGCTCGTTAAAAGGATATTTATACAGCCTTGCAGCCGTATCAAGATATTTCATCCATTCCTGCCCGTTCCTTGCGATCTGCTTTGCGGTTTCCTCCGCCAGCATGGAAATCATCTGATATTTTGTTGTCATAGGCTTTCCTCCAAAAAATGACGGCGGGACTGCTCCCGCCGCCCTGTTTAATCATAAAATCCGTTTTCCTCAATGCCTTTTTCCAGAATGGAAGCAATCAGTTCATCCGGTTCCACTCCGTTGATCTCACTAATCACAATCAGCTTTGCAAGGGTATCCTTCTTTATGAAAACCGCATACTGTTCCTCATCCGGACACAGCTCACGCACGCAGATGCCGAGTGCGTCCGCAATCCTGCACGCTGTCCCGATGTCCGGCTCCTTTATCCCGGCAAGGATATTTAAAAGGGTATTTTCGTGGATGCCGGACAGCTCCGCAAGCCCCGGAATACTCATATCCATTTCTTTCATCACATTTAAAATCTTATCCCCTGTACTGTAAACTGCTGTATTCATACCGCTTATCCTCCTTCTCAATTTTCCTGCCCTGCCTTATTCCCAAAGGAAAAGGCTGCATTTTCCTTATTCTTTGTTACGGTAAATTTTGCTTTTACCTCTGCCACCTTAGACTCCAGCACCGAGAACATGGCTTCCACCTGCTCCGGCGTATACTCATAAGCCGACCTGTTTGCAAGGTTCTCTATCCTTCCAATCGCATCAATCGCCTTATTCATGCGGTACTCCCCAAGACGGATAAATTTATCCGCTTTGGTTTCCTCTGCCTTTGCTGCAGGTGTGCGGTCTGCAATTTCCCCGCTGTTTAAAGCTGCATTTTCCATAGTTTCACTCATATTCAATTCCTCCGTTTTTCCTGAAATTTAAGGGCATACAGACTGTTCCCGTATGCCCTGTATGTACTGTTATTCTGTTTCTATTTCTTACGCTTCGGAAATTCCAGCCTAACCTTATACTGTGATCCCCTGATTTCCTTCCCGTCTTTGGTGTAGGAATAGTCCTCAATGCCTTCCGGGATAAGATAGGCATCATAGGTGCCTTTTTTCCCTTTTAAGCCTTTTACAAGGGTCTTTTTCCCCTCCAGCATACTCTTAATCTGGCTGTCGGAAAGAACGGCTCCCATTGCCCTTCCAACATTCATGCCACATTTATTCTTACAGTAGGCTCCAAACTTCCCTTTTACCACATCACCGCCGCACTTCGGGCATTTGCCTAACGCAGTTCCTGCGTTGATTCCCTGTGCGCCGCCTCCGAACATGGATTTCTGCTCCTCGCTGACACTGTGATAGGTCTGCACAAGGTCACGCACCATATCCTCAATACCGCCCATAAATTCCTGCATGGAATATTCACCTTTTGCCACAAGGGTAAGGGCATTTTCCCAATCCGCTGTGAGCTTCGGGGACTTCACCACATCAGGAAGCACGGTAATCAGCTTCATGCCGTCCTCCGTGGGGAGCATCTGTTTTTTCTCACGTTTTACAAAACCGTCCTTCACCAGCTTCTCGATAATGTCGGCTCTGGTGGCAGGCGTGCCAAGCCCTTTGCGTTCCACATTATCGCCCATGTCCTCTGCTCCGGCTCTCTCCATTGCAGACAGCAGGGAATCCTCCGTGTAATGCTTCGGCGGTGTCGTGTAATGCTCGCTGATCTTCGTCTGCATGTTCTCAAAGGTCTGTCCCTCTGTAAGCTCCGGCAGCTTCTTTTCTTCGGTGCTTTCTTTTTCCTCTATGGTCTTAAAGGCACGCTTGAAAGCATCCTCAAAATCTTTCCAGCCGTTATGCGTGACCGATTTACCGGAAGCATGAAAAGTATGACCGCCGCAGGAAAGCTCTGCCTTTACCGTTTCATACAGATGTTTTTCCCCCGTAGCACACAGTAACCTGTTGGCCACAAGGGATAAAATCTTTCGCTCCGGTTCCGGCAGCGTGGAAAGGTCAGCCTTTGCAATCTCCATTGTGGGAATGATCGCATGGTGGTCTGTGACCTTTTTGCTGTTCAGCACACGCTTGATGTTCGGATTGAACATCACATCTTCCTGAAAAAGAATGGAACCAAAAATTGCTTCGATCACGCTCTTTGCAGTCTGCTCCATATCATCAGATAAATACTGGCTGTCCGTTCTTGGATAGGTGGCTAACTTTTTCTCATAAAGGCTCTGCACATACTCTAAGGTCTGCTTTGCGGTAAAACCAAACAAGCGGTTAGCGTCCCTCTGAAGCGTGGTAAGGTCATAGAGCTTCGGAGGGGCAATGCTTTTCTGCTCCTTAGCTGCGGAAGTTACAACTGCCTGTCCGTTTTTGCACGCCCCGGCAACAGTTTCCGCTTCCGCCCTGCTGTTAATCCTTCCCGTGGCTGCGTCAACACCGCCGCAGAGGATATGTGCCATGAAATACTGTTCTTTCCTGAAATTCATGATCTGTGTTTCCCTCTCAACCAGCATGCCAAGGGTGGGCGTCTGCACCCTGCCCACCTTTAACACCTTGCCGCCATACAGCACCGTAAAAAGCCGTGTTCCGTTCAGTCCCACAAGCCAGTCTGCCCGCTGCCTGCAAAGGGCTGACTGATACAGACAGTCATAATCGCTGCCCGGCTTTAGATTTGCAAAGCCGTCACGGATTGCGCTTTCCTCCATTGAGGAAATCCACAGCCGCTTCATGGGCTTATTGCAGCCTGCCATCTCATAGACCAGACGGAAGATAAGTTCTCCCTCACGCCCTGCATCGGTGGCACACACCACGCTGTCCACTCTTGTATCGTGCATCAGCTCCCTTAACACCTTATACTGTGCGGCAGTATCCCGTTTGACTTCATGCTGCCAGTTCTCCGGTATCATGGGAAGGCTCTCATACGTCCACTTTTTCCACGCATCAGAATAGGCATCCGGCTGTGCTAATTCCACCAGATGCCCCACGCACCACGAAACGATAGAGCCGCTTCCCTCCATGTATCCGTCTTTTCTCTCCTCTGCCCCGATGACACTGGCAATCTGCTGTGCCACGCTGGGCTTCTCTGCTATCACTAACTGCATAATCTGTTTCCTCCTTTAAATTCAATGTCTGAATCCACTTCATTTCCCCACACGTCAAAGCCTTCCGCTTTTCTGCGGGCAAACAGCTCAATCTTTGGTACATCGCCCATGAGCCTCCTGATGCGCTCATGGACTTCTCCCGGTTTGCGGCTGTGTTCCTCGATATGGGAAACCACAACCTGATGCACTCCCGCATCCACCCGTTTCGGGCTTCCCTTTGTGGCAAGGATACAAAGCTCCACATTGCTGCGTGTCCAGTACCCCATGCCCCAGAACAGGGAATCGCTCTTTTTATTCTGCTTTACCCACACAAACGCTACTGTTTTATAGGTAAAGCCCCATGCCCTTATGACTTCAAAGCCTTCCAAAAGGCAGGGGAATGTCACCCAAAGAAATAAGGCACAGTCCTTTTCTGCTATGTCAGCTACGGGAAGTGCCTTAATGTCCTCAATATTCATGGTGGGATAGTGGCTTTCTGCACTGCGTCCCAATCCTTTTTTGGAATAAACCTTGTACTGCCACGGCGGGTCTGCCAGTATCACTGAATATTTCTTCATAATTCCTACAGCTCCGCCTCCTTAGATTTACTTTTACTCTGCGTCTTTTGGGCGGGCTTCTGCGTGACAGCTTCCGCTTTCTTTTCTGCAAGCCTGCCCTTTACCGACTCCCTCGGACGCTCCTTATAAGCCTCCACCATTTTCTTTAAATCGGCATTGGCAATGCTGTTTTTCTCTGTCCCCCATTCCTTTTTGCCGTCAGGCTTTTCTCCGACCACAACCGGACGGCGCAGCGTTGTATGCCCCTCCGCCGGGAGCTTGATCCACATCCCTTTACCAAACTTATCCTCGTGGACATGGTTTGCCTTTACCACAAAAGTCTGCCACGGTCTGTGATCATTCTTATCGGGATTGGGAACGAGTATTTCCTTGTACTTATTCCCGTCCTTCCCCTGAAATTCCTCCCCGACACAGCCCTTGCCGAATTTCATCGTGATCTCCTTAAATTCCTTCTTGGGGCTTGTTTCTCTGTTCTCCTGCCCTGCTTTTTCCGATGCCGCAGCCCGCTTTGCGGCAATGTCATCAAGCACGTTGTCCACCGTTTCTTTCATTCCTGTTTCTTTTCCCATTCAATGCTCCTCCTGCTTTTCCTTATTCCGTGGTATCCGCCGCATCGCTTTCCCTGTCATCGTCAAAGAAATCATCATCGGAGCTGTCCTCCTGCTCCTCATCTTCATTCTCATATTCTTCCGTATCTTCCTCGTCCTCATCTTCGTCCTCGATGAAATCCTCTTTCTTCCTGCGGACTACCTTAAAATAATAAGCTCCGCCGATAAAGGCAATGGCAAGGATACCTATGATGATATAAGAAGCAATAGGGCTGGCTTCCTCTCCGGCTTCTTCCTCCGGTTCCGTTTCCTCCGTGCTTTCTTCTTCGGTACTCTCTGACTCCGTATCTTCCTCCGGCTCGCTCTCCTTATCGGTATTGTTGTTTGGCAGTGCGCTCTCCGTTGTCGGGATTGCAGATTCCAGAGCAGCGGAGTTTTTCGGTAAGGTTTCGCTGTTGTCGGAAGTGGTGTTCAGAAGGTCATTTTCCGTAATCTCCGTCAGGAAATAAACCATTTCCTCCTCCCCGTCCCTGTCAATAATCAGATAAAATACTTTATCCGATGCGGTCTGAATAGTGTAAAACTCCTTGCCCTGTTCAGACTGTTCCTTATCACCGCTTTCTGCCGCTTCCGCAGCATCTGCTTCAGCAAAAGCCTGTTTCTTCTGTTCCTCCGGTGTCTGTGAAATGGTATTGCCGTCACTGTCCGTCTTTGTATGCTCTGTCACCGTTCCCGTGGCACTCCCCGGCTTGGTGGCTTCGGCGTTGACCGGGAGCTGCTCTGCCGGATTCTCATCACTCTCATCGGCAGGGTCTTTGTAATACGGATTTTTCGTCTTATAAACTTCCGACATATTTCCGGCATTGTCCATTGCGGAAATGGTAAAATACTCGTATCCTGCATCAAACTGCTGTAAGCGGATATTCAGGGTTCCGTTTGTCAGGTCTGTAAACTCATAACCGTTGACATACACCGCCTTTGCGCCGGAATCCGTATCATGCACCTGAATACTTAACAGTCCGTCACTGACCGCCGCATTGAGGGTGGGCTTCGTGGTGTCAAAACATTTCATTGCCCGGTTTCTCTCATATGTATTGCCTTTCTGGTCTGTGACCTGCACATAGACGGTACAGTTTTCAGAAATTTCCAGCTTCTTATCTTCCGTCACGTCCGTCCAGCTCCCGTTCTGCCCTACTTTTGCCTGTATCATGGCAATTTCAAAGTTGCCCGTGTGTGCCGTATCGGATACGGTAAACGTAACTGTTGCCCTTTCGTTGTACCACCCGCCCGGACTGTTGATGTTAATGACTACATTCGGAGTCTTGTATTCACAGTCCCTGTAATCTGCGGCGCATACTTCACAATCCTTGTCATAGTCATATGCGCTGCACTTTTTCTCACAGGTACACACCGGCTCTGTTACTTCATTTCCGGAAACCGTACCGTTTTCCGTACTTTCCTCTGTTGTATTCTCCGTGCTTTCTTCCGTGCCGCCCTCTGCACTCTGCTCTGTGTCGGCTTCCGTCTGCCCTGTGCTTTCCGCAGGTTCCTCTGATACTGCTTCCTGCTCTTTGGAATCCTCCGCATGGACATTCACTGCATAATTCCCGTTCAGGGCAAAGCCCACTGCGGGCATACAGAATAATACTGCTGATAAACCAAGCGATAACACCGCTTTAGTTGATAACTTAATTTTTTTCATGGCTTACTGCCTCCCTTTCTGTTTGTCTTGTCTGTTCCTCCTGCTCCTTCTGCTTTAACAGATGCAGGATTTCTTCCTCACTGACTTTATTCAGCAGAATCAGCCTGTCCAAAGAGATTTTATTCTTCTCAATGAATTTCATCTTTTCTGCGTCCTCTGCCATCTGAAGCTGCTCCTCCAAGTCCTTCTGCCTTTCCTGCAGCGTTGCAAGCTGCTGCCGGACTTTCTGAAGCTCCTTTTCAATCCTTTCCTTTGTCACATCATTTCTCCTTTCCATGCCCCGTTAAAGGGCATTTATTTCTAATTCAATCTGCCAAACGCATAAAAATGGCTCTGCCAGTACGAGGTATTGATATTGGAATACTTAATCGGATCGCCTGCATGTATCATCACACCGTTTCCGCAGTAAATTCCCACATGGCTGACTGCACCGCCTGAATTGTATGTACCCGTAAAAAAGATAATATCTCCTGCCTTTGCGTCCGCTGCCGGAACCGGAGTACACTGGTCATAAATGCCCTGTGCCGTGGTTCTTGGAAAATTGTGTACGCCGCTGTTGGTAAATACCCAGCAGACAAAGCCGGAGCAGTCAAAGCTCGTTGACGGTGACGAACCGCCCCATACATACGGATAGCCTAGATATTTTGCTGCTTCCTCCATAAGTGCCTGTACGGTTTCATCATTATAAGAATCAGGCGGTATGGCACCTCCCCCGCCGCTTCCGCTTCCCGGTGTTTCCCCGTACAGCGTTTTTTCTCCTGCTTCAAAGTAAAATAACGGGTTATAATATTCCCCGTTATACAGACATTCGATATGAAGGTGGCTTCCGGTGCTGCTCCCCGTGTTTCCCGTTGTTCCGATTACCGTTCCGTGTGTAATGTCCTGTCCGGTACTGACGCTTAACGTGTCCATGTGGGCATATTTCGTACAGTATCCTTTGCTGTCCTCAATTACCACATAGTTGCCGTAGTAATCATCGTAAGCGGCTGTTGTGACGGTGCCGTCCATCGCCGCATAGACCGTGGTTCCTGTCGGCACTGCAATGTCAACGCCCCTGTGAAGCTGCTCCTGCCCCGTGACCGGATTGATGCGCCAGCCGTAATAGCTCGATACATAGTTGTACCAGTAAAGGTCAAGCGGTGTGTAAAACTGCTGTACCAGCCCGTGTGTTTCGTTATAAAAAGCATAAATCTCTTTCTGCTCCTCATTCATGTGTCCGGCTGCCACCACACCCAAATCCTTTGCGGTAAGCGTGACCTCTAAAATACTGACTTCGTACTCATATTCCTCCTCTGTTTCCTCCCCCGTTTCCGGGTCTGTGACCGTTCTTGTGCCTGTCCTTGTTTCCGTGGTCGGATTCAGGGTCAGCTCATACATCTCGTCAAAAAGGCTTTCTATTTCACCCTGCACCTCTGCCGCCGTAAATTCCGTATAGACTGCGGATAAATAGCTGATTAAGGCAAAGGGATCATGCCCTATGGCATCCAGATTGTAGCGGTATTCGTCATAATCCGGATAATCTGTTTCTATGGCATCAATTTCTGCCTGCAGGTTCTTTTCCAGCTCGGAAAATGCCAAATCTGCCGCATCCATCTCCGCCGGGACGCTCATATAGCTCCCTGCCAGCGTGGTACTCATGCCGTCCGAAAACATCGCCCCGCAGGACGATATGGAGGTCATAATCATAATCAAAAGCACCGCAAAGGCTCCTATCGTCACAAGCAGGGCAGCGTGTTTCTGTGCGGCTTCCTGTAACTTCTTTGCAACCGTTGTGGTAAAGTTGGCAGATTTTACCGCCGCTTCTTTTGTGTTCTTCGCCGCCTGCCCTGCCCGCCTTGCCTTTGCATACTCACGTTTGATGCGCTGTTTCTGCAGTCTTTTCTGCAGCTGCTTCTTTAACGTCTTTTCCTGCATTTCCGGGTTTTCTTCCAAAAACTTCCGGTAACGGAAATTGACCTCTTTTTGAAACTGCTTTTTCTCCAGCTTCGCCACTTTCTCACGCCGCCTTTGCAGCCTGTTTTTATGGTGCCGCTTCACAAAGCGGTACGCATCTTCGGCTTTCTGCTCACTTTTGTGTGCGCCCTCCACGCCTGCGTTTTCCTTTTCCACTTCGGCAACCTTGCCATGTGCATAATTGGTAAACTCTGATCCGGCTCTGCCCGCCATCCTCTTTACCGGGCTGTCCGGTTTAAAGGGCTTTTCCTTTTTTACGGCGGTCAGCACATACTTTGCCCTGCCTGTCTTTTCATCAAAGACACGCTCAAGGGAATACTCCGTTTTCTTTGGCAGCTTCCGTCTTGCCGCTTCTGTCTTTCTTCCGGCTTTCTCCGCTTTCTTCTGTAACTTATCCAGCTTTTTGCTGCCCTGAAACTCCGTTTTTTCTCCCTCTGTAAAGGCATTGTCTTTTGTATTGAAATCCTGTTCAAAATCAGAGGTTTTCGTCCGTTCCCTGTCCGTATGCTCACGCTGTTTCCGCCTGCGGTAATGCCCCCTTTTCTCTGCCTGATGATAGGTGTCCCTGTGGCGGTAATCATCGCCGGACTGCCTTTCTTCCTGCGCTGTGCCATTGTCCTCCGTAAAGGTACTGTTTTCCTTTGTAAAATCACTTTTCTTCTGACTTCCGGCATCCGCATTTTCAGACATTTTGTCACTCTGCCCAAAAGCACCCTGCTTCCGGTGCTGCTTTCTCTGCCCGCCTTTTGCCTTCCTGCTGTCAGATGTTTTTGTCTGCTTTTGGACATCCTGTCCAAAAGTTTCCGCCTGTCCCGACCTTTGGACATTCTGTCCGGAAGTGTCGTCTGCATCTCTCGGCTGGTGTACGCCGGACTGCTTCTGCTGTGCCTTTTTCGGTGCGGCAGTTCCCTTTACGGAGCTGCCCCCGGCAAAAGCATTGCTATCCTCTGCAAACCCAGCCGCCTGTGCTTTCTTTATCTCTGCCATTAAAATTCCTCCATGTCTATCTGCTATCCAATGCCTGCCCCTTTCTGTACCGCCTGTGTCATGATTCTTAAAATCCTTTACGGAATGAAACAGCCTCTTATCGTTTACTCATGTCAATCAGCCTTATTTTCATATCCGCCTCCTATCCGTTCTCCTGCAAGGACGCAGTATTCCTCATTCAGTTCAATCCCGATATAATGCCTGTCGTTTCTTACTGCCACAAGCCCTGTTGTGCCGCTTCCAAAAAACGGGTCAAGTACAATGCCGCCCTTTGGACAGCCTGCAAGGATGCACCTCTCCACCAGCTTCGGGGGATACGCTGCAAAATGATTTCCCCGGTAAGGCACTGTGTTGATCAGCCACACATCCCGGCAGTTCCTGACAGGAGAAATGTCGCTTTTCTTAATTTCCCCCGCTTTCCGTGGCTTGTTGAGCTTCTGTATTCCTGCCTGCCCCGGCACTTCGCCGGAATATTTATGGCTGCTTCCACGTCCTCCCATGTACCGCCTTGCCGTATCCGCCGCTATCGGCTCCGAAATCGCCAGCGCATCAAAATAATATTTCTGTGACTTGGCAAGCAGGAAAATATGCTCATAGCTGCGTGTCAGCCTGTCCTTTGCACTTTCCGGCATGGCGTTCCCTTTCTGCCAGACAATATCATTTCTGAGATACCACCCGCTGTTCCTGAGTGCAAATGCCAGCATCCACGGGATGCCGATTAAATCTTTATGTTTGCACCCTTCCACATTCCGGACTATGGAAACATTCTGACCGTTCCTGCCTTCCGGGTTCTTCGGGTCTTTATAGCCCCCTTTGCTCCCCGTACCGCAGTATGTGTCGGAAATATTCAGCCAGCAGGTTCCGTCCGCCCTGAGTACACGGTAAACTTCCGAAAAAATTTCCGTCAGTTTCCTTATATACTGTTCCGGCGTTGCTTCCCTGCCGACCTGCCCGTCCATGCCGTAATCACGCAGCCCGTAATAAGGCGGCGATGTGACACAGCAGTGGACGCTTTCAGAGGGCATATCTTTTAAGGCGTCAAGACAGTCATTATGGATAATTGTGTCTGTTTCCATCACTTTCCTCCTCCGTTCATACATTATTTTCCTCCTGCTTTACGCTTTCCTCCGGCTTGGTATTCATGATCGCATAGGTCTTGGTGTCCTTCGGGTACTTATCCACAAACGGGATTACCACGTTGTCAAACAAAATCAGTCCGCTTCCCGGCTCAGAGTTTGTCACATGGGCAAGCTGCTTTTCGGAAAGCCCCAGCTTGTCTGCAAGTATCGCCTGATCCTTTGCGTTCTGATTCAGTAAATAAACAAAATCAGAGTTGCCGAGTATGCCCTCGATTTCCTCTGATTTCAAAAAATCGCCCACGTTCTGCGTCAAGCCTGTCGGAATGCCGCCCCACTTACGAAACCGCTTCCAGATTTCCACGCTGTAAATGGCTGTCTGCTTTTCCTTTAAGAGAAGATGGAACTCATCACAGTAATAGCGGGTGGCAATCCTGCGCTCCCGGTTCTGTGAAACCCTGTTCCAGACCGCATCCTGCACGATTAACATTCCAAGCTCCTTTAGCTGGTTGCCCAAGTCCCTGATGTCAAAGCACATGATGCGGTTATGGCTGTCCACGTTGGTGCGGTGGTTAAAATAATTCTGCGATCCATGCACATACAGCACGAGGCTGTTTGCGATACGCTCCGCTTTTTTGTTCTTGTGCTTCAAGAGGGCATTATACAAATCTTCAAGGATCGGCATATTTTCCGGCACGGGATTTTCAAAGTAGCCATCGTAGATATGACGGATACACTCGTCAATGATGCCTTTCTCATCGTTCTCCAGCCCGTCCTTCCCTCCGGCGATCAGGTCACATAAGGTAATGATAAAGTCCGATTTCAGCTTTAACGCTTCCTTGTCCCCCTTATGGGAAAGCTGTATATCCATCGGGTTTAAATAATCCTTTGAATTGGTGGCAAGCTTTACCACCTGCCCGTGCAGTGCGCCCACGAGGGCAAAATATTCTCCCTCCGGATCACAGATAATCACATCGTCCCTTGTCATAAGAAAACAGGATAAAATCTCACGCTTTGCACTGAAAGACTTACCGGAGCCGGGCGTACCGAGTATCACGCCGTTTGGTGTTCTTAAGCGTTTCCGGTCTGCCATGATCATGTTGTTACTGAGGGCGTTCAGACCGTAATAAATCGCCGGAGCAGGCATGAATAACTCCTGCGTACAGAACGGAACAAGGATAGCGGTACTCTTTGTGGTAAGCACACGCTCTATCCCGGTTTCATTGCAGCCTATCGGTGCGGAAGCCATAAGCCCCTGCTCCTGCAGATACTGTAAACAGCGCAGGTTGCAGTTTGCCTGCTGGATAATGCCGGACACCCTCTGCGTGATGTTCTCAAGCTCCCGCTTGCTCCTGCCGTAGCAGGTAATCAGGAATGTCATCTTGATGATCTTCTGGTTGCTGGTATTAAGGTCATCCAAAAGCTCCAGCGTGTCCTTTTCATAAGTGATGATGTCCGTGGGTAAAATATCCATGTCATAGCCGGAGCGTACTGCTTTCTTCTGTTCCTCAATCTTCATCTTCTGAATATTTGTCAATGCCCCTTTTAACATCTTGATCGCCTTTACCGGGTCAAAGGTCTGCATGTGCATGGTAATGGTTAGGTTATCATCAATGTCAAGGAGCTTCTTTAGCAGCTCATCATTAAATCTCGGTGCAATGATGTCCAGATAGTGGACGCTGCCATACATCTTCCCCGCTTTAAAACGGCTCGGATAACGGAAGTCAAAGCCCGGCGGTGCGATATAGTCCTTTACGCTTTTACCGGATTCTGACAGCTCCTTAAAGGAAAAACGGAAAGGCTCCATTGTATCCTGGTTGAAATATTCATGCAGGATACGCAGCCGTTCCTTTCCGTCAAGGCTTCTGGCGTGTGTGCCAAGATTTAAAAAGTTCTTTATCACATCGGCTTCGATGCTTGCAAGTTTCGCCCTTGCTTCCTTGAAGCCTTTGCACTCAATACCGAAAATCAGGTATTTCGATTTGATGATGCCGTTGTTTCCCTTTGCTGCCTGTTTCTTTAACATTTCCGTATATTCCTCACGGATATCGTCAAATTCATCTCCCTGCAAAGGAATGTCAAACTGCTCTATCAAAGTCTGTTCGTTGACCTGTCTGTTAAACAGGAACAGTTCAAACTTAATAGACGGATCAAAGTAATTGATGAGCTTGCTGTACTCCTCTAAAATCTCCCCCTGATCTTCTATCTCTAAAAGGTCATAGTTGATGTCAAAAAACTCCACCATTTTCGTGTAGAAAGTGGAAGTCACCTGACAGATACCGTCCTGAAACATCTTTTTAAAGGTAATGGTATTCTGTGCCGTGGTTGGCTTTTCCTGTTTTTTGCTGTTTCCGGAGAGAGTACGTTTCAGCTCCATAAGCCTTTTCCTTTCTGAAAAGCTCAATCCTGCTTTGGGCTTTGCAGCTCTAACCTGCCTGCCCTGCGTTTCTGCCTGCGGCTTTTTCTTCAAGATAGCGCACCTCCTTTTTCATTCTCTCTTTCTCCTCCAACTGTCTGTAAAGATTTTCTGATTTATAGGGACGGATTCCCGGCGTGAGGATTTTCTGCCGTAACATAAAATACAGAATCTTCTCTGCGGGGAACCCGTCTTTTTCATACATTGCCAAAAAGAAAAACGGCAGCATGAGGGCTACCATGATCAGTGCCGATGCCTGTGTGCCGATAACCCCTTTTGTGAAAATATAAAAGGGGATGCCCACCGCACCCGCACTTCCAAAGCAGACAAGCTGGCGTTTTGTTAAGTTCATTGCCACCTTTGTCTTGATGCCGCTTAGATTTTTTGGCACTGCTACTGATATAGCCATAAGCATTGCAGCCGGAAACCATCTCCCGGCTGCACCTCCTTTCCCGTATGCAATGCCCCTTTAATGGGCATTGAAGATTGATTTGCTAAGGGAGCCTGTCTTAAATAAGCTGAAGCATAGGATTACGGTGTAGGCTGCCACCGACCATAAAGCCGAGTGAAGATTGCCGGCAACTGCCACGCCGGATACCAGCACGGAGTAAATACCTACGCACACCATAATGAAAAATCCCTGAAATGCCAAAGCACACAGTCCCTTGATATAGTTGCTTCCGATACTGCCCCATTCCCGGTTGCTCAAAGTCGCAAACGGAACCGGAGCCACTGAAACATAAAGGTATATTTCTATCATGCGCCCATATAAAATGACGGTGATTAAGACGGACATGATTTTCATACATAAGCTGACGATCATGGTTTCTATCCCAAGCCCTATCAGTTCGCCAATGCCCATAGTGGAAAGCTGGGTGTTGAACATGGTCTGTAAAGTGGCTGTCACATCTATGCTTGCATTGCCCGTGATGACACCCGCAGCCTTTGTCACGATATGGTTTCCCACATCAAAAATCGCCATCGTGATGTCAAAGGTATAGCTGACAAACAGCACTGCAATACATGCCTTTACAAGATAACGGAAGAAAAATTCGCTCCCGATCTCGTGCATGTTGTTCTTGTCCATTACCATTGTAATCAGCTCATAGCAGAGAATGGCACTGATGATCATTCCCGCTATGGGAACCATGACGTTTTCTGAAAGGCTCTGTATCATGGAAAAGATACCGGAGTTCCAAGAGCTGGGTGTTTTCCCCACCTCCCCGGCGATAGTCCCGACCTTATCATTTACGTCCGTGAACATCGTGGAAAGATTGTCAAGCACCCAGCCCTGCAGCATTTCCTTTATAAATTCAGTGATTTTGTCAATGATCGCTCCCATGAATTATGAGAAAAGGGAAGTGAGCTGTGGAATCACCGTCTGCGCCACAATGACAATGCCGCCGCCCGCCATGAGCTGCTTGATGCCCTGTGATTTTGCACCCGGATTGTCATTTCCATAGCCTTCCAGAAGGTTGATAACGCCCCATACTGCCACGCCTGCTCCGATTGCTGTTACGACTGTCTTTAATCCTGTTACTGCTGTTGTAAAAAAACTCATGATTTTTACCTCTTTCTTTCCTAAGATTTGATTTTTTGATAAAGAAAGAGCTTTGTATGTAAATCCCCGCCCTTTGTGGTAAAATAAGGGCAGGGAAATCCTTTGGAGAACCCTGCTGGCATCCGGTACATTCTGTTTGGCGATAGGCTGTGCCGGGTGCTTTTCTATTCTCACAAAGATACATTGCAAAACTCCTTTGATTTGTGTTTATCCATGCCAGCTCGATTATGCTTCGCTTCATCTCGCTGCGGCTGAACGCCAAATACAGCTAAATGCAAATCTGCGTGTCTGCAAGTAAACTTGCACACTTGCTTTGCATTACCTGTGCATGTCTAAACAGATTTTCATATTCAGTTGTCAATCTGCACTTTTGGACACTCTGTCCAAAAGCCGCTATTCAGTTGTCATTGAGGAATTATCCTCCTGCCCGTTTACTTCCCCACAGTCAAAGGCATCGTCTACCATTGTTGCAGGCGTGACTTTCATGTGATGCAGATGCTTCACATAGTCCTCAATGTCAAAGGCATTTTTCGGGTCATAATCGGACAGCTCTTTGTATCTGTCATGCTTCGTTATATCAAACTTGTCTGAGAAAAAAGGTCTTACGCCCCTAAGCTGCATGATACATTTCCCGCCGTCCATGACCGCTATCTCATCCTGACTCATCAGCTCTTTTCCGGTCTTTTGGTAATTCAGACCGTAGGACTGGCTTGTACCTCTCGTATCTGAGGTATTGTAAAGGTCTATTGTTTCTTTACCCAAAATCTCCGCCATCTCTTTTAAGGTGGTCTTTTCCTTCCCTCCGAGGAATAAGGTGGTATCACAATTCCCTTCAATGGTGTCAGCGTTGTCCTTATAAATCGCCTTGAGCTGGGACTTTGACTGCAAAATAATAGAAGCTGATATTTCCCGGCTACGAATGGTAGCGATCAGCTTCTCAAACTGTGGAATCTGCCCAATATTACTGAACTCATCCAGCAGGCACCGCACATGAACCGGAAGCCTGCCATTATAAACATCGTCTGCCTTATCGCAGAGCAGGTTAAAGAGCTGTGAATACATGATTGACACCACGAAATTAAATGTGGCATCCGTATCGGAAATAATGACGAATAACGCTGTCTTTTGCTCTCCAAGCGTGTCAAGCTCCAGCTCGTCATATTCCATCAGGTCACGCAGCTCTTTGATATCAAATGGTGCTAACCTTGCACCGCAGCTAATAAGTATGGATTTAGCTGTTTTTCCCGCAGCCAGCTTGTATTTCTTATACTGCCGTACTGCAAAGTGGTTCGGGTTCTCTGCTTCCAGCTCCTCAAACAGCAAATCTACGGCATTTTTGAAATTCTCATCGTCCTCTCTGGCTTCGCTTGCATCAATCAGATCAATCAGCATGGCGAAATTCTGCTCCTCCTCCGGAGCTTCATACCAGATATAAGCGATCAGTGCCGTATAATAGAGCTTTTCAGCCTTGATCCAGAAGTCCTCACCGGATTGCTGTCCCTCTCCTTTGGTGTTGACTATGATCGTGTTTACAAGTTTCAGAATATCCTTTTCGCTCCGTAAATAGGCGAAAGGATTATAGTGCATGGATTTTGCAAAGTTTATGGTATTTAAGACTTTTATTTTATATTTGCCCCTTTTCAGCATCTTTCCGCACTCGACTAATACCGTTCCTTTCGGATCAGTGACGACATAGCTTGAGTGCATCTGCATCAGGTTCGGCTTCACAAAAAATCTCGTCTTGCCGGAACCGGAACCGCCGATGACAAGAATATTTTTATTCCTCGCATACTTCGGCTGCTTTGGTCTGCCTGACATCATCAGCCTCTCCGTCTGGGTTAAAAGGACATTGTTTTCAAACACAGAGTCCATGTATGGCTCTATGTCTTTGGCATTTCCCCACCTTGCGGAACCATACTCCTTGCCATGCCGGAATTTCTTGGCGTTCTTGGCTTTGTAGTACACCACAAGCCGGAGGGCTATGCCGCAGCCTGCTCCAATCAGTAAATCTCTTGGGTGGAAGCTGGGCAGGGGATTGGAAAAAAGCGTATCAAAGCCGTTCATGGCTGCAATCATCTTGGCGGAAGCATCTGCTCCCTCCGATACTCTCCACAGCCACGCCACCTTGTCACAGAAATAGCCTGCAAGGATATACGGGACATTCAAAAGCAGCAGCTTCTTGGCGTCCGCACCTTTCGCCTTTGCTTTCAGATTTTCCGGGACAGCCTTTAGGTCTTTGGTTATGCCTGCAATGATGCTGCTCATAGGCTCTGTCCCCTGTCCTTATTTTTCTCCCGGCTCCTCTCCCTGTTCTTATCCTGTGACACTGCTTCCCTGAAATGCTTTAATTTCTCCCTTACGGAAGTCCTGCCTTTCTTTTTCTCATTACCATAAACAAATTCCTTGAATGCCTGCGACAGTGCATCGGCATCCCTGCCCTTGAAAAATACCAGATACTTGGGCGGTTCGCACGTCCTGTCTTTCTTGACAGCAAAATCAACATTATATTTACGAGCTACCCGCTCAAAGGATTTGATGTTGCTGTCCGTCACTTCGATAGACGATACTCCCACGCCCTCTCCCACCAGCTTTTTCACAGAAGTTTTACCATGCGATTTCTGTGATTTCTGCTTCTGATGATTCAGATAAATCCGCATTGCAGCTTTCAGTACGCTGGCACTTAGTTTTGAGGTCTTAATCACAAGGGCGATTGTCTTTTGCGTTACTTCCTCCTGCATAAGTACCTCCTGATCCATTGTTATCTGACTGTAAGCTCCGCTAAGGTGGAACATACAGCCGATGCAGTAAATATTTCATAAGCTCTCCTTTCCGCTTTTGGACATCGTGTCCAAAAGTCTGTAAACGCAAAAAGGGCAGCTATAAACCTTTATGGTCTATAACTGCCCTGACGCTGTGTACCATATTTAATTTATCTGTACCGGATTACCGGACACTGCTTTGTCTTTTTACCTGTTTTCCTGCGTTCCAAAGCAAACACCATATCCCCGGTACGTTCAAAATATCCAATATCTTTCTTCCAGCTCATACCGCATTTGCAATGCTGCAAACCGATAAACTGCTGTTTCATTTTCCTGCCGCACTCCGGGCATATCTTATTGTTGCTTCCCCTCTTTTTCTTTGGTAAATCAGGCTTTTTCTCCTTTGCGGGCTTTTCCTCCGGTATTCCGTTTTCCCTGATACGGATTTCATAACGAGGCATCTTTAAAAGATATGCTTGGTAAACCTCATCAAAGGGAACCCATACCGCCTGTGATTCCAGCTTTTTATAAATACGTTCCGTAATTTCCCTTGCTGCTTCCTCTGTGGGCATTTCCCCGTTTTCTTTATAATAAGAGCAGGTTTCCCGAAACATTTGGTCAGCAATTTTCATTTTCTGCTTCTGCTTTAAATCCTTATAGGTTTTATTTGGCTGCTTCTGCCGCTTATATGCAAGCGAATGATGATTTTGTTTCATATAATCCCTCTTTAAAATAAATTCCGCTTCAATTATTATAACAGAAGTCTTTTTATCATAAAATATTTTGTCTGTATTTATTATTCCAATAACATAACCGTACACATATCTGCCCGGATATGATTCTTCTCCATTGAAACATTATCGAAAAGCAATGCCTGAAACAGCACATCCCGCACATTATCAAGCAAAACGATCTTCTGCTCCTGCTCCGTCAGGTGTTCAAATTCCACGCCATCCCACACAATAGTTTTTCTTGCGGCTTCACAATAAGCAAACAGACCGAGGATATATTTATTTGACATAATAAAACCATAGGTTTCCTGCCCTTCATAGATCATTCTGTATCTGTCCGTTTCTTTCTCCGGCAGGCTGAAAATACACTGTACCGTTTCCAGACACACCCTGCCGTCATATTCCGGCTTCAGTTTTCTTTTATATCTCTGCACTTTTGTGTAAACTTCTTCCCGTTCCACGACGGAACGGGTGCGCTTAAACTGCGGCTTTTTGCAGAGCATATCCAAATCCATATATACATTGTTGATTATGCTTTTCCCTGCATACTGCCCGAAGGTTCTGATCCGCAGCAGATATGTAAGAACTTCATTTAACTTTTCCTCTGATATGATAAACTGAAAAGGCTTACTGCCAAATTCCATCCGTTCAAAAGCCAGCGGACAGCTCCCCTTTGCAACCTCCCTCTCCATTACCCTGTTGATATCTCTCATTGATTCCATTGTTATCTTCCTTTCCACCTTTAGACATCGTGTCCAAAAGTCATTGAACATAAAAAGGCAGCTACAAGCTGTCTGCTCATAACTGCCCTTACGCTGTGTTGCTTATAATGTAATTCCTGCCTTTATTGCAAAGTCGGCTTTTCTGTCTGTAAGTTCCTTCTGTTTTTCCTCCGGCAGACTTTTTAATACGCCGCCATAACCTTTCTCCATCAGCGGCGTTCCCTTTGCCATTAAATAGAGCTTTGTATCAAGCCATTCCTGCCACAGATTTTCAAACATACTCTGACTATCCGTGAAGGTTATCACATCATCAAAGCCCTGCGGCTCCTTGTAATACTGCAATTTTACAAAGCCGTATCTTCCTGCATCCATGACAAGGATATTCTCAAGCCCATACAGCTCTGCAAACGCCTCCGCAACCCTTCTGCACTTTTCCTGTTCTTCTTTCGTGATATATACTTTCTTCTCCATACCGCACCGCCTAATCTATTTTTTAAACCATTATCCACCTCTGGACACTCTGTCCAAAAGCTGCCTGTGAATATATTTATTATCTCCGCAAAAATCTTTCCAATTCTTTCAGACAATCCCTTTTTCCTCCCAGCCGCCGCCATACATATCATGCTGTACCTCCTGCTGATAATAATGGTTCATAGTTGAGGGAGCATTATAAAGTGCTGTAACCATGTATGCCTTAATGTTGGTTATCTTTGTGACAGTATCGTGCATACAGCCGATCACATACTCCAGATGCCCGCTGTTGAGCTTCAGGAATTTCGATTTTACAAGCTCATATGGGTAATCCTCTCCCGCTATTCTGACCGTTTTACGCTTTACGCATACCACTTCACAGATGACCTCAAAAAGCTCCTCATACAAATCCCTGTCCTGCCTTTTATCATACTTCATGTGATGCTCATACTCAATATTCTGCTTAATCAGCTCTATGTATGCGTTCACGTCCTCCATCACATCAATCTTATCGTTTCTCTGCTCCGGGTCTCCTGATTGATTGATAGGATTGTTATAGCTCATGTCAGTATTATTATAGTCAGTATAATTAGGGGCTGGTTTTCCGACCTCTTGAAGTTCGTTTTCCCGACCTCCTGAAGTCTGATTATCCGAATCCTTGAAGTCGGTTTTTCCGACCTCTTGAAGTCGGCTTCTCAAACTTCTTGAAGTCGGTTTTTCCGACTTCTGCAAGTCGGCTTCTCCGTCCTCAGTAAAAGCACCTTTATCGCCTCCCTGTTTATCCGGCTGCTCATCATTTTCCTCTGGAATAACAAAGTTCTTCACATAAATAATATCCGGCTTGCCAAGTCCCCTGCGTATCCGTTCCACCAGACCGATCCCTTTATTGGTATCTAATTCGGCAAGGACTTTTATCGCCTTATCCTTGCCGCATCCCAAATCCTCCATGATACTGTCCACCGTATAAATGATATACGCCCTGTTTTCATCATCAAGCCAGCCATTTTTCATGGAAAGTGCCATACGGTCAAGCATCAGTCCATAGAGGAGCTTAGCATCGCTGCTAAGCCCCTTAAACCTCTCGTCCTTAATCAGCAGACGTGGAACACGGTAAAACGAAAACTGCTCCGCTTCGATTCCGTAGTAATAATCGAATTTGATTGTACCGCCCATTTTCCGTGCCTCCTTTACTGCTTGCTCACGCCATTTGCGGCGTTCCATTCCTCCAATAGCTGATAGATGATATTTTCTATTTCCTCACTGGAATACTCCTCCGTAAAATATCGGCTGATCCTCTCGCCTTTGATTGTGACCTTTCTTTCCTTCGGCTTTTCCTCCGTCAAAATGAGCCTTACCATTGCAAGGGTCAGCTCCCCGTTTTTTCCATACTCCTTCAGTTTTGCCGACTGGTGGGTGGAAATTGCTGCACCTGTTTCCTCCAGAATGACCTGTACCCATTCCTGCGCCTGTTCCGTGAGAAACGATATGTCAACGCCCTGCACCAGACCGATTTTCTTCTTATCGACCATATCCAGCAATTCATCAGACAGACGGGCAAGCCATATATACCTTTGCACCGTCTTTCCACTCTCTCCGGCAGCTTCCCCCACTTCGTCAAGGCTGCTTCCGCTTCCCTTTTTGCCCTGATGTTTCATGGCTTCATACTTCATTGCATAAGCCCTTGCTTTTTCGCTGGGTAAAATATCCTCACGCTGAATGTTGGTATCCACCATGATAACCGTTGCTTCATCATCGCTGTAATCCCGCACGAACATCGGCATGGTGGAAAGCCCTGCCAGCTCGCACCCGTGCTTCCTGCGGTGCCCGGCAATGATCTCATAGCCGCCCCCTGCCCTCGGTCTTGCAATACCGGGCATTAACACACCATAGTTTCTAATGCTCTCCACGGTTTCCTGCATCTTTTCATCGTCAAGCACCTTGAACGGGTGTCCCTTAAACTCATGCAGCTCGGAAAGCGGTATCTCCCGCACCTGCTCTGTGCCTGCCGGAGCTTGGGAAGCTCCGAACAGATCATCAAAACTATTTATTTTGACCTTTGATGCACTTCCTGCCTTACTCATCACGAAGCACCTCCTCCGTCAAAGACTGATAGGCACTCGCCACTTTCCCCTTCGGGTCATGCCGATAGATGCTGACACCTTCTGCTGAAATTTCCGCAGCCCTTACGGAAATCGGGATACTGTTCTGAAATATCCTAACCTTGCTTCCATAATTCTCAATCAGTAATGCACTGATGTCCTTTGCATAGTTGGTGCGGTTATCCACCATCGTCAGCAGAATCCCCTCTATCTCCAGTTTTGGATTGATCTGCCGCTTTACCCTGCCTATGGTCTTGATAAGCTGCTCCAAACCTTTTACGGGCAGATATGCCGCCTGCACGGGAATTAAGATACTGTCGGCACAGGCAAAGGCATTTATGGTTATCATGCCAAGCGAGGGCATACAGTCAATCAGAATGTAATCGTAGTCCTCCCTTACCTGCTCTATGTAGGAACGCAGCACCAGCTCCCTGCTCATGGCATTCACAAGCGATACCTCCAGACCGGACAGCTCAATATTTCCCGGCATGAGGGAAATGCCCTCCTCATGCTCCAAAATGCCGTATCCCTTTTCCATTTCCTCATCATTGATAATATTTGCCATGACCGTGGCAAGCGTGACCTCCAGCTTGTCCGGTTCCGTAAAGCCTAAACTTGCAGTCAGGCTCCCCTGTGCGTCCGCATCGATCAGCAGGACTTTCTTTCCCTGCTTTGCCAGCCCGATTCCTAAGTTGCTTGTGGTGGTGGTCTTACCCACACCACCTTTTTGGTTTGCAATTGATATAACTTTACACATGATACATTCTCCTTTTTCTATGCTGTTTTCTATGATTTCTCTGCTACATTGCTCTTTCTTACTTCCACATACGCTCTGTAAAACTTCTTTGTCCCCTTGTTCGGGTACAAATCTGAAAATTCGGTAACTTCAATTTTGGAATTATTGTTCAATATCTTTCCGAACCAAGTAATATCGTTCTTCGTTCCCATCAGTCTGACCTTTAACATTAGTCTGCTCCTCCAAACAGGGCATACAGCTCCCGGTTGTATCTTGCATACTCCGGATAACGAATCTGTACCGCCTGCCAAAAATATGGTGCGTAGGCACAGCAGAACAGTTCCTCCACCGTGTAATTCCTGCACTCGTCAATCTGCTCCTCCATATCCTCATAGTCAAAAACACTCGGTGTACCATTACAGTACAGATTAAATGCCATTCTGACTACTTTCACGCTTCCGCTGGTCTGCCAGCCTTCCTGCAGGCATTCCGTTTTCACGCAGCCTGTCTTAAAATCATAAATGCTTTTAATATTTCTTCTGGTATCGTCACTGATGCCAAGACAGTAGCAGAGTGCCTTGTGGTAAACATCCTGATACCTTACCTCTTTTAACTTCTCGTAATAGAATTTCTCATGTGCATCGCTGATAAAAATAATGTTTTCTTTCTTTTCTGCTCCTAACGCTGTACTGTTCATTGTATTTACCTCCAAATTTTATTTTTGACCATAACAAAAGGACACTCCCAAATTCTCACTTGGAAAGTGTCCTAAAGGTACATACCCTATAAAATTAAATGTCGCACAAAACGTATTATCAAGTATTATTCCGTATTATACGTAGCAAATTTGTAGTAAATTTGTAGTAAATCACAACTCAAAATCGCTGAAACCCTTGATTTTACTGGTTTTCTTTACTCAAAGTTTTCATCGTTGGGAACAGGAGCACGTCGCGGATGGCAGGGGAATTGGTGAGCAGCATGACCAGACGGTCGATGCCGTAACCGATGCCACCTGTGGGAGGCATACCGATTTCCAGAGCGTTCATGAAATCTTCGTCCGTGGTGTTGGCTTCTTCGTCACCGGCTGCCAGAGCAGCTTCCTGCGCCTTGAAACGTTCTCTCTGGTCGATGGGATCGTTTAATTCGGAGTAGGCGTTGCACATTTCGCGGCCGTAGATAAACAGCTCGAAACGCTCTACATATTCCGGCTTGTCCGGCTTTCTCTTGGTAAGAGGAGAAATTTCAAGCGGATGGTCCATAATAAATACGGGCTGGATTAAATGCTCTTCTACGAACTCTTCAAAGAAGAGATTTAAGATGTCACCCTTAACGTGACGGTCTTCGTAGTGAATGCCCTTTTCGTCTGCTAATTTCTTTGCTTCTGCGGTATCTGCCACCTGGTCAAAATCAATGCCGGTGTATTTCTTAACAGCATCAATCATGGTCAGTCTTTCAAAAGGCTTTCCGAGGTCAATCATTTCTTCTGCATAAGGGATAAGGGTCGTGCCGCAGACCTCCTGCGCAACATAACGGAACATGTTTTCCGTCAGATCCATCATGCCGTTGTAGTCGGTGTACGCCTGATAGAGCTCCATCAGGGTGAATTCCGGATTATGTCTGGTGTCCAGACCTTCATTACGGAATACACGACCGATTTCGTAAACTCTTTCCATGCCGCCTACGATCAGTCTCTTTAAGTAAAGCTCTAAGGAAATACGAAGCTTAACGTCTTCGTCCAGTGCATTGTAATGGGTTTCAAAGGGTCTTGCTGCCGCACCGCCTGCATTGGCTACTAACATGGGAGTTTCCACTTCCATGAAGTTCTGGCTGTCAAGATAACGTCTGATAGCGCTGATAATTTTACTTCTCTTTACAAAGGTATCCTTTACATCCTGATTCATAATCAGATCGGTGTAGCGCTGTCTGTAACGGATATCCGTATTGGTAAGGCCGTGGAATTTCTCGGGAAGAATCTGCAGGCTCTTGGAAAGTAAGGTTACCTCCGCCGCATGAATGGAAATTTCGCCGGTCTTTGTCTTGAACACTTCACCCTTTACGCCGACAATATCGCCTACGTCATATTTTTTGAAGTCCGCATAGGACTCCTCTCCGATATTGTCCCTTGCCACGTAGGTCTGGATATTGCCCTGCAAATCCTGTACGTTGCAGAAAGAAGCCTTACCCATGACGCGCTTCTGCATGATACGTCCTGCGATGGATACGGTCTTTCCTTCCAGTGTCTCAAAGTTGTCTTTGATTTCCCGGCTGTGATGTGTTACGTCATATTTGGTAATCTGAAAAGGGTCCTTGCCGGCTTCCTGTAAATTGGCAAGCTTCTCTCTTCTGACCTTGAGGAGCTGATGGATGTCCTGCTCCTGTGCTGCCTGATTCTGTTGTCCCTGATTATTCTCTGCCACTGTTTTACTCCTTCAACCGGTCTCCCGGTACTGTTTTAGTCTGCGGTATTGGATCTCTGAATTTCCAGTACCTTGTATTTTAAGATGCCGGCCTGGGTCTCCACTTCTACGACGTCGCCCAGTCTGCTGCCGATTAAAGCCTTGCCTACGGGGCTTTCGTTGGAAATCTTGCCCTTTAAGCTGTTTGCTTCGGTAGATCCGACAATTTTGTAATCCAGTTCTTCGTTATATTCCATATCTAAAATTTTAACCTGGCAGCCGATGTTGATTTTGTCTAAATCCACTTCATCTTCAACTACCACTTCTGCATTCTTCAGGATTTTTTCCAGCTCTTCAATACGGGCTTCAATGTCTCTCTGCTCGTCCTTTGCCGCATCGTATTCCGCATTTTCGGATAAGTCACCCTGCTCTCTTGCTTCCTTAATCTTCTGTGCTACTTCTTTACGTTTTATAACCTTTAAGTCATGCAGCTCGTCTTCGTATTTTCTTAACCCTTCGTAAGTCAGAATATTTTTCTTGGATTCCATCTTAATCGCCTTCCTATTCTTTATTCTCCCTTTACAACAGCCGCTTTCTGCGCCTGTAATAAGTAGGTATTATACTTAATTTTAGACACAGTGTCAAGAAAGAACCGCATGACACTGTGTCTTCTGTAAAGTTTCACTCTGTAAAATCTTTTCCTTTTCGGTAAGAATTATTACTTCTGAAGGAACTGATCCATTTTCTCGGCAACCTCAAGCACCTGCTTCAATACTTCCTGTGCCTTTTCGGTATTTACTCTGTTCTTGTCACTCATGCTGGCCGACTGCTGTGCGGAAGCGGTTACTTCCTCTGTGGTTGCGGAAAGCTGCATGATATTGTCAACAATACGGTTGTTGGCATTGGACAGACTCTCTAACATGGTATCAATTTCCTGAATATCAGCTACCAATTCGTTTACATTGCCGTTTAATGCACCAAACTGATCGGAAGCTTCGGCAATCATCTTATCCTGCTGTTCGCTGACTTCCATGGATCGACCTACCGCATCGGCGGTCTCTACCGCATTGGCATTCAGTGCTTCCAGGATAGTTGCGATATTTTCGGTTTCTTTTCTTGTCTTTTCGGAAAGCTCTCTGATTTCATCCGCTACTACCGCAAATCCTCTTCCGGCTTCTCCGGCACGCGCACTTTCAATGGAAGCGTTCAATGCCAGCAGATTGGTACGGGAAGAAATAGAGAAGATTGTCTTTGTGATGTTACGCACATTTTCTACATTTTCCTGCAGTTTTCCCATGGAATCGGAAACCTGTCCGTTGGTTTCGGAAAGAATTTCGGACTGTTCCTTCAGTCTTGTCATGATGTCGACATTCTTGGTATTGATATCCTTGGATGTATCGGCAACCTTTACCATATGTGCGGCTCTCTCCACAGTCTTTTCGATATTCTCCTGGATATTCTGTGTCATAACCGTCTGTGTCTGGATATTTTCTGCGGTTACGGATGTACTTTCGCTGATGTCCACGATGGAACGGCTGGTCACTTCGGTGGAATCCTTTACTTCGTCCACAATGTTCATGGCATCCTGTGCGCCCTTTCTTACTTCCTCGGCTACCTTAAGCACACCTTCGGAAAGATCCTTCTGGGCATCAGCCTCCTCTTTCAGAAGACCGGATGTATCGGCATTGAATTTATCGGAAACTACCGTTGCATAATAGCATACAAACAGGAAGAGCACCAATGTGCCGAGTGCAAAATAATTCTCCATGGCATTTTCTGAGGAAATGCTCTTTGCCACATTTACCTTGTATACCGTAAGTCCGATATTTTCCACCGCATACAGAATGGACGTAATTGCCATAAATTTCTTGTCACCGTATAAGATCCATGCAATCAGAGGCATGCATACTAAAAAGCATATAAAGTACGGGTCGTAGAAATATGCCACAATGCCTGCCAGTACAAACAGCTCAAACATACAGAAATACCTGAGTTTTGCGCTTGCTCTGTTTTTCAGGATTACAATAAGGTTAAGTACGCAGCTCACCACCACAACGGCGGCCACCACAATAATCGGAAGAATTTTCATGCTTCCCTTTAAGAAGGATTCCAGATACACACCCACGATCAATAAATAAAGTGCCCCCAGTCCAATCAGAGAAAAACGGTTTACCTTTCTCGTCTGAACGTCTTTGTTTGCGTATAAAAATTTTTTATCCATATGTACCTCCCAATCGGTATCGTTAGTTAATTTCTATTATACAACATTTTGCCGATTATACAACAATTTCCTTGCCCTCCGGGGCAAAATTGTACAAATTGCATACTGTTTTTCCATAATGTCACTTTATTCCCCTCTCACGCAGATAGCGTTCCACGGAAATTATCCGTTCTGCCGGAAGCCTGCCTGCAAATGTCCGTTCCCCGCCTGCGCCCATAAAAAGCAGTGTTCCCCTCTGCCCGATGTCCGCCGGACGGAGTCCGTACCATTTTTCCCCCGCCACAAAAAGACAGGAGGTGTTGTCGGGAATATGCCATTTCCCGGCCCTGTCCGCCACCTGCAACACAATGCCGTATTCTTCATACAGAAAATCAGCCACCTCTTCCTGCTCCCCCGGTCTGTCTGTCAGTATGCCCATATAACGGGTATCCCCGGCATAGTCGTACAGCCAGTCCTCTCCACGGACAGCCGTATCCTCAAGCAAAAGCAGCGCTTCTGTTTTTATCCCGTAATAACGCAGTAAAAACCGTGCTCCCTCCGCGGACAGGCTGTCGTTTTTCCTGTGCAAAAAGGTCGCCGCAGCCTTCGTATAGTAGTAATACACGTCGGTGCTTTCCCCCGGAATGGGTAGTCCCTCCATATAGGAAGTAAATCCGTCCTTCGTCCATTCCTTTTTCTTTTGCATGCGTTCCGGCAGATACACCCTGCACAGATGCGGTATTTCTTCCTGCTCCCACTCCACATGGTACTGCCAGGGCTCTCTCGCTCTAAAATGCCAGGGTATCCTTTTTTCTGCCCTGCCCCATGTTTCTTCCATATAAAATACAACCACCGTCAGTTCTTCCATGCCCGTCCCCTTTCTTTGTACCTTATGCAGGGGAAGGACAATCTATGCACAGACGTCCGGATTTCTTCTATGCTTCCTTCGAAAAAACCATATCCAGGCTGTGAAGCAGCTCCTCCATGGTTTCCATGCTGTTAATCATCTGGCGGTATTTTGCGGAATTGGGATAACCTACCGTGTACCAGGAAAGGTGCTTGCGCATTTCCCTGACGCCGGTGTATTCGCCCTTTTCCTCCATCTGCATCCTGGCATGCCGTTCAATGGTGGCGCGCACCTCTGCAGGTGTTGGCTTCGGGGGGATTACACCGGTTTCCAGATATTCCGTGATTTCCCGGAAGATAAACGGATTGCCCTGGGCTGCCCTGCCCACCATCACGCCGTCGCAGCCGGTTTCTTTCAAAAGCCGTTCTGCGGAAAGAGCATCGGTCACATCCCCGTTTCCGATAACCGGGATTTTCACCGCTTCCTTTACTGCCCGGATGCAGTCCCAGTCCGCTTTTCCGGCGTAGTACTGCTCCCTTGTCCTGCCGTGCACCGCTACTGCCGCCGCACCGGAGGCTTCCGCGATTTTCGCCATCTCCACGGCATTTAAGTGTGCCTCGTCAAAGCCCTTGCGGATTTTTACGGTGACAGGCTTTTTTACGGCTTTTACCATTTTTGTGATGATTTCTTCCGCCAGCTTCGGATTTTTCATCAGGGCGGAGCCTTCGCCGTTGTTGACCACCTTGGGAACCGGACAGCCCATATTGATGTCCAGAACGGCAAAGGGCTTTTCTTCTATTTTCTTTGCCATATCTGCCATAATATCCGCATCGGAGCCGAAAAGCTGCAGGGATACCGGCATTTCGGCAGGGCTTATTTTCATCAGCTCCTCCGTATTTTTGCTGCCGTAATAAATTGCCTTGGCGCTGACCATCTCCATGCACAAAAGTCCCGCTCCCTGCTCTTTGCACAGGACGCGGAATGGCAGGTCTGTTACGCCTGCCATCGGAGCTAAAATCACATTATTCTTGAGTTCTACATTGCCTATTGTTAATTTCATGCTTCCTTTTTCCTGTTTTTCTCATAGATCAGACAGAGGCCGTCCAGTGTCAGATAGCTGTCATAAATGTCGATGCTGTCCGTTTCATCCGCAATGGCGCGTCCCAGCCCGCCGGTGGCCACCACTTTCAGGTTTTTGAGTCTGCTTTCTTCCTTCACCTTTTTGATGATGTATTCCGTCTGGCCGATTTGTCCGTAAAAGATACCTGCCTGCATACTGGTAATGGTTTCCTCCGCCAGTATGGACTTAGGCTTTTTAATCTCAATACGGGGCAGCATGGCAGTATCCCGCCAGAGTGCCTCCGCGCTGATACGCACGCCGGGCGCCGTAATGCCGGCAAGAAACTTACCCTCCTCGCTTATCAGGTCATAGGTGGTAGCGGTACCGAAATCCAGCACCAGCACCGGACCACCGTATTTTTCGTAAGCGGCAACCGCATCCACAATCCGGTCTGCTCCGATAGCTCTCGGATTTTCCGTCACTACCTTAATGCCCGTTTTCACGCCGGGTCCCACGATAATGGGGGAATGTCCCAGATACCGCCTGATGCCGCCCGTCAGGGAATGCATCACATCCGATACCACGCTGGCTATGATAGTGCCTTCTATCTGCTGCATGGAAATGCCTTTCATGGAAAGCATGCTATGCAGCAGAATACCGTATTCATCGGACGTCCGGGGTAGCTTCGTCGTTGCCCGGAAGGTTGCCTTCATTTTTCCTTTTTCATACACGCCATAGGTAATGTTGGTATTTCCCACGTCAATCACTAAAATCATTGTTCATCCTCATCCTGCAATCATAAAAAATGACCTATTCATCCTCATCCGTCAGCATATCGCTGAAGTCTTCTTTCAGAATAAATACCCGGTAGTAAATGCTTAAGCTCTCCAACAGTTCTCTTCTGTGGCGGCGCACCTCCGCTACCATAAGCCCGCTGCTGATGTCGTCATAATAAATGTCATCGTCATCCGCGTTGGTTTCTAACAGCACATTGCCTTCCTCGTCAAAGCCGATGGTAAAAATGCCGCCCACTTCCTCGGTAAAAAGGACGCAGAGAATATGCAGCTCGTTCTTGACAGACTCCGGGATGCCGTTAAATTTTTCATTGAAATAATACTTCATATCATAGGAATTGGCGCCGCACAGCACCATTTTTTCCTGTTTTCCATCAGACATAGCCATAGATACCTCTCACTGATACTTCCCCGGCGTACACGGTACGGACGGTGCCGTCCGCCATGCGCACCAGCAGTTCTCCTTTTTCATCAATGCCTTCCGCCACGGCACGGTATTCACCGGCAGGGTCTAAAATGAGCACCTCCCTGTCTTTGTTCACCAGTGCTTTTTCGTAAGTTTCCTTCACAAACCGAAGGTTGCCGGTCTTTATATATTCCTCGTAGAGGACAAAAAATTCATCCACTATGACCTCTAAGAGCTCTTTGCGGGAAATC